>Ga0207422_1001227_pt1 | contig 55340 bp, 47 predicted proteins | sample MarCyaLeptolynsp_FD_187757 | JGI IMG/M metagenome (GOLD analysis project Ga0207422, IMG submission 187757) | Marine cyanobacterial communities from Panama - species 1 Leptolyngbya sp. (SPAdes) | ecosystem: Environmental > Aquatic > Marine > Unclassified | place: Panama: Panama City | collected... | reverse complement strand
AGACTGGCTGAGCGGCCACAGCGTATGCAACTCGATGCGGCCCGCCAGCGACTCGCTCAGCTTGGGCAGCACCATGTTGAGAGGGACGCTCGACGTGACGGCCTGGACGCCAAAGCCGTGTCGTAGCCCCTTCGGCACGGCGTGCAGCCCAGTCAGTCCCGCCTCGTCCATCACCGAACGGACGCGCCGCCACGCGGTCGTACGCGACCAGCGCCAAAGGCGCGCGCCGCCTTGCGGACCTAAGTCGTGAACCTCGGCGATCTCGCGCAGAAGTTCGGGCGGCGCCGGGACGGCCCGATATACGCCGCGACGGCGCTTTTTCAGGGTTTCGAAGACGAGAACCCCGCCGCCGACGTCGACGCGGTCGGCGGTCAGCGCGAGGGCTTCCGAGATACGGCACCCGGTATGCGCCAAGGTCCAACAGAAGGTTCGAACCGTGCCCGGCGCGGCCTCAGCCGCAAGCAGGAAGGCTTGCCTTTCTTCAGGCGTCAGATACTTGCGCTGACCGGTCTGATCGAACAACTCGGTCATGCCCGCCCTCGGCCCGGTTGCAACCGAATGCGCCGAAGTGTTTCAGGGCCTCGGGATCGCGTGTCAGGCCTGGACGAGCCAGTTTCGTCCCCGTCGAAGACTCCGCCGATCCGCGCCGTTAGTGGCCGTGTATAATGCTGATATCGCTGCATGATTTCCTCGCGTGAAACACTACGGCGCATAGTGTTTCAGCGAGAAAACTAGATGATTCGCTCGACAACGACAACCCCGCTAAGCCGCCCATCGAGAGCAAGAGGGATCTGAGCTTTCTTGCGACGCAAGAAAGGGAGCCGTTCGTAAATACTATCGAGCGGATAAGCTTGAGGCGTTGGCACATCGCTAGTCACGCTTTATCATCTTGACTGCGAATACCCTCCATGAGTTCTCTGACATCGAGGTTGGCACGACGCAGGAGGGCCTTGATCCGGTCGCAGCGAGCCAGTATGCGGCGGGCTTCGGAGTCGTCTTTGAGACCGACCCGCCGCGTCAAGGGCCGGCAGCCCAGATATGCGTAGGGGGCAATGAACAACGACTCCAGGTTCATAACGGTTTGCTTCACGCTGAGGCCGTCGAAGTCGCTCGGAACGAGCGTGATGTAGTCCGGTCCGCCGGCTTCAGGCGGGCTCGGCAGGCGGGTATAGGTCATGAGTTCGCGGCGCATCCACCTGATGCCGACCGGCAAGCGGCCTCCGCCAAGTCTCAACGCCTCGCGTGCGAGCCGCCCGAATACGTGGGCGCTGAAGGTGCGGAGCGGAAGCAGTTCGAGCTGCGCTTTCTGTATGGTCATGTTCGTTCTCCGTATGGTTTTCTGGTGGGCGATTCTAGACGCCCCAAAGAGTGGTTGCTAGAATCCAGTGCTCCTGAATCAGATCGCGGCCCAAATCGCCACGGACGACGCGCGGCAGCGCCGCCGCAAGGACCGTCTGCCCGCGTTCGAAGAAGATGCGGCGCATTACCTCTAGGCTCAGCCCGTACATCCGCTCGTGACGAGTCCAGGTCAACCCCAGGGCAATACGGGCGTAGCCCAGCGCGTCGTCGCGATTGTCGAAGATGTCCGTCACGCGAGCGCATGCAGCCCACGCGAGTCCGGCGCTCCAGGTGTGGTGGGGCGGCGTCGGTTCAACGTTCCCGGTCTCGTAGGCCTCTACCTCCTCCAGCAGGTGCTGGGCGAGCGAGAACAGACGGGCGTTTGAGCTGTCCTCGGCGTCCGAGTAATGATCGCGACGAGCGTGGAAGCGCATCAGTGCCTCCGGCACGATCGCTTCCCACTGCCGGTAGTCGGCGTCTTCCAGAATCTCGACGGAGGACGCCAAGTCATCCGCCGCCTGCTTCGCCGAGATCAGGCCTTGACTGTGGGAAGTGATGACGGCGCGGCTCAGGCGGCAAGAAGCAGCCTTGACTTGAGTCTCCCCGGCGTTGGAGCTGACGATGTCGACGAGTTTCGCCGTGAGTTCGCCAATGTCCGCATCGGTGAGTTTCGTCCGGAAGCCGGAGCGGGGCCGGCAGTTGTATTTAGCCCGTTTTGGGCCCTGGTGATTCGGTTTCATTCGCTGCTACCTCCTTGATCTACCGATTCTTTTCGAATACGAGTTGCAATGCTGTCGACGATCGGGCACTGTTCTGTTTCCACCTGAACTAAGGGAGGCGCAGATCGCACAGGATCGACGAAGTGGGAACTATAGGCCGATACCGGAGGCGACCGTTCGGCGTATCTTTGATCACTATCGTTGGATCGCGACGGAGGGGCGGTTCGGAGCGCGACTGGAGGAGCCGCACCTGGACCTGCGAGGGATGGATCTCAACGGCCTCAGCTTGCGACGCGCAGTTATCCCCGGGGCCCGACTCAGCGGAAGTACTTTGAGAGAGGCAGATTTCACCGAGTGCGACCTTGCCGGGGCGACACTGAATTTTTGTGACCTTGAGGGTGCCGATTTCCGCGGGGCGCACCTGGCCAACGCGATGTTGGTCGATGCTAAACTTGCTGGGGCCAACTTCGAGAAGGCCGTCACAGAAGGCGCTAGCTGGTCGGAAGGTGACGTTTTTCCGTATCCGACCCGCTAACGCGCTGTGCGCTACGGTTTGGATTTGCTCTTGTGCGCCCTGCGACATGCCCCTATCAAACCGGACGCAGTAGGCTCAAGGCAACGATACTCTTGAGTATCAATTCGTATTGAAAAAAAGAGACTTATGCCCAAGAAACGTGACTCCGGTGGACCGTCGAAGACTCGCGTAAAGCGTCAGCTGGAGCGTATCGCGAGGGCTCGCGGGGGGCTTGAACGCCATGACTTCTTGAAAGACCTCGTCCTGGCCCAATTAGAAGGCAAAGACGTTTGGGCTTTCATTGAATCGGAGATGCCCCTTTCTCACGGGGTCGAGTTGACGCCGGGCTACTCGAATCTGAAGCGAAAGCGACTGCTACTAATCGACGATCTGCAGCTGTTTTATGACAGATACGCGACCGAGGAAGACGACATCCTGATCACTTTTCCGTCTGAAAGTGAACTCCCTGGGAGCAAATTGATTCGCGCACACTATACACCTCGGATCGATTGGAGGTTCCCACGAAATCGTAGTAGCGGAAGCGCCATTGGCACAGCCTCAAGCGAAGACCCGGCCGACCGAGGTACTCAAGGTGGTCGTAGTCCGGGTGGTCGGGCCGCGGAGCTTGGGTACCTCAACCGGTTGATCAGGGTGCTGGAGGATCGGGCGAACTGCTACTCCCCACTGCGAGGCAAGAGCCAAGAAAGAGCGGGCACACTTCTATTCTTGCCCCCTGAGATTCGGACCGCTACCCATATTACACGGCACGGGACTCTCGATTCGACGTCGTACGAAGATGCCCTCGATGCGTTCGAGGCGGTCACTCAGGCCGTCGTATTGGGAGCTCCCGGGGCGGGCAAGAGCACGTTCTTGTACCGACGTACCGTCGATCTGGCTGAGAAGGCCAAGCACGACGAGCACGCGCCTCTCCCCTTGTTCGCCAACCTCGGGGATTGGACTCGTGACGAGCCCTTCGGGGCTTTCCTGAGTAGGTCGTCGGAGATTGGCGCGACTGTCATTGAACTCAGCGATGCCCGGCGGGTCGTGTTGCTTCTGGATGAACTCAACCAGATGCCGCTCGGGAAGTGGCGAGCCAAAGCCCATGAGATTGTCAAATTCAAGCAGAGGCTCAATGCGGATACGCCGGTATACGTGTCCTGTCGCCTCAATGACTACGGCACGGCTCTAGATCTGGGCTTAGACACTCTGACGTTGGAGCCGTTATCACCGCTGCAGGTTCGCAAGGCGCTTCATCTGTGGGAGACAGTGTTCGGACGATCGCCTGAGGATGCAGAGCATATCTTCTGGCAACTCGCCGGAGCCAGAGAGTTGGAGCCAGCATTCGATCGTTGGGTGGTCAACGGCGGTGACGCAGATGAATTCTGGCTGCCAGGGAGTTGGGACCAGGCTCGTAGGCGACTGAGTTGGACTCAGTTCCTCCTCTGGAAGAAGCATATACCGGCTCACCGAAGTCTTCTAAGGCTAGCATCGAACCCGTTCATGTTTGCCATGTTCTACGGTGTTGCGAAGCCCGAGGGAGAATCGGGGTGGGCCGAGGAGCTTCCCAAAAACAAGGGTGCGTTGTTCAGCAGGTTCATCGATTGCCTCCTGGACCGTCAAGAGTTGTTGCAAGTGAATGAAGAAACCGGAGAGGTAGAGCGTACACGGAACGGCGAGCTACTGCTGGCTGGTTTGCGGCGAATCGCCTGGCATATGCAGAAGAACCGAGCCTCGGCGAAGCAGATCGAATTCGACATTGCCCGAGATGAAGCGCTCGGACTGGTCGCCGGGGACAAAGGCCTATTGAAAAAGGCGGTCAGCACGTCGCTGCTAGAAGGGGAAGAATTGCTGCGATTTCGTCATCAGCTCCTACAGGAGTTTTTTGTGGCGCAGGCTCTTGAGGAACGACTGATGGATTTGAGGGCCGACGAACTCTGGCCTGAAGACCGATGGTGGGAGCGGAACGGCTGGGAGGAAGCCTACGTGCTCCTAGCCGGATTCTATAGGTCGGATTGTACATCGGTGATTCGAGGGTTGGCAGACACCCAGCCGGAGGTGGCAGCACAATGCATTGTGGAGAGCGGCTCCGAGATCGCAGACAGGGACGGACTACTGCTCCTGCTTCGCGCCGCCTGGAGCCCTCGAATGACGGATAGCCATGTCGAGTCACGGCCGGAGGCGAGAGCGGCAGTGGGGCGTGCACTCGGACGACTTCGATTCAGCAACGGCTTGCCCGTAGACAATCGGCCAGGAGTGGGCGTAAGGGTCGTGAGTGGTCAGTTCCTACCGGACATCGCCTGGGTAGCGATTCCCGGCGGCAAATTCATATACCAAGACAGTACGGAGTCACTGCCCCCTTTCGCCATCGCCCGCTACCCGATCACCAACATCCAGTTCGAAGCCTTTTGCGATGACAAAAACGGCTACGGCTGCGACGAGTGGTGGAAAGGTATGGAGCATCCCGAACGAGATCGCGTTGCAGGCGAATGGGACTACTCGAACCATCCGCGGGAAACGGTCAGTTGGTACGAGGCGACGGCCTTCTGCCGCTGGCTGTCGTCACGACTCGGCTATCACCTTGGATTGCCCACCCAGCGGCAGTGGGAGCGAGCTGCGCGAGGGCCAAACGGGCGCGAGTACCGCTGGGGAGACGGCTACAAGAACGGCTACGCCAATACTACAGAGTTAGACGGACACGATCTGGGCCAGACGAGCCCGGTCGGATGTTATCCGCAAGGTGCGACGAAACTGGGCATTGCCGAGGAGCCGATTGACGACCTCCACGGCAATGTGTGGGAATGGTGCGCCGGAGACCCTGGGGGTCCTGGCGAGTTGACGGATTCCGGGAATGGGTCTCGCGTGATGCGCGGCGGTTCTTGGCTCGGCCGTCCAATCTACGCGCGTGCGGTCTACAGCTACGAAGACCAGCCGCTCTATCGCGTTGGCAACGTCGGTTTTCGTATAGTGCGGGCCCATCCACACCGGTTTGGTTCGCCTTCATCCCCGACGCCGGCGAAAGATAGCTAGGTGTTGCGACGGCGAGAGTGGCCGTCTTGCCCCTGCGGAGCGCACTGTCATCGATACGATTATAGGAAGGTCTCGCCCGTGCTCGACATGCTTGATTACTCGTCGCACACGTGGGCGCGGGCATTTGCGAAAGCGGCATTGGGGGAGTCGATGCCCGATGAAGAATCCCGATGACCGCCACGGCATGCGGCCACTGGCGGTCGGACGGGCCGTTCCCTTGGGTGTAGGGAGTTTGCGCGCTAGTGCGAACCAGGCGCTAGCTTCCTCCCGACTACGAAACAACGACGTTGTCATGACCGGTTCACACTACAGGAAATCCGGGCGCTGGCAAATTCTAGAGTGCGGGTTCGGGCGCATCGTCGAAGTCGTGCTCGGCGGCATGCTCTGGTCCGGATCGAGAGAACTCTAGATAGGCGCTCAATGCCGCGATTCGGTTCTCCCGGTCCTGTTCGATCTGAGTGTGAACTATCTGGACAAGATGCGGATCGGGCTTGAAGTCTTCAGTCGGCGTCGGTTTCGGCCGACCGGCTTCCAGCTCAGCGAGTTCGGCTTCGGCGTCCTTTAGCGACAGAGGCGGCTCAGGAGCCTCTTCGGCAGCCTCTTCCTCCTCGGCTTCAGCTTCCCAATCGGCTGCTTCCGGGGTCTCGGCTGCTTCCGAGAACTGGGTCGTCATCGAGGCTTCTGTCGAATTCTTTGTCTCAATCGCTGAAAGCTCTTTGCTAGCTGAATCTTCGGCTGCTCCATCGCCGCCAAGATCGTGCGGGCCGGTTTCCTCGGCCATGGATGCTTCGCCGCTGGGCCCTCCTGCGGCCTCGTTGAAGGTGGGCGTCACGCCGGTTGTATCGTGGTTCATAGAAGTTCCTCCGGGGGCTCGTCTTGTTTCTAGCGTGTAGCTTCCGTTTGTCGTCGCCCGCAGTGCGGCAAAACTCGCGGCAGCGCTACGACGTTGAGGTCCGCAGTCGGTTCACGATCGATCGCGTCAGCCTTCGCAGGATCGGTTCACGGTGCTCCGGACTGGGCTCGTAGCGCCACACCGGCAGCGCCCTGTCGTAGCCTTCATAGGCGACGAGCAGCGGCGTCTTGCCCGTCCGAGTAACGATGATCTGCTCACGTTCGGGATCGAGCGTCTCCTTCGCCTGGTCCGGAGTCAGAAGCGGGTTGTCCCGCCGCTCCATCCGGGGGCCGATCTTCGAGAAGAAGCCCCCGCCGACCTTGTACTCACGCGTCGCCGTCCCCAGGACTTCGCTGAGGTGCTTGACCGTCTCTTGATGATCCGAGCCCATCCATAGGGTGGCCTGTGCGTTGCCGATGAAGCCTCCCCAGCTCTTCGGATAGGCCTGCTGGAGCCGTTCGAGGTCCTGCGTGATGACGACCAGGCGGACGCCGTATTTGCGGAAGACGGGCGCGGCGGTTTCGAGAATTTCGATCCTGCCGAGCGAAGGAAACTCGTCGAGCAAGAAAGCGCACGGCACGCGACGATTTCCCGGTATGTTCTGGAACGTATACATCGTTTTCATAGCTAGCGCTCGCACCAGGCCCGATAGCTTCGTCTGAATGTCGGTAACCGGAGCGACGAAGATGACCCAAGGATTGCCCTCCTTGAGATCCTCGGTCGTGAAGTCTGAGCGCTTCGAGATCGCGGCGATCTCGGGCATGTCCAAGAACGACGTTGCGCTGAGCAAGGTCGTGCGGAAGGGGTTGCCTTCGCGTCCCTTGCCGCTCCTCATGGCGCCCGCGGCTCGCGCGATGACGTCAGTGATCGCTCCGTTGCATCCATCGTCGAAGCCGACCGAACGCTCCATTTGCCGCAAGAAGAGATCGAACGCATCTTGCTTCGGATCGACGACCAGTTCCGGCAATCCGCGTGCGATCAACTCGCGGACACGCACCAAGTTCCGTCTCTCCGGAGGTTCAAACAGCCACACATAGAGGATGACGCCCGCCGCGAACTCGCGGGCCACGTTCGCAAAGATCGGTTGCGAAGAGTTGCTTTCGGTGACCAGAGCTTCAGCCAGTGTTTGGGCGTAGCGGACGACGGCCTCTCGTCCGTGACGTTTCTCGGCCGCCGTCAGCTCGTCCAGCGCGTTCCAACAGGCACAAGGAAACTTCGATAGTCCGAACGGATCGAGATTGTGAATCTTGTGTCCGGCTCGTTCGGCTGAAGGGCCAAGAGTGTTGACGATGTCGCCGTCGCAATCGATGACGAAGGCCGAAGCTTCTTTGGGCAAGCTGCCGAGCCAGCCCTTGGCCCAGCGCGTTTTGCCGCTGCCGGAGGCGGCGACGATTGTGATATGTCGCTGACCGCGAATCGCAAGGGGCTGTCGCAAGCGTAGTCCCCGCCACAGCAGCAGCCCTATGAATACGGCGTCGCGGCGGTTGAACGGCAACGTCATCGCCGCGAGCGCTCCTGTCCAACGAGCGGTAGCGCGCCAGCCGAAGATGAATTGACGGAAGAAGCGGAGAAGCCTAAGCCAGACGTGGAGGACGGGCCGCCAAGGCGGCCCCAGGAGGAGCCACCGTCGATAGTGCGCCGGGTCGGTGACGCCGAAGGCTCGTCCGAACCAGAAATGGACGGTTCGTAGGGTCGCCGGCCAGAACCACCAACTCACCACGAACGCGACGGCGAAAGCGACTTCGCCGTTCGGCAGCGTGCCGAGACGTGTGACGAAGTAAGCGCCCGGCTTCAAGAATTGCAGAGTAAGCTCGGAGAGCACTCCGAGGTCAGCCAGAGGCAGACCGTGGTTCGCGGCCCATTGATGGATGAAATCGACGGCAACCTCGGCTGATTGTCTTACGGTCAGCGATCCGCTTCCGGTTCGCACTCGACCAACAACGACCGCGAGCATTCCAACAACCAACGCGACCAGCCAACAGACCGTCTTCATGGCCCAAGACCTCCCGAGACTTCAAAGAATGTTGTTGGTGCGCGGGCGGCGGGTGCCGCCCGCGCGTTGCTGACCGACGAGCCGTCAGCGTGATCGAGCGTCCGCCGCGCAGAACGGTTGGAACGACACCAGACCCGGCCGAGTGAACAGCTCGCGCCAGATGCGCTTGCGCGTCTTCATGGGAATGGGCGGAGCCGATCTCTTGGCCGGAGGCCGGACCTCTTGCGTGCCGCAGACCGAAACTTCGATGTTCTCGTTCGCGAGACTACCCGCCAGCTCGGGCGGCAAGCTCACGTTCGGATCATCGATCGCGGCGTTGAAGACGCTCAGCAACTCGGGGTGGACGTCATCGAGCAGATCCGTCTTGATCAGAAAGAAGCAACGTCGGCTTCCCGAGCACTTCAAGTTCTCGCTGCGCAGGTGAGCGAGACCCTGTTCGACCATCTGATAGAGCGGCGTATGACCCGTCGCTTCGACGGCTTCGCACGCCTGCTCTACTCCGGCCAGCAGATCCTCGAGATCGTCTTTGTACTTTCGCTCGTTTTCTGGGCGACCGTAGATGCTGTCATCAGCGATCGGTATCTCGTCGTGGAACCTCAGCCTCGGGGCCGAGTGCGAAGGGCTGACGCCCATCGAGATCACGGTCAGAGTCGAGCCTGATTGGATCTCTCTACGATTGAGGAAGCCTTCGGCGAATGCGCTTACTCCCCCGCAGTTGGGTTCGACCGAGAGCGACGCATCGATCCCAGAAAGCACATGTCCCGCAGCCGTGCGTGTCCAAAGGTGTACGCACCCCGCTACTGAGGCGGCCACCAGGACGAAGATCACGGCCATGACATCGCTGTTTCTATTCACTTTCGGTCTCCTCCTCTTCTTCTTCATCGCTTTCGTCCTCCAGACTGGCCGCACCGTTGACGGCTCCGACGTTGGCTGAGATTCCGGCTCGGTAGCCGGCCAGGATCGCGTTCGTCGCGATCGTGACGAGCGTCTTCTTGTCGCTGAGCACGAGCTCGTATTCGTACTCGCGATCGAGCGCTTCGATCTGGGCGTTGGTCTCCTCGTAGGCTCGTTGGCGATCCGCCAGGTTGTCGGCGGCGGCTTGCTTGATGCCCCGCAGACGATCGCGAGGCGCTTCGCCCTTCTCCCACTCGGCGATCTGGCGACCGAGGTCGCTCGTCTTGCGTTCCCACAACCAGACGACCGAGAACTCAGTGACCGTTAGGGCGACGGCGAAGATGACGTCGCCCATCGTTGTGGCCGACACGATGCGAATCCCAAACAGTCCCGCTCCGATGCCGAGACCGGCGTAGAAGGCGCTGTTGTGTCGCCTCGCCGCTCGGACCAGATCCGCTCCGGTCGGCAGCAGACCGTGAACGATCAGAAGGCCGAGTCCCCACGCCGAGACCACTGCCACGAGCCACTTGAAGAACGGATCGAGGCCGACCGCAAGGTCGTGGAACGTAGGTGCAATCGAAATTGTGAGGCCAACAGTCGTCGCGTGGCGAAGCAACGCTGGGATCTCGGGTCTCGGCTTCGCGGGTCCCAGCGCCGCGAGAGAACGCGACGCTTGGTGATGGACGGCCTTGGCTCGGTCACGGGCGTCCGAGCGAACCTTCAACGTCGCTTGGAGCGCCTTGTACTTCTGGGCCTTGCGATCCTCGTTCGCTTCCGACGATGAGCGCACGATCGTAAGCGCGTCCCCGGTGGCTTTTTGAATGAGTGATTGCTCGGTTTCGCGGTTCGCTTCCAGCTCGCCGCTCTTGGTCGAAAAGCGAAAGCCGCTCTTGTACGAGCGCCTCTCCAGTTCGACCCGTGGATCGGAATGCGCCTTCGGCTTCGTCTTCCTTTCCGCAGGCTCTGCGGACGTTGGACTCGTCGTCGGCGATTCGGTCTTCTGGACGGGACGCTTCGATTCGGCGTCCGCGGATTTCGGCGAGCCTTGGAAGAAGTCCCTCCAGGGCCGCCACACGTTTTCGAGTGAGGCATACATGACCTCGATACTCCGCCCGCGCAACTCTCAGGCTTCGTTTGAGATGCGGCATTTCTGAAGTCAGACCGTCTCGGCACGTATTCCCCAGCGGTTCAGCGTCGACGCATACGCGGTTCATTGCGTGTCAGCTCCGGTTCGTCTTTGGAGGGCGCGACGAGATGACCGACCTTCTTGCGCGGACACTAACCGGGCGCGGCGGTCGCGTCCATCCAGAGATCCTTTCTTTTTGGGTTTCCGCTACGCGGAGCCTCCACAAAAAGCAGAGGATCTTGGTGGACCCGCCTTCGCCTCGATCGCCCGGTTGACGTGTACCGGCAAGGTCGGCAATCCCGCCGGCCTCCAAACAACGAAAAGGAGACAGACATGTCCGCAACAAACCAAACGAATGAGTCGAAGACCAACAACCCGCCGGTGGCGAGAGTCCGAGTCGGATTGGTGACCGCCTCGATCTGGGAGCGCCGCAACGACGACCGCACCTTCTACGCCGTCAGCTTCGAGCGTCGCTACCGAGACGGCAACGGCGACTGGCAGACCGCGCACAACTACGACGGCGGCTCCGAGCTTCTCGCTCTCACCAAGGCCGCGGATCTGGCGCATACCCGGATCCTGGAGCTGCAAGCAAGCCAGTAGCGCAACCCGCGCTGCGTTCGGCGACCGAACAGGTCCGACCATCTAGGTCGGGCCTGTCCTCGTCCTCAAGTCGAGCCGTCTTCTCTCAACTCAACAAGCGTGAGGCCCCGAGTGGGGCCGAACTCCGCGCGCGCTGATGCTTGGCGGAGGAAACGTTCCGGTGACCCATCGAGGGTCAACGAAACGTTGGAAGAGGAAGCTGTGGATATGCCGCACGTGTGGGGTTCACTCGCGCCTCGGTTGTGCCTAAATTGCATCTGCGCGCCAGGGTAGCGAGATGTGCCTTTGTACGCACAAACCGAACTGAGGTTCGGTTCATGCGCCAAAGGCGATCTCGACAAGGGGGGACGCTTCGCTCTCCCCCGTTGTATCCCCCCTGGTGCGCGTCGCAGTCCATCACGTCGAGCCGTCCATGTCGCAACCGCGCAGCCAAGCAGACGCCGCCAGGCGAACTCGCCGTCTCATCGTGCGGACCAGCGATGAGGAGCACACTCTCATCGGTCGCCGCGCCGCTGACGCGGGCCTTACCAAGAGCGAGTACGCCCGGCGCATGCTGATCGACGGCCGCGTCGAGGTCGTGGAAGAGTCGGCCTACAGCCGGTCGGTAGCCCGTCACCTCCGACTCATCGGCGTCAACATCAATCAGCAGATGGCCATCGCTCATCTCAACGGCGAGCTGCCGACCGCTCTCGTTCGACTCTGGTCGAAGCTCGAAGTCTTGCTCGACCGCATGCTCGGTCGTTTGGATACAGCCGACGACAAGCAAGGAGGCGACGCCCTCTCATGATTCCGCGCCAAGCCGGACGCGGACGCTCATTCGTCGGCGCCGGTCGTTACTACCTGCACGACAAGCGCGCTGAAACCTCCGAGCGCGTCGCGTTCACCCACACCGAGAACGTTCCGACGAACGATCCCGAGAAGGCGCTCAAGTGGATGGCCTTCACCGCGATGCATGCCGACGACCTCAAGCGTGAATCCGGCGGACGGGTGACCAGCCATTCTTGCGGTAAACCTGTGTTTACCTTCAGCCTGGCTTGGCACCCCGAGCAGGAACCGAACCAGCACGAGATGGTCGGTGCCGGGCGCACGGCTCTCGAAGCGCTCGGCCTCCAAAAGCATGAGGCTCTGATGGTCTCCCATACCGATCGCCCGCATCCTCATATGCACGTGATCGTCAACGTCGTCGACCCCGAAACCGGCAAGGCGCACAGTCTCTCCTACTCGAAGACGAAGCTGTCGGACTGGGCCGAGAACTACGAACGCGAGAACGGCAAGATCTACTGCGATCAGCGCGTCGAGAACAACCAGAAGCGGCAGCAAGGCGAGTACGTCAAGTACCGCGAGCCGGAGGTCGACCTCAAGACCGAGATTACGGAACTCTACCGCCAATCGGACAGCGGAGCCGCCTTCCAAGCGGGCCTTTCGGAGATGGGCTACACGTTAGCGCGGGGCAAGCGGATCGTCCTGATCGACCAAGAAGGGACGATCCACAGCCTCTACCGACAGATCGAGGGCGCCAAGGCCGCCGAGATCAAGAGCCGCCTCGGCGACATCGAGCTTCCCGACCTCGAGGGGGCGCGTGGGCAGGCCGAGAGCGTTGGCGAGGCTGCGAAGCCAGAACAGAAAACCGAGGCTCCAACCACAGGGCCAACGGAACGGAATCCAAAGAGCCAGCCGGAGGTCTTTGATCGTGATCAGCAAGACCGCGACTGGCAGGAATCGATCATCGATGCCGCGATCGAGCACGCGGACAACCAAAGCGCGCCGCGTCAACGACCGCTCCCCGCACCCGATGGTCCGATCGCCACCGCGCGCGCAGGCGCTCTGGACCGCAGATCCCGCCATCAGGACCCGGACAAAGCCAAGCTCCAGAAACTGTTCCCGCTACCCACGCATGTTCCGCCGACGCCTGCGCAAAAGAATCTGCTGATGGAGCGTCAGGCGGACGAGCGCCTGGCTCTCTACAGCGAACATCTCCGCCGTCGCCGTGAGAACGAGGCGCTGCTCGACCGCACCTTCCGGAACAAGGAGGCCCACCTACAAGAGCAGGTCAACGATCTCGAACACACTCTGAGCAGCACGAACGGTCTCCAGCGCTGGTGGATGCAGCTCACCAACAAGCTCCCCAACGCTCCCGAGAAGGAACTTGCCGATCTGAGGGAGCAACTCGCTGAGACCAAGGAACAGATCCGAACGACCCAAGACGACTTCGAGCAGCGAGTCAGCAATCGCGAACAGTCTCTGCGCATTCGTCACGAGCAGGAGCAGCGAGCACTTGAGCCAAGGTCGCCGCAACAGCGCGACTTCGACATCGAGGCGGCGCTACGGGACCAGCATCTCGGGGATGAACCCGAGGAAGACGACGGGCCTTCGTTCGAGTGCTAGGCTGGCTGTTGAGGACCCGGCGCACCGATTTTCCGCTTCACAAGCCGGAAAAACCTCTCTACTATCGGCTCTCGACGATAACTTGCAACCGGGCCGTAAAACCCGACACGAGCGCAAGAAACGAGTTGTCGCCCTTGGTCTTTGGGACCGGGAGGCGGCGGCGCATGTCCAAGGTCTCGGCCCAAAGGCCGTCGCGCTGTGCTCGTGTACGGCTTTTACGCTCCCGGTCGCCCAAACCGAAAGGAGTGGTCGACATGAATCAAACTGAACCGAACGCCTACCGACGTATCTGGGCCATCATCGAAGCGCTTGCGGGCGCCAGCGTCAGCGATGATCCGGTCTTTGCGGCACGCCTGGCGACCAGCGAAGAGCTTTCAGCAGCTCGAAATCGCCCTGCGCCTTCGCGGATTCTGGCCCGAACCTTGATTGGTACGTCCTGTGTGTCTCGCTCGTCATCCTTGACCGATAGACCCGTGGTCTTCAGCAAGAGGAGAACGAGCAAATCAAACTGAAGCGACCCTAGCCTCGCACAGCGGATTGAGGAGTTTCAGCGGCGAAAGTCTACCGAGAGTTTAGTCTCGCGCTAAGGTCGATAGAGGAAAGTCTCCTCACCACTGGAATCGCCACCGCACCGAGAGCTACGGTGCCGAGAATAGCCAAAGGGAAGAGTAGACCCCATATATCCAGGTCCACGAGAATGTCCAATTCGTCTCCAACGACAAGTCGAAACGCCCCATTTAGCACTAGGCCTAGAGAGAGACCAATGAGGACGAACTTGCCTGCGCCACGCAATGCCGTGGACAAGATCGTCATCTTCGATGCGCCTAGTGCCATGCGCAACGCAAACTCTCGTAGGCGCCGTGACATGCTCAGCGATACTAATCCAACGATACCCATGCAGGCGAGCAATACTCCAGTGACGGACAACGCCCCAACGTACAACACGCCCTGCTGCATCCAGGACAACTGAGACTGTACAATCTCGGAAAACAAACGAACATCAAAGACCGCCACGCTGGGATCAATTGCTCCCACAACACGCTCGATAGTGCGCGAAATCGCTTCAGTGTCACCTGCTCCATCCAGAATTAGATAAACATTGCTGGACACTCGGCGGTTCGACGAAAACGGAATGTAGATAGTCGGCAGTGCGGTTCCTCCGACTTTCGGCGGTACGCTTTGACTTACGCCGATGACACGAAATCGCGGACCTCGATCGGACATGTATATTGCTTCCCCAACTGGACTACGGTTGGGCCAGAACTTCCTGGCGGCGATCTCGTTCACCACTACTACGTTTTCGTCGCGATCCACTGCGGTAAGGGACTGCCCATCGAGAATACTGAGGCCAAGAACGCCGAAGTAGTTCGGCGCCACCTGCCTGTAGCGCGCATCAAGGTATTTGCCGGGTGGTAGTGGCTCCGCACCGACGATCTTGAAGGTTTGATCCATGCCGAGACCGTCAAGTGGAACCTGGGTGGTAGCCGTCACGGATGAAACAAGCCTCTCCGCCGTCAGCTGTCGGATCAACGAGTGGACGAATTCCGCACTCCGTTCCCCATCGCTGTACCCTGCACTCGGAAGACTCAAGCCTCCGACGATCAATCCTTGATTGCGGACTTGAGTGTCTGATTCGAGGGCCGACACGTACGATCGCGTCACCAATCCGAGATTGATCACTAGTACGAGAGAGAATCCAAGTTCCACAGTTGCAAGTACAAAAGACCATTTCGCTCCCCCGCTACCGCCTGTCGAAAACCGTGTTCCGGCGAGCGCATCCGCCGTCTGGATGCGAATCACGAATACGAACTGAATGAGCGCCAACAAGGCTGCGATGGCAAGTGAGGCGATAGAAGCCAAGCCAGCGTTTACCAGAGTCGTCCTCCACCCGTACTGCACCGGCGGCAGCGCAGTCGCGACACCATCCAAGCGAACCGCAACATCCGAAAGCACGATTGCGAGTGTAGCGGCGCCTAGCACGACGAGCAGCGATTCAATGAATAGCTGTCTAAACAGCATCGAGGACGTGGCTCCCAGGGACAGCCGGGTCGCGAGCTCTGACGTCCGCGACACGAGCCGGGCAAGCAGCAGCGATCCAACGTTAAACGAAACTAGTAAAAGGAAGCATGCCGCTGCCGCCGCTAACAAGATCAGGACCGATCGAGAGCTTCGAAGCATACCCCGTCGAAGCGTCACGACTGTTGCACCGTCACCCATGAATGCTCCGGGGTATCGTGCGCCTATCTGCTCTGTGAGCCTGTTGAACTCGACTCGCGCCTCCTCTAGCGTGACGCTCGGGCGCAAGCGACCGATGACGGACAAAAAGTGGTTCCCGCGGCTCATCATCTCTCGCTTGGAGAAGAATGCGCCAGTTGGTATCCAGACGTCCCCAGCTAGCTCCCCTAATCTCGGATCAACCGCAGAGACGCCCACGACGACGAAGGGCGTAGAGTCGAGTACGACTCGGCGCCCTACCACTTCGGTGCTTCCGCCGAAGCTGCGCCGCCAAAAATCGTTGCTCAGTACTATAACTGGAGGAGCTCCCGGATCGTCATCACCCGGCAGAAGGCCGCGACCGAGGATTGACCTGAAGCCGATCGTTGAAAACAGGTCCCCGGAGCACGCCACGCCGTCGATGCGAGTCGCAACACCCCCGGCCTGGGGTGATTGCAGGTTTAAGGAAACGGGCGCATAGGCTCCCAGCTTCTCGATGCTCTGTGCAGTGTCTTGCCAGTCCAAAAAATTGGCTGGCGCTACCTTATTGAACGCATTGCTTCCTCCAACGTCTCGCTCATAGATTGCTACAAGGCGGCTCGGATCAGGATGTGCAAGCGGCCGAACAAACACGTCATATGCAATCGTCCAAACGAACACGATGGAGCCTAGGCCGAGTCCGAGTATAGAGATGGACCACGCGGCAAGAGCGGGCGAACGCGTCGTATGCCGATACGCGTGGAACACCTCTTGAACGATCGTACTGTTCATTTCAGATGGCGTGCTACGGAATCGAACGCGGGACACTCGGCGTCCGAGGGGCGAGCCGTCATCGTACCACTTGACGGGGCTCTAGGCCGACGCAACCGACTGAGGACCCTTCAAGAGGGCGTAGCTATCGTGGAGACCGAGATTGTCCTTGTAGCGCTCGAGATCGAGGCGCACGTTGTTTGTTGACACGGCAACAATGCGCGTACTCGCACCGGATACAACCTGGAGCGCATCGCGGCTGAGCGCCTCCGACCGAGCGCTAGTGCACCTAGCGTAAGCGGACGCCAACACGGCGTCCCGTGCCGCCAGCGAGAACTTCCCGACGTCACACCGCCGCCAGTTGTACAATCCGAGCGTCTGTGCGCGGTCGGGCTGCTGTATCAGAATCCTCAGCCGCTCCTCAAACGCGTGCTCTTCCTCACCTTCCGAAACCAGGTCCCGGTCGACGAGAAGCGCCCCGGACTGATCGAAGATTTCTACGGAATGGGCCATATCTTGACCCGTGGCGGCCACGACGGCAAGTCCAGCAGCACCTGCCTCCAAGAATACTGTGCCAAGGCCCTCGAAACGCGATGGGTGAAACAAGACGTGAGCATCAGCGAACAAGCTGAGCACTTCGTGTCTAGCAAGCTCCGAGTATACTTCGACTCCGCCGCGTACATCGTGCGCTATTCGCGGTGTCTTGCCAACGTAGATACAGCGGACGAAAGGATAGTCGCGACTCAGCCTTGACATCACGCGTAGTGCCATTTCCCCCTGCTTGACAACGTAGTCGCGACCGCAAAACACGATTGTGAACTGATCGCCAGACCACTTGGCGGAAATCTTCGACAGCGGCAGAGCCGCCTGGGCCGGATACAGTACCGCCGACTTTCGCTCCAGCGACTCTGCGTGCCGATCCAACCCAAGACGCTGCATCCAACGGAGTGCATCTTGGACCATCCGCGCACTTCGAAACAGAATTGCCTTGCAACTCGCGTGGGCGAAAGCATCCCCTAGCACGGACGCTCTGGTGGCGATCTCCGAAGCTCTGCTATGAACCTTGCCACTCTGGAAACGTGCCCGGAACTCGGGATTCGCAACGTGCCGGCCACAGAGCAGCGTCACGACGAATGCGTCGGTGTCGACTACCCACGCAGAACGACCCACAACCGGAAGACCAGCGCTGTGTATCGGTTCAGGGCCCGCACCGAAATCGAGGAACTCGCCGTAGTGAAAATCACGATGGGGAGAGAAGCGCGTCCTTGGGCCTCGTGCGATGAATAAGTGACGGGCAGATCGTCGCGAGTACCTGACACCATGTGGTGGTTTGTCGAGAAGACTGCCATGAACTCCAACGTGCAGGGATTCGGAGGGTCCCATCAAGATACGCATGGTATGAGATTCCAGTGTGCTCTGGACCGGAGCGGTGGGCGACGGAGTCGATCCGTATCGCGTGAGCGGCGATAGCGCCGAGAAATCCAAGCGAAGCGACTAGCAAGCGTCAACTTGATCCGACGCACCGCCAGTCGCTCCGCCGGGATAGCACTAGGTTAGGCCAAGAAGCTAGTTGCGCAAGTACCGCACGTATCGCATGTGTTGCAGGTGCCGCAGGTGCTGCACTGAGCAATGTCCCAATCCTCGAGTGCTTGATTCGGCTTCATCACGATGCGAACGTCATCGATGTCGACATCAGGAGGATGCGCGCGAACATACTTTACAAGTGCTTCCGTCATCTCATGGCGGTATGCGTTGCGTATCTCTTCCTGCTTGGCTTCTGGCAGGGACGATGCCCGGACAGGCTCTCCCGACCGCGCACCTCCTTCGCTGGCGGCGGCGCCGGCCGCACTGGCGGCCCCGGCTCCGGCTACGTTGAGGAATTTCCGTCTTTCCATGATCAAACCTCCTTTCCATCTACACCTTCATCTCGGCGATCACGATATCGCGCGTGAATCGCCAAAGCGCCTGACCCTAGCGTTCCGGCCGTCCGGTTGAGAGTCGGTGGTGGGACTCTCTCAAGAGTGCAGAAACGTTGAATTCCTCAGGACACTTCTCTTCGCACCGTGCGCACATGCTGCACCGATCTGCGCGTATATCGAGCGCTGCGTACCGCCGCGACGCCGCGGCGGTCATCCCGAAATACCTATGCTGTGAATAGAGCCGAAATACGGCCGGTATGTCGATCGCCTCCGGACATTCTCCGGCGCACTTGCCACAGCGAGTACACGGAGCCTCGTCTATGGCGTCTACTATATTGGCAGCGCGTTTCACCTCGGCGGTCGTCCAATCTGGCAGATCGCGTAGAGCAACCAGATTCCTATTCAACTCATCCGCCGAAGACATGCCAACGACGGATGTGGCTATCTCGGGGATACCGACCACGTAGCGAAGGGCAGCAGCGATTGTCTGCTCACGCCCGGCTCCATCCTCCTCATAGAGTCGTGAGAGTGAAGGAGCGCCCCAACGGAGTTCTCCTCCGGCCAAGACCTTCATGACAACTACTCCGACGCTCGCCCGACGGGCTGCAGGAAGTAGTACGTCCCTATACTCCTTAATGCTAGATCCGAAAACGGTTTCTCTTCCGATCGCGTTGAGTTGAAACATCACAACGTCGAACGCTTCATCTTCAATCGCGCGCAGGATGACGGACGTCGGAGCGTGGAACGACGCACCAGATGCTCGCGTGAAGCCAGCCGCTTTGGCCGAGAAGGCGATGTCGCAGAACCCTCCTACGCGCAAGCACTGCTCGTACTCGTCTTCAGTCCGAATCATGTGGGTCATCCACACATCAATCCAATCGCGCCGCATACGACGGAGAGACGTCTTCAGGTCCTCAGCACACCGCGGACCTCCTCGAGCCCCGGTTTTCGTGGCCACCACCAACCGCTCCTTGCGAGCACTAGTCAGCGGTGCCACCGCGTCCTCGCCATTGACGTAGGAATGCGCTGTATCGTAGTAGTTCACTCCGCGGTCTATCGCTTCGCTCAAGAGCGGCGTCCAGTCTTCTGCTTGGCCATGACGAAACGGACTGCTACCAATTCCGAGTATCGATGTCCTAATATTTGTCTTCCCGAGTACGCGCGTACGCATAGTAGACCTCCGGGTTAGCCAGCCACGGCAGCCGGGACATCGCTTGGTTGCAGCCGACGAATCTCATCCAACTTGACGATTGCAGCCTCGACCAGCGTACGTTTCATATCGCAGTAGGCGGGTATCGGATCGTCGGAATCGTGCTCCTGATGGATCTGGTGCATACACCCGCCGCCGCAGAGATAACGAGCCCAGCAGTCGCGACAGATATTTCTGTCGTCCACGCTCGTCAAGAGTCCGCTCTTCAGTTCGGCAAGACTCATGTCTTCGCTTACGTGCGAGAAGGGTTCGCGGTAGATACGTTGACACTCGTAGATGCTGCCGTCGGGGGCAACAGTGACCTCCGATTTCCCGGCTCCGCAGCCGTAGAATATGCGGCGCTGGTTGGCGAGCTGCTCGATGGTTGATCGCAACTCCGAGGGAAGCAGCTCCCACGTCGCTGTCGGAGTATTGACGAACTCTGAGTAGTTTCGATTGAACTCGCGCCAGTCCGCATCCGTGAACTGAGCTGGCTCGTGGTCAGTAGCAACGACTTCGAAGGAGACCTTGCGGCCCCCAAGATCACGGAGACCATCTACGATCTGCTGTGGCTGCTTGTTCCGTCTTGTCACGACCGCCCGTAGATTGAAGTTTGCGTCCACGCGTGACAGCTCGTCGATGTTCGGCTGGATCTTGTGGAGTGTGGCCTGACCGGACTTTAGGACGCGAAACGCATCATGCGTCTTGGCGTCTCCGTCGACGCTGACTTGAACGGCGACATCGTGACTCTTCAGGTAGGCGATTCGCTCCGGACTCAAGAGCGTACCGTTCGTAATCATGTACTTGGTCAGCGTCTTCGATTCGCTCCGAGCCCAACGCTCTGCCGTTTCCACTACGTGCTGCAGGACCTTCCAGTTCAATAGCGGCTCCCCGCCGTAGAGCTGAATGTGCGCCCGCGGCCCGGTCTGATGTCGGAAGAACCATGCTAGAATCTCGTCCGCTCGGTCCTTAGTCATGAGGTTCGGGTTCTGGTAGATTGGTACGTCCTTCTCGAAACAGTAGTGGCAGCCCATGTTGCAGCCACCAGCCAGCATCAAGACAAGATGCGAGAAGTAGGGGCTCGGCGGGCGCTCAAGCGGCTCGTTGGACAAAACGCCCTCTTCCAAGAGCTGAAGGAACTTCAGGTAGTACGCGCGGACTGCCGACGGTGGCACTGACAGCCGCAGTTCCTCAATAATGGCCCCCAGCGAGTGTGTCGCCATCAGACTGAGGACCGCGGAACCCGTTTCGGGAAGCTGCATGATCGCGTAGCTGCGGGCGTCAAAGGCGTATGAGGACCCTCGCGCCTGGAAGATGTGAACGTCGAGGTGTTCGATGGGACCGAGATCGATCTGAGTACTGGGCCGACTGCGGGTCATAGCAGGTGCGCTCCTCTCTCTCGCTTTCGTGGCGACCTCTCTGTCGTAGTTGCGTCGACTGGCGCCACGGAAATGCTGACACTTCAGTTCCCGCTAAACAAGGAAAAGGACTAGACATTTTGCGGCAACAGTTAGCATTCTGCACCGCAGGAGACGCCGGCCTCCGGCCCGTCACGCCGCGTCGGATGTTTCCGGACCGGAGCGATTTCGGTTCGCGCGCGGCGACACTCTGTCGGTGTCATACCGAACCGTCGCTGAAATGCGCGTGCAAAGCTGGAGGGGTGACGATATCCCAGTTCGTACGCTACCTGTTTAATCGGGATCTCGGACGAATGTAGAAGGTTAAGGGCCCGTTGCATCCGACGCTCAAGCAGAAATCCGCCGAGTTCGCGACCGGTGTGTTTCTTGAACAGCCGCTCCAGTTGTCTACGGCTAAGCTGAAAGCGCTCAATAAGTTGGACCACGCTAGGCGTCGACTCGCGCAGCGTCGTGGCTATCAGATCTGGTACTCGCGAATCGCTCGTACGGCAGGGATGCGTCGCCAAGTCTTCGAGGTCGGGCCATTCCGATCCCTCTGAGTCGTGAAAGTGCTGCTGGCTGTGGAGCTTGGTACGATTCATCACGTTACACCGGCCCGCACGGCGACAATTACACTACAGCTAGCCGCTACATTCGGGAAGTTTAGTGGTGCAGAGTGGATAATTCAAGAAATCAGGAAAGAATTTATTTGACCCGGCACAGGTCAACACGTATATTTTTCAACTGTAGGCACAGAGGCGGGCCTTTATGCTACTTCGAGATTGGCCACTATTGCGAAATGTTCAGTACGTCGCCCTGGCCTTACTCGCGTCTCCCTCAGCCCTGGCACAGGATCCGGTCTTCGAGAGTCAAGTTTTGCCGATCTTCGAGCAGCGGTGCTCGCCATGCCACACAGAGCAGCAGCGGGGACGACTCAACTTGGCCAGCCTCGAGGGCATCGCGAAGGGCGGCGTATCCGGTCCAGCCGTGGACTCAGCCCAGCCCAGCGAAAGTCTGATTCTCAGAAGAATACGGGGGCGCGATGCGCTCCCGCTGATGCCTCCAGGTGAGCGCCTAAGCGACGCCGAGATCGCTTCGATTCGAGGATGGATCATCGCCGGTGGGGCCCTCGACTCGGCGACTAGTGCCCCGGGTCCTCCGAGTGCAACGATCCAACCAGGGCCCGACGGCGACACGAAGCAGGGCTCCGTTACCCCTCGGCACCAAGACCATTGGGCGTTCGCACCAGTCCGCCCCCCGCCGCCCCCGCCTGTCGCCGATCCGACCTGGATCTCAAATAGTATCGACCGATATGTTCTTGCCAACCTCGAATCGAAAGGGCTGCGCCCGACGCGATTCGCCGATAAGCTGCGGCTAATACGCAGGGCGACTCTGGACCTCACAGGAGTTCCCCCCACGCGCGAGGAAGTAGACTCGTTCCTCGCCGACCACGATCCCTTGGCATTCGCCAGAGTAGTCGATCGACTCCTGGCTTCTCCGCGCTACGGTGAGCGATGGGGACGCCATTGGCTCGATGTTGCCCGATACGCGGACGACCAATACAATCCTATCCGCGACGAACCGCTACATAACGCCTACCGCTATCGAGATTGGGTCGTAGACGCTTTCAACGATGATATGCCCTTTGACATGTTCGTCCGAGCTCAGATAGCAGGTGACTCTTTAGACGACGAACGCCACGTAGCTGGGCTCGGATTCTACGCACTCCGCCCTCAGTTTCAAGGACTTCAAGACGATAGAGTCGACGCGACTACGAGGGGATTTCTTGGGCTCACCGTCGAATGCGCTAAATGCCATGACCATAAGTACGACCCGATTACGATGGCGGACCATTACGCGTTGCGGAGCATTTTTCAAAACACGAAATCCAAAAGCCTGTCCCTCGCAACTGCCTCAGAAACGCAGCGCTTTGATCACGCAAAGCGCGTTCTCGATCGAGCCGTAGACCGGTTGAAGAAGTTTGACTCGAGGGTCCAGCACCAGGTCGCTGAGCTGCTTGCCGAGAGGACATCAGACTTTCTCATGGCAAGCCGAGGACTCCGTTCCTCGTCTGACCTTGACGCGCAAACCCTCTCACGGTGGAAGACCTATCTGGCACAAGAGCACCATGATCACAGTTTGCTCAATTCTTGGAAATCGCTAGAGATCCATGCGGATGTATCGATCGCGAGAAGCGCGGCGGATACGTTTCAGGAAGCGGCTATTCGGATCCTTAGAGAAAAGATCGCCGTAGATCTTGAGAACCAGGTTCGACTGGCAAATACGAATCGCCAGAACGAAGTCGCGAACACCGAGACTGTTTCTCTCCCACCGAACGAATACTTCTTGTGGCGAGATCTCTTTGCGGACAAAAAGCCCAAATATTCCAAGCGTGAGTTTCCGAGTGTCTACCACTATGACCCAGAAGCTCTGGAGCGATTTTTGGGGGGGCTCTGGAGTGAACGCCGAGAGCAGCTCGTCGCCCACGTGAGTCAGTTGACGCGGGAGCTGGGAACACCATATCCGTTTCTGCACACGATTACGGATGTCGATGAGCCAACAGACGGCTACATCTGGCTGAGAGGGGACTACCGAACGCTTGGAAAGCGCGTCAATCGGCGCTATATCCGCGTGCTGTCTCCTGAAGGATTGCGTCACTTTAACAATGGAAGTGGGAGGCGCGAATTGGCCGAACTGGTGGCAAGTAGAGACAACCCATTAACGGCGCGGGTATTTGTAAACCGTGTATGGTTCTGGCACTTCGGAAATGGACTCGTGCCTACGCCCGGTGACTTCGGACTGCGGACACCTCCGCCGAAGATTACTGGGCTGTTAGATTATCTCGCACACAAGTTTATGAGCAGTGGGTGGTCCGTCAAGAGCTTGCATCGCGAAATAATGCTGTCGTCGACGTACCGCTTGGACAGCGTGCCGAATAGTTATGGAGGGCTAGTTGACGACGACGCCCCACAAGATCTCCATTGGCGCTTCACGCGGCGCCGACTCGACGCAGAGGCGCTTCGAGACTCGATACTCTTCGTCAGTGGTCGACTCGATAGCGCCGTCGGCGGTCGACCGGAGCGCGGCATGAGTTGCGACAAATCCACGCGACGGACGCTTTACTGTACCGTGACCCGGCGGAGGCTGGATCCATATCTGCTGTTGTTCGACTTCCCAAATCCAATGGTAACGGCCGACCGGCGAATACGGACTGAGGTTGCGACGCAGCGCCTATTTCTATTGAACAGCTCTTTCATGCGCGAGTGCGCCACGGCGCTGGAACGCAGAACAGACAAGCACGCGGGCGTCGACCGACTTGTCGAACTGTACCGGCTGCTGTTTGGTCGAGCGCCAAAAGAATCGGAGGTGGATGTGGCGCGCGATAGTGTGCTGGATGGTTCCGTTTCCTGGCGTGCGTATGGTCAGTTACTGCTCACATCGAACGAGTTCCTATTCCTGGAGTAGAGTAAAATGATTACTCGACGAGATTTATTGACTCGCGCCGGACTGGGATTCGGGGCCGTGGGGCTATCAGCCGTAACTCCGCTCACCGGAAACGGCACTCAGCTCGCTCCGGACCGCGAGCCGCTGGAGCCGAGAGCGAAACATCTCGTATTCTTGTTTCTCAATGGGGGGCTGTCTCACGTTGACACATTTGATCCGAAGCCCGCTTTGTCACGTTATCATGGTAAACCGCTGCCGATAGATACCCCACGCACTGAGCGTCGGACAGGTCATGCGTTCGCCTCGCCGTTCGACTTCAAGCAGTATGGCCAGAGCGGCCTCCCGGTTAGCGATCTCTTTCCCAGAGTGGGCCAACATATCGATAAGTTCTGCGTCATTCGATCGATGACGACCGACGTTCCGAATCATGAACCGTCGCTTTTCATGATGAATAGCGGCCAGCTTCTACCGGGCCATCCGGCGCTCGGATGCTGGACCGCATATGGTCTAGGTTCTGAGAATCTCAACCTGCCTTCTTTCATCGTGCTCTGTCCGGGGCTACCGACAAACGGTGCGCAATTGTGGAGTGCGGGATATCTTCCGTCTGCTTATCAAGGAACCCATATTTGGAGCACAAACCGTCCGCCCAAGGAGCTCATCCGGTATTCCCACAACTCCTCGTGGCCGCCCGGCGAGCAACGGAAGAGTCTGGATGCTCTATACGTACTCAATAGACTCCACCTTGAGCGCCGTGGAGGGGGAGCGGATCTCGATTCGAGTATCGAGGCTATGGAGACCGCCTTTCGAATGCAAGTCGAGGCCCCAGACGCCTTTGACATCACGCAGGAGCCAGAGCGCGTACGGCGAGCCTACGGCACGACGGACTTCGGACGTTCATGCCTGATGGCGCGAAGACTTGTAGAGCGTGGTGTGCGGGTCGTGCAGGTTTACTTCGGCCACGGCCAGCCGTGGGACAGCCACGATGATATCTTCGACCATCGGCGACTTGCCGGCCACGCGGATCCCGCCATTGCGGCGTTTATCGGAGATCTCGCGGATCGTGGCCTGCTGGAGGAGACGATTGTTCTAGTTGGTGGCGAATTCGGCAGAACACCCACGGTAGAAGTGGGTGGCTTGGTCAAGGTGCATAACGGACGCGATCATAATAGTCACGGGTTCACAATCCTCGCTGCGGGCGGCGGCTTTGCTGCCGGGAGGTCTTATGGCGCCACTGACGAGTTCGGATTTAGGGCGGTCGAAAACCCACTTCATCCGCACGATCTCCACGCCACGGTGCTTCACCTGCTCGGGCTAGACCACCGAGAGCTTACGTTTCGGCATAGCGGAAGGGATTTTCGGCTGACAGACACGGGTGGTCGGGTTGTACAGGAGCTCCTGGCATGAGTTCATGCAGGCGGTGTACGTGGTCCTTCTGCTGGCCACAGGCTAGGAGAGCAACACTTGGGACAGCTGCAACCTGCGTGATCGTCTTGTTCGGCGGACTAGCGTCGGTCAATCAGGTTCACGCAGTATGCCGTCACGAGCGAGTCGAGTCGCGGCGAATTGATCGTCCCCGAGACATGCAGATACTTCGAATCCAGAGTGCTTCTGGAAGAGTCGTAGTCAGAGGTACAGCCCAGACCGAGACAGTGCGGATAGGTATCCGCGCCTGCGCATCAACTCCGGAGCAGTTGCACAGTATCCAAGTTGACGCTACGGAGACAGCAGGGAGGTTGGAAGTTAGCTTGGATATCGGCGATAGGTATTGGTCTGACGGCACCAGCGTCGACCTTGAACTGGAAGTGCCGCAGGAGATGGCCGTTGACGTGACCGACGGAGCGGGGTCGCTGTGGGTCGCGAATGTCCACGAGCTCTTCGTCAAGGACCGGACCGGTGAGATTGCAGTTGCGGGCGTGAGCAATGGAGCTTTCGTCTCAGACGGCGCTGGTAGCTTAAGGATTGGGGCCGTGGGGGGGGATCTATCGATCGTCGATCAAGCGGGGTCGATCGTCGTATCGGGTGTGGGCGGTTCGGTATGGATCGCTGATGGAGCTGGTTTGCTTTCTGTGTCCCAGGTAGAAGGTGATCTGACGTTGTGGTGGAAGGGATCTGGGAAGGTGCGGATCGCAAACGTCAAGGGAGTGGTCGCGACGCCCGAAGGGCCCAGTCCGGTCGCGAGTTTACCTCAGCCAGCCAAGAGGAGCGGGAAACCACACTTCACTCCACTTCGCGGGAGAAGCAGTGGAGCCAGTTGGAGGGCGAGCAAGGTGAGGCATGCGTCACGTTGATCCTCCGAAACTACCGAGCCCGTCGGAGGGAAGCTCTACAGCAATAGCTCGGGCACCGGTCTTCATCGCAGGGTTTCCGCGGTCGGGCACTACGCTACTGTTCCGTATCCTCCATCGGCACAGCGCATTTTGCGGGGCGGGATCCGATCGCGGAGATGAGTTAGATCTGGTTGAGAGCCACTTCTACCGGAGATTCGCCCGGCCAGCAGCAGCGCTGTGGCGATCTGAGGACGAGGTGTCGTTGCGCACGTGGTTTGGCGGCTGTTCGGAGTATTACAATCAGTTTCTTGCGCAGTCTCTTCGGGCTTTTCACATCGCCGCTGCCGCTGGCCGCAATAGGCGACGGATCTTGGACAAGACTCCTGACAACGTACTTATAGCGCCACTGATCGCACATGCGTTTCCGGACGCGCGTGTTCTCTGCTTGCGACGCGATCCGCGGGACGTTCTGGCGTCTTTCCGGCGTAGGCGAGAACTCCAGACGGGTGAGGCTGGCGCATGGCTAGATATCGCGTACGATCTTGAAGAGTTTGCCGAGGCGTGGTTGTGCCAATCCAACGCCTGGCGAGAGTTTTCTGTGAAGTCCCCGGAGAAGTCAATGTTGGTGGATTTTCGTTCCTTGACTCAAGATCCGGGCACCGTAGTCAAGCAAGTGCTGAAGTTTGTGGGAGCAGAGTTTGAGGTGGGGATGATTAGGGGCATAGCTCCTCAACAACGGAGCGACCCGCTCGACGGATACGTCTCCCACGTTCCCGTACCAAATAGCAGACAATGGCCTGGACTGCTTACTAGTGAGGAGGCAAGAGTTATCTCGGAGCGCTGCCCTCCGTTTGGGACGCACTGTCTAGACTCCGTTGGTGACGATTGACACGAGTCGAACAGCCGCTGTCACTGGTTGAGGCGGTTCTATCCAGTGAGGAGGAACTCCGGACGGCCGAATCTCAACCTCACGTCGAAACAATCTTTGATGAACTAGTGGACTGTCCCGGAGTAACAATGAGTGTGTCCCAACCGCAGTTGAAGGGCAGTTGAAGGTAGGAACGGCGGTTTGAAGTTATTCTAGGCGGCGTTCTCCTTGGGCGTCGCGGCCGATGGAGTGCTGCGACCGAGAAGATCGGCTTCCGTCATCAGCAACGCGCCTGCCACCCAACGTTCGACCATCGCCGGGTCGCGCCAGCGACTGACGTTGCCGGTCCGTTTGCGCACGCCCGCTTGCGGCGATTCGATGATGTTCGTCGTCGACAAGCAACGGTGCAGACTCGGCGGCACGTCCGCACGGTTGATCGTAAACGTCTCCTCTCGCATCAACGAGCGCGTCTGAGAGACCAGCATCTCGTCCTGCTTAGGCAACCGATCCAAGACGTTGCGCAGCTTGTGCGTGCGGCAGCGTTGCACCAGTTGATCCGAGCCGAAAACTTCCGCAATCGCCGCCCGCAAAGCCTTCGCTCCGTCGACCACGAACAAGTATCGGCGGTCGGTCGGCAGGCCTTGTTCGCGTAATCGGACCAAGAGGTCTTTGATTGCCGCCGCGTTCTCCGTCGCGCCGAGCTGAAGGCCTAGAACATGCTTGCGGCCGGTGCGATCGACGCCCACCGCGTTGATCACGTGATGCGTACCGAAACGCATGCCGTCTAAATAAAGGACCAGAAGGTCTGTTTTATCCCAACGCCTCTCCAGCAGTTGTTTGAGCATCCGTTCGCCGGCTTCGGCCGCCTCGCGACTGACCGCCGATCGCGATACGCCGACGCTCTCGGCCATGCCTGGAATCACGTCGGCGTACTCGCGCGTCGAGACGCCTCGAAGCAGCGCTTCAAACATCGCCGTCGAGGCTTCGTCGCCGTGGCGCAAGGCGTCGTAGGCGGGCACGGCGACCTCGCCGCCTTGTTTGCGCCGCAGCCGCGGACGCTCGACTTGGACCTGACGATCGGCGACGCGGACGCGGCCTTTCTGGCGCCCGTGCCAACGAACGTCGCCCGAGCTCTTGCCGGGCGTTTTCGCTCCGGCGACCTGCTCGGCGCTGACTAGGAAGATCGTTTCGATCAGCCCTCGGCCGGCTTGATCGATGACTTCGTCGACCGCCAATCGCGCTTCGGCAATAAGGTCGACCAGCGGCAGCAAGATCTGCCCGTTGGCGGCGCAGAAACTGCGCAGAACTTCGTTCGCTTCTTTGGAACGACTCTCGACTACATGGTATTTTCGTTTCACGGCGGTTCTCCTTTTGGATTCAAAGCACCTCGATTCTAAGGAATCGATGGAGGACCGCCGTCCTCAGCCTTCAACTATTTCTGGGACACCCTCGTAACAATTACGGTTAAGTGCGTTGAAGGCCGTCACGTTTGGCGAAGGCTGGGAAAAGTGGCGACAGCAGATCAACGGAGTGGAAATTCACTAGCTACGAAACCGTGAGGCGCTCGCAGTTGCTGATTTTGGTTCGCCAACTAGGAACAAGTGCATTCGTTTGCTGTGCAAAGCGAATCATGGAGCCGCTCTCCCGATAGGCGGTCAGCGCTATACAGACCAGACAGAATTCAACTTGACAGTTGGTCGAGAATACACTGCGGTTGGAATGATTCTCAGCTCTAACGCTCTTCACTGCCTGCTCCTCGCCGATAGCCGCAGGTTTCATTGGTATCCATTTGGACTGTTCTCAATCGTTGATCCGCCCCTTCCGGACCGATGGTGTTTCGACTATCCAAACTAAAGCACGGTCCGCAGGCTATTCTGAGCCAAGCGGACGAGTCGGGGAGGAGCAGAGAGTGACAGCGGAGAGGGATTCCTGGCTGAGCCAGCCATGCCGATGAAGGCTGTGGAGCTATCGAGCCCGGGGACAGGATAGCCGTGAACGTCTGACGAAGCCACGATTGTCGCGTCCGCATTTTGGACAGCGGGCAAGAGAGAGTCGAACCCTATGGCGTTCACCCATCTGCGGCGCCAGGAGGTTCGCGATGGACGTACTCTATTCCCGCTGCGCCGGTCTCGACGTGCACAAGAAGACCGTGGCCGTTTGTCTGTTGACGCCCGGCGAAACGGGCGAACCTCGTCGTCGCATCCGGGAGTTCGGAACGGTGACGTTCGAGTTGCGGGTGGTGGCCGAGTTCCTACGCAAGCGCTGCATCACGCACGCCGCTGTGAGACCAAGAGAGGGCGGAACCGACCGGCGTCTACTGGAACCCGGTCTTCAACCTGCTCGAATCGCAATGCGAAATCATCCTCGTCAACGCCCACCACGTGCGCAACGTGCCGGGCCGCAAGAGCGACGTCGCCGACTGCCAATGGCTGGCCTCGTTGTTTCGTCACGGGTTGCTCGAAGCGAGCTGCGTGCCGCCCCGTCACGTGCGCGAACTGCGCGACTTTGTGCCGCATGCGCACCTCGCTCGTCCGCGACGCCGTGCGCTGCGCCAACCGTGTGCGCAAGGTGCTCGAAGACTCCAACATCAAGCTCGACTTGGTCGCCTCGAACACGCTCGGCGTCTCCGGGGTTCCACTAGGGTTCCAACTACGTGGTGCTTTCGCAGTGTTTGTCCAACCAGGAAAGCCTCTACTTTTCAGTAGGTTGAGGTTGTCCGAGCGCGCATTAGCGTCTGGCTACGGACCAGAAGGTCGGGGGTTCGAATCCTCCCGAGCGCGCCACTTTTCCCCCTCCCCCGGTTTTCCGCTCCGCTCCCGCATGCGCGTCGGGACGTGGAAAAGATTTCAGAATCGATGCCGTGACTGCGGTACTGGGGACGTTGGTTTGAGACGGCGGAAAAAGTACCAAATTGCGAAATGTCATGGTACTGACATTTTTGGCTTGTAAGTGATTGATTGTTCGTTGGGCGATGTCAGTGTTTTGCACGAAAATGTCATGTTTTGACGGGGTTTTGACATTTTTTCTGGCGTAAGTCTTTTGGAATCAACAAAAGTACCTTAGTTTTCGGAAATTTCAATTTATGTAAGCGTTTTCATTGGGGTTAAGCTGCTTTTTTTGAGCGGTTTGTGGATTTTTGAAAATGTCATGGTACTGACATGCATTTTTGATGCCATTTGCACTGTTCGGACTAGGACTATTCCGGCTGCTTCCGGGGGTTGGGCGCAACTCTGTTCTTAGGGTAGCTGGGGGGTGCAAGTTGGCGGTCCGCTGTCCGCTGTCCGCTGTCCGCTGTCCGCTGGCTGGAGGATGAGGGTGGGTTGGGCCTCTGTAGTCGACTGGGGACAGATGGGATGAGACGGCTGGTTCGCCTTGGCAGCGTAGTAAGCTGCTTGGCGCACTCAGGAAAGGTGCAAAGGAGAACCAGCCATGAAGAAGAATACCAGTGCGTTGCGGAAACGAACAGCGAAAGCGAAGAGGATTCGGGCGCAGTTTCCCGCCCTGCCGGAGTTTTGCTACGGGGTCGATCTCGGCGATCGGCGCAGTTGCTACGTGCTCCTCAACCAAGACGGAGAAGAGATCGAAGAAGGCGAGTTCGACAACACGATCGACGGTCTCAAGAGCGTCTTCGAGGATCGTCCGCGGTCGCGCGTCGTGCTCGAAACCGGCGGGCAGTCGGCTTGGATTTCGCGGGCGATCGAAGGTTTCGGACACGAGATGTTGATCGCCAACGCACGCGACGTCGGCGGGAAAGGCGGGCGTAAGAACGATCGGCGCGACGCGGAACAGTTGGCGCGCGCCGGCCGGTTCGATCCGGTCACGCTGAATCCAACGTGCGTACGCGGCGAACAGGCGCAAGCGGGGTTGACGCGGTTGCGCGTGCGCGAGGCTTTGGTGCGGGCGCGGACGCAGTTGATCAACGCCGTGCGATCGACGGCGAAGGCTTACGGGGAGCGCGTCAGGAAGTGTTCGACGAACGTGTTCGCCGAGCGGGCGCGGAAGGATTTGTCGGTGGAGACGGCGGCGGCGACGGAGCCGTTGTTGAGCCAGATCGAATCGTTGAGCGAGAAGATCCGCGAGGCGGATCGGGCGTTGCGGCAAGCGGCTGAGGCGCATCCGGCGGCGCGGTTGTTGATGACGGCGAACGGGGTGGGAGCGCTGACGGCGTTGACGTTCGTGCATACGATCGACGAACCGCGGCGGTTTAGGAAATCGCGCGAAACGGGGCCGTATTTAGGGTTGATACCGCGTCAGAAACAGTCGGGCGAATCGGATCCGGAGTTGGGGATATCGAAGGCCGGCGATGAACGATTGCGGCGTTTATTGGTGCAATGCGCGCACTATATCTTGGGGCCGTTCGGGACGGATTCGGCGTTGCGGCGGTGGGGCTTGAAGTACTCGGAACGCGGCGGCAAGAATGCGCGTAAGAGGGCGATTGTGGCGGTGGCGCGGAAGCTGGCGGTGGTGCTGCATCGGATGTGGACGACGGGCGAGAAGTGGAAGGCTTTTCCGGCGGTTGGGTAGCGCGAATTCGGCTTTACGGATGAGTAAAAGCGGCGGGAAAAGGAGGACGCAAGACGAAGATTTCGGTTGAAGGAAACGAGCGAACGCCGACGTCAGACGGTGACTGCGCGTGTTGCCTGGAGAGGCCTTTCGGGGCGAACTCGCGGGACAGATGGCAGCGCCGCTCGAAAGATCGACGCCCCTCTGGCATCGAGCCCAACGATGGAATCGGGCTCACGAGAATGCGAATGGAAGCTAGGTGTTCGATCGCTTGTGCGGAGCTCGGTTCCAAGGACCGGAAGACTTTGAAAAGAGATGAACGCGAAGAGTTCTTGTAGGAAGGAAAGAAGAACGGATCGGGTGCGATGTCGGGCTTCGAGCTTGACTTCGGACAGCCGTCTCATGGAAGGCAGCACTCGCTGCTGGTCTCGGTGGTGCTGAAGCCTTGATGTGCCAGTCCCCGCGAGGGGGTTTTGTGGGTGGGGCCGGCTGGAAGATTTGGGTGGGGCGGCTGCGGAAGGTTTGGGTGGGTTGGGGGTTGTTCGGATTCGGTCGTAAGGACTTCTTGGCTCGGGTCGATACGGTTCTCATTGCTCGGTGACGACGGGCCTAGAAGAGGGCGAGGCTTTTTCCGATGAATCGATCGCGTTTGTTTTGCGCTGCGCTGGCGGCGGCGGTTTCTCTGATCTTTACGGCTAGCGTTGAGGCGCAGCCGACCATTGCGGAAGGGGGCGTCGTGAACGCCGCTTCGTTGCAGCCGGGGCCGTTGTCGCCTGGGCAGATGGTCGCGATTCAAGGCGAGGGGCTTGGGCCGGAAGAGCCGGTGGCGGGCGTTGCCGACGGGGACGGGCTGCTGCCGACGACGTTGGCCGGAGTGCAGGCGATGATCGGCGGACAGGCGGCGCCGCTGCTGATGGCGGGCGAGAAGGAAGTTCGCGCGCAGGCGCCGTATGAACTCGACCCGGGCGCCGTCGTCGAGATCCAAGTGATCTTCGACGGGGCGGCGAGCAACGTGGTGGAAGCCGAAGTCGCGGTGGTGACGCCGGAGATCTTTCGCGAGCAGTCGGGACGCCCCGTGGCGGCGACCGTGCGGCCGGACGGGACGCTGGTGCTGCCGGGACGGCCGGTCGAGCCGGGCGGACGGCTGATGCTGTTCGCCACCGGCGGCGGACATACGGAGCCGCCGAGCGATACGGGGCGGGTGGCGCGGCCTCCCTACCCGACGCCGAGCGAGCGGGTGACGTTGCGCATCGGCGGCGTGGTGGCTGAACTCGAATACGCGGGATCGGCGCCGGGCTATGCCGGGTTGCTGCAGTTGAATACGATCGTGCCGGAGTCGGTTGCGCCGGCCGCCGCGGATACGGCAGGCGAGGAGATGGAGCAGAACCTTGTACCGGTCGATCTCTCGGTGGGCCAAGGACGCAGCGAGACCGTTTTCCTTCCGATCGACTTGCCGGGCGTCAACAACCCGCCGCATGCGATGGACGATCAAGCCGAGACGCAAGAGAACGAATCGGTCCTGATCGACGTGCTGGCGAACGATTCCGACGTGGACGATGATGCGCTCAGCGTCAAGGAAGCGGGCGACGGCGAGCACGGCGAGACGACGGTCGAAGGCGACGCGGTTCGCTATACGCCCGAGGCCGGCTTTAGCGGGCTGGACTCGTTTGAGTACGCGGCCGCCGATCCGAACGGCGGCTCGGCGACGGCGAAGGTAACGGTGGCGGTGAACCCGAGCGACGACGGCGAGAACGCGCCGCCGACGGCGCGCGGCGTCGACACGACGGTGATCAGCGGCCGGAATAAGCGGATCCAACTGCGCGCTCGCGACGACGATGGCGACGTGCTGGAGTTCTCGATTTTGGAAGGGCCGTCGAACGGCTCGCTCGGGGAGATTGTGCCGGTCAACGCCGGGTTAGCGGAGGTGGTCTATTCGCCGGTGGAGGACTTTGAAGGCTTTGACGGTTTTGAGTTCGGCGCGGACGACGGACAGGGGGGCTCGACGCAGGCCTCGGTCGTGATCGAAGTGCTGCCGGAACCGCCGGGTCCGCAGTTAAGCGAAGGCGTGGCGGACGAAGCGACCACGCCGGAAGACGTTCCGGTACTGGTGGACGTTTTGAGCAACGACAAGCTGGGCGACACCGGCGAGGCGTTGATGCTGGGCGAGATCAGCAACGTGCAGAACGGCGAGACGGCGGTGAGCGACGAGGGCGTGACGTTTACGCCGGATGAGAACTATCACGGGCCGGCGGGCTTCAGTTATCTGCTGAAGGACGCGTTGGGGCTGGTGGGCGTGATCGACGTCTCGGTTGAGGTGACGCCGGTGAATGACCAGCCGCGGATCGTCGAGCGCTCGCCGAACAACATTTCCGTTCCGGCGGGCAGTGAGAACGTCTATGTGGAGGTGCTGGTTTCGGACCCCGACCACGACGAAGGCGAACTGACGGTGACGGCGACTTCGACGAACCAGGCGGTGCTGAAGGACTCGGCGATCACGCGGTTGGAAGGCTGCGAGGCGGGACACTGGGTATTCGAACTCGACTTGACGGAATCAGCCGCCGGGTTCGGCGGGCTGCGTATCCAGGTGGAAGACCCGGAGGGGGGGAACTACGCCGAGATCGTCGATATCGAGGTGACGAACGGCGCGCCCGAGATCGGGCCGGCGGAGGACGTGACGGTCGTCGTCAACCATGAATGGACGCGCGATGTGGTGATCGAAGATGCGGAGACCTCGGCCCAACACTTGCTGGTCGCAGTCCAGAGCAGCGACGGCGAAGTGGTCGACGACCATTGCGGACTCCAGATTCAGCATCTCTCGGGCGATACTTTCCGCATCTCCGGATACGGCGACGGGATCGGTACGACGACGATCACGATCACGGCGGAAGACGAGGGCAAGTTGACGGACCAGGCGACGTTCATGGTGACGGTGACCGAGCCGCCGAATGCGGATCCTGTCGTTTCGCCGATCGCCGATCAGGATGCGACGACGGGGGTTCCGTTCCAGTTCGACTTCACGGCGACGGATGAAGAGACGGCTTCGGGCGCGCTGACGCCTTCAGCGGCTAATCTCGACAGCGGAATCGTGACGATCACGAATCTGAGCGCGGTGCATGTTTCCGGCTCGACATTCCGGGTCACCGGCACGGCGCAGAACGCCGGAGCTGTGGTCCTTCGTATCGCGGTGGAGGACGAGGGCGGCAAGCAGGGATCGCAGTCGGTGAATCTGACGGTCGTCGATCCGCCGGCGAATACGCCGCCGGAGATTACGCCTGCACTGGGCGTGAACGTCGGGCTCAACAGCCCGTGGACGCGCGACGTGGTGATCGAAGACTCTGAGACCTCGGCCCAGCACCTGTTAGTCGAAGTCCAGAGCAGCGACGACGGAGTGGTCCACGGACAGTGCGGACTCCAGGTCCAACATCTCTCCGGCGATACTTTCCGCGTCTCCGGATACGGCGACGGGATCGGTACGACGACGATCACGATCACGGCGGAAGACGAAGGCGGGCTGACCGATCAGGGGACGTTCACGGTGACGGTCGGGTCGTCTTGCGCCCCGCCCCTGGACGGGGCCGGGGTGTGCGTGCAGTAGGGGGTGCGGTGGGCGGTATGGCTGGTGTGAAGGCTGGAGGAGGAGTTGATGCTTTCTCGCGCCCTGGGGCCACGAGATGTCGCGCCGGCGGCTGAGCCTTGACGAACGAACATCGGGCTCTTGCTTCGCAAATCGCGCTGGAGACCTTCGAGCACGGCTCGAAGGCGGCACGGCTGGAGCCGTGCGCCACGCGGAGTGATTTTGGTCGGCGGGGCGTGCGGTGAGGGTCTCCGGATGTGGGTTGGACGTCGGGCTGGGGCCCGCGCCACACGGAGGCTGGGCGGCGCTGGTGGATCAGAGATGGCGCTCGGGGTCCATTCCGTCGTGTAGGACGCGGACGATGCGAACGGAGTCTTCCTCGACCAAGTAGTAGACGACGTGCCGGTTGACGACCAACGATCGATATCCGGGCCGAACCTCGTCTCGGCGCCTTCCGAGGTTCGGATTGGTCCGCAGCAAAGCCGTCTTCTCCGCCAACTGGCGTAGGTATTTGTCGGCCTGCTGCTCATTCCAAGTCTCGCAGCTAAAGCGCCAGATCTCTTTCAGGTCCTGTCGGGCGCGATGCTGAAGCTCAAGATCATACATTCAGTCCGGCTTCCTGCTTGGCTTCGCGAATGATCTCGTCGACGTTGAGGGGGCCCGCGGCTCCACTCTTCTCGCCTTCCTCCAGCGCCCGGCGCAGGGCTTGAAGCTTCTGTTCGCGCTCCTCCACGAGCCGGAGTCCTTCTTGAACCACCTCGCTGGCCGAGCCGTAGCGGCCGGTCTTGACCTGGTCCGCCACAAAACCCTCAAAGTGATCTCCGAGGGTGATGCTGGTGTTCTTGGCCATTTGGGGTCGCCCTCCTGATTGGGCTCGATACCAGTATCGGTGATCGATCCGGTTTTTCAAGCGCCGGATTGTTCTAGGAGTTTGGCGGCTAGGCCGGTCCAGCCGGTCTGGTGGCTGGCGCCTAGGCCGGCCCCGTTGTCGCCGTGGAAGTACTCGTGGAAGAGGACCAGATCCTCGAAATGCTCGCTCTCGTGGAAGATTCTCTCGCCGCCGTAGATCGGGCGTCGGCCGTGCTCGTCTTTGAGGAAGAGCGCGGTGAGGCGGTGGGAGAGTTCTTCGCTGACTTCCCATAGGTTGCGCATCTGGTCGCTGCCGGTGGGGCAGGCGACCTTCCAGTCGTCGCCTAGGTAGTAGTGGAAGCGCTGCAGCGACTCGATCAGCAGGAAGTTCGTCGGGAACCAGATGGGGCCGCGCCAGTTGGAGTTGCCGCCGAACATGTAGGTCTCAGACTCCGCCGGCTCGTACTTGACGCCGTACGTGCGACCGTCGATCTGGATCTCATAAGGGAACGCGCGATGGAAGCGCGACATGGAGCGGATGCCGTGGGGCGAGAGGAATTCGTCTTCGTCGAGCATCAGGCGCAGGACGCGCGGGAGGCGCTCGGGGTTGACGATCGACAAGAGGCGGCGCACGCGGCCGTCTTCGGTGGTCTGCTCGGTGACGTGCTGGCGGAGGATGGGGCGGTTCTCCATGAACCACTCGAGCCGCTTCTTAAAGCCGGGGAGGCCGTCCATCAAGTCCGGCTCTAGGGTGAACGAAGCGAAGAGCGGGATGAGGCCGACGAGGGAGCGGACTTTGAGGCGCTCGATCGTGCCGTCGGCTTTTTCGAGCGCGTCGTAGTAGAAGCCGTCGTGCTCGTCCCAGAGTTCGCGTTCGCCCGAGCCGAAGCCGTGGACGGCGCCCGTGATGTAGACGAAGTGCTCGAAGAATTTGCTGGCGACGTCGGAGTAGGCCTTGTTCTCCTGGGCGAGTTCGAGCGCCATGGCGAGCATGTCGAGGCAGTACATGGCCATCCAGCTCGTCGAGTCCGATTGCTGGAGGGTGAGGCCGTCGGGGATTTTTGAGCGGTCGAAGATGCCGATGTTGTCGAGGCCCAGAAACCCTCCTTGGAAGACGTTGTGGCCGTCAGGGTCTTTGCGGTTGACCCACCAGGTGAAGTTCAACAGCAACTTGTGGAAGACGCGTTCGAGGAACTGGCGGTCGGCTTCGCCGGAGACGCGTTTGTCGATCTTGTAGACGCGCCAGGCGGCCCAGGCGTGCACGGGCGGGTTGACGTCGGAGAAATTCCACTCGTACGCCGGGATCTGGCCGTTGGGGTGGAGGTACCACTCGCGCAGGAAGAGCAGCAGTTGCTCTTTGGCGAAGTCCGGGTCGATGGTCGCGACCGGGATCATGTGGAAGGCGGTGTCCCAGGCGGCAAACCAGGGGTACTCCCACTTGTCGGGCATGGAGAGGATGTCGTCGTTGTAGAGATGGCGCCAATCGCCGTTGCGGATTTTTTCGCGGCCGGGGGGCGGGGCGGGTTCGTCGGGGTCGCCTTCGATCCAGCGGCGGACGTCGTAGTGGTAGAACTGCTTGGTCCACATCATGCCGGCGTAGGCTTGGCGTTGGACGTTGCAGCCGTCTTCGGAGAGGCCGCAGGAGGGGACGCGATCGGCGTAGAACTCGTCGGCTTCGCGGATGCGGTCGGCGAAGAGCTGGTCGAAGGCGGCGCCGAATTCTTCCGTTGCGCCCGCTTCGCCTAGGCGCAGTTTGAGGGTGACGGATTCGCCCGGGCCGATCGTTTCCCGGTAGAGGGCGGCGGCCTTGGTGCCTCGTTCGCGCGGGGAGACGGCGTCGTCTTCGCCCAAGCGTACGTAGCGATCGAAGGCGTCCTTGACGAAGGGGGTGCGGTTGGGCGCTTCCCACAGCGTCGTCCGGTTGGTCTCGTTTTCGGTGAAGAGCATTTCGGGGTCGCCTTGGCATTGGAGGCGACGTTTCCCGTAGTAGTCGTGCTCGAGGTCGACGGAGCGGCCGTTCGCCGAGTCGGGTCCGCGGCGGAGTTCGGGGCGCTTGGTTCCCTTCTTCCAGCTCCAGGTGTTACGGAACCAGATGGTGGGCAGCAGGCAGATCGGCGCCGCCACGGGGCCGCGGTTGTGGACGGTGATGCGGACGGCGATCTCTTCGGAATCGGCTTTGGCGTACTCGACTTGGACGTCGAAGTAGCGGTCCTCGTCGAAGACGCCCATGTGCCAGAGCTCGGGCTCGGGATCGCGCTTGCCTCGGCGGCTGGCCTCCTCTTGCAGGCGGCGGTAGGGGAACTCCGCCTGCGGGTACTTGTAGAGGAACTTCATGTAGGAGTGCGTGGGCGTCGAGTCGAGGTAGTAGTAGACCTCCTTGACGTCTTCGGCGTGGTTGCCCTGGCGGCCGGTGAGGCCGTAGAGCCGCTCCTTGAGGACCGGGTCGCGGTGGTTCCACATCCCGAGCGCGAAGCAGACGTACTGGCGGCGGTCGGAGATGCCGCCGATGCCGTCTTCGCCCCAGCGGTAGGCGCGCAGGTGGGAGTGTTCGAAGGGGAAACTCGACCAGGCGTCGCCGTCTTTGGAATAGTCTTCGCGGACGGTTCCCCACTGGCGTTCGCTGAGGTAGGGGCCCCAGCGTTTCCAGTGGACGCGGCGGGCGGCGCTGTCGTTGAGGCGTTGCTGTTCGGCGTTCATGGCGGGTGGAAGATCAGAGGAGTATGCTATCGAACGGCGTTTGGGGGCCGAGCTGAACATCGGGCTCTTGCTTCGCAAATCGCCCTGGGGCGGGGCTGAAGCCCCGCTGCGGGCTGAAGCCCGCGCCACGGTTTGGGTGGTCAATGAAGGGTCTTGGGCCGAGTGGGCGAGGGTGGGGTCCCAGTAGAAGATCATTCCTGTTAGACAGTAACAGCATCTGCTGTACAGTAATTGAAAGCTGGACAGAGCCCGGGACGACTCCAATGGACGCACTTAGCCTGCATCGCTTCCACTTCGCGTTTACGATCACGTACCACTACCTGTTTCCGCAGCTCACGATGGGGCTGGCGCTGATGATCTTCCTTTGGAAGACGCAGGCGCTGCGGACCGGGGATGAGCGCTACAACCGGGCGGTTCGGTTCTGGTCGAAGATCTTTGGGCTGAACTTTGCGATGGGGGTCGTGACGGGGATTCCGATGGAGTTTCAGTTCGGCACGAACTGGGCGCAGTTCTCGAAGGCGGCCGGCGGAGTGATCGGTCAGACGCTGGCGATGGAGGGCGTGTTCTCGTTCTTTCTGGAGTCGACGTTCCTCGGGTTCTTACTGTTTGGCGAGAAACGGCTGGGGCCGAAGGGGCACTGGTTCGCGTCGTTGTGCGTGTTTGTGGGGTCGTGGCTGTCGGGGTACTTTATCGTTGCGACGGATGCGTTTATGCAGCATCCGGTGGGGTACACGATGGTCGACGGGGAGATGGCGCTGGACAGTTTTTGGGCGCTGCTGCTGAATCCTTGGCTCGTCTGGCAGTATCCGCACACGATGCTCGGATCGGTGGTGACGGCTAGCTTCGTGGTCGCCTCGATCGGGGCGATCTATCTGCTGCTGGGGAGATTTCACGAAGACGCGAAGACCTTCTTACGGCTGGCCGTGCCGATGGGGCTGGCCGGTGCGCTGTTGCTCGGGTTTACGGGCGACGGACAGGGGCAGCAAGTGGCGCGGCATCAGCCGGCGACGTTGGCGGCGATGGAAGGATTGTTTGAGACCAAGGAAGGCGCGCCGCTGGTCTTGATCGGGCAGCCTGACGTTGAGAATCGGCGGCTCGACAACCCGATCGAGATCCCGCAGGCGCTCTCGATCTTGACCTACAAGCGATGGGGAGCGGAGGTGAAGGGGCTGGACGCTTTTCCGGAAGAGGACTGGCCGGATGCGATTCCGCTGCTGTACTACTCGTTCCACATCATGGTGGGGCTGGGGACGATCTTCATCGCGATCATGGCCGCGGCGACATGGCTGCTGCGCGGCGGGCGGCTGTTTGAGACGCGCTGGATGCTGTGGGTTCTGGCGTTGGCGCTTCCTTTTCCCTATATGGCCAATACGGCCGGATGGACGGCGGCGGAGCTGGGCCGGCAGCCGTGGGTGTTGTACGGGATTATGCGGACGGCGGACGGCTACTCGGCGAACGTCTCGGCGGGGAATACGATGTTCAGCTTGTTGGGGTTCATGGGGATCTATACGCTGCTGACGTTCCTGTTTCTGTTTCTGGCCTATCGCGAGATCGAGCACGGGCCGCAGTCGTTGACGGGCGCGGACGGGGAGGCGGCCTGATGGAAACGGTCTGGTTGGAGACGGTCTGGTTCGTCATCTTGTCGGTCATGGTGGCCGGGTACGTCGTCTTCGACGGCTTTGATTTGGGCGTCGGGGTGGTGCATCTTTACGCGGCGCGGACGGACGCGGAGCGGCGGCGGGTCTTGGCCTCGATCGGTCCGGTGTGGGACGGCAACGAGGTCTGGCTGTTGGCGTCGGGCGGGATTCTGTTTCTGGCGTTCCCGACGGTGTACGCTTCGAGCTTTTCGGGGTTCTATCTGCCGCTGATGATCGTGCTGTGGCTGCTGATCTTGCGGGCGATTGCGATTGAGTTTCGCAATCACCTGGAAAGTCCAATCTGGCAGCCGGTGTGGGACGTCGTCTTCGCCGGGGCGAGCGGGCTGCTTACGATCTTCTTTGGGGCGGCGCTGGGCAACGTGGTGCGCGGGGTGCCGCTGGACGGCGAGGGCGTGTTCTTCCTGCCGCTTTGGACCGACTGGACGCCGGGAGCCTCGCCTGGGGTTTTGGACTGGTACACGGTGCTGGTCGGGCTGACGGCTTTCGTGACGCTGACCGCGCACGGGGCGCTGTGGGTGGCGCTCAAGACCGACGCGGCGGTGCGGGAACGCTCGCGAAAGATGTTTGGGTGGGCCTGGACGGCGCTGGTTCCGCTGCTGGCGTTGATGACCTGGGCGACGTTCCAGGTCCAGCCGCACGTGCCGGGGCGGCTGTTCTCGAACCCAGCGGGGTTGGTTTTGCCGGTGGTAGCGGTAGGGGCGCTGGTTGCGATGCGCTGGTTGGACGGGCGCGGGCGGGAGTTCGAGGCTTTCTTGGCGTCGTGCGGGTTTATCGTGTTCCTACTGCTGAGCGCGGTGTTTGGGCTGTATCCGTTCTTGCTGCCGTCGAACGTCGAGCCGGGGATGGGGCTGAGCGTGGAGAACGCGGCCACGGCGCCGGGGGCGTTGCGGATTGCGCTCTATTGGTTTGTGCCGGGGTTTGCGCTGATCGTGACGTACTTTTGGTACATCTACTCGCGGCTGGCGGGGAAGGTGCCGGCGGACGCGACGGGGCACTAGCGGCGCCGGCGTCAAGCGGAGCGGCGGCGGCGGACGCCGATCAGGGCGGCCACGCCGAGGGCCATCAGCGACAAGGAACCGGGCTCGGGGACCTCGGAAGAGACCGGGCTGGTGTCGAAGGCGACCTCGGATAGGTCTTCGGGATTGGCGAAGGGCGCCGTGCGCTAGACGGAGGTCAAGACGAATGACGGAAATGGACGTAAGTAACGGAATCTAAGAATTTTACTTGCGAGGCCATGTCCGCAGCGGGCGAGGCTTCACGTGCGACCGTGGTCGCGGGCTCACGCCCGCGGCACTGTTGTTCGTTCGCCGGCGGTCGTGGGGAATTGGATGGTCGTTGTATTTTTTCACAGCCCCTCAGGGGGTGTGAAAAATTCGAACCGGGCGGTCGTGAATGGTCGCGGGCTCAGGGGCTGTGAAAAAGATGATTGGGAGTAATTGGAGGCGAAGTTGGCGTTGCGGAAGCGGGATCCCTATCGTCAAGGCAAGCCGTGACGATAGGGCCCCCGCAAGAGAAGAGCAGGCGCGTATCGCTTTGATTTCCCATGGCTTGCGCCATGGGCTAACGAAATGCCGCCCTTGTATGTTGGAAGGAAGGGGAGGAGCGGGGCGTCAGCTGCGCCCCGCGCGAAGCGGAAGATCGTTGCCGCCCTGGACGCTCGCCTCGAGAGACGTCGTCCCGAAGCTGGATCTCCGCTTCGTTTCCTCCCTGATCGTTAACCCGAACAGTCGATGGGACCGGCCGTCGTGCCGAGTCCGTATGACAAGGATGGGAGTCCGATCATGTCGCAATCTGAGTCTATCGAAATCTATCTCGGCGTCGACGTCTCCGATCAGTGGATCGACGTTTGCGCCCTCCAGACCGTCGATCGACGGATCCTGTTTCAGAAACGTTTGGCGCGGACTGTCGAGGCCGTCGGCGAACTCGCTCGCGAGATCGAGCGGCCGGCGTTGGCCGTGCTCGAAGGGACCGGCGGGCTGGAGGTCGCTCCTGCTCGCGCCTTGGAAAGCTTCGGCGTCGGCGTGCGCGTCGTCAATCCGGCGCAGGCCAGACACTATGCGTTAAGCAATGGAAAGCTCGAGAAAAGCGATCGGCTAGACGCTCGTATTTTGGCTGAGTTTGGTCTTGAAAGACAGTTCTTTCCTCGGGAAAAGCCGGATCCGAAGGTGGAAGAGTTGGCGTTGTTGACGACTCGTCGCCGGCAATTGGTGCAGATGCGGGCGGTCGAGAAGATCCGTCTGCCAAGGGAGGAGTCGGCGTTCAACCGCAAGAGCATCGCTCAGTTGATGACTCATTTATCGCGCCAGATCGAGAAGATTGAGCGCGAGATTCTTCGTCGGATTTGTGCGGATCAGAAGATGAAGAGGCGGTTCGAACTGCTGAAAAGCGCGCCGGGAGTGGGCGATCGGACGGCGGCGGAGTTGACGGCGTTGCTGCCGGAGCTGGGTCGGATGTCGCGCGGGGAGGCGGCGAAGATGGTGGGCGTGGCGCCGTTGGTGAAGCAGAGCGGGAAGTGGAAAGGGCGGGTGATGACGATGGGCGGAAGGGCGCCGGTGCGCACGGCGTTATACCTGGCGGCGATGTCGACCTTGCGGACGAGTTCGTATTTTCGTGACCGCCACGACTTGTTGCGCAAGCGCGGCAAGTCGGGCAAGTGCGCGTTGATTGCGTTGGCGCGGCAGTTGTTGACGGTGCTCAATCAGATGGTGCGGGAGGACAAGGAGTACGATCCCGGCTTGCTGATTGCGGTGCGCGGCTGAGGGAAGGCGCTTCCCGCCGGAGCCGTCCGTCGCTCACCCCTCGCGCGACGGCGGGCCGGCGGGACGGGCCTTCCCGCTGGTGGGCTCCCGAGCTGTTTGAGGCGTTCTTAAGGGCGATTCGGGGTTGACTTTCGACACAGTCGCTCCGGGCTGAGCAACGGGCTCTTGCTTCGCAAATCGCCCTGGGGCAGGGCTAAAGCCCCGCTGCGGGCTGAAGCCCGCGCCACAAAGAGGGCTGGTCGATTCTTTCACAGCCCCTCACGCCCGCGGCGCCGTTGTTCGTTGGCCGGCGGTCGCGGGGGAGGTCGTTGGAGTTCCTACGGTCCCGTAGCGGTCGTGGAATCGCTAGTCCCAGTCGTCTGGACCCGGTTGCTTTTCCTCTTCGCGGTTCCATTCGGCGTCGGGGGTTTCGCGCCAGGCGACCCAGCCTTCGGGGAGGTCGGCGAGTTGGGCGAGCGTGGGGTCTTGGTCGACTAGGCGGTGGAGGCAGACGGTCGCGACGGGCACGTCGATCTCGCCCGCGTCGTTGCGGTCGAGAAGTTGCCAGTATTCGTTTTCGGCGTGGAGGACGGAGAGTACGGGAGAGGCGCCGTCGACGATCGGCTGAAGCGTGGTCGCCAGGGTGTGCGGGTCGGAGGGGAAGGCCCAGCCGGCGGGATCGAAGGCGGCGCAGGCGGCCGGGGCGATTCCGGCGGCGCGCAAGAGCGGTTCGGCGCGCGCCTCGGTCTCGTCTTCGAGGTAGAGCAGCGGCTGCTCGTGATAGCGGTCGGGGTGGAAGTCTTCGTCGAAGGGGAAATCGCCCTCGCCGTCGGCCCAGATCAACTGGACTACGGGGAAATCGTCCGTGCCGTAGTACCAACTGCCCCAGCCGAGGGCGGCCTCGTACCACTTTTTGTGGACCGCTCGGGGGCGGCAGACGAGGCCGTCGCGAAAGGCGCGCGGCTCGTCGTCGGCCGTGACGGCTTCGTCGTCGCTCGCGCGGTCGGCGGCGTCGGCGATGACGTCTCGGAGTTGGTGGAGTTGTAAGCCGAAGACCAGCACCTCAGGCTGCTGGAAGTTCTCGTACAGTCCGATCGAGAAGGCCCAGTCGGGGCACGTGCCGTCGCCCTGCATGACGACGACGTGGAAGTCGCGCTCGGCGACGTCGTTGCAGCAGCGGGCTTCGTGCTCGTCGAGTTCGTCGCGCTTGTAGTGCCAGTATTCGACTCGGGATTTCATGGGGTTCGGGATCTCAGGGGGTGTGAAAAAAATGATTGGGCGGGACGGGGCCGCCGCCGGTGCATGGTCGTGCGGAACCTTCGAGCACGGCTCGAAGGCGGCACGGCTGGAGCCGTGCGCCACGGTCGGATGATCGGCCAGTGAGATTGCTTTGCGAGTCGCCTTGGGCCCCGGCCGTCACAGGGCGGCCTCGAGTGCTTGGGCGGTCGCCAGCAGGGCGGCGTCGGTTGTGGGGGCGGAGGCGAGTTGGAGTCCTAGCGGGGGGCCGTCGGTGGACATGGGGATCGAGATCGCCGGTCCTCCCAGGGCGGTCCAGGGGGCGTTGGCGGCGGGGTCTCCGGTCGAGGCGAGGCCGATGGGGGCCGGGCCCAGAGCGGCCGGGGTGAGCGTGACGGGGTAGGTCTGGGCGAACTCCTCGAACGCTTGGCGGGCTTGGGCGATGGTCCGGCGGGCGGCCTCGTAGTCGTCGTCGGAGATCGTTCGGCCTTGCTCGACTAGGAGCGCCAGCTTCTCGCCGATGGCGCGGCCGTGCTCTTCGAAACGGTCGTGGTGGACTTGGGCGGCCTCTTTGGCGAAGACGGTTAAGGTGGCCTCGGGCAGGGGCGCGAAGGCTTCGGGCGCGTCGACTTCTTGCACGTCGAAGCCTTGTTCGCGCAGGCGGGTGACGGTCTGCGTGAGCACGACGGCCATCTCCGGCTCGACCTGACCGCCGGGGGGCCACGCGAGCACGGCGTAGGGGCCCGACAGAATTTCGGCGCGGGCTTCCGCGGGGGGGTGGTCGTCGAACGCCTCCCAAAGCAGCGCCATGTCTTCGGCCGTGCGGGTGAAGAAGCCGACGTGGTCGAGCGAGGGGACGAGCGGCAGGACGCCTTCGAGCGAGATGCGGCCGTAGCTCGGCATGAAGCCCGTCACGCCGCAAAACGACGCCGGGCGCAACACCGAGCCCATCGTCTGGCTGCCGACGGCGACGGGGACCATTCCTGCGGCGACGGCCGCCGCCGATCCGCTCGAGGAGCCGCCGGGGGTTCGTCGCGGGTCATAGGGATTGCCGGTCGGGCCGGGATCGAAGTAGGCGAAGCCGGTGGTGTGGGTCTTGCCGAGGATGACGGCGCCGAGGGCTTCGAGTCGTTGGACGACGGCGCAATCGGTCTCCGGGCGGCGGTCGCGGTAGAGCGGCGAGCCCCAGGCGGTGGGCATCGTGCGCGTATCGTAGATGTCTTTGACGCCGACGGGGACGCCGCGTAGAGGGCCTTGGAGGTCGCCGGCGGCTCCGACGCGTGCGAGGGAGCTTTCGCGGTCGAGGTAGGCCCAGGCGTGGACTTCGGACTCGCGGCGGTCGATCGCCTGGAGCGACTCTTCGACGTTCGTGAGCGGCGCGCGGTTGATGATCTCCGCGAGGGTCATGCCAGCAGCTCGGCCAAGGTGTAGACGCGCTCGAAGCCGAGTCCGGCGGCCTCGATGGCCTCGCGGCCGCCTTCTTCGCGATCGACCAGGCAGATGGTTCCGACGACCTCCATGCCGACCTCGCGGGCGCGCTCGACGGCCTTGAGCGCCGAGCCGCCGGTAGTGCAGGTGTCTTCGACGATGAGCGCGCGCTTGCCTTCGGTCTCGGGGACGCCTTCGACGAAGCGGCCGGTGCCGTGGCCCTTCGCCTCCTTGCGGATGAGGAAGCCGTCGATGGGGGATTCGAGATCCAAGCTTTCGCGGGCGACGGCGGTGACGACGGGGTCGGCGCCCATGGTGAGGCCGCCGACGAGGTCGGGGGTCCAGCCGCGGGCGGCGGTGCGTTCGAGCATGAGGCGGCCGATCAAGGGCATCGCTTCGGCGTGGAGCGTGGTGAGGCGAGCGTCGACGTAGACGTTCGAGCGCTTGCCGGAGGCGAGGACGAAGTCGCCGCGCTTCACCGAGCGGGCGCGCAGGATCTCGAGCAAGCGGGCGTGATCGGCTTCCATATTCGACACGAGGCGAGGATAGCAAGATGGACGGATAGACTAGTGAGTTCCGAGATGCACGACGACATGCACGACTACGAATGGAGTTGTGAAGACGTGGCCGCCAAACTCGCGGGCGAGAATCCGCCTCGGCTGATCGACTGCCGCGAGCCGTTCGAGTTCGAGATCGCCAAGCTCGAAGGCGCCCGGCTGATCCCGATGAACGACACGCCGGGGCGCGTCGACGAGTACCGCGCGTTTGAGGGGCCGACGGTGGTCTATTGCCATCACGGCGTGCGCAGTTTGAACGTGGTCGCTTGGCTGCGGGCGCAAGGCGTTGGGGACGTGTGGAGCTTGGCGGGCGGGATCGACCATTGGAGTCTCAGCGTCGACCCGGAGATTCCGCGCTACTAAGGGAGCATGCAAAAAATGAAGATTCGCTTCTACCAAAAACCGAGTTGAACGAGCTGTCGCAAGGCTAGGAGTTTCCTGGCTGAAAACGGCGCCGAGTTGGAGCTGACTGATCTCAACAAAGGCCTCTCGGTCGAGGAGCTGGACGCGCTGATCGGCAAGCGGGACTATATTCCGTTTCTGAACTCGCGCAACGCCCTTTTCCGCGAGCGCGGGATGAAGGACAACCCGCCGTCGCGCGAAGAGGCGCTCAAGCTGATGAGCGACAATCCGAACCTTATCAAGCGGCCGATTACGATTCGCGGACGCAAGATGGTGCTCGGTTGGGACGAGGAAAAGCTGGGCGATCTGGCCGGCTGACCGCGCGAGCGAGAACCAGCCAGGTCAACGGCCACGCCAACGCCCAAAAGCTGTTCAGATTGAGTGATTTTGCTATCCTGCAAAGTCGAACTGGAGGTACGCAATTTGCCAGAGCGCAAGCTACGAGTGAGAGATACCGCGACGGACGAAACCTACGAACTGGGCGTCAAGCACTCAGCTATTCGCGCGCTGGACATTCGACCGATCAAGAAGGATCCCGACGAATTCGGGATGCTCAGCTACGACCCTGGCTATACGAATACGGCCTCCTGCACGAGCCGGATCACCTACATCGACGGCGACAAGGGCATCCTGCGCTACCGCGGGTACCCGATCGAGCAACTCGCCGAAAACTGCAGCTACACCGAGGTCTGCTACCTGCTGTTGTACGGCGAATTGCCGACCAGTTCAGAGCTGACCGCGTGGAACCGTGAAATCGTCGACCACACGATGGTCCACGAGAACATGAAGAAGTTCCTCGACGGGTTCCGCTACGACGCGCATCCGATGGGCATGCTGATCAGCTCGGTCGCTGCGATGTCGACGTACTACCCGGACTCGAAGAACGTACAGAGCCGGACGAACCGCCGGTTGCAGCAATTGCGGCTGATCGGCAAGGTGCCGACGCTGGCCGCTTACGCTTATCGCCACAGCCGGGGACTGCCCTTCCCGCAGCCCGACAACGAGTTCTCCTACTCGGAGAACTTCATGAACATGCTGTGGCGCATGACGGAGGCGCGCTACCAGCCGAACCCGACTCTGGCGCGCGCGCTGGACGTGCTGTTCATCCTGCACGCCGACCATGAGCAGAACTGCTCGACCTCGACGATGCGCACGGTGGGCAGCTCGGAAGCCGATCCGTACGTCTCGCTCTCGGCGGCTTGCGGCGCGCTGTACGGTCCGCTGCACGGCGGCGCGAATGAAGCGGTGCTGACGATGCTCGACGAGATCGGCACGCTCGATAAGATTCCGCGGTTCATCAAAGAGGTGAAGGAAGGCGAGCGGCGGCTGATGGGCTTTGGCCACCGGGTCTACAAGAACTACGATCCGCGGGCGAAGATCATCTCGGAGATCGCCGAGCAGGTCTTTGAAGTCACCGGCCGGAATCCGAAGATTGAGCTGGCGAAAGAACTCGAACGGATCGCGCTCGAAGACGACTACTTCGTCAAGCGGCGGCTGTACCCGAACGTCGACTTCTACTCCGGGATCATCTACGAGGCGATGGGCTTTAAGCCGGAGATGTTCACGGTGCTGTTCGCCATCGGCCGCACGGTCGGTTGGTTGGCGCACTGGGACGAGCTGATGGAGGATCCCGAGCGGCGCATCGCGCGTCCGCGCCAGCTCTACCTCGGGCCGGAAGAGCGCGAGTTCGTGCCGATCCTCGAGCGGCTGGGCCGCATGAAGCACGAGCGCAGCTAGCAGCGAAAAGACGATGCCCATCCTGGCGCGTCGCGATCCGGACAAACCGCATGTGGTGGTCGTCGGCGCGGGCTTTGCCGGGCTGACGGCGGTCAAGCGTCTGCGCAAGGCCGACGTCGAGATTACGATCGTCGATCGGCAGAACCATCACCTGTTTCAGCCGCTGCTCTACCAAGTGGCGACGGCGGCGCTCTCGCCGGGGGATATCGCTTACCCGATTCGGGTGGTGTTTGAGCGCGACAAGAACGTGCGAACGCTGCTGGCCGAGGCGCGCGAGATCGACCTTGACGGGCGGCGGGTCGTGCTGGACGAGGGCGAGTTGGCGTACGACCACTTGATCGTTGCGACCGGCGCGCGCCACTCCTACTTTGGCCGGGACGATTGGGCGGAGCAGGCGCCGGGGCTGAAGAGCCTGCAGGATGCGCTGGCGATCCGGCGGAAGATCTTTCTCGCCTTTGAAAAGGCGGAGCGGGAGACGGATCCCAAGAAGCGCGAGGCGTTGCTGACTTTTGTGGTGGTGGGCGGAGGGCCGACCGGCGTCGAGTTGGGCGGGGCGATTGCCGAGATCGCGCGCCAGGTATTGGTCGAGGATTTTCGGGCGATCGACCCGGCTGATGCGCGGGTGATCTTGGTGGAAGCGGGGCCGCGGATCCTCTCGGCGTACGACGAAGAGCTGTCGGCGAAAGCGGAAGCTTCGTTGAAGAAGCTCGGCTGTTGGGTCTGGACCAACCGGATGGTGACCGATCTGGGGTCGGACTTCGTGGAGTTGGGCGAGCAACGGCTGGAGGCGTCGACGGTGCTTTGGGCGGCCGGGGTGCAGGCTTCGCGGTTGGGCAAGCAGCTCGACCCGGGGGCCGATCGGGCCGGGCGGGTGCATGTGGAAGATGATTTGACGATCGAAGGGCGCCCGGAGGTTTTTGTGTGCGGGGACTTGGCGCTGTTCGCTCACGGGCTTGAGCGGCCGGTTCCGGGGGTGGCGCCGGCGGCGATGCAACAGGGCGAGCATGCGGCGGAAAACATCCTGCGATCGATCGAAAAGAGGCCGTTAGAGGCGTTCCATTACAACGACAAAGGGATGCTGGCGACGATCGGGCGGGCGGCGGCCGTGGCGGAGATCGGCAAGCTGAAGCTGTCGGGTCTGGTCGCCTGGCTGGCTTGGTTGTTGATCCACGTGCTGTTCCTGATCGGGTTCCGCAATCGCGCGGCAGTGATCTTCAACTGGGCTTGGGCGTACGTGAAGTCCAAGCGGGCCGCGCGGCTGATCTACGACCCCTAGCGGCGCCGTTTAATGCGGTATGTTGCCGGTTAGTCGTGCTGTGCTACCATTCGGTCGCCTCGTATGGGAATTGCTACTTTCGCCGCACAGGCGCTCGAAGAGTTTCAATCCACGGCGGCGATTACGCCGAGTTCGCGCTTCTTGGCCCAGGCCATGGTCGCGCCGCTGCGTCTGCCGCAAGCGAAGATCGTGGTCGAGTTCGGTCCGGGCACCGGCGTGATGACGCGCGAGCTGCTGGACGGGATGGGTGAGGACGCGCGGCTGTTGGCGTTTGAGATCAATCCGCGGTTTATCGACTTTTTACGCGAGGAATTCCCCGATCCTAGACTGGAAATCGTGCCTGTGGGCGCGCAGAACGTGATGGCTGAACTCGCCGAGCGCGGGATCGATCGGGCGGATGCGGTGCTGTCGTCTTTGGGACTCTCGTTGATGCCGCATGCGCTGGTCGACTCGATTTTGGAGGCGGGGGCGCGGGCGGTGGGCGACACGGGGGTGTTTACGCAGTTTCAGTATGTGTCGCGAGTGCGGGTCGCGGAAGGACGGGCGGCTTACTACGATGTGGGGAGCCACTTGCCGCACCACTTCCGGGACGTGCGGCGGCGGATGGTGATTCGGAACTTGCCGCCGGCGTTTGTTTACGAGTGCCACGGGGCTCGGGGTTAGGGCACGGACGGCCCGGAGGATCGGGCTCTTGCTTCGCAAATCGCGCTATACCCGCTCCATCACTGTCGCGGCTCTGATGGAGCTGACGGCCGTGGTTGGGTTGATTCGACTATGCTGTTCGATTGGCTGTGCGTGCGGCGCTGTTGGTTTTCTGTGGCTGGATACTCGGCTGCTCGGGCGGGGATCCGGGCGTCTATCCCTCGAAAGAGATTCGGTTGATCGTGCAGGCGTCGCCCGGCGGGACGTCGGATACGGTGTCGCGGATGATGGCGTCGCTGGCCGAGCCCGAGTTGGGCGTTCCGGTGGTTTGTGAGAACAAGCCCGGGGCTTCGGGCGCGCTGGCCTTCTCCTATGTGGTGCGCAAGCCGGCCGACGGGTACACGATCGGGCATGCGCCGGTCGAGATTACGACCGTGCGGTCGCTCGGGTTCGCCGACGTGGGCCCCGAGGAGATGACGCTGATCTGCATGGTCTCAAAGACCTCGCCGATGCTCGTCGTGCGCGCCGATTCCCCATGGCGGACGCTGGAGGATTTTCTCGACGCCGCGCGCGAAGAACCGGGCGGGCTGATTATGGCCAACTCAGGCACGGGTTCGATCTGGCACTTCAATACGTTGTTGATGGAGCAGCGGGCCGACGTGCGGGTGACGCATCTGCCCTATCCGGGGAGTTCGCGGGCGTTGGTGTCGTTGCTGGGCGGGCATGTCGACGCGGCGGTGGCGGGCGTGGGCGAAGGGATCTCGCACGTGCAGGCCGGGAAGCTGCGCGCGCTGGCGGTGTTCGACACGGAGCGGTCGAGCGTGCTGCCCGATACGCCGACGACGTTTGAGCTGGGGTATGAGATCGGCGCGCCGGCCTGGAGCGGATTTTTTGGGCCGGCGGGGATGCCGGACGATGCGCGCGGGAAGTTGGCTGAGGCGTTTGCGAAGGCTTTTCGCACCGAGGCTTGGGAGAAGCTTTGCCGGGAGCGCGGGATGAAGCCGGAGTTTCTGGATGCGGACGACTTTCGCACGTTCGCGCTCGATCAGTCGCGGTTTTTCGGCGGGGAGATCCCCAAACTGCTGACGCTTGAGAGATGAACAAGAAGGACCTCATCGTCGGCGTCGTGTTCGGCGCGTTGGCCATCGGGCTGGCGGCGGCGGCGAGCGGTTTTCCCGACCCGGCCGGACGGGCGCCGGGGCCTTCGTTTTTTCCCTATGCGGTGGCGACGGCGATGGGGCTGCTGTCGCTCGGCGTGCTGTTCCAGGCATGTCGGTCCGAGGGCGCGGGCGAAAAAGGCGGCGATCTGCGAGCGGTGCTGGCGGTCTGCGCGCTGGCGTTGGTCTATCTGGCGCTGTGGGGGACCGGGCTGTTTGCGTTGCGGACGGCGGTCTTCCTGGCGCTGTTCTTGCGGCTGGTCGGCGAGACGTGGAGGGCGAGCGCGACGGTCTCGGCGGCGCTGACGGCGGTGGCGGTGCTGGCTTTCCAGGTCGGGCTGCGGGTGAACCTCGAGTAGAGCGATGGGCGCCGAGATCGCACAAGGCCTGGCGGCCGTCTTTCAACTGGAGGTCTTGGGGTTCCTCGGCGTCGGAGTCGTGCTGGGCGCGATGTTCGGATCGCTGCCCGGGCTGACGGCGACGATGGGCGTGGCGGTGCTGACGCCGCTGACGTTTTGGCTGGCGCCGGAAGCCGGTCTCGCGATGCTGCTGGGCGTCTATGCGGCGGCGATCCCGGCGGGCGGCATTCCGGCGATCCTGATCAACGTGCCGGGAACGCCGGCGTCGATTGCGACGTCGTGGGACGGGCATGCGCTGGCGCGCAAAGGTCAGGCGGGGCTGGCGCTGTCGGTCAATGCGTTCATGTCGGCGCTGGGGCAGTGGACGAGTCTGCTGTTTCTGGCGGTGGCGGCGTTTCCGCTGGCGGCGTTTGCGTTGCGCTTTGGACCGGCGGAGTATTTTGGGCTGGCGCTGTTCGGCATCAGTCTGATGGCCGGGGTTTCGGGGCGATTCGTGCTGAAGGGGTTGCTGGCCGGGACGCTGGGGTTGGCGCTGTCGATCGTCGGGCTGGACCCGATGACGGCGTACCCGCGGCTGACGTTCGGCGTGGCGTCGTTCCTCGACGGGATCTCGTTTGTACCGGTGATGATCGGGCTGTTTGGCTTCGCTGAAGTGTTGGTGCAGGTGTTTAAAGGCCGCCGCGCGAACGAGGCGGCCGAGGCGCCGTTGGGCGAGGCGGCGCCGAGCGGAGCGCAGTGGAAGAAGATGCTTCCGGCGGCCGGCGCGGGCGCGGGCGTCGGGACGTTGGTGGGCGCGATTCCGGCAGCCGGGGGCGACATCGGGTCGGTGATCGCTTGGGAGCAGGCGCGGCGGCTCTCGAAGGAGAAGGAAGAATTCGGCAAGGGGTCGCTTGAAGGGTTGGCGGCGGCGGCTTCGTCGTCTAACGCGGCGATCGGCGGGGCGATGACGACGATGCTGACGCTCGGGATTCCGGGCGACGCGGTGTCGGCGATTTTGATCGGCGCGCTGATGATCCACGGGATTCAGCCCGGGCCGTTGCTGTTCGAGAATCGGCAGGCGTTCGTGTTCACGCTGGTGTTCCTGCTGGCGCTGGCGGGGCTGCTGACGTTGCTGCTGGGGCTGTTCGCCGCGAAGCCGCTGGCGAGGATCTTGCGGATTCCGGGACCTTGGTTGTGGGCGGGGATCACGCTGTTCGGTACGGTGGGCGCGTATGCGCTGAACAACTCCGTCGTCGACGTGTGGGCGATGCTCTTGGCGGGGGTCGCCGGGTTTTGGATGCGGCGGGCGGACGTGCCGTTGGGTCCGTTGGTGCTCGGGCTGATCCTGGGGCCGATGATGGAAGCGAATCTCCGGCGGGCGCTGATCCTGAGCCGCGGCGATTGGTTGAGCGTGCTAGGGCAGCCGATCCCGGCGTTCTTCATCGGGGCGGCGCTGCTGTCGTTGGTCTGGCCGCTGCTGCGCAAGCGCGCGGCTTAGTCTATTTCAAGTTCCGTCGAACGAAGGGAAAAACTATTCGTTCATCGGCATCTGGACTTCGATCTCTCGCCAGGCGCTGATCTTCAGGCGGCGGCAGACCCAGCACAGGCCTTCGGACTCGGCCGTGGCGCCCGGTTCGTCGCACACGCGGCATTTTTGGGTGGCGCGCGGCGTCGTGTCAAAAACGTACTTTTTGGCGGAGGCCAGCAGTTTGCCGTCGACGACCGAGGTGTCCGTGGGAGGCTTCTTAGTCACTGAGCGAGTCCTAACCTTGGTCTTTACTATAGCCGCGCCGTCGATCGCCGTCCATAGAACGAATGGTTCAACACCTTGACGTATGTCGAATCGGCCAATGAGCCTCAATGATACAGTAACGGCCGATGTCGTCCCTTATTTCTAGACGTGGTCTGATCGCGGCGGGCGTGGGCGCGTTGAGCGTTCGGCCGTCTTCGGCGGCGCCTCCGATGAAGCCCGGGGAGGTGGTGCTGTTCCAAGGCGATTCGATCACCGACGCCGGGCGCGACCGGGACCGGGCGGGGGCGAACGATCCTCGGGCGCTGGGGCGCGGGTACCCGGCGCTGATCGCCGCGGAACTGCTGCGCGATAGTCCGAAACTGGGGTTGCAGGTCTATAACCGCGGCATCAGCGGCAATAAGGTTCCCGATCTCGATGCGCGTTGGAAGGCGGATTGTTTCGATCTGAAGCCGGCGGTGCTGAGCATCTTGATCGGCGTCAACGACATCTGGCACAAGCTGAACGGCCGTTATGACGGGACGGTCAAGCAGTATCGCGACGGTCTGGCGGATCTGTTGACGCGGACGCGGACGGCGCTGCCTGAGACGCGTATCGTGGTTTGTGAACCGTTTGTGCTGCGTTGCGGCGCGGTGAATGAAAAATGGTTCCCGGAGTTTGACGAGCGGCGGGCGGCGGCGCGTGAGGTTGCGCAGGAAGCGAAGGCGACTTGGGTTCCGTTCCAGAGCATGTTTGATAAGGCCGTGGCGTTTGGGACGAAGCCGGAGTATTGGGCCAAGGACGGCGTGCATCCTAGCTTGGCCGGGCATTCGTTGATGGCGAAAACTTGGCGGGCGGCGGCTGGGGTTTAGCAGAGCTGGGGTTGGCGGGCTGGGGGGCCCGGACCTTCGAGCACGGCTCGAAGGCGGCACGGCTGGAGCCGTGCGCTACGTCGGGTGCGAATGCGCTCTTGGAACGGGAAGTGGTTTCTGGGAGTTTGATGAGCGGCGGGAGGTTGCTCAGGAAGCGAAGGCGACTTGGGTTCCGTTCCAGAGCATGTTTGATAAGGCGGTGGCGTTTGGGACGAAGCCGGAGTATTGGGCCAAGGACGGCGTGCATCCGAGTTTGGCCGGGCATTCGTTGATGGCGAAGACTTGGCGGGGCCCGGACCTTCGAGCACGGCTCGTGTACTGCCCAGCGCATAGGTAACACTTTCTGTCAGGCGGATAGGTAACACTTTCGCCTGTCTGAGCGGTCCGGTCAAGATTGCGACCGTTCGCTCT
>Ga0207422_1001223_pt1 | contig 55446 bp, 47 predicted proteins | sample MarCyaLeptolynsp_FD_187757 | JGI IMG/M metagenome (GOLD analysis project Ga0207422, IMG submission 187757) | Marine cyanobacterial communities from Panama - species 1 Leptolyngbya sp. (SPAdes) | ecosystem: Environmental > Aquatic > Marine > Unclassified | place: Panama: Panama City | collected... | reverse complement strand
TCGCACTGGCCGAGGGCGGCCCTGAAGTAAACGGTGGAACGATGCGGGCGCCGGACCGTCCCGGCCTTGGTGTGACGCCGCTGATGGATGTGCTGGGCAATCCGGTTTTCACAACAGGTCGGTGACGGAACGAACCGGGCGTTCAACCGGCATTGTCATAGCGCCGCAGCGCGGCGTCGCGGGCATTGCCGATATAAGTGCTGCTCGCGCTGGCGGCGGCGTCCGGATCCCGGCGTTCCACCGCTTCGATGATAGCCCGAATTTCGGCCGGGCTTTGCTGGATCCGACCGGGATGAGCCATGGAGATGGCTCTCAGCACGCTGACGCGGGCAATCAATTGTTTCAGGATGTCGTTGATGATCTCGTGGTCGACGACCTCCATGACATAACCGAGCAACCGCGTCATGATGGCAATCAGTTCGGCAATATCGCCGGCCTCCGATGCCGGAGCAATTTCATCGGCGATAGCCCTGAGCGCCCGCACCTGTTCATCCGTGGCGATTTCTGTAAAGCGGCGAAACAGGATCGCCTCCAGGTTCGCCCTGATTTCATAGATCTCGGCCGCCTGTTTTCGGCTCAGATTGGCAACGGTCGGACCGCGCCGCGGCTCGACATTGACGAGCCGTTCGGCCTCCAGACGTCGAAGGACCTCGCGAACGGACGTGCGACTGACGCCCATGGCTTCACATAATTTCCGTTCGACCAGACGCGTACCGGGTTCGAATTTTCCAGTTATAATTGCGTTACGCAACCAGTTAAAAGCCTGCTCGCGAATGAGCACTGGGGGTTTGATGATGTCAACGGTCTCGGAAGTCATGAACACTCGGCGCTCGCGGGATATACGATCTGGCCAGCCCTTAGCACAGGGGTTCGCGTCGTAACGAGCGAATCCTGCGCGAAACGGGATAATTCCCCGGAAAACCTGCATCCACCCGTTGGCGAGTGGGCAGAAGTGCTGATCCCGTCCATGATGCCCGACATCAATTCCCGCCCTGGTCGACGACAACGTTACCGATCATCGTACCCGCCTCGACAAGCTCGTGCGCTCTGGCCGTCTCGTCAAACGGCACGGTTTCTGCGACCCGGGGACGCAAAAGACCCTGGCGCATCAGTGCAACGATAGTGCGCGCGGCATCCGTGCGAATGGCCGCCGGCATATTTCCGGCCTGCAAGAGATTGAGCCGCGCGCCGCGGCGCGCCAGCGCATAATAGGGCAGGATTGGCTCACGCACCCGCGTAGAGGAATAGGACGCAATGGTGCCGTTTCCCTTCAGACAGCGCGCATTGACGCCGATATTCGCACCAAAATCCACCTCGACGATACGCTCGACTCCCTGCCCGTTGGTCAGTTCCGCAATGCGATCGCCGACGTCCTCCCGGCGGTAGTCGATAATATGTTCGACACCAAGGTCGCCGACGATGGCCGCCTTTTCCGGAGAACTGACCGTCGCGATCACGTCGGCCCCGTTCCACAAGGCGAACTGGATTGCAACCTGACCGACAGCGCCCGCTCCGCCCTGGACAAGAACCGTTTGTCCGGTCACCGGCCCATCGCCGAGCACGGCATAATAGGCCGTAAAGGCCGGAATTCCGATCGCCGCCCCCTCGCAGAAGGAAAAGTCCGGCGGAAGCGGGAACATGGCATCGCAGGGAACCGCCACGAACTCTGCAGCCGTCCCGTCCGGATGGCCGTCGCCGCCGATCACGCCGCCAAGATTGACAAAAATCCTTTCGCCAACCCGTTCGTGCGGCACCCCGGGACCGACGGCAACGACAATGCCTGCGCCGTCGCTGTGCGGAATTACGCGATCTGTCGGTGGCCCTTCCCCGATCCAGCCGGACCGCTTCTTGGTGTCGTGCGGATTGACGCCGGAAGCATGGACGCGAACGAGAGCCTGACCGTGCTTGGGAATTGGAACGGGCTGCATCCCCAACGTCAGCACGTCGGTGGCCGGGCCATACCGCGTGTAGGAAACCGCCCGCATGATCGTTGGCAACTCTCCTTGCGGTTGCCGTTCCGTCGGCGTGTCCGACATCACCAAGCTGAACCTCCCCTGCATAAATGCGCCATGACAAAAATAACAATACCGAATTGACACGTCCATTTTCGTAAGTCAATATTACTGTATGTTTGTATGACAAAAATGGATGGCGGCAATGTCGAGAGAACGTGTCTTGGATGAGGTTTCGGCAGCGAACATTCGCGGCCATGTCGAGCACATCGCCTGGCAGATCCCGCACCGTGCGGCCGGATCGGAAAACGGCAGACGGATGGCTGAATACAGTCGCAACGCCATGATCGAGGCCGGTGTCGGCGACACCAGAATTCATGAATTGCCGGCCATCGTCAGCTTCCCCGAACATGCGGAATTCCGGGTCGAGGCGCCCCGGGAAATCGTCATTCAGGCCAACACGCTCGGACACAGTGTCGAAACCCTGCCGGAGGGCCTGTCCGGCGAACTGGTCTATGTCGGCTCCGGTGCGTTTGAGGACTATGAGGGCAAGGATGTCCGCGGCAAGATCATCCTGACCGAGTTGTCCTATTCCCCGGCACGCCACGAAAAACAGCGGATTGCTGCCATGAAAGGTGCCATAGGCGCCGTCATGATGAACTGGGGCCATCCGGAAAACGACGCCGTGCCTTTCGGATCGGTCAAACCTGTCTGGGGCAATCCGACACCGGAAAACTTCAAGACCGAAATGCCAACGATCCCTTGCATCGGCATAGCCCGGTCAGCAGGTCTGGAATTGAAGGCAATGGCAGAGAAGGAAGCCGTTCGGGTCTGGTTCCGCGTCCACGTGGTAAATGGCTGGCGTCCGATCCAGATCACTGTCGGGGAGATCCCGCTGGAAAGCAGCCCCGAGCCCGACGATTTTGTCATGGTCGGCGGGCATCAGGATTCCTGGCCCGGTGAAGCGGCAACGGACAATGCCGCCGGCAATGCCTGCATGATCGAGCTCGCCCGGGTTTTCAATTCCTACAAGGGCGATTTGCGGCGCGGCCTGCTGTTTGGGTTCTGGACTGCCCATGAAACCGGAACCATGGCCGGTTCCGCCTGGTTTGCCGACCGGAACTGGGACAAATTGCGCGATCACGCGGTTGCCTATCTGCAGATCGACCAACCGGCATGCATCGGCACCACGACGCGTTGGGGCACGTCATCGAATGCTGAGTTGAAGCAATTCCACCAGCATGTCGAGGAAGAACTCCTCGACGGCCGGGAAAATTTCTGGAAACGCGTGGCAAAGAATGGCGACAGCTCGTTTTTCGGTGTCGGTATTCCAATGATGCACGCCGAAGGCTCGTTCACCGAACAGGAACTGAAGGACAGCGCACTTGCGACGCTGGGCTGGTGGCATCATTCGGTCGAAAACCGGACGGACAAGCTCGACTGGAACTGGATGCAGGTTCATATCCGGATTTATGCCGCATATCTCTGGGAATTGTGCACAGCACCGGTGCTGCCGTTCGCCTATGGACCGGTCGCCGATCAGATCATCGAAAGGATCCGGCAATTGCAGCCGGCCGGCAAATCCGTCGGGCTCGACGGCGCGCTGCAACGGGCCGAGGATTTTGCCGCGGCGGCGCAGAAACTGGACGATATGGCCGAGGCGTGGAGGCAGAAATTCTCCGACGACGCCGGTGACGAGGATGCTGCACGAGCGCTCAACCGGACCATGAAACGGTTAAGCCGGATGCTGGTTCCCCTGCAGTCGACCGCCAAGGGAACCTACGGCCACGACCCCTATGGATACACCCCGCAAACCACGATGATCCCGTGCCTCTATGACGTTCCGGCACTGGCAGGTCTGGAAGACGGCGAGGAACGCTGGATGCTTGAAACCAAGGTGATCCGCGATCGCAACCGCGTTGCAGATACCCTGTCAGACGCGATCGGCATCATCGACGACACGATGGTCCAGTTGAAATAGCGAACTCTGGCTAGAGGCCGGCAACACGGACAAAGGGAAACGGGCATGGGAGAACAGCGAACCATTCATTACCAGCTCGTCGCTCCAATGGAAAAATCCCTCGGCGCGGAGGAAATCGATCGGCGCCGCTCCGTCTTGCAGGCCCATGCGGCGCCCGGCAATGTCGTTTCTATCGCCTCCACCCGCCGCGGCACCGCATCCATCGAAAGTTCCTACGATGCAGCGCTGGTCACGCCCTTCATTCTGGAGAGCATCGACGAAGCCCTCGAAGGTGGATGCGATGCGGTCATTGTCGGATGTTTCTCCGATCCCGGCCTCGATGCCGCCCGCGAGCGGGCGCGCGTTCCCGTCGTCGGACCCGGCATGAGCGCCATGCATCTGGCGGTCCAGCTCGGCGACCGTTTTTCAATCATCTCCCCCGGCGAAGCGGGCAGCACACGTTCCGCCTCCTATGTCAGGCAGCTCGGGCTCCAGGAGCGGTATGCATCGACCCGAGGAATGGGCGAATCCGTGGTCGATCTTGCGAGAGGCAACGAGACGACAATCGAACGCACTGCGGAAGTCGGCCGTGCCTGTGTCGAAAAGGACGGAGCCGACGTGCTCGTGCTCGGTTGCATGAGCATGGCTTTCCTCAATGTCACCGGCGATCTCGAAGATCATATCGGCGTTCCGGTTGTCAGCCCGGTCATCGCCGCCCTGAAAACCGCAGAAATGATGCTGTCGCATGGTGTCGTGCACAGCGCCGCCGGCTGGCCAAGACCGCCAGAGAAGCTGGTCCTGACAAGGTAATTCGTGACGATAAAACAACCAAGGGAGATGGGTATGCGTAAATCACTGCTTGCACTTGGAATGGCCTGTATCGCACTGACGGCCGGCTTGCCGCCCACAGATGCACGGGCCGCGAACCAGGATCTGATCTGGGGCGATCAACTCCCGCGCGGGCTTGATCCGCACGTTGTCTATGACGTCCCCATGCAGTTTGTCCTTCTCAACGTTTACGACGGCCTGTTCCGATATGTCGGCAATCCACCGGAACTGAAGCCCTGGCTGGCGGAAAGCCATGAGGTCAGCGACGACGGCCTGACCTGGACATTCAAAATCCGCAACGGGGTCAAATTCCATGACGGCACTCCGCTGACGGCAGCCGACGTCGCCTACAGCTTCACCCGCCTCCTGACCCTCGGCAAGGGCCCCTCCGGCGCGTTTAAACCGGTGCTGAAACCGGCGAACATCACCGCCGAAGACGATCACACCGTGAAGTTCGTTCTCGACAAGCCCTATGCACCGTTCCAGGCGGCCCTGCCTCTGGTTGCCATCGTCAATTCCAAGCTTTTGAAATCCCACGAAAAGGATGGCGACTGGGGATCGGAATGGCTGTCTTCAAACGCCGCGGGTTCCGGCGCCTACACTTTCGATCCGGCAACCTATCAACCCCAGGAAACCGCCGACTTCAGCCGCAATCCGGACCATTTCTTCGGCTGGAGCGACAATGCAAAGCCTGTTGAGATGATCCGCTCGCGTTCCATCAAGGAAAACTCGACGCGCGTGCTCGCCCTCATCAAGGGCGACATCGATTCCACCGATTCCTATCTTCCGACCGACCAGGTCGAGAGGGTGGAAAAGGCAGAAGGCGTAAGGGTCGCGCGGGACGAATCCATGCGCATCATGATCATCCGGATGAACAACAAGAAACCGCCCTTCGACAACCTCAACTTCCGCAAATGTGTCAGCCACGCCTTCAACTATACCGGCTTTATCAGCGGCATCCTAAAGGATTATGCCGAACGCAACGCGGGTCCGATCCCCAAGAATCTCTGGGGCGCACCGCAGGATCTTGTCGGCTATGACTACGACCTCGACAAGGCCAAGGATTTTTGCGACACGGCAAAGAGCGAAGGCGCCCCGATCGATCGGGAAATGGAAATCCACATCCAGGCACAACTGGACCAGACGACCCAGGCTGCGCAACTCCTGCAGTCCGACATGCGCAAGCTCGGCCTGAACCTGAAACTGGTTGGCAACCAATGGGGCAATCTGACCTCGTCGGCAGGCAAGATCGAAACCACACCGGACATGTGGGTGCATTGGGTCTCGACATATTTCGTCGATCCGGAAAACTGGATCGGCCAGATGTATGACAGCCAGTTCCACGGAACCTGGAAAGCATCCGCCTGGTACCAGAACGACAAGGTCGATGCGCTGCTGCGCGAAGCCCGTTCGGAAACGAACAAGGCGAAACGTCAGGCCGCATACGAAGAAGCTTCGCGCATTATCGTTTCGGAAGCCGCAGACATCTGGATCTACAACACGATTCAATTGCGCGGTCTGAACAACAGGGTCGATGGATACAAATATTCCCCGGTCGGCGGCGGCGGTGAAATCCGCTGGATCTCGCTGAAAGAATAGGGATCCGCCTGTGCACACCCGACTTGTGTCGCCGGGGCAATTGTCCCGGCGCACACCCCCGCAACGACCAAACCGGCGCCACAACCTGAATGTCGGCTCGCCCTGAACCGAAAGACAGATCCCATGATCCGTTTCCTGGCCCGCCGGCTGTTGCTTGTCATACCGGCTCTTGTCGGCCTGATGATCCTGACGTTCGTGATGGTCCGTCTGGTGCCCACCGATCCGGCGGCAGCCCTTGCCGGCGAGAACGCCACAGCGGAGCAGATCGAGGAAATACGCAGGTCCTACGGCTTCGATCGCCCGCTCTACGAGCAATTCTGGAGCTACACCAAACAGATCTCGCGGGGAGATTTTGGTGTCTCGGTCTATTCCAACCGGCCGGTCAGCGCCGACATTGCGATTCGCCTGCCGGCGACGATTGAACTGACGCTTGTCGCGCTCATGTTTGCCGCCGTCATCGGCGTCTCGATCGGTGTCGCCGCCGCGGCCTGGCGCAATTCCTTCTTCGATCATCTCATCCGCATCCTTTCCGTGGCGGGGCTTGCCGTTGCCTCGTTCTGGGCCGCGATCATGATGCAATTGCTTTTTTCCATGGAACTCGACTGGCTGCCCCTGCACGGGCGGCTGTCGGTGCGCTATTCCGCGCCGCCCTTCGTTACCGGTCTTTATCTTGTCGACAGTCTGATCGCCGGCCAGTTCGATACGTTCATGAATGCGCTGCGCCATATCGTCATGCCGGCATTCACTTTGTCGCTCGGCGGTTTGGCAACCATCGTCCGGTTCACACGGTCGGCGATGATCGAAACCCTGCACAGGGACTTCGTCGCCTATGAGGAAGCAGTCGGCTATTCGCGCTGGCGCATCATCGTTCCCTACGTGTTGCGCAACTCGGTGGTGACGCCGGTCACCCAGATCGGGTTGCTGTTCGGCGCCCTCATTTCCGGCGCCGTCGCGATCGAGGCAATCTTCGATTGGCCGGGCCTCGGATCTTATCTGGTCCAGGCGATTTTCACCTCTGACTACAACGCGATATTGGCGGTGACCCTGGTGATCGGGTTCATCTACGCCTTCGTCAACATCATCATCGATCTGGTCCACGGCATGATCGATCCACGCGTCGCCGAGCAATTGTGATCCCACCATGCTGATCGTCAAAAAATTCCTGCGAGACATTCCGGCCGTGATTGGTCTTGTGATCATCGCTTTCATCGTGTTCGTCGCGGCGTTTGGCTGGCTCATCGTCCCGCGCCCGGATGAGGTTTACGAATCCAACATTTTGCTGCGCCTGAAACCGCCGAGTTGGGACTATCCGTTCGGAACCGATAATCTTGGCCGCGACATCTTCTCCAGGGTCATTCTCGGTACACGGTCGGCCCTCATTGTCGCGCTGACAGTGGTTGCGATCGCGATCGGTATCGGCGTTCCGCTTGGCCTTTATGCCGGGTATGTACGCGGCCCGGTTTCCGAACTGATCATGCGCGTCACCGATGTATTTCTGGCGGTTCCGCAACTCATTCTCGCGCTGGCGCTGGCGCAGTTGCTGTCGCGCGGCATTGAAAGCGCAATGCTGGCATTGGCACTCACCTACTGGCCGTTTTTTACCCGAACCGTCTATGCCGAGACCCGGCGCGTCCGTTCCCTTCTGTTCATCGAGGCGCTTGAGGGACTTGGCGCCGGCCGCTGGCGCATCATGATCCAGCACGTGTTGCCCAATGTCGCCTCGCCGATCATTGTACGCGGCACCGTCGGCATGGGATTCACGATCCTCACGGCAGCCATGCTCGGCTTCCTGGGTGTGGGCGCCACGCCGCCCGATCCCGACTGGGGCCTGGCAATTGCCGAGAGCCGCCAATATCTGCCGGAAAGCTGGTGGTTTGCGACATTTCCCGGTCTGGCGATCCTGCTTACCGTTCTGGGATTCAACCTGTTTGGTGACGGTCTGCGCGATCTTGTGGATCCGAAGTTGCGGCGGTCACGATAATGGTTCCGCAAATCAACGAAAATCCCGCTCCCGACGCAGAAACACTCCTGTCGGTACAAAACCTGCAGATCTCGGTTCCAACCGACGAAGGGCGTGCGGCAATCCTTGACCACGTTGCACTGGACGTACCGGCCGGCAGGATCATCGGCGTTGCCGGGGAGTCCGGATGCGGGAAGTCCACCCTCGTCCGCGCCATTCTGGGCATTCTGCCACGCCAGACGGTCATCGACAGTGGCCAGATCCTGTTCAAGGGAGAAAACCTGCTGGCCATGCCGAGTTCGGACCTTCGAACCCGCATCCGTGGCCGCGCGATCGGGTTCATCCCCCAGGACCCCTATCTTGCCCTCAATCCGGTCTTCCGGGTCGGGACCCAGTTGCTTGAAATCCTGCGCGCCCACGGCACCAGGGATCAGGAACCCGGACAACGTTATTCCCGTGCCCTGCGCAAGCGCCATAAGGCCCACCTGATCGATATGCTGCGCGCAGTCAAGCTTCCGGATCCTGAAGCCGCTCTTGAACGCTATCCGCATGAATTCTCCGGCGGTCAACGACAGCGTTTGCTTATTGCCGGATCCTTGCTGTGCCGCCCCGACCTGATCCTGGCGGATGAGCCGACCACCGCGCTCGACGTGACAACCCAGTTGCAGATCCTCCGGCTGTTGAAGGATCTCGTGGAGGACTTCGAAGTCTCAATGGTTTTTGTCACCCACGATTTCGGAGTCATCGCACAGATCTGCGATTCCGTTTCGGTCATGTATGCGGGACAAACCGTTGAGACCGGCGACACGGAAGCAATTATCAATGCGCCTCGGCATCCCTACACAAGGATGCTGATGGGGTGTCATCCGGACAGGTCCACCGGATTTGAAGGAATTCCCGGGCAGGTCCCCTCGCCGATCGACCCGCCGCCCGGCTGTCGCTTCAATCCGCGCTGTCCAAGTATGCTGGCCGGCTGCATGGTTCGTCGGCCGGACATCGTGACCGATCCGTCGAGTGGTCATGCGGTCGCATGCATCCTGCATGAAGCAATGGTGTCCTCATGACTGCACCGCTGCTTCAGGTCGATAACCTTACAACCCAATTCGGCGGCAAGCGTCGGTTTTTGGCGCCGCCACAACCGGTTGTACGCGCCGTCGATGATGTCAGTTTCAAACTGTCGGAAGGCGGAATCCTGGGACTTGTCGGGGAATCCGGCTGCGGCAAGTCAACCCTTGCCAAGACCCTGCTGGGAACCTTGCGTGAGACCTCTGGCCAGATCCGCCTTGACGGCAATGATGTCTCCGGACTGACGCCCGTCGACGCCCGCAAGGCCCGCAGCGACATTCAATATGTCCATCAGGATCCGGGCGCCGCGCTCGACCCCTGGTGGCGGATCGGCGATACATTGCACGAAACCCTGATCATCAACGGAGAGGCCTCCGCAGTCGAGCGCGCGAAGCGCATAGATGCGATGCTCGAAGCGGTCGGGCTGAACAGTACATTCCTCAATCGCTATCCGCACGAATTGTCCGGAGGTCAGCAGCGACGTGTCGGCCTTGCCCGGATTCTGGTTCTGAAACCGCGTCTTGTTATTCTCGACGAACCGACCTCCGGTCTCGACCTTTCGGTCCAGGCGACGGTTTTGAAGCTGATCCGTGATCTGCACCAGGAATTCAAGCTGACCTATATATTCATAAGTCACGACCTCTCGGTGGTGGAACGCATGTGCGATCGTGTTCTGGTCATGTATCTGGGGCGGGTGGCCGAGCATGGCGCCTCGGCGATAATCTTCAAGAAGCCCGGACATCCCTACACACAGGCCCTGCTCAAGGCGGCGCCACGACTTGTTCCCGGCCAACTGCAGGACCAGGATATCCTCGCCGGCGATCCGCCGAGCCCAAGCGCAATTCCCTCCGGTTGCGCCTTTCGCAATCGCTGCCCGAGATCGGAACCGATCTGTTCTGAAAAACGCCCGGTACCGGACGCGCTCGAAGACAAAAGTCATCTGGTCGCGTGCCTGCGCCCCTGGGAAAATCAGATTGTTTCAAATGCCTCTTGATCGGTTCCCATCTTCAAGGCGTTAATGCCCGGGCCGATGCTGACAGGGGAACAGAAATGACGTCCAGTGAATACCAGACATACGAGATGCAAAACTTCACCCTGCAGGGCGGCATTACCCTGCCGCGTGCGGACCTTGCCTACCAGACCTATGGCCGCCTGGCCGATGACAAATCCAACGTCATTCTGTACCCCACTTCCTACGGCGCGCAACACAGCGACATCGACTGGCTGATCGCCCCGGGACGGGTTCTCGATCCGGACCATTGGTTCATCATCATCCCGAACATGTTCACAAACGGGCTCTCGACGTCGCCGTCAACGATTGCGCCGCCATTCGGTCCCGACCGGTTTCCGACATTCAGCCATTGGGACAATGTGCATGCCCAGCGCTCGATGCTAGCCGATGTGTTCGGGATCGAAAAACTGGCCCTCATCTACGGTTGGTCCATGGGCGCACAGCAAGCCCTGCACTGGGGCGCAATCTTTCCCGACCAGGTTGAGCGCATCTGCGCCGTATGCGGTTCTGCCAGAACGTCGGTCCACAACAAGGTTTTCCTGGAAGGCGTGCGCGCGACCCTGACGTGCGATCCGAACTGGCGCGGCGACCATTTCGCAGCCCACCCCGTGCGCGGCCTGCGGGCCATGGGGCGGGTTTACGCCGGCTGGGCCATGTCGCAGGCATTCTATCGCGAGAATTTGCTCGAAACCGCAGGGTTCAGCTCGCTTGAGGATTTTCTCGTACGGTCCTGGGAAGCCAACTTTCTGCGTCGCGACGCCCACGACCTGCTCGCCAGTCTCGAAACCTGGATCGCCTCGGACATTTCCGACAATGCGCTCTACAACGGCGACCTGAAAAAGGCGCTTGGCGCGATTACGGCGCGATCAACCATCATGCCATCGCGAACCGATCTCTATTTCACCTGGCAGGACAGCGAGATCGAAACCGCACAGATGCCGAACGCCAGCTTCAGACCCATTGAGTCGATCTGGGGTCACCGGGCCGGCAATCCGGCCCTGAACCCTGAGGACGAAGCGGTGTTGCGGGACGCTGTCGCAGACCTTCTGGCCCATTGACCGATGAAACGGAAGTTGGTTTAGAGGCCGTGGCTCAAAGCAATTCCTTCGCCATCATCATGTGCACGCCCTTGCAGCCGTTCACCGATTGCGTGATGCGCAAGTCACCTGCCAGGCTGCACAACATATAGGCGTCTTCCGCCGACAGGCCGGCCTTGGCCTCGATCAGCCTGATCATGTCGCGCAAGGCCATTTCCGCGCAACGGTCGAGATCCGGGTCCATGCCCATCGTGATGAAATGGTCCGGCGTTTCCGCCTGCGGATAGGTCAGGGACAGGTCCTTGCGCAGGATGAGTTGGAACGTTCCCTGCAATGCGGTTTCGATTGCCGTGACACAGACTTCGCCGTCGCCTTGCGCACCGTGACCGTCGCCGCAGGAAAACAACCCGCCCTCGTTGAAGACCGGCAGGTAGAGCGTGCTGCCGGCCACCAGTTCCTTATTGTCGATATTGCCGCCGTGGGCTCGGGGTTCGATCGATGAAATCCTCCCCCATCCCGGCGGCGGCGCGACCCCCATGACACCAAAGAACGGCTTCAGCGGTAGCTCGAGCCCCCATGAGAGCCGTGCGACATTGGCGGCCTTGTCGAGGGGAATTGTGACGGTCCGGCGCGTCTTGAAATCGTAGGGCAATGTCCCTGACAGCGGCCGGATCGTGTTGTAACCCCAATCCTGGCGCAATTCCACGTTCAGAACCCGCACTTCCAGCACATCGCCGGGCATGGCGCCCGCAACCGCCACCGGACCGGTGAGGATATGGCCGGGCGTCGTCGGCGGGCCACCTTGGTGGATGGCAAGCAATTCCGGTGGCACATGAAATCCGTCACCCGGAAGAACGTCGGGGCCGCCCGAAACGCTGTCCATGATCAGTGTGGTGCCGCTTTCCACAGTGGCAACCGGCGAACGCGTGGCATCGAAATACCCCCACGCACAGGTGTCCGGGCCAGCCTTGATATGAAGGGTCATCGAAGTCCTCCCGTCGATAGGTGTATCAGGTCGTGCAAAACGAAATCTGCGATCAAAGACAGTCCGCATTTCCGAAACATGTCAGCCAACGTCTAAGCGTAAAATGCCCCCGTCCGGGTCTTCAGGAAAGCTTCCAACGGAATATTCTCCTGCTTGAGAAACCCGCTGCCGGGCAAAGCTCCGTCACGCACCATTTCGATTACCGCCACAACCGAGGCCGAAGTAGTCCAGGCGATTGCGGTCTGGGATTTGCCGGCAATTTCTTTGGGCCGGTAGCCACGCGCGAACTCGACTCGACGCAGCCGACCGTCGATCGTGCCTTCCGAGGCAACGTGGATAAAGACAATATCGTCATCGACCGGCGGCTTCGCATTGACCAGGATCTCTCCGGCGATATCGCGTCGGTCACGCATCAGCAATTCATGAAAGAAGAAGTTCATCAACTGCATGTGCCCGGGATAACGCATGGTCTTGTAATCGATGTTCTCAACCGTGCCATGATAGGTTTCGCACATCGTGCCAAGCCCGCCCGAAGTGGTGAACGCCTCCAGCTTGACGCCGTCGATATAGAGCAGTTCGTGCCATTCCATTGGCGATACCCACTTGCGTTCGCCGTTCTCAATCACCTCGCAATCGTTGAGATATTCGTTGACGACGCCTTCCGGCGACCAGTTGAAAGCGTACCCCATCAGGCCGGTCGGATGTTGCGGGAGCGCACCGACGCGCATGCGAACCGACCGGCAGGCATCGAATTCGGCAATCTGGGATGCACCGACGATACCGACAAACCCGGGAGCCAGGCCACATTGCGGCGCCATCAACCCCTTGGAGGATTCGCTCATTTCAATGATTGCCCTGGTTGTCGGCACGTCCTCGGTCAGATCGAAATAGTGAATTCCCGCCGCGTGCGCCGCGCTGGCGACGCCGACATTCAGGTGAAACGGCAGACAGGACAGGACGGCGTCGACGCCGGCAAAAATCCTGGTCAGGCCGCTGACATCCCGCATGTCGGCGTCCTGAATCGTAAACGGCATCTCCCCGCGCGGCCGATGCAGGTCGTAACCGATCACGGTAAAACCCGAATCGTGCAGCAGGCGCGCTGCCAGTGCTCCAACCTTGCCGAGGCCGAGAACGGCTATTGTTTTCATCGTCACGGGTCCTTTGTGTTCAAGAATATCCCAGACAGTTCGTTGCCTTCGCTCTGTTGAGCGGAGGCAAAACATCCGGCTGGTTACGAGCGGATGATGACCGTCTAGCCGAGCGCCCCGCAGGCCGTCCGGATCGCCGTCGCCGCCTGTTCCAGAAGCTCCCGCGAATAGGCATAGGACAGCCGGAAATAACCCGGAAGGCCGAATGCCCGCCCCGGCACCAGCGCAATTCCGTGGTCTTCCAGCACGTAGGAACAGAAATCCGCGTCGCTCTCGATCAACCGCCCCGAAGGCGTCTTCTGACCGATAACGCCCTTGCAGGACGGGAACAGGTAAAACGCTCCATCAGGCATTCCGCAGGACAACCCGCTCGACTGATTGAGCGCCGATACCATCATATCCCTGCGTTCGCGAAACGACGCGCAGCGCTCGGCAAGAAAATCCTGATTGCCGTTGAGCGCCGCCCGCGCCGCGGCTTGAGAGATGGAACAGGCACCGGAGGTCGACTGTCCCTGGACCACCGCCATCGCCTTGATCAGGTCCGCCGGCCCGGCGCCGTAGCCAAGGCGCCACCCGGTCATCGCATAGGCTTTGGAAACGCCGTTGACGACGAGCATCCGCCCGGCCAGATGCGGCAGTGTTTTCAGCGCCGACTGAAACCCTTCGGCAGAAAACACAATGTGTTCATAGATCTCGTCGACCATCAGCCAGACATGCGGGTGCCGGTCCAGCACCGCTCCAATCGCCTGCATTTCGGCGATCGAATAGACCGCGCCGCTCGGGTTGCTCGGCGTATTCAGAAGCAGCCAGCGCGTCCGCGGCGTGATGGCCGCCTCAAGTTGGTCAGGCGTCAGCTTGAACCCGTTTTCTTCCAGGGAATGCGCCGCCCTGGCGACGCCGCCACACACTGTCACCATATCGAGATAGGTGGTCCAGAACGGGGTCGGCACGACCACTTCATCGCCGGGGCTCAAAGTCGCCATGAAGGCGTTGAACAAAATCTGCTTGGCGCCGGCGGAGACAATGATCTCGTTGGTTTGGAACGTGAGATCGTTTTCTCTACTGAATTTGCCCTGGATCGCCTCGATGAGGCCGGGATTGCCCTTGGTCGCAGGATACTTGGTATCGCCCGCCCAGATCGCCTCCACAGCAGCCTGCTTGACATAATCCGGCGTGTCGAAATCGGGTTCCCCGGTCCCAAGGCTGATCACCTTCTCACCGGCAGCCTGTTTGCGGCGCGCGGCTTCAGAGACCTGCACGATCTCTGAGATCTCGATCGCAGAAACCCGGTCCGCGCGCCTGAAAGCCGACGTCCCGGTCGAAGTCGCCTGATTGTTGCTCATGATGCGGTCAGGTCTCTTTCCTGTCATTGACGATCGTCATGTGTGCCAGGCCGCTTTCGCCCAGATCTACCTTGGCAAACGGTCCGCCATGGCAATATTGCGCCGGATCGGAAGGATCCGCCGGCGCAGCCTTGGCCAGGATCTCTTCGGCGAATTGTTCGGCATTGTCCTTTGGCCGATATCCGAGGAAGCTCGCATTGGAATTATCAACGCCGGCGCGGTCATTGTTGGAGACGCCGTAGGCGATCGTGAAACCGACGACCGGTGACTGCAGGCTTTTCATCACCAGTTGGATCATGTCGTCATAGGACAGCCAGGTGCCGAGCGCCCTCTCTCCGGTGACTTGCGCGCAGGAAAGAATACGCAAATGCACGGATTCCAAGCCGCGCTTTTCCCAGTACATGCGACCGAGATCTTCGGTGAAACATTTGGCAAGGCCGTAAAAGGTGTCGGGGCGATGCGGAACTTCCGTGCCGATGAATTCATTGCGCGGGTACATGCCGACCGCATGGATCGAGCTTGCATAGACCACGCGTTTGATCCCCAGCCGATGGGCCGCTTCCCAGATATTGTAGGATCCGACAAAGTTCGGCCCGAGCAGTTCCTCGAACGGCGCTTCGTCAACGATCGCCGCAAAATGCACGACCATGTCGACGCCCTCGAGCATCGCCATGACCTGATCCATTTCGGCCACGTCGCAGCGCTGATAGACTTCGCCCTCATAGGTCTTGCCGATATCGTCGACAAGATCGCAGGAAATCAGCTTGCTGGCATGGTTTGCCAGGGGCTCGCGCAAATACGAACCGAGACGCCCGTTGGCCCCGGTCAAAGCAATCACTGTCATGTCGTTTCCTCTGTCCAGATAATCAGATTACCGCCTTTTCGAGAAACGGCGTTCCCGTGGCGATGCGTTCGTAACCCAATGGCGAAAGATCCAGTCCGCGGAACTCGCCGTATGCGACAAGTTCCGAAGCGCCCCGGCCCATGGCTGCGGACTGCTGGAAGCCGTGGCCGGAAAACCCGTTTACAAAGATGAAATTGCCGACTTCGGTGTGCGGCCCGATAATGGCGTTCTGGTCAAGCACATTGAAGGAATAATGTCCGACCCAGCCATTGAGGACCTTCACCGCCTCGAACGCCGGGACCCGCGTCGCCAGTGCCGGCCAGATCTTCTCCTCCCAGACCGAATGATCGATGGTGAAGTCATCATGGTCGACGGCGGGGTCATCATCCGGCGGACACCCGCACATGAAATTGACACCGTCGGTTCGCATGGTCACGCCGGTCGGATCGATTGTCAGCGGCAGGTCCTGGCCCAGGGGTTTTTCCGGTTTGAAGATGTAGGTATAGCGTTTGCGCGGTTCGACCGGAACGTCGAGGCCGGCCATCTGCGCCGTTAGCGCGGCGCGCGGACCAGAGGCATTGATAATGATCCCGGCCTGAATGACTTCACCCGATTTCAGCGTCACGCTGTCGACACGGTTCCCCGTGCGACCGATCGCAACCACTTCGTTGGTGACATATTCGACACCGTTTTCGCGCGCCTTTTTCCGGTACCACGTGAACATGGTGTTGCCGTCAAAATAGCCTTCGTCCTTCGGATTGTGACTGCCCAGAACGATGCCGTCGAGATTGTAGAATGGATATTCAGCAGCAATTTCATCGGGCGTCATCAGCCTTGTCTGCGCGCCGCAAGCGACCTGGACCGCATGGCTTTCCCGTAATATATCGGCAAACTTTTCACTGTCGGCCAAGTACATGTAGCCGAATTCGTGCAGGTGAATGTCGGGTATGTCGGGATCGCCACCGAGATGTTCGCGGAAGTTGCGCAGGAACTCTGCGTTGAATTGGGAAATCCGGACGTTGATTTCGTTGGAAAATTGCAGCCGCGTGCAGGAGTTCGTGTGCGACGTGGAGGTGAATTCGTAACTCGGGTCCCGTTCCACCACCAGGATCCGCCCATCAAAATCCGGATTGGCGGACAAAAACCAGGCAACGGAGGAACCGATCATTGCGCCTCCGACAATGACGACGTCATAGGAGGGTGATTTCGGTTCGGATACGATTGGAGCAAGTTTCATAGTTTCACCTCAGGAAGGGACTTGGCGTCGGGAAAACGATTCTTTTCCAGTCGATTATCCCGGTCTTTTAATCTGCCTTCAGATCGTCATCGGTCAAGCCGTAATCCCGCATGGCAGCCTCGCGGGTGATGTATCCGAGTTCGACATCGCGCAAGACGGACCGGCGATCCCTCTCCAGGGGGCTTCCAAGGCCGCCGCCGCCTGGAAAGGCCAGCAACACCCGGCGATCGGGCGGAACGGTCTGCCTGCCCTTTCCGCGCATTTTCGTGCCGTCGTCGAGCGCGATTTCGGTCGCACCGCCGGCGAGCCCGCCATCGCGCCCGCGCGCCGGGTGATCGACCCGGTCGAGCATGGCACTGAAATCGCATTCATGGCCTTGTGCCGCACCGACTTCCATATATTGGCCGAGACCCCCGCGAAATTTGCCGGCCCCGCCGGAATCCGGGCGCAGTTCCTTGCGCCAAATGATCACCGGACCGGTATGCTCGGTCGCCTCGATCGGCATGGTCATCACGCCACTTGGAAAAGCTGTTGCGTTCATTCCATCCAGTGCCGGCCGAGCGCCCGAACCGCCGGAGTTGAACATGAGGACTTCGGCGCGGCGACCATCACCTGGTGCATTGCCGTCCGTGCGGGGGCGCAAACTGACCTGGAAGTTGCACAATGCGCCCGCGCCTTCGGTCGGGACCGTGTCGGGCAAAAGATCATGCAGCGCGCCAAGTACGACATCGGGAATCATATGGCCGATAATGTGCCGCAGCGCCACCGGCGCCGGGTGAACAGCATTGACAATCGTGCCTTCCGGCGCGGAGATCTCAAAGGGGGCCAGCGATGCCGCATTGTTCGGAATGTCCGGAGCAATAGTGATCTTCAACGCATAACAGGCATAGGCCTTGGTATAGACGAGCGGAACATTGATGCCCTTTTTGTCGACAGGCGACGTGCCGGAAAAGTCCGCCAGAACACGGTCCTGTTCGACATTCAGTTTCACCTGAAGCCGGATCGGCGTGTCGAACCCGTCGATCGTCATGTCATTGTAGCTTTCACCGCGCGGAAGTGCGGCGATGCGTTCAAGGGTGGCGCGTCGGCTGTTATCGAGAATGAACGCGGCAATCGACTCCAGATCATCAAGACCGAATTCGCTCAACATGTCGACAAGCCGGCGATGACCGATCTCGTTGCAGGTGGCAAGCGCATAAATGTCGCCGACCACCTGATCGTCCTCGCGCACATTGTTGCGCACGATCTTGACGAAGCTCATATCGACGTCGCGGCGTTCGGCGAACTTCATGATCGGAATGCGAAGCCCTTCTTCATAGACCGAATTGGCGTCGGCCCCGAAACCGCGGCCGCCAATGTCGACGATATGCGCGGTGCAGGCGAAAAAGCCGACCAGAGCGCCCTTGTGGAACGAAGGCGACACGACCGTAATGTCGTGCAGATGGCCGGTGCCCTTCCAGGGATCGTTGGTGATATAGACATCGCCCTCGTACATGAAATCGTAGCCGATCTCGCGAATGAAATGGCCGACGGATTCCGCCATTGCGTTGACATGGCCCGGCGTCCCGGTGACCGCCTGCGCCAGCATCCGGCCCTTGACGTCATAGACACCGGCGGACAGATCTCCCGCTTCGCGCACCGAAGTTGAAAACGCCGTGCGGATAAGGGCTTGCGCCTGTTCTTCGACAACCGAGATCAGGCGGTTCCACATGACCTGATGCGATACAGATTGTGCCGATCCCTGGGTCATGTCCGGGCCTCCGATTGCTGCTTGATCATTTCCACGCAGAGATCCGAACGCATGCGCGCCACAAAACCGTCCGGCACGATGATTGTCGTCTCGCGTTCCGTCACGATAGCCGGGCCAGACAGGGACTGGCCGGGCTGCATGGCATTTCGCTCCATGACCTTTGCAGTCTGCACTTCCGCCCGTGACGGATCGAACAGCGGTCTGGTTTGTCCGGGGTCGACACGTTCGCCGGCGACCCAGCCCTCAACGGGCTCTGCCGCCCTGACTGGTGTCGTCGCATTGACCGCCCAACCCGCGACTTCGATATCCAGACCATGAACGATCCTGCCGAACAAGGTCGTATAGTCGGCCTCGAACAAGTCCTGCAGAACATCCGCGCGCGGATCGGCAGCCTGTTCTTCCGTCAGGTCGACCGGAATCTCCCACCCCTGGCCGACATAGCGCATATAGGCTTTCGTGCTCGTTGAAATCGAGGCTTCGGCGTCGCAGGAGCGCACAAATGTAGTGGCTTCCGCCGCCAATTCCGCCAACACGTTTTTGATCAGCGCGCCATCGAACCGGGTCAGCCTCGTGTAGACGCTGCGGGTCGCCTCGAAACTGAAGGGCGCGCGCAAAAAGCCGATTGCCGAGCCGACACCGGCCCCCGGCGGCACCAGGAACCGGTCGATTCCGAGTTTGTCGCAAAGCCGTCCGGCATGGAGCGGCGCCGCGCCGCCAAAGGCAATCATGGAATAGCCGGCCAGATCCTCCCCGTTTTCCACGGCATGGACCCGCGCGGCATTGGCCATGTTTTCGTCGACCACCTCCGAGACGCCGAACGCCGACGCCTGTTCGTCAAGATCGAGAACCGCACCGACATGGGTGCCGAGCGCCGCGCGCGATGCTTGCGTCGAAAGCGGAATCGCTCCACCGGCAAACTGGTCGGGATCAAGCCGGCCCAGCACCAGATCGGCGTCGGTGACTGCGGGTTTCGTGCCGCCGCGGCCGTAACAGGCCGGCCCGGGTTCGGATCCGGCGCTTTCCGGACCCACACGGATCTGGTTCAGACTGTCGACATGGGCGAGCGATCCGCCGCCGGCGCCAATTTCGACCATGTCGATCACCGGAATAGAGATCGGCATGCCCGATCCCTTCTTGAACCGATAGGTTCGCGCCACCTCGAACACCCGCGCCGTTTTTGGTGTCTGATCCTTGATCAGGCATATCTTGGCCGTTGTGCCCCCCATGTCGAAGGACAGCACCTTGTCCATCCCATAGCGTTCAGCGATATGCGCGGCGAAGATGGCTCCTCCGGCCGGCCCGGATTCAACGAGGCGGACAGGGAATTCCGACGCGCTGTCCAGGGAAATGATGCCGCCGCCTGAATGCATGAGAAAGATCGGACAGTCAGCTCCGATGCCAATGAGACGTTCGACGAGGCGAGACAGATAGCTTTTCATCAGCGGTTTGACGTAGGCGTTGGCACAAACCGTGTTGAAGCGCTCATATTCGCGCATTTGCGGCGAGACTTCCGAAGACAGCGAAACCATCACATCCGGCAGGCGTTCCGCCAGCACGTCGCGCACCATGCGTTCGTGGGTGTCATTCACGTAGGAATGGATCAGGCCGACCGCGATGCTCTGGTAATTTCCAGCACGCAGGGTTTCCACGAGGCTCTCTACATCGGCACGAAGCAGCGGCTTAAGGACAGTGCCGTGCGCATCCACGCGTTCATCAAGCACATATCTGTGGTTCCGGGCGATCAGCGGATCCGGCAGTTTCAGGTTCAGATCATATTGCTCAAACCGGCTTTCGGTTCGCATTTCAATGACATCACGAAACCCGTTCGTCGTGACAAGCGCCGTTCGGGCGCCGCGGCGCTCGATCAGGGCATTGGTCGCCAGCGTGGTTCCGTGCACGATGGTTGAAATCCGCGACGGTTCGACAGACGCGGACCGGCAGACCTTGCCGATACCATCGAGGATCGCCTCTTCCGGCGCCGCATAGGTGGTCAGCACTTTTGTTGAAAACAGCCGGTCGCCGATTTCCAGAACCACATCGGTAAACGTGCCACCGATATCGACGCCCAGTTTGACAGTCTTGTCCTTCATTTCAGCCCCTTGCGGACATTGGCCAACAGCGCGTCGGCGCCGCGGGCAAGCAGCCCCATGTCGCTGCCGCAGGCAACGAACGCATAGCCGGCATTCAGAAGGCCGACACCGCGCTCGACCGACGAGACCAGCGTTCCGACCGGCTTGCCGAGCGCCATGACCTTCTGCGCCGCCTCATCGATTGCCGCCCACACGCTGTCGTCGTTGGCTTGCCCGAGTTTGCCGAAATCGGCAGCGATATCGGAAGGACCGAAGAACACGCCATCAACGCCGTCGACCGAGGCGATCGCTTCAACCTGGTCAAGCGCCTCCTGCGTTTCGACCTGCACGAGGACGCAGGTTTCATCGGCAATCCGGTCGAAATAGTCGGTGACCCGGCCGAACTGATTGCCCCGGTGCGTCGTTCCCACGCCGCGAATTCCCTTGGGCGGATAATGTGCGGCCGCAACGGCGGCCTTCGCCTCCTCCGGGTTTTGCACCATGGGAAACAGGAGCCCGGGGCTGCCGATGTCAAGCAGGCGTTTGACAACGACCGCGTCGTTCCACATCGGACGCGCGATCGGCGTGGTCGAACTTCCGTTGAAGGCCTGAAGCTGCCCCAGCACCCCTGCAATTTCATTGGGGGAATGTTCCATGTCGAGCAGAACCCAGTCGAAGCCCGCGCTGGCGACGGCTTCGGCGGCATAATTGCTGCACATGCTGATCCAAAGCCCAATCTGAGGCTTGCCGGATTGGATTGCTTTTTTGAAAGCATTCGTTTGCAGACTGGGCACGCTTCGTACTCCTGTAAGGATGGTTTGTTGAGACGTCATTCCAGCGGGGTGGCCGGACCGGGAAATGGTGCTTCACGAAACTATCAACCCGTTTCCCGTTCAGGACCCGAAATCTGCCCCATGTCTCCGTCCGGCACAATTCATAAATCCTGCGCGACTTGAAAGAATTTCTTTGCAGTACCCGCCAACGCGTCTGCGCGGAAGCGCCGGCCATGAGGAAGAACGTGGATTTACAAGGGGCGGGATAAGAGTGGGATAAGTCCGGACAACCGGCTTTGATGCCTTTGCGCGGCGACTGACATTCCTGTACGTGTTAACCATGATTTTCTGAAACCGGTTCAGGGCGCGGCGCACCTATGTCCGCAGGATCCGCCCTAGCCGGTCCGGCGTCGGTAAAACACAAATTCGGGAGAGTTACATGTTTCGCACCCCACAATGGATCTCACCGGTTCTAATCGGGGCAGCCGGTCTGGCGACAACCCTGTCCATGGCCTCTGCCGCCGAATTCACAGCCCGGATCGGACATCTGGAATCTCCCGCCCAGTCCCGCCATGTCCATCTGGAAAAAGTCGCCGCCCTCGTCGCCGAACGAACCGGAGGGGCCGTCGAATTTCAACTCTTTCCCCAGGGACAATTGGGCAATCAAAGGGTCATGACCGAAGGCGTGCAGCTCGGCGTTCTGGAAGGCACGGTCTCGCCAGCGGCATTTCTTGGCGGTTTCAATCCCACCGTCTCGATCCTTGACATCCCGTTCCTCTATCCCGTCGACAAGGACGCTGCACAAAAAATCCGCGAAGGCGAATTCGGCAAGGCATTGCTGGATAGTTTTTCTTCCAAAGGTGTCGTTGGCGTTTCCCTCTGGCCGAATGGCCTGAAGAATTTCACCAGTAACAAACCCCTGCCCGACCTGGACAGTTTCAAGGACCAGAAATTCCGGGTCATGAACTCCAAGATCCTCATCGAACAGTTCAAGGCGGTGGGTGCGTCGGCAATCGCCCTGCCCTTCGGCGAGTTGTACACCTCCCTGCAGACAAACGTGGTCGACGGACAGGAAAACCCGCTCGACACCATCCTGCGCATGAAGTTTCACGAGGTGCAAAAACACCTGGTCCTGTCCGACCACGGCGCAATGGAAGACGTTGCGCTTTTCAATCCGACCTGGTGGAACAGCCTTCCTGAAAACTACCGGACGATCATCACCGAGGCTTTCGCGGAAGTTGTTCCCGAGCTGCGCACGCACAAGGCTGCGGCCGTGAAAGCGGCCCTTGACGATATCCGGGCGACCGGGATCGACATCCGCGAATTGAGCGCGGAAGAAAAGGCATCGCTTCGCGAGATGATGTATCCCAAGGCCCGCGCCGCATATCTTGAACGCGCCGGCGAAGATGGAGCGGCCTTGATCGCAACTTACGAAAAGGTCCTGTCCGGACAATGATCCGATGATTGATCGGATCCTGACTCTCGTCAGAACCGCCGAGCGGACCGTGCTTGTCTCGGTGTTTCTGGCGATGGTGGCACTGTTTTTTTTCAACATTGTCATCAGGAGTATCGGCGGCAGTCTTGCCAGCGACTTCGCCTGGATTGAAGAAGCCGTCCGCCTGTTGAACCTTTTCCTGGTTTTCTGCGCGCTCGGACTGGCACTCGAGCGCGGCCGCCATGTCGGTATCGACACGCTGCGCGACCGGTTGCCTCCGTCGATCCGGACGAAACTGCTCCGCCTCATCGATATTGTCGGTCTGTGTTTTTCGTTTTACCTCGTGGTTCTGGGTTGGCGCATGGTGGCGTTTGTGCTGGCGACCGGGCAGCGCAGCCCTACTCTGGATATCCCGGTCGGTTGGCTCTATCTGGCACCGCTTGTCGGGTTCGGCCTGCTCGGATTGCGGTTTGCACTCAGCCTGTTCGGTCTCATCGACAGGTTCGAGCCAAGCAGACAGGATCCACACTGATGTTGATCCTGATCATCCTGCTCTGCATCCTCCTGCTGGCACTCGGGTTTGAAATGTTCCTTGTGCTTGGCATCCCGGCCCTGGCGATCAAGGAAGCCTTCTACGGAACCCTGCCGGACGTGGTCCTGGTCCAGAAACTTGTCGGCGGCATCGATCATACGACCCTGCTTGCTATCCCGTTTTTCATATTTGCCGCCGAACTGATGTCGTCCGGGCAGATCGCGGCGCGCCTGATCGGCCTGGTGAAAGCCCTTACAGGGCACACACGAGGCGGCATCGGGCACACGACTATCGGCGGTTCCATGGCCTTCGGGTCCGTTTCGGGATCCGCGCCGGCCACCGTTGCAGCCCTCGGCCGGATGGTCTACCCGGAATTGCGCCGAACCGGATTTTCGGAAAAGTTCAGCCTTGGCCTGATTGTGTCGAGCGCCGAAACCGCACTGCTGATCCCGCCCTCCATAACCCTTATCATCTATGGCTGGATGACAGGCACCTCCGTCGCCAAGCTGTTTGCCGGAGGTCTGGCGATCGGCATCGTACTCGGGCTGGCCTTTGTCCTCTTGGTCCTTTGGCAGGCAAGGGTTCAGTCGATCGACGCCGGCCCCCGTACAACAGCCCGACAGCGTTTGCAGGCGCTCAATGCCGCCGGCTGGGCACTCGGCATGCCGGTTATCATTCTCGGCGGCATCTATTCCGGCCTGTTCACGCCCACCGAAGCGGCGGCAACGTCGGTCGTCTATGCCATTCTCGTGGAAGCCTTCGTCTTCCGGACCCTGAGTGTGAACCGGTTGATACTCATCACCGAACGCAGCGCGATATCAACGTCGATCATCTTTGTCCTGCTCGCCTTCGGCGGCGTGCTTGCCTTCTTCATTACACTGGCGCAGGTCCCGGCCGCGATCAGCGGTTTTCTGGCCGCCATCGAGGCCGGACCGATCCTGTTTCTCCTGATCGTCAACATCAGCTTTCTGATCGCCGGCATGTTCATCGATCCGAATTCGGCGCTCCTGATCCTGGTCCCGCCTCTGTTTCCGGTCGCGACCGCTCTCGGGATCGATCCCGTTCATTTCGGCATGATCGTCACGCTGAACATTTGTATCGGCATGATCACGCCGCCCTTCGGGCTGGATATCTTCGTCGCGTCTTCGACGCTCGAACGCCCGGTGCTGGCAATCATCTCGGGGGTCTGGCCGTTTGTCGGCGCCAATCTCGTCGTTCTGGCCATCGTCACCTACATTCCCGAAATCTCCCTGTTCATCCCCAACCTGATTTTCGGATAGACACTGGACCAGCGGCCGGTCTGTATAGGGGACCGGGGACCGTCGACAGAAGGACACGAAATGACCAAAACCCTGACAATCAGGCGGCCGGACGACTGGCATCTGCATCTACGCGACGGCGCCATGCTGGCCGGTGTGACACCGGAATCCGCGCGTCATTTCGGCCGGGCGATCATCATGCCGAACCTGGTGCCGCCGGTTGTGCGCGGCGATGATGCCAAAGCCTACCGGGAGCGGATCATGACCGCCCTGCCCGACGGCGCCGATTTCGAACCGTTGATGACGCTTTATCTGACAGAGACCACAGATCCGGACGATGTCGCGGCGGCTGCCGCCTCGGGCCTGGTAAAGGCCGTGAAACTCTATCCGGCCGGAGCCACCACCAATTCCAGTTCCGGCGTTCGCGATTTCGACAAGGTGGTGCCCGTTCTCGAACGCATGGCCGAAATCGGCCTGCCGCTTTGTGTGCACGGAGAGGTCACCGACAGCGACATCGACATTTTTGACCGCGAGGCGGTTTTCATCGACCGTGTGCTCGACCCGTTGCGAAACCGCATTTCCGGCCTTCGCGTCGTCATGGAACATGTCACGACCAGCCAGGGTGTCGATTATGTCCGGGCCAATGAGAAGGATCTCACGGCGACCATCACCACCCACCATCTGATCATCAACCGCAATCACATTCTGGCCGGCGGCATTCGCCCGCACTATTACTGCCTGCCGGTGGCGAAGCGTGAAAGCCATCGCCTGGCCCTGCGCAGCGCGGTGACATCGGGCGACAGGCGATATTTTCTCGGAACCGACAGTGCACCGCATGCGGACCCCGCAAAGGAAAGCGGTTGCGGTTGCGCCGGAATCTTCTCCGCAACGAACACGATGAGCTGTCTGGCGCATGTTTTCGAAGAAGAGGACGCCCTTGACCGGCTTGAGGCCTATGTCTCCCTGAACGGCCCCGAATTCTACCGACTGGCCCCCAATGACGCGACGATAACGCTCGAAAAACAGGCAGAGCCGGTTTCCTATCCCGAAAAGATCGAAACCCGAGACGGGACGGTCACTGTTTTCGATCCCGGGTTTCCGCTTTACTGGCGGGTGATATAGGCCGCGCACGACTGTTAAAGGGTTTCATCCACCGGAATCAGCGCGGTTGCGGTGGAGAAACCGAGTGGTTTTTGATAGCTGAGTGTCGGAACGCCACAGCGAGGATGCGACCATGTTTCAAAACTCTTTCCCAGACCGCAATTTCATCGCCGAATCCGTGGCAAAAATGCTTCTGGAAATCGAGGCCGTGCACTTTCGCTCCGACGAGCCCTACACATTCACCTCCGGCCTTGCCAGCCCGGTCTATATCGATTGCCGCAAACTGATTTCCTATCCGCGCATCCGCTCGGCCCTGATGGATTTCGCGACCTCGATAATTTTGCGCGACGCCGGTTACGAAAAGTTCGATGCTGTCGCCGGCGGTGAAACCGCGGGAATTCCATTCGCGGCCTGGATCGCCGACCGGTTGGCGCTGCCAATGCTCTATGTGCGCAAGAAGCCGAAGGGGTTCGGCCGCGACGCCCAGATCGAAGGCTCGCTGAAAGAAGGCGCCAGGGTGCTTCTGGTCGAAGATCTGACCACGGATGGCGGCAGCAAATTAAAGTTCGCCGAGGCACTGCGTACCGCCGGTGCCGAGGTGACGGACACGTTCGCCGTGTTCTACTATGACATATTTCCCGACGCGCCAAAGCGGCTTGAAGCAGCAGGCATGCATCTGCACCATCTCGCAACGTGGTGGAATGTTCTGGAAGTCTGCAAACAGACGAAACGCTTCGACGAGAATACACTTGCTGAGGTCGAAAGCTTTCTGAACGCCCCTCTTGCCTGGTCGGCAAAAAATGGCGGCATTACGGAATTGCCGTCTTAGCAATAGCCGCACAAACACAACCGGGTGGCGTCAATTGGTGTTCGCGGCGCAGAACGTCGCGCCCGATGCGGCAACTCTTGCTCCCCGACGCATTGCGATGAAGCAAGAGCAGGCCACAGTCTCCGGTTCCGTACGGTCAATATGGGGTCGACCGGATCGCGAACTACTCGGAATATTACGGATAAAAGGGGGAATTCGACCGTTTGTCACAGGCTCGGTTTCACGGGATGCCGGATCATTGAAAAACTGTCACATAACCGTACTATGCACTTGTGCTGGTCTCGCTCACGCTTGGCGTCAACGAAATAGGACATTTCAATGAAAAAACTGATACTCGCAACTGCTGCGGCGATCGTCTTCGCCGGTCAGTCTCTCGCCGCGGACGTTTCCGGCAAGTTGGTTATCTACACGTCTCAACCCAACAAGGATGCCCAGCAGACAGTCGACGCCTTCAAGGCCAAACATCCCGATGTCGAAGTCGAATGGATCCGTGACGGGACCACCAAAGTCATGGCCAAGCTTCGCGCCGAGTTCCAGGGCGGATCTCCGAAGCCGGACATCCTGTTGATCGCCGACACGGTAACCATGGAAGGATTGAAGGCCGAAGGCCGGCTTATGGCCCATCCGGGCGCCGACATTTCCGCCTACGATCCGGCGATCATGGATGCCGACAAGTTCTATTTTTCGACCAAACTGATCACCACGGGCATCGTCTACAACACCAACGCTTCGTTCAAACCGGACTCCTATCTGGATCTCCTGAAACCGGAAGCCAAGGGGAAAATCGCCATGCCGTCGCCGCTGACATCCGGCGCTGCGACGATCCACATGGCCGCTCTGACCGCAAACCCCGACCTCGGCTGGAAACTCTATGAGGGGCTCGCCGATCAAGGCGCCAATCCGAAGGGCGGCAATGGAGGCACCTACAAGGCGGTAGCCGGCGGAGAAAAGCTTTTCGGCTTCGTTGTCGATTTTTTGCCGATCCGCAACAAGCTCGAGGGAGCCCCCGTCGAGTTCGTGTTTCCCAAGGAAGGTGTTTCGGCCGTGACAGAGCCTGTGGCGATTTTATCCACGGCGCAAAATCCCGATGCGGCAAAGGCATTCGTCGACTTTCTGCTGTCACCGGAAGGTCAGCAACTGGCTGCGGATCAAGGTTATCTCGCCGCCCATCCCGAAATTGCACCGCCGGAAGGCTTTCCGTCCCGTGACGCAATCACGCTGATGCCATTCGATCCGGCAAAGGCTCTGGCGGCCGACAAGGCGAACAAGATCCGGTTCACCGAGATCTTCGGCGGATAGACCAGGTGCAGGTCGCAGCTTCCGCGCGGCGAAGGAATGGCGAGGGACCTTCCCTCGCCATTCTCGTTTTTTGCGTCATCGTATTTTGCGGAATTCCTCTGGTTCTCCTGTTTCAGGTCGGCTTGACCATGGACGGGGTGTTTTCGACCCTTGCGCTTCAGGAAGCGCTGGCGACACGGTCGGTCCTGCGCGCCCTGTGGCATTCCCTGGAAAGCAGCTTCCTGGCGGCACTGCTGGCCACCGTCGTCGGAGTGGCGTTGGCAATCATCATCGGACTGACCAACGTGCGGACCAAGGGGCCGATGGTGTTTCTGATCCTGCTGCCGATGATGATCCCGCCGCACGTGACTGCCATAGCCTGGATTCAGGCGCTAGGACCGGCAAGCCCGGTCCTGCAGGCGCTGGGCCTGGCTCCGGAGCTGGGCTCCACACATCCGATTTATTCGCTCCAGGGCATCGTTGCGCTGCTGACATTGCAGAGTGCGCCGCTGGTATTCCTGGTGGTGCGCTCAGCCCTGCGCAGTTTCCCAAGGGAGCTGAGCGACGCCGCCCGCGTGTCGGGAGCCCGCCCCCTGGCGGTCTTGCGCAAGGTCATCCTGCCATTGCTTGCCCCGACGATGCTGGCCGGGTTCGCGCTGGCATTCGTCGCCTCGCTCGGCAATTTCGGCATCAATGCGCTTCTCGGTATTCCCGCGCGCTACACCACCCTGCCGGTTCTGATCTGGCGCCGCCTCTCGAGCTTCGGGCCGGACGTGTTGCCGGATGTCGCAGTCATCTCCATCATCCTGGCCTTGGTGACCTTGCTGGCGGTGTCGATCCAGCTCCTGTTGCAGCGGCGGCTGCGTACCGCCCTTGTCGGACCGCCGCAGACGCCGCTTGCCGTCGATCTCGGCAAATGGCGGCTTCCGGTACAGACCGGTCTTTGGGCCTACATCACTGCAACTCTCGTCCTGCCGATTGCCTCTCTTCTGGCGACCTCCCTGGTCAAGACCTATGGCGTGCCGCTGACATGGCAGACATTAACCCTGGAAAGCTACGGCGAGGTTCTGTGGCGCCAGTCGGTAACCTTGCGCGCATTTGCCAATTCGACGTTCATCGCAGGCACAGCTGCCGTGATCATTGCCATGCTTGCGATAGGTCTGGGATATTTTCTGATATCCCGCAAGCAATTGCCGCGACGCGCAGCAGCCTTTTCCGCGACCCTGTCCGATATTGCATTCGCTGTGCCGGGATTGGTGCTTTCCATCGCCTTCATCCTTGCCTTCGTCCGGCCGCTTCCCATCGTCGGTCTCGAGTTGTACGGCACCATCTGGATCATTCTGATTGCTTACATTTCAGCATTCCTGGCTATTGGACTGAAACCGGTTGCGGCAGCCTACGGACAGTTGGATCCCAGCCTCGATGACGCAGCGCTGACCTCCGGAGCGCGCTATGCGTTTCGTATGCGCCGGGTCTTCGCTCCGCTGGTTGCGCCGGCGGCAGCGTCGGGCGCGATCCTGGTTTTCCTGACGGCTTATAATGAGGTCACCGTGTCGGCACTCTTATGGTCAACCGGAAGCGAGACCATCGGCACTGTCATCTTCAATTATGAGGATGGCGGTTACACGACGCTGGCCGCGGCCATGTCGATGGTCACAGTGATCGCCACCATAGCGATCATGGTTACACTGAACTCCGCGGCGCGCGGTTTGCCGACGGGGACCGTACCGTGGCGGGATTAGGATCAGTGGGCATTGCGTCCGGATTTCAATCGACGCTCTTATCCGTGACATAACCGCCGACACGATCGCGTTCCCTGTCTTCAGCCGATCGGTCGCCCGCCAGTCCCCAACCACCACCGCCCGACGTTTCGAGCCGGATACGATCATCGCGCTTCAACGCGACACCGGAAATCTTCGAGGGCAGATCCGTCGGTTCCTGACCAGTAACATGGACAAAGCGGCCACCGGATCCGGCTTCGCCGCCGGCGAGCCCATAGGGGCCATGCCTGAATCGTTCGAAACTGCCCGACACCCGGCCCCAGTCCGCATCGAGCCGCCATTCGCGCGCAAGACCGAGCCCGCCGCGGAACCTGCCGTCGCCGCCGCTGTCGGGAATGAAGCCGTATTCGGTGAACGTGATCGGAAACAATGTCTCGCACATTTCGATCGGAGAATTGGCCAGGTTGTGGAACCCGCACGAAAACCCGTCTGCGCCGTCACCTTGCGGATGTCCGCCCCAGCCACCGACCTCGACCTCGAAATAGACCCGGCTCTCGCCGGCGACCAGGGGGTCCGGGGCCTGTAGGGTCAGGACATAAGAGACACCGTAATAAGCGGCAGGAATCCGGTCGGGCGCGGCCGCCGACAGAGCGCCCAGCACGGTCGTCACGATCCGGTGCCCCGTCGCCATGCGATTCGCAACGGGCGCGGGCGCATTGCAATTGGCGATGCAGCCGCTTCGGCAGCGAACCTCAATCGGCCGGTAGGCCCCGGAATTTGCCATGACCGCACCGTCGCCCAGGCTGAGCAGCGCGCAATAGACTCCCGACTTCGCCATGTTCAAAGTACAGTTGACCGGCCCCGGCGCTTGGTCGGCGCTGTCGGAGAGATCGACAACACAGCGATCCCCCTCGATAGTCACACGGGCGACAACAGCAAGATCGGTGGCCGCCTGCCCGTCATCATCAACGACATCCTCGAAGGTGAACACGCCATCGGGCAAATCCGCCAATATCGAACGCATGGCGTGTTCGGACTGATCCAGAACGATCGACATGGCGTCTTCCAGCACAGGACCGCCATAGCGTTCCACCAATCGAAGAATGGCAAGGGACCCGACTTCCAGGCAGGCCAGCTGGGCGTGCACGTCGCCGCCGATCTTCTCCGGTTCTCGGCTGTTGCGCCGGATGATGTCGATCACAGCCTGATTGGTGCGGCCACGCTCGACAAGTTTAACCGGCGGCAGCCGTAACCCTTCCTGATAGACCTCAGTCGCGCCTGCGAAATAACTTCCCGGCGCGCCGCCGCCGACATCGACATGATGGACGATAGCGGCCGCGATCGCGATCCGGCGGCCCTCGGCATAGATCGGTTTGAACGCAACGAAATCCGGCAGGTGCTGCCCGCCCGAATAGGGATCGTTGGTCAGGATAACGTCTCCCTCCTGCCATTGGTCGAGCGGAATGTCATGCGCGACGATATCCTCAAGACAGACGGACATGGAATTGAGGTGGATCGGGATACGGGTCGATTGGGCAACAGCACGGCCATTTCCATCGAAAAGGGCCGTCGAATAATCAAGTGTCTCCCGGACTACAGTCGAGCGGGCGGTACGCCAGATCGAGGTATTCATTTCCTCAGCACCGGCAATCAGTGCGTTGCGAATGACTTCAAGGCGAACCGGATCAAGTGAACTCATGCCCGTCCTCCCGTTAGACGGCTTGCGATCAAATCGCCCTGGCCGTTCGAATGCAGCGCCCACCCGTCCGCAATCAGCAGGACCGAATAGTCTTCCTCCACGATCAGCGGGCCCTGAACAGGTTCGGCGGTGACAGTGGCGCGTCCAACAACCGGCACCGATCGCCATTCTCCGTCAATATTGACCGACCGAGATCGACCGGTTTGCGCAACCGATTGTTCGACCTGCGGCCCTTTGTCCGATTTCTGAAGTTCGCCAATCGCCATGGCCCGTACCGTTACCACCTCGACAGGGTCATCCAGGGAATTGTGAGCATAGCGGGAAAGATGCAGGCCGTGAAAAGCATCTGTCAATGCCGCCAACGCCGATGCAGTGACAGGTTCGCCGGCATCAATAGCCGTCCAGGGCGTCGTGATTTCGTAGGCCTGTCCACGATAGCGCATGTCTGCGGAGATGAGAACTTTTCTCCGGTCCCCGGCGATACCGTCAGCATCGAGCCTTGCATTGGACGCAGCGCGCAGCGCCGCAACGATTTCAGAAAGCGTTTCGGCACTGGTCGGTCCGATTACGATCAGTTCGGAGTGGGAAAAATCGTGACGCAAGTCCGTCGTCAAAATGCCGCCGGCCGACAGTGTCGACGCACGCGCAGGGAAAACAATCGAACCGATCTCAAGTTCCGCCGCAACGGCGCAGGCATGCAGCCCGGCCGCTCCGCCAAAGGGAACGAGAGTGAAATCCGATGGATCGGAGCCCTTTTCAAACAGGCTGAGCCGCACCGCATTGGCCATGCTTGCGTTTGCTATACGCACAATTCCGTCGGCTGTTTCTTCCAGTCCGAGCCCGAGCGGATTGGCGACCGTCAGACAGGAGGATTTGGCCGCTTCGGTATCAAGTACCATTTCTCCGCCGAGAAACGCTTCCGGGTCGATCCGCCCAAGCGCCAGGTTGGCGTCGGTGACCGTTGGCTGTCGCCCACCCCGAGCGTAACAGGCCGGTCCGGGCGCCGATCCGGCACTTTGCGGACCAACGCGCATGGCCTGGGCCTCGCAGCGAGCAATCGAACCCCCGCCGGCACCGATCGTTCGGATTTCCACCATCGGCAAGCGCACCGGCAGTCCATCGATCGTCCCCTGCCCGGTTTCACCGACCCGACCGTCCAGCACAACGGAGACGTCGGCGCTGGTCCCGCCCATATCGAGGCCGACGACGTTCTCCAGACCATGACGGCGTGCCAGCCCGGCCATGGCCATGGCGCCGCCGGCCGGCCCCGACAACAAGAGCTTTGCCGGCAATCGGGCGGCTTCTTCTGGAGAGGCAACCCCGCCATTCGATTGGACAAGATAGAGTTTCCCGGCAATTGCGTGGTGGCGCAGTCGATCCGCCAGAGTGTTCAGGTAGTTTGAAATCACCGGCATGAGGAGTGCATTGAGGACTGTGGTGGATGTCCGCTCATATTCCCGGATTTCCGGGCTGGTCTCGTGCGACGTCGTAACAGAGAGACCGGGCAGCGCGGACAAGATTTCAGCGGCCGCGCGCTCATGAACCGGATTGCGATAGGCGTGCAGGAATGCAAGCGCCACTGCTTCGACCCCGGCATCCAGGAAGCGCAGTCCAATTTCGCGCACGGCCTGTCGGTCCAGGTCTGTTTCAACGGTGCCGTCGGCACGTACGCGTTCGGTAACACCTATCCGCAGATTCCGGGGAATAAGCACTGCACGCGGTTCTGCCCGCAAGGCATACACGTTTTGACGCATGTGCCGGCCGATCTCCAGCACATCTTCAAATCCCTGCGTCGTTATCAGGCCGCCCCTCGGCAGCTTTCGCTCCAGAACGGCATTGGTCGCAATCGTCGAGCCATGCAGGATAATCCCAATGTCTTCGGGCGCGAAATCAAAGCGGGATCCAGCGCCCAAAATAGCGTTGATCAAGCCTCTGGACGGGTCATCCGGTGTCGTCGGGGACTTGAAATCGTGGACAGCGCCGGTGCGGGCATCCTGGATCTGCAAATCGGTGAATGTTCCGCCGATATCGACGGCGACACGAATCGGGGTTTCCATAGGCTCGGCCAACTCCAGACGATGGCGCTGAGCGGCAATCCGCGACCCGCCAGCATTGTTGTCAAAGGACGATGTTAAACTCCACTGAACCGAACGGTCCAGCCAAAGATCACATCTGCGGAAGCACCCAGGCGGCGTTCACAACGATCGGAACATGATCTCCGATTGCCGGCTTGGCAGGCAGGTTCACAACAAGCGGCACGTCGACACCTCCGACATTTGCAACAGCTTCCCAAAAACCGCCGCGATAGGCGACGGCCTGAATAGTGGCCTGGATCGCGTTGTCGCTTTGACCATGACTGAGGTCTTCGGGCCGGAGCATGATCCGTGCCTTGCCGGGACCTGTGCCGGCGGCACATTTGGCGCTGACCTCAGTCTCCCCGACAAGAAACCGGCAATCCCCTTCGTCCGTGTTCAGAACCTCCCCGTCGACGATCGCGCTCCGTCCGATAAACCGCGCGACCCTCTCATTGACCGGCCTGCGATAAATCTCATCCGGTGCGGCCACCTGCAATATCCGCCCTTCCCACATCACGGCCAGCCGGTCGGCAAGCGCCATGGCCTCGCGTTGGTCATGGGTGATGTAAAGTGTGGTCGCCCCTGTGGCGGCGTGAAACCGCGCCAGTTCCTCCTCCATGGCGGTGCGCAGGTGCGGATCGAGATTGGCCAGCGGTTCGTCCATCAAGATAATCCCGGCCCGCTGGGCGAGGCACCGCGCCAGCGCGACCCGCTGGCGCTGGCCTCCCGACAGCTGGGCGGGTTTTCTATCGGCAAGCTCCGACAGTTCGACCGTTCGCAGGCAGGTCCGAACCGTTTCTTGTATCTCGCCTTTTCCGGCAGAACCGGCCTGTAGCGGAAACGCCACATTCTCGGCAACCGTCATGTGCGGCCAAAGCGCATAGGATTGGAAAACGAACCCGACATTTCTGTCCTCGGGAGCGACATGCAAATGCTCGCCCGCAACCCTTTTGTTCGCAAGAACGATGTCACCGCCATCGGCTGCTTCCAGCCCGGCAATCAACCGCAGCAAAGTCGTCTTGCCGCACCCTGACGGTCCGAGAACGACAAAAAACTCGCCACCGGCGATCTGAAGTGAAACGCCATCGACGACGCGATCCGAGCCAAAGGACTTTGTAACATTGGAAAGTGAAATCGACATTCTTCTGACGAAACTCCACTGAACAAGACGTGAGCTGCAACCAAGTGACAAGGGTGCCCGTTTCCGAACGACCGGCAACGTTCAAGCGGGATCCAAACCGGCAATCCGGGTTGCCTCCGGTCAATTTCACCATTCTCGGTCAGCGCAGACAAAAAGGTTTCACCGATCGCGATGCGTGGCCTGGCGATAGACCATGCGCCGAAGGATCAGCAGCAGACGTATTGCCGGAAATGCGCCCGACTGCAACAACGCGTTTACGTTCCGCGTCCGCCACAACGGGGATGGCAATGTCCGGATCTCCGACCGTTTCAGCATGCATGCAATGGAACATCTCAATCCTTCCATTCGATTGCATCCACGCGGCACGACATCCGTGCCAACATCGAGACCGAATACGGTTCCGGGCTATTTCGAGGAACGACTAGTCGATCAGAACGCCATCAGCGCTGAAGAATGGATGCGGTCCATCGAACGATCCAATCGGCGATACATGGCTGACCAGACGACCTTCACCGGTCATATGAACCATACGAACAGCCGGCGGTTCAAGGGTGAAAGCAGACGGGCCCTGCGGATCGAGGTCGAGCGCGACAGCGTGCGACGGACTTGGTCCGATACAGGCGATGGCACCGTGGAAGAGGGTCTCAATCGGACGATGGACGTGCCCGCAAAGGATCATCTGTATTTGTGCATGCCGCTCGATAACCGCGCCGAACGCCGGTCCATTTCGGCAATTCTGCCGGTCCATGTGCGCGATCCCGGTCAGGAACGGCGGATGATGCATGAAGATGAGCGTCGGCTTGTCGGGCTCCACCTTGAGAACGGTGTCCAGCCAGGCAAGGCGCTCACGACACATGTCTCCGTGCGGATGCCCCTTGACAGACGTATCCAGCCCCACGAGCCGTACGGGATAGTCATCGATCACATAGTGCAGGAATCCGGTTTCCGGCAAATAAACGTGATCGGCAAAGGCGGTCCGCATGACATCGCGGTCATCGTGATTGCCGGGAACAACGAAGTACGGCATGGACAAATCGTCGAGGACCGGTCTTGCCAGGGCATATTCCGGAGCTGTGCCAAAATCCACCAGATCGCCGCTCATGAGGACGATGTCCGGTTTTTGTGCCAAACCGTTGAGATGCGCGATGCATTCGCGCAGCCGCGCAAGCGTATCAACCCTGCGATAGGCGAGCTTACCCTCCGCCTTGATATGTGTGTCCGTCAGTTGTGCCAGAAGCATTCAAATTTCCATAAAAATAGATAATTCAACAAAGTGTCAGGATTTTTTCACTTTGTAGATTAATTCCCATCTCCTGTCCGATCTGCAGATCACTGCGATCGCTGGTTTCGACGACGACAGTCTTTTCACCGATTCCGTCAAGGATGATCTTGGTCCGGTCACCGAGGAAATAGGTATTGAGTATCGTCCCGCGGAACTGAGCGTCTTCCGGCGCGGTGAGTTCGGCATCCTCGGGTCGGAAACCCAGATCGGCTTTGCCCGAAACCGACCCGGGCCAGGCCACAGAACCGCCGCGGCAGGTGAAAACACCGTCCTTCACGGCTCCGGACAACGTATTCGTCGTACCAATGAAACCGGCGACGAACGCATCGGCGGGTCTGTAGTAAATATCCTTCGGCGATCCGATCTGGGCAACGATCCCGTGGTTCATCACCACGATGCGGTCGCCGATTGCCATGGCCTCCGCCTGATCATGGGTCACGTAGACAGCAGTGATATCGAGGCTGCGCAACAAACCGTCGATCTCGATCCTGAGACGCTCGCGCAGGGACGCATCCAGCGCCGTCAGCGGTTCATCGAGCAACAGGACACGCGGCCGCACGGCGATGGCCCGGGCGAGCGCGACGCGCTGGCGCTGACCGCCGGACAATTGATCGATCCGCCGCTGCGCAAGGTCGGAAATGCGCATCATCTCCAGCATTTCGTTCACACGTTTGGAACTTTCTGCTGCCGGTGTCTTGCGCACCCGCAGACCATAGGCCACGTTTTCGGCGACGCTCATGTTTGGAAACAGGGCATAGGATTGAAATACCATACCCACGTTACGGTCCTCGATCGGTCGACCGGTTACGTCATCATCGCCAAACAACACCTGTCCGCCCGGATCGGGTGATTCCAGTCCGGCAATCATGCGCAACGTTGTCGTCTTGCCGCAACCGGACGGCCCCAGGAGCACGATGGTTTCGCCGCCGGCGATCGTCAGGCTGACGGGTTCCAGGGCGCGGGTGCCGTCCGGAAATGTCTTGGCGCAATTGCGCAATTCTATGCTTGTCGGATGCGTGTTGGACATTGTCATCATGTTTCATTCACCTCATCGGGAGGCGGAGGTTTCGGTTTTCGAGGTTGCCCATAGAGCTGCAGAGCGACCAGGAGCGGCACGATCATGATCAGGAACACCAAAGTGTAGGCGCTGCCGATTTCAAGCCGCATGGAAGCGTAGGAATCAGCCAGTCCGACCGGCAGGGTCTTGGTTTCCGGGGTGTGCAGCATCCAGGTGAGATTGAATTCGCCGATCGACAATGTCACCACCATCAGGGAACCGGCGAGGATTCCGGAGCGGCAATTCGGCAGGATTATCGTCCAGAAACGGGTCCAGAAACCGGCGCCAAGACTGGCCGCGCCCTCGTCGAGAGTGCGGAAATCGAAACTCGACAAAACAGCAAGCACCGAACGCACCATGAATGGCATCGTGTAGAGCACATGCCCCACCAGAATAAACAACCAGCTCAGGCGAAACTCGCGGATGCCGCCATAGGTCACGATCAGGGCAAGCGCAATCGCCAACCCCGGAATGGCGATCGGCAGAACCAGAACTTCCTCGATGATCCGCGCGGCCCGCCCCGACTTCAGCGCCAGCACATAGGCGGCGGGCACGCCGATCACCAGATCGCAGATGAGACAGGCAATCGCGATCAGCAGCGATAGAAAAATCGTGTCGGCATAGAGGTCCCACACTTCCACGACCCAGCGCAGCGTCAGCCCGCTCTTCACGCCCTGAAAGAAGTTTTCCGTCACTCCCGCGGTAACCGACAGCATGATCGGTACGATGAGAAACGCGCAGACCAGCAGCGTAAACGAGAGGTTGGCGTAAAAGATCCAGCCGCGTTTCACGATATCCCCCTATGCCGCTGCTGCGACAGAGGAGCCTGCCATTGTTCGGGCGATGAACAGCATCACCCAGGTGATGAGACCGAGCACGATGCTGAGCGCCGCCGCCGTGGCCAGATTGGCGTTGAGCGTGAACTCCGTATAGATCGTCATCGGCAGCACATCGATATTGGTCGCCAGCGTAAAGGCGGTGCCGAACGCCCCCATAGCCGTCGCGAAAGCGATCGCGCCCGAAGCGATCAGGGCCGGCCGCAGCGCCGGCAACATGACGTCACGGATCACCTGCCAACGGGATGCGCCAAGTGAACGTGCAGCCTCTTCGAGCGACGGGTCGAGCTTCTCTGCCGCTGCCATGATGGTCAGGATGACCCTTGGAATCGAAAAATACAGATAGCCCGTAAACAGCCCGGCCATGGAATACGCAAAAACGAGACGCGATCCGGTCAGTGCGCGCGAGATTTCGTTGGCAAGCCCTTGCCGGCCGGCGAGCATGATCACCAAAAACCCTATGACAACGCCAGGAAAAGCCAGCGGAAATGTCAGCATCGATATCAAAGCCGCACGTCCGGCAAACCGGTTGCGCTCCAGAAACACGCCGGAGAGTGTGGAGATAATCAAGGCGGCAACAGTCACTGCCGCCGACAGCAATACTGTGGCAACGAGGCTTTCAAGATGCCGGGGGGTATTGATGACCGTAAGATATTCGGCAAAACCGCGTTCGCCGCTGCCGCCGATCATGACCAGTTCAGCCATCGGCAAAAGAAAGAACGCGAAAAAGACGATCAACACCGGGAGGATCAGGATTGCGATCCTGGGATATTCAGCGCGTTGCATAAAGGTCCGTTACCCTTCCCAGAGGTGGCGCGGAACAACGGCAGGCCGCCGCTCCGCGAAATTCTTGTCGAGAACCTGTCCGCTCACAAGAGAGTGTCCGAGCAGACAGGAATCGCGGAAAGTCCTAGCGCACTTCTTCCAGATAGCGCTTTTTGAAGCTGTCCTGCACGTCGGCCATTTTCTTGTAATCAAGCGGCGTGGAGCGGGCATAGTCTTCTGCAGGCAGGAACTTGGCCTCTGCTTCCGGCGACATTGCACTGGCGCGGATCGGACGCAGGAATGCGTTGGCCCATACGGCCTGGCCCTTGTCGGACATGATATGATCGAGGATCTTCTTGCCCTTGTCGGGGTTGGGGCCGTTTTTCACCAGGCTCATCACGTAAGGCACGACAACCGTGCCCTCGGCCGGGATCACGAATTCGACGTTGGCATTGTCCTTGTATTTCCCGCGATAGGCGTTGAAATCATAGTCGAAAAGGATCGGGATTTCACCGGACAGAACCCTGGCGTAGGACGTCTGTTTGGGAACAATCGGATTGTTCGCCTGCAGCTTCTTGAAGAATTCGATACCCGCGTCGAAATTGTCCAGGCTGCCGCCAAGCGCACGGTTGACCGCGACTGCACCCGCATAACCGACAAAGGCGCTGGTCGGATCGAGGTAACCGACCATGCCGTCATATTCGGGTTTCAGCAGATCGGCCCAGGATTGCGGAACCGGAACATCGCCAAGCGCATCCTTGTTCACGAACAGTCCGAGCGTGCCGGAATGGATCGTGAACCAGTGGCCTTCCGGATCCTTCAACCCATCCGGGATCTCATCGAAATGGGCGGGTTTGTAAGCTGCGGCAACGCCCTTTTCCTTGGCCGCGATGCCGAAGGAAACACCGTAATAGGCCACGTCGGCTACGGGGCTGGCCTGCTCGGCCAGCAATTGCGACAGGGTCTGACCGGAATTCTTGTTGTCGTGCGGAATGTCGTAGCCCAGCGCATCCTTGATCGACACCAGTTGCGAGGCCCAGTCGGCCCATTGCGGCGGGCAATTGTAGCAAATGGCGTCGGCGGCCTGAGTGGCGGTCAGGTGGCCGGCCACCATCAGGGTCGCGGCAGCAACGCTGATGCGTGCTCCCGTCCGTTTCAAGCTATCGAGTTTCATGGCCTTGCATCCCTTCGTTTGGTTGTTTTGCAGTCTTCGTATGATCCGGGGCGCGGTCGACAGGCGCACTGTCAGCTGACCCCCCGGGGCGATATGTGATCGGCAACAACTGGACATGCGGCATGCCGCCTCCGGTCAGCCGGCCAAGCAGATGCTGCACGGCCGCCTGCCCCATTTCGCGGGACGGCTGCGCAACGGTCGCGAGTGACGGGTGGGCGAACTGTCCGAATGGAATCCCGTCGAAGCCGATGACCGAGACATCTTCAGGGACCCGTACGCGCAATTCGCGAAGCGCGCTGAGCACAGACAGCGCCAGGAGATCGGTAGAACAAAAGAGCGCGGTCGGCGCATTGTCCCCGGCAAGCAGATTGCGAACCCCGCGCAGGGTCCGCCCTTCGACAAAATCCACTTCAACCAGCGCCGGTGCTGCATATCCGGCAGCTTCGATACCTTGCCGAAAACCGCAGAAGCGCGCGCGCGACCTGTCTGACGCGTCGAAGCGTCCGGCGATCATCCCGAAACTTGTATGCCCGAGATCAATGAATTCCTCGGCAACCAGTCTGCCTGCGGCAACGTTGTCGACGGTTACCGCACTTCGACCCGGCCCGGCGGGTTGATTGAACAACAACACGTAAGGCACGTTTTGCGCGTCCAGGCGGTCAAGCTGGGCGCTGTTGTCAGCATCGGCTACCGTCAAGATCAGGCCCTCGACACGATTTGCCAGCATGGTTTCGATGGCATGATGTTCTTCGGATTCCCGATAATTGTTGCAGGTAAGGAGAATTGAGTAGCCGGATGACTGAGCTGCCGCCTGAATGCCTTCGACGACTTCGGCAAAAATAGGGTTGGACAATGACGGAAGCATGACACCGAACGTATGGGTGCGCGATGTCTTCAGATTGCGTCCCATTGCGTTTGGCCGAAAGCCGAGGGATTCAACCGCAGCCTGCACCTTTTCGACGGTGGATTTTTTTATCCTGCCTGTACCGTTCACCACGCGGGACACGGTGGCGGTGGAGACACCGGCCGCTTCGGCAACGTCCTTGAGCGTGACAGGGGCTTTCATCGGGCCTCGCGAATTGGGATCCGTCCCTCGACCGGATTAAATGTCAATTCCAGTGATTACGCAAACGTTTTCGAAATATTTTGAAAGAAAAAGTAATTATATATATGTTTTTCAAATAGTTACAGATATTTGAGCAAACGTTTACATTAATTTTCACTGTAGATCATCACTGTCATGTCCCCAAGTGCAATGTAGAAGGAGCCTTGAAGAAGGGAAAAGCCGGTCCGCAACGGCGCCGACGCAGGGTTGATGGGGCATCAACGACAAGTCTGTTTCGCCTGACGCCATCGATGTTCGTGATGGAAACACCCGCAATCCGGCCTGCCGGAGCGCAAAAGCGCGCTCAGACAGGGTCGTCTGAAGTTGACATGAGGTGCTATCCGCCGCTCAGCCCTTTTGCACGAGAGCCAGCACGCGCGTTGGACTGCCGGAGCCGTTCTGGATTTTCAGGGGCGGGCAGATCAGCATTGCACCTTTCGCCGGCAGCTGATCAAGGCCGGACAGGCACTGCAGCCCGTAGCGACCCGCGCCATGCAGCAGATAATGGGCGGGATAAGGCGGTGAAAGATGCGCCCCCTGACCGGCATCGGTTCCCACTGTCTCGGTGCCGAACCCGACAATGCCACGTTCATCGATGAGAAAACGAATGGCCTCCGCCGATGGTCCCGGCGAGTGCGCGCCATCCTCGCGCAGGTTGAGGTAATCCGCCCCGCTCCGCTTCGACCAATCGGTGCGCATCAAAACCCAGCACCCTTTCGAAATCTCTCCATGACCAGCTTCCCAGGCGCGGATGTCTTCCGGCGACAGCAAAAAATCCTCGTCCTCGGCCGACTGCGCCGACACGTCGATCACGCAGGCCGGGCGCACGAATCCTCCGACCGGTATGCTGTCCACCGTGCCAAGCGGAAGATCCCGTCCCGAAATCCAGTGCGAAGGGGCATCGAAATGCGTTCCCGTATGTTCGCCGCAGGAAAAATTGCGCCAGTACCAGGCCGGACCGCGTTCATCGTAGCGCGACACCTCTTCCACTCTGAAACGTGCGCATTGGCCGAATTCCGGAGGCAGGATCATAACCGGAAAATCCGGTGAAAGCGTATGTGTCAGATCGATGACCTCGACCTTGCCTGACAGGAGGTCTGTTGCAAGCGCCTCAAGACTGTTCATTGTTTCACTCCGCGCCGCCGTCCTGCATCAGTTCCCGAGCCAGCGCGCTCGGATCCCGCCTCCACCGTTCGTAGACATCTTCCGCGACCGCCCCGATCACCAGATCTTCCAGTCCCTGCTGCAGCCCATTGACAATGGCCTTGGAAATCTGGGCGGGCGTGACTTTCGGCGGCGGCGTCAGCTGACGCCACTCTTCCTCGGCCGGACCGACCAGCGCATTAACGATCTTGATCCCGCTGCCGGCCATTTCGGCGCGCACGCTGTGCGACAAAGCCAGGGCTGCGGCATGGCTCGCCTGTGCGCTTCCGAAGGCCGGCGCGTTGCTCAGTGCGAAGACCGACAGAATATTGACAATGGCGCAGGCGCTGTTGTCTCCATCCGCGCCGCGCGCCTGCATAGCCGGACTGAAGGCCTGGAGCAGGCGCAGCAATCCGAAATAATTCGTTTCCATCTCGTCACGTGCCGTCGTGACATCCCTGCGGTCGAGTGCGCCACCAGGCCGAACATGGTCCGCGTTGTTGACGAGAATATCCACCTTGCCGCCGATTTCGCCGGCCAGTTCCGTGACGGAGACCGTATTCGTAACATCCAGGGCGACACGCACCATGTTCGGAATTGTCTCCAGATCCGCCGAACCTTCAAATGGACGCCAATCCTCGGCAACTCCGACATGAACGATCGCTGCGCCAGCCGCCGAGAACGCCCTCGCAAGGGATTGCCCGAGATCAGAACGCCCGTCGGTGATCAGAATCCTGCGATGTTTGGGATTGCAGGTCAGCTCACGCAATTGCCTGTCATCCTCCATGTGATCAACCTTTCCATCGGGCAACGCCATCAACACACCTTGTCCTGAACGATCGGTTCGCGCAATCAGGCGGACCTCGTCCTCAACCTGAACCGCGTTGTGCAGGTGAGCGACGACCGACGGGCCGCCGTCCAGATGAACGGTTCCAACGCGCCAGGGCGTTCGTTCACGGAAATAGGTGTTGGTGCTCGCCCGGACTGTTGTTTCGGCAATCAGTCTGCCCCGGTCCGGCGCATCGCACCAGGACAAGTCGGTGGAGAGGCATTTCGGGCAGGCATCCCGCGCCGGATAGCACCTTGCCCCGCATTCGGTACAGGTCTGCAGCACAAAACGGCCTGCCGCCGCCGCAGCGGAAAACCCGAAAGCCCTGCGGCTTCGCGCGCCCGGTGGCGGCGCAGGCAAGGCTGTTCTGACCTGCGGGTTCTTCTTGGCTGGAGGTTTCAGAGCGTCACTCATGGGGCGCCCGACAGAATGGCGGCGCCGGAGCATAAACCGCGGTCGTAGTTGATCATGCCGAATCCCGACACGACACCGGTCCTGGCATTGGCGACCTGGCCGCCGAGCGCAGCACCGGTCAACTGCCGCAAGGCCTCGACCAGACCGAGAAAACCCCCGCCGGCCCCCGCCTGGCCAACGGACAACTGGCCTCCCGACGTGTTATGCGGAAACGTCCCGTCGGTCCGCAGGCAATGGTCGCGCACAAACGTCGGCGCCTCGCCCTTTGCACAAAATCCCAAATCTTCAAACTGCATCATCGAGATGACAGGATAGTCATCGTAGGTCTGCAGGAAATCGACCCGGTCCGGCGAGATACCGGCCATGCTCCACATCTCGTCGGCATCAAGCGCCCAGCCACCACGCAACTGGATCGGGTCATCCGGGAACGCATTGTGCCGTTCAATCGTGGCCAGTATTCTTACAGGCGTCAGATCAAGATCCCGGGCAATGTCTTCTCGGGTGACGAGAAAGGCCTCTGCTCCGGCGCAGGGCATCACGCAATCGAACAGGGCAATCGGATCCGAGATCATCCGCGCTTCCAGATACTGATCCAGCGTCAGCGGCTTTTTCATCAGCGCATGGGGAAATGACAGGGCATTGCTGCGCTGATCGACGCAGATTTTGCCGAAATCCTCCCGCCTGGCGCCATAGGTCCGCATATAGGCGTCGGTCAGAAGCGCAAAACTCGCGTTCGGACCACCAGCGCCATAGGGATAGGTTGCATCCTGTGCGAAGCGGCTGAAGCTGGAAAGCAGCCGCCTGAATGAATCCACATGATTTGTGTCCCCGGCCACACAGACAACGATGTCGGCATCTCCGGCCTGCACGGCGCGGGCCGCGCGCCGCAGGCAGACGATCCCCGACGCACCGCCCATTGGGACGTGATCGAGCCAGCGCGGCGTCAGCCCCAAATGCTGGGTCAGGCCGACGGCACTGTCAGGAAACAGGCTGAAACTGGAAACACAAAACCCGTCGATATCGACAGGCCGCAGTCCGGCCGTCCGCGTCAGATCGCCCAGGGCGCGAGCGATCCACCAGTGCGCACTTTCTATCGAATGGCGCTGGTATGGGATCGTCACAGGCGCGACGGCGACCACGTTGTCATAGCCTTTACGGAAGCCGACTGATGGTTTGCGGTTCATGCGATGTCCGAGCGTTTCTTCAGAGCCCGCGTGTCGATATGGCGTCCTTTCGAAACCAGTTCCGCAACCAGTGCCTTCATTTCACCGCGCTGGACCTTGTTCGTGGCCGTCAGCGGCAGATCCTCGACAAAGGATATGTAACCCGGAGCCTTGTAATAGGCGAGCTTGTCGAGGCAATAGTGGACGATTGCGTGCGCGAGCTCGTTTTCGGCTTCCCTGTCGCTTGTCTGTGAGACAGGAACGATACAGGCAAAAACCTCGTCGCCCCGGATTGCATCAGGCGTTGCGCATACGGCCGCCGCCCTTACAAGGTCGTGACGCATCAGGACGGCTTCAACTTCAAGCGCGGCAATATTCTCACCAGACCGCCGAATGACATTCTTCCTGCGGTCGACAAAGACAAGCGTACCGTCCGGGTTGAGCCGAACGATGTCTCCTGTATGGAACCAGCCATCGCGCCAAGCCTCCTCGGTTGCTGCCTCATCCTTGAGGTAACGATCGAAAAAGCCATATCGAGGGTCGGGGCCTGCCCGCCGGACAAGCAATTCGCCCTCCCCGTCGCCCCCGGCGGCGTCGCCTTCCGCCGCGATTGTGTACTCGACCCCGGGAGCCGGCTTGCCGAAACAATTGGTCCCAACGTGCCGGGGTTCATGCGAAGCCGCGACAACCGCCCCGTTGCCGGTTTCCGTCATGGCCCAGGCCTCGATCAGGGGAAAACCGAACCGTTCCTCGAAAGGAGCATGGAGCGTGCGATCCACGCCCGCGCCGAAGCCGAACCTGACCGAGTGGGCCTTGTCGGACGCACAAGGTTGTGCCGCCATGAGCATTGTCGGCATCACTCCGAGATAGTGCACGATCGTCGCTCTGGATGCGGCAACGCTTTGCCACCAGCTGCGCGGATGAAAGCGATCCAGAAGTGTGAGGCAGCCGCCCGTGGAGACCATCGCCATTACCGAACAGGCCATGGCGTTCATATGAAACAGGGGCAGCGGCGTCAGCATGCGATCACCATCATCGGCAAGCGCGCAATGCCCGCCAACGGTCCGATACCAGTCACCGCAATTGAGGAAATACGTGTTCGACAGAACACAGCCCTTCGGCAGGCCGGTCGTTCCGGATGTGTACAACAGGGCGGCCTCCGAGCCTTCATCAACCGGATTGTGGCCGGCGGCGCTCAACGCCTTCGGTATTGCCATCGCCGGGGAGATGACCTGGATCTCCGTCTTGCAGAGGGTCGCCGTGCGGCGAACCTGTGCCAGCCGTTCCGCAGTAACGATCGCCAGCACCTGTTCAGAATGTTCCAGAAGGTAGCGCAGGTCATCTTCGCGGAGATCCGGATTGATCGGCACGACCGAGACCCCAAGACCATTGAGCGCAAGCCAGCAGATGAAGAACGACGGCCGGTTTTCCAGGAGCAGTCCCACGCGATGTCCAGGCCCGTAGCCCTGTTCAAAGAAAGTCTGCTTCGCCAAGTCGACATCAGCCTTCATCTGAGCGTAGCTGATTTGCCCGGCTTCGATCCCATAGACATTGGCGGTTTCTTCGAGCACATTGAGAAATGGACGGTCGGCGCACCGCTCGGCAGTCCTTGCGAAACACTGGTAAACCGTCCCGCGTGCCTTGCCCTCCATCCTGTTCAACCGCTTTCTGTTTCAGTTCGATCAGTCAATTGATGACCGAATTCGGATGCAACGGCAAGACCCTGACTGGAAACGGACACTGGCATCAGAACCGGCATTCGGGACCACGTTTAGGGCGCGATAAATATGCAACCGATGAAGATCTGGTACCAATCCTACGTCGACTATGAAAACGGAAAGTCCTATTGGGAGGCGCTCGGACACCATCTGTCCACCTGTCTGGAACCGGAAACCCAGGTCGACATTCGCGGGATCACGCCGTTTGATTCCTATGCGCATCCGCTTGTCGAATTTCGTTGCGCCCGCGAGATGATCTGTAACGCGATCCAGGCGGAGCGAGAAGGTTACGATGCCTTTGTCGTCGGCCATTTCCAGGATGCCGGCTTGTACGAGGCGCGCGCCGCAGTCGACATACCCGTAATCGCGCTCGGCGAGGCCACGATGCTGTATTGCTGCCAGTTGGGGCAGCGTCTCGGTATCGTGACGATCAATCCGCGTTTCATCCCCTGGTTTCATCACCAGATCGGGAAATACGGTCTGAAAGAACGGGTAACCGGCGTCCATGCAATGACATTCGAGCCGGGGCAAATTCTGGAAGCCTACACATCCGAGGAGCGCGCAGAAGTGGTCAAGCACCTGTTTGAGGAACAGGCGCGGCCCCTCGTCGCCCAGGGCATCGACGTTCTGATTCCCGGAGGCGGTATTCCAATGCTCCTGTTTTCACAATTCCACAACCATCAGATCGACGGTGCACCCGTGATCAACGGTATCCCGATTGCGGTCAAGATGGCGGAGCTGGCCGTCAACATGAAACGCCTGACCGGTCAGGGGGTCAGCCGCGTCTCCGACTATGCCAAGGCCCCACCGGAAGTTATCGAGGAGTTTCTAACGCATCCGAGGGGATTGTAGGCAGGCATCCGGCTAACGACCCAGACTCGGAAGCCACAGGGCGATATCCGGCCAGACAATCAGCAATCCAACCAACACGATTGCACAGGCCATATAGGGCAATGCGGCGACATAAATGTCGCGCATTGTCGTGCCCGGTGCCGAAACCCCCTTCATGACGAACAGAAGGAGTCCGAACGGCGGCGTGGTGAAACTGATTTCAAGCGCCAGAAGAATGATCACAGCGAACCAGATCAGATCGAACCCAAGGGTTTGCGCCAGCGGAAAGAAGATCGGCACCGTCAGCAGCATCATGGACAGCTGGTCCATGAACATGCCGAGCACAAGCAGGATCGCAAACATGACGAGCAGCATCACGGTGGGATCCAGATCAAATCCGGTCGCCCAGCGGATCAGTCCGGAGCTTGCGCCCGAAAACGCCAACAGCGCTGAAAACGTCGCCGAACCGAATATGATGAGCAACGCCATCGTCGTCACCCGCAACGCTCCTGTCGCCGACTTGACGAAACTGTCCCAAGTGAGTTTTCGATAGAATATCGCCAGAAGCATCACCCCGAGACAGCCGAAGGCCGCCGATTCCGATGGCGTTGCCCAACCGTTCAGAATCATTAGAATGACGCCGACGACAATCGACAGCATCGGCACCACGTCAAACAGCAGCAATCCGAGCTTTTGCCCCCAGCTTGTCGCTTCGACGTCGTAGGACGGCGCCGCCTTCGGGTCGATCAGGCACATCACCAGAATCAACACAACGTAAAAGCACGCCAGCATCAGACCGGGGACGACGCCGGCAATCAGCAGTTTGCCGACATCCAGATTGGCGAGCGTGGCCAGAAGCACGGCCAGCGCTGACGGCGGGATCAGCATCGCCAGACCGCCGGTTCCCAGGATCGGGCCGATCGCCATGTGTTTTTTGTAGCCGCGCTTCTGCATTTCCGGAACCATCAGCGACCCGAGCAGCGCGGTGGATCCCATGGAGGAGCCGGAGAGCGTTGCGAAGGCGGTCCCGCCGGCAACTGTCACAAAAGACAGACGTCCGGGAATGCGCCCCATCAATTTGTCGATCGCCGAAAACATCCGGTTCGCCAGACCCGTATGGAAAAAGATTTCGCCCATCAACAAAAACATGGGTACGGGCATCAGGTTGAATGTGGTCACTGTGGGCAGCGCATTGCTGGCCAACTGGCCGATGCCACGCGACATCTGGGTGAACAGGTCCCCACTGCCGCCCATGAAATAGGTCGCGCCGATCATATTGGCGGCAAGGAACGCCAAAGCCACCGGAACGCCGATGAACATGAACGTCAGCACCAGCGTCAGCAGGAAAAACAGAGCGTAGTACCATTCCATCAGACGCACGCTCCAATTCCGGACACAAATCTATTCATGCACGCCTGCCTCGCCCGAATGCAGGGTTTCAGGTCCGAATACAAATCTGGAAAACTGAATTGCCATCAGCATGAAACAGATTGGCATCGCCCCCAGCAACAGCCATTTCGGCATGTCGATCGAGCGCATATCGGCATCGCCGAAGCGGTAGGCTTTCAGGGTCGCTTCTCCCGTGTACCAGACCAGGAACAGGCAGATGACGATGCATAGTGCGGATACGAGCCGGGAAAAAAACGGTGCCGCGCTTTTGGGAAGCGCCGCCGTGAACATTTCTATGAACACATGGCCTTTGAGGCGCACCAGCCAGGGAGATGCGGCCATGGGAATGTACAAAAGGCCATATTCTGAAAAGGTGAAGATGTGCGATGAACCGGAATATCCGAGTGTGCGCGCCGTTGCCTGAAACACGATCGCAAACATGATCAGGACAAGCATCACGCCGGCAACAACAGCCAGCACGTTACAGAGCCTGTCGATCATCCGCATCATTGAAACCGCCCCTCCAAAGGTCAACCCGGCGCTTTTCGGCGCCGGGTCATTTCATTGCTCGTACCGACGAGCCTATTCCTTGTAATAATGCTTGCGCAGCTTGTCGTAATTTTCCATGCCGCCCATTTTCTCCAGACGGCCTTTCATGCGTGCCCACGCGGCATCGTCTGCAAGCTTGAGATATTTTGCCGAGGCTTCATCCGGCATGGAAACAAATTTCATGCCGCGCTTCTGCAATTCCGCAGCATCGGCAGCGACATCCTTCTGGCGGTCATCATAGGACTTCTGCTCCCACTCCGCGACCACATCCTGAATCAGTTTTTGCGATTCCGGTGACAATCCGTTCCATGAATCCCTGTTGAAGATCACGCCGATATCCGTGTTGTAGAACTCGGGATCCAGGCGGAACTTGAGGAATTTGTCCCACTTCAGATCCATAATGCCGATTGACGTCCAGGCAGCGGCATCGATAACGCCCTTTTCCAGCGCCGCATACGCTTCCGTAGCTTTCATCGAGGCGGTCGTCGCCGACAAAGCCTCAAAGAACGCATGATAAATCGGGTTATCGCGCAGTTTGACGCCGGTCAGATCAACCACACCGTCTGAGCCGAACTTGAACTCCTTGGTGCTGTAGATATGGAATCTCACGCCACCATCGATCCAGCCCAGATGTTTGACGTTGAAGCGTTGCTGATGCGCCGCGTCCATGATTGCAGCTCCGCCATTGGCGCGCGCTTCCATCGGCGTGACCCGGGCCGCAACCATTGCATCGATTTCGGGAACCGAGGCACCATAGAAGCTGCCAGGCGTGTGCACCATGTCAACAACGCCATCGCGCACGGCCTGCGGCTGCTGGAACATTCCGATAGCTTCCGGGCCGCCTCTGACGGTGATCTCAACCACGCCCTTGCCGCGTTCGTTGATATCGTCAACCATGGCCAGGAACGTCTTGGTATAAACGAGGAACCCGGGAAACGCGTGCACGGCCGTGACCTTGTCCACGGCAAACGCCGACGCCGAGGTCAACAGCGTCGCCAGGCCTGCTGTTGCGGCAAGGCCCAAGGCCCGCTTCGCAACCGAACGCAATTCTCGCATTGAAAACACTCCCTATTCTTTGATTTTTCGGCAGATCTGCCTGCCTGCTTCGTCCGGTCCTAAGCCTTCGGCCGGCGGCGGCGATGATGCATGGGACGGCCCCTTTGTGCAAGCCCTCGAAAGTCCGCTCGCCCCCTCGGGAGCAATGCAAGATTGCGCCATCCGGCGCATTTGGCGAAGCATCCTCACGCATTAAACGGTTTTGATGAGCTTTTCACGCATCATGGCGTGGTGTGTGGAGTGCCCGAATGACGGAAACCGGGCCGAGTCAGCCTTCAGGTCCGCAATCACGTTCGATTGCAGGGCCGCGTTCAAACCGGCAAGATCGTCGAACACAACCTCGTTGCCCAATATGACCCCCGATCGGGGGATCGGCGTAACCGGTATCGGTTCGGGCAGATAACAAAACACATTCCGGATTGCAGGAAACCGCGCAAGAATCGGCGGATGGTTGGCTGTATAAAAATTCTGGAAGGCCTGTTCGTCCGAACTCGGCCCGTAATAGCGAACGACGAAGGACAGAGCCGCGGTTCGGGCTGCGGCAGACCGTTCCCTGGCGACCGGCGTGGCCAAACTGCGAAACAGACCGATTGAAAGCGCAAGTCCCGGCACGGCCTCAAGCGCCTCTTTGTAAAACATCTGATTGAAATCGTCTCCCGCGGCCAGGTCCAGCAGGGTTTCGCGATTGGCGCATATTTCCAGTATCGCCGCCGGCGCCGGCCCATCATCGAACAGGGGGACCTTCCCGGGCGTTGGCTTGAAGAGATCCAGCTCGATCGGAGATGCCGCAGCAGTCAGGAGTTTTTGTCCGCAAATGCGAATCCATTCGCACAGGGGTTCGGAATTCGACGGCGGACCTTCGTAGGTGAGAAACAGGCTGTTGGGCAAAATCCAGGCTCCGTGACGATTTGGCCATCTTGCCGTCAATCCGGCCGCCTTCCTCAGGTTTATCGCCGCGTTCCGTGAAATGCACGCGGAATCACACCCTGCCCTGACACGGATGATCGATTGACAGAGCGCCCATCAAGCCGGTTAACCTTGGCCTCGTTCACCGGCAAAGGGAGTAACGCCATGGAAATTGCCGTTCTGGGAGGAGGCCACGGATCACATGCCGCAGCCGTCGATCTGACCGAACAAGGCCACTCGGTTCGCTTCTGGCGGCGCGATGCGGCCGCCATCAAGACATTGAACGACGCCTCCAACACACTGACCCTGAAGGACCATCGCGGATCGCGCAGCATTGCACTGGCTTCGGCAACGGCTGACATCGCAGATGCGGTCAAGGGCGCGGCCCTGATCGTCTGTCCGGCGCCGGCAACCGCGCAGGCGGATATTGCCAGAGCTCTGGCCCCGCACCTGGTCGACGATCAGGTGATCTTTCTGCCACCGGGAAGTTTCGGGTCCTATCTGATGACCAGGCTCATTCGCGAAGCGGGCAATCAGTCGAAATTCGCAATCGGCGAGGCCGGCACCCTGCCCTACCTGGCCCGCAAACACGGGCCGCTCGAAATCGCGATCACGACCCGCGCTACCAGATTGCCGACCGGCGTTTTCCCCCTGTCTCGTCGCGATCACGCCCTGGAAATCATCCGTGCAGCCTACCCTTCGGTCGAGGATGCCGGCGACGGCCTGTCGGGTGCCTTGATGAATGCCGGACCGATCATTCATCCCCCGCTCATTCTGATGAATGCCGGCCCGATCGAGCATTTCGAGCACTGGGATATTCACAATGAGGGAACGCAGCCTGCAATCAGGCGTGTCACGACGCGGCTCGACAATGAACGCATCGCGGTGCGGGAATCGCTCGGTTATGGCGATCCGCATTTTCCGCTTGCCGACCACTATGACGACAGCCGCGACGAGTGGATGTACGGCAATGCCGCCCACGAAAGGCTCGTTGATTCCAAGGACTGGAGCGAGGATCTCGACCTGATGGAACATCGCTACATGCGCGAGGACGTTGCCATGGGACTGGCCTTGCTGGTCTCGGTCGCGGATTGGGTTCGGGTCCCCGCACCCACCGCTACGGGTCTGCTGGCCATCGGCTCCGCGGTCTGCGGCGACAATTTTCGCAAGACCGGCCGTACGCTGGAAACGCTTGGCCTCGCCAACCTGAACAGATCGGCAATGATCAGCCTGCTTGAAAACGGGTTGTAGGATGAGCCAACAGGATCGTATTGCGGCGGTCGGCGCGGGACGCATGGGCCGCGGCATTGCCATCGCCTTTGCCTATGCCGGTCACGATGTCTGCCTTGTCGATCTGAAACCAAGATCGGAGGCGGATTTCGCGACATTGCGTGATGCCGCAAGGTCGGAAATCGCCGCGACGCTCGACATGATGGCCGGGTTCGGCATGCTCGACAGGTCAGAATGCCCTGCCGTCGCGGCACGGGTTTCTTATCATCCCGCGCACGCATGTGCGGAACCGCTGGCCGCGGCAGCCGTCATATTTGAAGGCGTGCCGGAGACCATGGAAGCAAAGAGCGACGCCTTTGCGATCATTTCAAAACACGCCAGCGCAAACGCTATCGTCGCCTCCACGACATCGACGATTCTGTCCAACGACCTGCAACCCCTGGTGACGTGCCCGCAACGATTCCTCAACGCCCATTGGCTCAATCCTGCCTTCCTCGTTCCCCTTGTTGAACTCTCCCCCGGCGGTTTGACCGACCCGAAGGTTACGGAAAGGTTGAAAGGCCTTCTGGAGGAAATCGGAAAGGTGCCGGTAGTTTGCAGCGCCAGCCCCGGATACATTGTCCCGCGCATTCAGGCGCTCGCCATGAATGAAGCCGCCCGTATGGTCGAGGAAGGGGTCGCAACGGCAGAGGATATCGACAAGGCGACGAAGTACGGCTTCGGCTTTCGCTTTGCCGTGCTTGGTCTGCTGGAATTCATCGATTGGGGTGGAGGCGACATTCTGTATTACGCCAGCCGTTACATGGTCGCCGCGACCGGCGAAGATCGCTTCAAATCGCCCGACATAATCGAGACCAACATGAAGGAAGGACGGATCGGCCTGCGCAGCCGGGAAGGCTTCCTGGATTACGCCGACATGGATGTTCCTGAATACCAGCGGGACCGCCTGGCTGCTTTTGTCGCGATGCTGCGTCATCTGGACAAAATGCCGGCCAGAAAGGGCTGAAGGGTCACAGGGCGGAAAGACAGATCATGAGCACATTCCCAAAAATCACCGTGATCGGCACCGGCGGCACCATCTCATTCGACGGTCGCCACAGTCTCGATACATACGAGTATGTCGACCAGGGCGTCCGTCACGGCATTACCGACGTGCTTGCCAGGTTTCCGGAAGTTGGGAATATCGCAGAAATATCCCCCCTGGATTTCCGAACCCTGTCAAGCTCAGCGGTCTCGCCTGTCGACTGGCTCGATCTCGCCCGTTTGGTCAACGATCTTGCCGCAGGTACCAGTCCGCCCGACGGGTTTGTCATCACTCATGGCACTGCCACAATGGAGGAAACGGCTTATTTCCTGAACCTGACTCTGAAGACCGCAGCGCCCGTTGTCATGGTTGGAGCACAGCGGCCCAAAAATGCGTTGGGATCGGATGCGGGACCAAATCTCATTGGCGCAGTTCAACTGGCCGCCTCGCAACAGGCACGCGGTCTTGGCGTGCTCGTGCTGCTGAACGAAGAAATTCAGGCTGCACGCGAAGTTACCAAAACCTCCACCCATCGCCTCGAAACCTTCCAAAGTCCGGATCTCGGGATGCTCGGATATGTCGACGCGGACGGTCGCACGACCGTTTATCGACGCCCGGCGCGATGCCACACGCCAGAGACGGAGTTTGACGTCGGCAACCTCGCCACCCTTCCCAGAGTTGACATTGCGATGACCTATGCGGGGGCAGACGGTGCCGCCATTGCGGCGTTTGCCGAAGCAGGCGCGGATGCGATCGTCCTGGCAAGCGTGGCGCCGGGTCTTGTAACGCCGTTGCAAACCGAAGCAGTTCATCATGCCTGTGAGAAGGGTGTGATCATCATCCAGAGCACACGGGCGGGAAGCGGACGCGTTCTGCGCCGGGCTTCCATGATCGACCAGAACATCGCCGCCGACAACCTCAATCCGCAAAAGGCCCGTGTGCTGGCAATGCTGGCTTTGACTGTGACGAAAGATCCCGAAAAGGTTCAGGCAATGTTCGATACCTACTGATAAGCAACGCGGCAGGGCCGGTCAGGTCTGTCCTGCCGGCTCCTGCGATCCGAGGAACCGCTTTACGCTCTCGATCAGCAATGAATTGTGCGCCGGCAATGACAACGAGAACCGGATATATTGCTCAAGCCCCTTTTCCCGGGTCCTGTTGACGATGATCCCGGCATCGTCGAACAAATGTGTCACCAGCGCTTCCGCCTGTTCCGGGTCACCGTTGCCGAGCATGGCCAGCATGAAATTCGTCCGGCTCGGGAGGCAGGACAGACCCAACTCTGTCAATTCCCGGGCGACCCGTTCCCGCTCTGAAACGATTTCGGCAATGCGCGCATTGACAAGATCGGGCTCGCGCAGGCTCGCAAGCGCCGCCGCCTGTGCAACCGCATTGACGCTGCCCATGCCGCGCGCGGCGTAGAGCGAGGGCGCCATCCATTCCGGCACATGACACCATCCGACCCGCAATCCGGCCAGTCCGAATGCTTTTGAGAAGGTCCGTGTGACGATGATGTTTTCGAACCGCTCCACCAGGGCATGCATGCGCGCGCAATAATCGAAACCTGTGAATTCGCCGTAGGCGAGATCGATCACCAGAACAACATCGCGCGGCATGGATTCCGCCAGGCGTTCCACATCGGTTTCCGGCATCATCGTCGCCGTCGGATTGTTCGGATTGGCGAGGAAGACCAGTTTTGTTTCCGGTCCGATAGCCGCCAGAAGTCCGTCGACATCCGTCGTATAATTCACTTCCGGCACCTTTGTCAGGCGCGCGCCAAGCCGGTTGGCGATAATGGCGAATTGAATGTAGCCGAATTCGGAAATCACGATCTCGTCGCCATGACGCACGAAATCGCGCGCTATAACATCCAGCAGCTCCTCCGATCCATTTCCGCAAATGATCGCGTCCGCATTCAAGCCGTAGCGGCCGCCGATCTCCTCCCGCAAGGCCTGGCAGGACGGGTTGCCATAAAAGTTGGCCCGGCGGGTTGCCGCGTCAATGGCCGCCTGAACCTCCGCAGATGGCGCATAGGGTAATTCGTTGAAGCTCATGTTCACCACGGGCAGGCCGCTTGGCTGTTCGCGCGAGATCCGCGCCCGGATCTGAAGCGGTGATATATACTCTTGCGGGCGAAGCAAACTTTCGGCTGTGCTGGTCATGGCAAATCCGGTTGGGAACAAAATCGTCATGACCATATAGGCGACGGTCGGGAGCTAGTCCATCAACCTGTCGCATCTGCACCATGAGAAAGAGGAGCGCAGATCCGGTCAACGCTCCTCTCCTACAATCGGCAATACCGCAGTTTGGAGACTAGAAAATATTGTCGTCTGCAAACATCGG
>Ga0207422_1001219_pt1 | contig 55877 bp, 57 predicted proteins | sample MarCyaLeptolynsp_FD_187757 | JGI IMG/M metagenome (GOLD analysis project Ga0207422, IMG submission 187757) | Marine cyanobacterial communities from Panama - species 1 Leptolyngbya sp. (SPAdes) | ecosystem: Environmental > Aquatic > Marine > Unclassified | place: Panama: Panama City | collected... | reverse complement strand
TATTTCTGGTGTTCTGTTTCTTGGTTTAGTAGCCTACTATTGGCTTAGTAAGCGAAGGAGTAGAAGAAAGAAGGTCCTTTTTAGCAAACTTGGAGGTATTTTAATGGACGATTCTGAGTCGACTTAAAATGTTATGAGTGCTGATTACTATCGAGTTCAATCAGAAGCTTACGTTTTCTATCATTATTGTGAGAGAATGCGACATTCATTTCTCAAACTAATCACTAATGTGAAAAGATCACTACCCAGTTTACTTGCTCCTAATTCTTGGAGAATTTCAATTCTATGTTTAGTAGTGCTTTTATCAGTCTGCGATTTGTGTAAGGGACAAGCCAGCTCATCAGAAATAGAAGACTTTATATCAAGTGCTGGAGAAGTGGATGATTTTGATACTCAGCAGTCCATTTTGGACAGTGCTATGAAAATGGCTCGTGTGAGTAAAGGAGGACTGGACAAATATCTAATGGATATTACATCTACCAGGGGGTATAGCTTTTTACTCCATCGTATGAACGTTGAGGCCCTGGATCAGTACTTTTTATCCTTAAGGTTTAAAGAGTTCGCTGATCTCTCTGATTATCAACTTACCTATTCATTATTTGGTATCTATGCCAACATAGCGAATATTTTACTCGATGCCTCGCTATTCCAAGAATCTATCCCTTACTATGATTCTGCCATTATTCAAGGGGAAAAACTGTTGCTTATGGAAGAAGATTCAGCATACTATAAAGAGGACTTAGAGAACCTCCTAGATTTTCGAATTTACCGAGCTCAGGCACTAAAATCCATTGGAAAACCAGATTTGGCCATAAGCCAATTGAAAGAACTTTTACCAGTTTGTGAGTCTTTAGACAATCCGTACTCCTGTTTTCAAGTATTGAATAATATAGGTCAAATGGTGGAGGATGTTAGAGAATCAAGATCTTATCATTTGAAGTCATTGAGAATAAGAGGGCTTGATGCTATGTATCAGGGTATTGAATTGCATAACATTGGCAACACCTATTTTGATGAGGGCAACTTAGGTCAAGCATTGTTTTATATTGATTCGGCCATACAGATAAAACGAGTTGTTTTTGATAGTACTAAGCATGCAAGATCACTTTTCTATAGTTATATGGACCGAGGGGAGGTTTACTATGCACTTGAATTATATGACAGTGCCATTAATGATTGGCAGACAGCCCTCTCATTAAATTATGACTTCAAAAATTTGCCTGAACTATTTGAGATATATGGCTTTTTAAGAGATGCCTACAAGCATAATAATAAAAGTCTTTCAAGGGCATATGATGATCTTTTCAAGACTTATCAATCAAACTATAGGCAGTCTGCAGAAGTGATTAGAGTGTCAAATGAGTCAGAGGCCATTAGAGACTTGCTAAAGTCCATCGAGATCAAGGATAAAAAAAAGAGTTGGTTAAGTGATTATCTACTGTTCGGTATTTCTGGTGTTCTGTTTCTTGGTTTAGTAGCCTACTATTGGCTTAGTAAGCGAAGGAGTAGAAGAAAGAAGGTCCTTTTTAGCAAACTTGGAGGTATTTTAATGGACGATTCTGAGTCTAGTTAAAACGTGATGAAGGACATATAACTGACTAGTTCCATAAAAGGTCTGAGCTTTAATTCTCACATTTTTGGTGGGAATCCGATCCTGGTAGATCAAAGCACATGCACATAAGAGATAAAAACATATTACCTGGTTTACCTGCTGCCCATTTATGGATAGTTCGTGGCACATGTGCATTAATGTTTTTGCTGGTCTGTGATTTATGTCAGGGACAAGAAGGTTCTTCAGATATAGAGGATCTTTTATTTACTATTAATGAAATAGATGATTTTGAAACGCAGCAAGCTATCGCAGATAGTGCTATGAAGTTAGCGAATGCGAGCAAAGACCTCTTGAATAAGCATTTAATCGATATTACGTCAATGAGGGGATATAGCTACTTGTCTCACGGCATGAGAGTAGAGGCACTGGATCAGTACTTTTTATCGTTAAGAGCAAAAGAGTTTTCAAGTCTGTCTGATTACCCTATTACGGTCTCACTATTTGGTTCATATGGTAACATTGGTAATGTCTTGCTTGATGCGTCTTTGTTTGAGGAGTCTATTCCCTATTATGATTCGGCTATTGTTCAAGGGGAGAAGCTCTTACTAATGGATGAAGATCCAGCGTACTATCAAGAGGATTTTGAGCAGCTCATTGATCTTAAAATTTATAGAGCCCAGGCAATCAGATCAATTGGAAAGCCAGATTTGGCCATAAGTCAATTAAAAGAGCTTTTATCAGTGTGTGAATCATTAGAAAGTCAATATTCATGTTTCCAAGTATTGAATAATGTTGGTCGCATGGAGTTGCTTGATTTTGGTAATACACAAGAATCAAGATCTTATCATATGCAATCTTTAAAGATAAAGGGACTTGGACCCGAATATCGGGCCACTGAATTGCATAATATTGCCAATACCTATTTTGAAGAAGGTAACTTCGAGCAATCACTAGTTTACATTGATTCAACCATTCAGTTAAAGGGAAATCTTTTAGATAGTGCCGTAAAAATAAGCTCGCTTTTCTACAGTTATCTGGACCGGGGTGAAGTATATTATAAACTTTCGTTGTATGAAAAAGCGATCGCTGAGTGGCAAACAGCCCTGGCATTAGATTATGATTTCAAGAACCTACCTAAATTATTTAAGATTTATGGTTTTTTGAGAGATACCTACACCTTACTAGAAGATAGCAGCCTTGCAAAGGCATATGACGATCTTTTGAAAACTTATGAATCAAACTATCAGAAGTCCTCTGAAGTGATTAGGGTGACGGAAGAATCTGAGGCCATTAGAGACTTGTTAAATTCAATTCAGGTAAGAAATCAAAAGCAAAGTTGGCTAAATGATTATCTACAAATTGCTGTTCTGGCAATGCTATTTCTAGCTGTTCTCAGCTTTTATCTGTTTAGGAATTATAGGAATAAAAAACGCAATGCACTTTTCAATAAATTGGAAAGTATTTTGATGAAGGATAATGATTCTTGAAGAAAATACTTTTTGATATGAATAAAGTAAATCGTTGAAATTTTGAATTCCCAATGCTAGGTACAATACATTCTAGGAGAATTGAAGTCTGTCTCCTCCTTTTGCTGTTTTTCAACCTGTTGGCCTATCCATATCAGAGTGCTGAAGATGTGAGAGCAGTGTTACGAATTGCAATTGACGAGACTGATATTTTCGAAAAGCAACAGTCTCTGCTGGATAGTGCTTATGATATGGCCAAAGAAAACAATGTAAGAGAGGTGATCTCAGATGTGCTCTTCTGCAGAGGCTATACTTATGAGATGCAAGATATGCCTGCAAAAGCCCTTGAACAGTACCTGCTTGCTCTTCAGGCAAAAAAATGGGTGGACAGGTCAAGGCATAAGTCTGTACATACTCTTCATTCAATTTATTATAATGTTGGTAGAATTTTGATGTATGCTTCAGAATACGACTTATCTACCCAATACTACGATTCTGCTATTGTCGAGGGACAGAGACTATTGCAAATTACCCCTGCAGAATACTTTATGGAAGATTCTAATAGTCTGTTTGACTGCAAACTGTATCGCCTTGACAACTTTAAGAGTTTGGGAGAGGACGACTTGGCAAGAAGAGGCTTAGAAGCGCTACTTATGACCAGAGAAGTTAAAAGTAATCCTTATCAACTGTTCTATGTCTTGAATCGACTTGGTCTTATGGAAGAATATTCAGAAAAATCCTTGTTTTATCACAGAAGAGCACTCGAAATAGAGGGGCTAGAGGATGGTTTAAAGGGGATGGCTTTAGAAAATATTGGAGATTTTTATTTTAAAAAATCTTCATTTAAACAGGCCTTAGAAGTTTTGGATTCGGCAGTAGAACTAAAAGAGAAAGTATGGGAGCTGAATAATAGAGAAGATGGCATCTATAACCTATTCATAAGCTATATGAGCCGAGGTGAAGTCAATGCTCACCTAGGGAGATATGATGAAGCGCTGGTTGATTGGAATAAGGCAATTTCAATGGGTTTTGACTTCAGGGCCCAGCCAGAACTATTCAAGATTTATCGATTTTTGAGAGATGTTAATGACTCCTTGGGAGAGACTGTTTTATCAACAGCTTATGAGAACCTTTTAAGGACCTATGACTCAAATTATAAGCAGTCTGAAGAAGTGGTTAGGGTGACAGCTGAATCAGAGGCCATTAGAGATTTGCTGAAGTCTATTGAGACAAGAAATCAAAAGCAAAATTGGCTGGCCGACTATTTGTCTCTTAGCATTTTAATAGTCCTTCTTCTGTCCATTTTGATCTATTATTTCACTTTGAAGTATAGAAATAAAAAACGAAAGGCTCTTTTTAATAAACTCTCAAATATTTTAATTGAAGAGGCTGATCCTGATTAATTGATATGCCATCTAAAGCCTTCAAGTTAATTTTTGGGCTCTTGCTAATAAGCACTTGCCAGTTAAAGACATTTGGTTTTCAGTCTGTTGCAGAGGTAGATTCATTGCATAAGGTTGCTCTAGGAATAGGTGATCTAGATTCACAACACGTGTTTTTAGACTCACTGCACAAAGTAGTTTTATCCATAGGTGATCTACAGGGTTTGGCCATAAACGTAAGCCTTCAAGCAGACAATTATAATGCGAGAGGAGAATTGGACAAGGCCGTAAAGCAGTATTTAATCTTTATAAGGCTGGTCAATAGTTTTGAAAAGAGAGATACCATAGACTATTGGAATATTATGTCGGCATATAATAATATAGCACTTATTATTTCGGATTTGGAGGAGCATCATGATGCATTGAAGTACTATGATTCTGCAGCGATGACGGCAAAGAGACTGTTAAGTATCTCCGAAATAAAGGATGATATTGATTTTTTAGAAGATTACCTCAGAACTAACGAATATAATGTTTTTCAATCCATGAGAAATGTGGAAGAGCTCTCTCAGCTTAGAAAAAGGGCTCTGGAACTAATAGGGAAATATGAGAGTACTGATTGCGAGAGTAAGTTGGGGTTTATGAATCTGTTAGGATTGGTTGAAAAAAAGCATGGAAATTTAGAAGCATCAAGAAAGCTATTTGAGTCAATACTCTCGGACAGCTGCTCTCTACCTTATTTAGATAAACAAAAGATGGCACTACACAATTTGGCTAATGTATATCTTGAAGCGAGAGATTATGAAACTGCTCTAGAATACTTTGATATGGCAATAGCTGCAGCCATTAAGCTTGAGGGAGATTCAACAGAAGAGCTGTTTGTTTCCTATCTAGACAAAGGGGAAGTACTATTCAAATTAGAGCGATTTCAAGAAACGCTTAAGATTTGGGAAACGGCATTAGATCTGGGTTTGGATATCTCGAATAGGCCAGAATACTTTTTGATTTATGACTTTTTAAAGGAGACCCATGAAATATTAGGCAACCATGCAGTTGCTGAATCTTATGGGAAACTGCTCACCATGTTTGAATCGAATTTTAACGAATCACAAGAAGCGATAAGAGCAAGAGATCAGTTAGCAGCAATTCGTTCAATTATACAAAGTCAAGAGACAAAGAATCTTAAAAAGAACCTATTGAAAAATTATGTGGTATATAGTGCAATAGGCCTCATGATACTCTCCGTGCTGGTTTTCCATCATTTCAGGAGAGTCAAGAAGAAAAAGAAGAGAGTGCTTTTTGGTAAAATTGGTGATATTCTCTTAGAGAATTCAGAAACTGAAAAAAACGATCTATGAGTAAATTCAGGCTTATAGTAGTGCTCTTTTACATCCTTGGTTTTTCTCATTCACTATTGAGCTATCAAACTGCTGATGAATCTGATGAGTTTGAGGCGCTTCTAGACGTTGCTATGGCCCTGGATGATCTCGACTCTCAAATGGTCATGCTGGATTCGCTATACAACATGTCTGTTTTGAGTAATAATATTGAAGATATAGGTGTCGCCTTGATCTTTAAAGGTTACAACTATCATACAAGGGGTATTCTGGATAGATCTATTGAGCATTTTTTACTGTTTCTTGAGTTGATAGGGAATGCCCAAAAACCAGATTGGGTTGACGAATGGAATAAAATTACTGCCTATAATAATATCGGTATTGTATTGGTGAGTGTAAAAGAATATGCCACTGCAGAAAAGTATTACGATTCGGCAGCTATGGTATGTCAAAGGTTGTTAAGCATTTCAGAAACAGCTCAGGATATAAATGATGCTTCAATGGCGCTGGATAATGTTAAATACTCATCATTTCTTGCCTTTAAAAATGCTTCAGATGACTTGAATGCTGTCAGAGAAAGAGCATTTGATTTGATCAAAGAGTTTGAAAGAAAAAACTGCATCAACAAGCTGGACGTATTAAATGATTTAGGCCTCTTAGAAAAGGGTGCAGGCAATTATAAAGATTCAAGGGTTTTTTTTAGAGAAATTCTAACCGATAGTTGTGCGCAAAGACGCATTAAGGCTATAGCATTACATAACATGGGTCTGACATTTTCCGAACAAGGAGATTATAATTCATCTCTGGTATATCTTGACTCGGCTCTACAGATTAAGACCCATAGTGGGTCAAAAGAATCGAACTTTATATCTCTACTGGATAGGGGAGAGGTGTTTTTTAAGCTGGGTGATTATAAACTTGCTATAAAAGACTGGGAAAGTGCGCTTGCCCTAGGGTTTAATATTTCACATGAACCAGATTTATTTCTGATTTACGAGTTTTTAGCGGAAGTAAATCACCAGATGGGAAACGAAGAAGCGCAAGTTTCTTATCAAAGGCTCTTTGAAACTTTTCAGAGTAACTATAAAGAGTCAGCTGATGGAATCAAGAGGCGAGATCAAATTGAGACCATTAGATCAATGCTGGCATTTCAGGAAAGCGTTAGTCTAAAAAGACGTTTGAGCAAAGATTATTTGATTTTTGGAACCGCGGTAATAGTCGCTGTTATTTTTCTAGTCCTTCTTGTTCTAAAGAAGAGAAGAGATAAGAAACGAAGGCTTTTGTTTAATAAACTTGGAGATATTCTTATTAATGAGGAATCTAATCCTCATTAATGGCTTCGAGCATTCGAATAATCTTTTCCTTTAGCGAGCTAACCTCATTTTTGAGTTCGCCATTTTCTTTCTTTAGGTCAGATATGGCAAGTATAATTTTTTCAGACAAGGGACCAGATAATTCAAATCTTGAGACAGCTCTGGTAATTTCTAATAGTATATCACCTTCTACAGCCGTGTCCATTTCCAAAGCCTGCTGCTTAAACATTTCGCCTACACCGGTAATCAGCCAATCAGCATTGATTTTAGCATTTTTAGAGAGAGCACTTGCCTGTTCCAAGGTTACTATTCTTTCACCGTTCATTATTTTGGAAACCACCTGCAAGGGTTGATCCATTAGCCTGGCTATTGTGGTATAGTTTTTTGCGACACCACTGCGAATGAGCGTATCTACCAATAATACAAAACGTTCCGTTACACCATTTTTGAAAGCTACTGAGGCCATGAACTCTAATTGTTTAGTGAATATACAAAAAAAGGTAAAATACAGGTCTCACTCGAAATTTAGAGATAATTATTGACAAAAAGTATAATAATATACAAATAAGACATATAAAAACTTGTCAAATTGTTTTGTAGTTTATATGTTTGGGTAAGTTTAATTATTGAAACCCTCACAAAGTTGGCTACGATGAATCAAGACAAGAAAAAATACTTTGGAATTAGCAACAGGCCTTATAAAACGACTGATTCAAAATATAAGGAGCAGATCGCTCAAACATCCAATTACTTATTAAGTCGGTTTAAAAGCGAACTTATTGATTTGGATGCGCATATTCTACTGTCGCCTGATGTTGGAAAGGCTGGTGAATCGGAATATGTGGAAGGCAAACTGGTTTTTTGCTTTGAAAAAGATGAGTATCTGCAGGATATAACAAAAACGACTGAAATGATTATAGACGAATTAGGTGCATATATGATTGGTTCTATAATCAATCGTCTTACACCTTTGGAATGGTTTAGGTTGAGAGATGAGTTTAGAAAGTACTTTAAAGTTTTTTGTATAGAAAAGAATTTGGGGCAGGATATGGGGGATGAACAAATCATTGAAGAAGTGTCCAATGAATTAGATTATGAAAGGGATGACTACTGCGCATTTCGATTAGAAACCTTATTTGCTAACCACAAGGAGGAAGTGCTGTCAGTTGTGTCTACATAAAAAAGCCTTCCTAGTACACTAAGAAGGCTTTCAGTTTTATTGTCGTAGACCGATCAGATGATCAACATCGCATCACCATAGCTAAAGAATCTATAATCTTCTTTGATAGCGGTTTGATAAGCTTCCATCATTAAGTCATATCCAGCAAAGGCTGCTGCTTGCATAAGTAATGTAGACTCGGGTAAATGGAAGTTAGTCACTAAAGCATTACAGATTTTGAATTCGTAAGGAGGGAAGATGAATTTATCCGTCCAGGCAGAATTGGCTTTTAATCTGTCGCTTGCCGAGACCGAAGACTCCAATGCCCTCATAGAAGTAGTCCCGATTGAACAAACTCTCTTCTTATTGTCAAGTGCTCTGTTTACAATTTCTGCAGTAGGGTCTAAGATGGTATAGTTCTCAGAATCCATCTTATGTTTTGTAAGATCCTCAACATCTACAGGTCTAAAAGTACCAAGGCCAATGTGCAATGTAATTGGAGTAACATCGACACCTTTGATTTCTAAACGTTTCAATACCTGATGTGTAAAGTGGAGACCCGCTACCGGAGCAGCTACCGCACCCACGTGCTTAGCATAAATGGTCTGGAATCTCTCTCTATCTTCTGGCTCGGTTTCTCTTGGGATAGTTCTCGGAAGCGGTGTTTCTCCCAATGTATCGATCGTTTTGTAAAACTCTTCATCGCTGCCGTCATATAGGAATCGGATTGTTCTACCCCTAGACGTAGTGTTGTCAATTACTTCAGCCACTAATTCACCTTCTCCAAAATAGAGTTTGTTACCCACTCTAATTTTTCTTGCCGGATCTACCAGTACATCCCATAGGTGCATTTCCGAGTTTAGTTCTCTCAACAAGAAAACTTCGATCTGAGCACCTGTCTTTTCTTTCTGACCATAGAGTCGTGCTGGAAATACTTTGGTGTCATTGTTTACCATTACATCTCCTTCATCAAAGTACTCAACAATATCCTTAAAGACCTTGTGTTCAATTTCGCCAGTGTCTTTATGCAACACCATCAATTTTGATTCGTCTCTATTCTCTACAGGATATTTAGCGATCTTGTCTTCTGGAAGCTCAAGTTTGAAAGCTGATAATTTCATATAGGGTTTCTTGTTAAACCTTGGATTTCAAATAGCTGGCAAAGATATGAATATTTGCTTGAGCTTTGCATGAATTCTGCTGGAAATCTAACTGGAAAGTTTTGTGGTTTTCTGGTCACATAAGCTTCTCCGCTTAACTGGGTATTGTTCCTTTCAGTAGGAAGAATAGTTTTTTTAACCATTTTCCGTTTTATGGCGTTTACATTTTTTGATTCTTTACGTTGTAAAAGTATTGTTGCTTTAAAGCGCTTCTTCCATGCGATTAGGTATTTTTCTTAAGTTGTTTGCAGAGAGTATAAGGTTTGCCATGCAGGTGTTGACCACAAATCTGCTTCGAACCACACTTTCACTACTAGGGGTTACTATTGGTATTATGTTGATTACCTTGGTTTTTACGCTGGTAGATTCTCTCGAAAAGAATATTAAAGACAGTCTTGATTTCCTAGGCTCTAATGTGGTTACTGTCGACAAATTTCCCTTTGGAGACGGCCCCGATCCTGATTATCCTTGGTGGAAATATTTCAGAAGACCTAATAACAACTATGCAGAATACGAATTTCTAAATGCCAATCTCAAAAATGCATCTGCGGTGACTATTGTAGGTAGAGCCTCCAGTGTTATCAAAAAGGGCAGTAGCAGCCTAAGCAGTACCGACATTTGGGGAATTACCTATGAGTACAAAGATGTCTATGAAGTTGCCGTGGAAAAAGGGAGGTACTTCACACAACAAGAGATTGAAGGGGGAAGAACAGTTGCACTTATTGGTGACGAAGTTGCTAAGCAACTATTTCCGAATGAAGAAGCAGTAGGTAAAGACATTAAGGTCAGAGGCTACAAGGTTCGTGTGATTGGTGTTATGGAGCGTGAAGGTGAGAGTTTTATTGGCACCCCAAGCAGTGACGACCGTGTTTTTATTCCTTACAAGATGTTTACAAAAATGTATAACATCGGCCGTGTTTTTGGCATCAACCCTTCAGTAGCTGTCAAAGGTTATGACAATGATATTGGTTTGGTAGAACTTCAAAATGAGATGGAGGGGATGCTCCGGAAGGTTCGTGGTTTAAGGCCAAAAGATGAAACCAATTTTGCATTGAACAGACCAGAGGCCCTTGCGGATGCCCTTGGTGGAATTTTCGATGTTTTGGGAATTGCAGGATGGGTAATTGGTGGCTTCGCAATTCTTGTGGGTGGTTTTGGTATTATGAATATTATGTTCGTCTCGGTTCAAGAACGAACCAAACTGATTGGTATTCAGAAATCTCTTGGGGCTAAGAATTACTTTATCTTATTCCAGTTTTTGTTTGAGTCCATCTTTTTATGTCTACTAGGAGGTGTAGCAGGAATTCTCATTGTCTATCTGTTAACCTTCGTTCCACTAGGAAACCTTGAGGTGATGCTTTCTACCAAGAATATCCTTTTAGGTGTTGTGGTTTCAAGCACCATCGGTATTGTCTCTGGAATTATTCCTTCAGCAAAAGCTGCGAGATTAGACCCTGTTGAGGCCATGAGATCGGCTTAGACTGGAGTTAGAAAGAAATGAAAAGGCCTCAGCGATTATCGCTGAGGCCTTTTTACTTTTTTAGTAGAGGCGATCTATGTGTTACTCTGCAGTAGCTTCTTCTACCTCTCCGTTGATTACGGCTTTTATTCTATTTTCCAGCTCTTCTGCCAGCTCAGGATTATCTTCGATCAAGTTCTTCACAGAATCACGACCCTGTCCTAATTTCTCTCCATTATAAGAGAACCATGAGCCAGCCTTCTTAATGATCTCAAATTCAACCCCAAGATCAAGGATCTCTCCAGATTTGGATATGCCTTGACCGTACATTATATCAAACTCAACAATCTTGAATGGAGGGGCTACTTTGTTCTTCACCACTTTAACCCTTGTGCGGTTACCCATAACATTGTCAGCGCTCTCTTTGATTTGACCTATTCTTCGAATGTCGAGCCTTACAGATGAATAAAACTTCAATGCGTTACCACCGGTTGTGGTTTCGGGGTTGCCGAACATCACACCGATCTTTTCTCTGAGCTGGTTAATGAAGATACATGCACAACCGGTTTTGTTGATTGTTCCAGTAAGCTTTCTAAGGGCTTGAGACATCAGACGGGCTTGAAGTCCCATCTTGCTTTCACCCATCTCTCCTTCAAGTTCGGCTTTAGGAACCAAGGCAGCTACAGAATCAATAACAATGATATCCAAGGCGCCAGACCTGATGAGGTGCTCTGCAATTTCTAGGGCCTGCTCACCATTGTCAGGCTGAGAAATGAGTAGGTTCTGAGTGTCAATACCTAGCTTCTCTGCATAAACCTTATCAAAAGCATGTTCGGCATCAATAAAGGCTGCAAGCCCGCCTCTTTTCTGAGCTTCTGCAATGCAGTGCATAGTAAGGGTAGTTTTACCAGAGGATTCAGGGCCGTAGATCTCTACCACCCTACCTCTGGGTATACCACCAATTCCGAGTGCGATGTCCAAGCCAAGAGACCCTGTAGGGATACTTGGAAGGTCTACAACCTTCTCATCGCTCAATTTCATGACAGCTCCTTTGCCATATGATTTTTCTAACTTATCTATCGTTAATTGTAATGCCTTTAATTTTTCGGAATTCTCACTCATCTTTATGGGGTATTTATGATCGGATAATCTGTGAAGATAGTAGTAAAGACTACAATTAACAACGATAGATTAAGGCTTATTTTTGCATCCCAATGAAGGTGAAGAAAATACTAAAAAGAGTAGGTTTAGTACTGTTGTTATTGATCATTTCTGCTGTGATCTGGCAGTTTGAATTGGTGAATTATGGGCTTATGCAATTGCGAGGTCAGCTTAGGGTAATTAATGAAGCAATTCCTTTGGAAGAATATCTTCAGGACACCACGATAACAGATGATCAGAGAAACAAGGTACAGGTGATTTTGGAGGCTAAAGCATTTGCCTTTGAAAAACTGGGTATAAACTATTCAGAGAACTATTCCACAATTTTCGATCAAGAAGGTAAGCCGTCTATGTTTGTGATTACGGCTTGCGAACCATATGCTTTTAAGCCAAGGCTGTGGAGTTTTCCAATAGTAGGGAAGTTTCCGTATAAGGGTTTCTTTGATAGAGATAAAGCTGTTGAAGAAGCGAGAAGAATTCGTGAGGAGGAGGGCATGGAAGTGGGGTTGAGAACGGCCGGAGGCTGGTCAACCCTAGGCTGGTTTAAAGATCCTGTATTGTCCAATATGCTCAATAGGTCGGAAGGAGATTTAGCAAGTTTGATTATTCACGAACTAACCCATGGGACACTCTTTGTGAAAGATTCGGTGACCTTTAATGAAAACCTGGCCTCTTTTATTGGCGACAGGGGAGCCATAGTGTTTTTAGAAGAAAAGTACGGAAAAGATAGTCAGGAGGTAACAGATTTTATCAATAAGAATGCAGACTCAGAAACTTTTAAGACTTATATGCTAGGCGCAGCACAGCGTCTCGACTCACTGTATCAGTCAATGGCAGATTTGGACAAGAAAGAAAAGCAGGTGCTTAAGGAGGCTTTGATTGACGAGATCAAGGTTAATTTTGATACCGTTGACTTTAAATCAAAACGTTATGTCGGCTATTTTGATAATTTTACACCAAATAATACTTTCTTTATGTCGTTGCTGAGATACAATTCTCAACAAGATGTTTTAGCACTCACATTAGAGCAAGAATTTGACGGAGATCTTCTCGCATATTTGGAATACCTCAAAGAAAAATACCCCTCCCTGTGAAATTGTTGGTATGGCATTTGTCAGAAAGACAGGAAAGTTTAGAATGAGACTATTTTTTTCAATACTGTTTTTAGCAGTTTTTTGCTCGACAAGTGCTCAAGATTATGCGCTGACAAAAGACATGCCCTTTAAACCTGGGGAACGCCTGGAAATGAAGGCATCTATCGGATTTGTAAAAGCCGCAGAGGCAACTTTTAGCGTAAGTGATATTATTTATACCATTAATGATCGGCCTACCTGGAAGATCGATATCAATGCTCGTACCTCTGGGATTTTCGATTTCTTTTCACCGGTCAGAGATAATTGGGGTACATATTATGATACTGAAAAGCTAATCCCTCAACGCTTCTACCGTTACATACGAGAAGGTCGATTTAGGAAAAACGAAATCCTCTACTTTCATCACGATAGAGATTCTGTTACGGTGAATAAGTTACACAAGGAAACAAAGTTACTGGAAAGAACAGAAGAATATGCGATACCGCATAATGTCCAGGATATGGTAACAGGCTATTATTATTTGAGGTCCATCGATTTCAGCAAGCTGAAAGTGGGTGAGATCATCACCATCCAGACCTTCTTTGATGAAAAGGAGCAACCTTTTCGGGTGAAATTTACGGGAAGAGAAGTGATTAAGACCAAGTTTGGCAAAGTCAGATCAGTGGTTCTTGTTCCTATTATTGAGAAGGACAGCCTCTTTGAGGAGGATAATACGCTGAAGGTCTGGCTATCAGATGACCTCAATAAGGTACCACTGAAGTTTCAGGCCAAAATCTATGTGGGCTACTTACGCGTAGAGCTCAAGAAAGCCGAAAATCTAAAGCATCCCATGGCAATTGTCGAGTGATGGAAAATTAGTTGTCCGGGAGTCTATATTTCGTATATCTTTGTTAGACAACTAAAAATCCATGACAAATAAACAAAGCCCTAAAGTACTCGTTGTAGACGATGATCATGATATCCTTGAACTGCTAAAGTATAACCTCAAGAAAGAAGGGTACGAGGTCGAAATTGCTGAAGACGGTATGAAGGCCGTTTCTATTGCCAAGAAGTTCATTCCGGACCTTATCCTTCTAGACATTATGATGCCGGAGCAGGATGGTGTTGAAACTTGTCGTCAGATCAGAGAGATTCCTGAAATGTCAGATACTCATATTACTTTTTTGACTGCGAGAACAGAGGAGTATTCAGAGGTGGCAGCTTTTGAAGCCGGGGCAGATGATTACATTACGAAACCCATTAAGCCGAGAGCTTTAATGAGTAGAATAAGTGCCTTATTCAGAAAAGAAAGCAAGAATAAAAAGAAGCCGCAGATTATCGCTGGTAATTTGACTATTGATCGATCGAGCTATACAGTGAGTGCCAATGGAGATCAATTTACATTACCCAAGAAAGAGTTCGAGTTGCTCTATTTTCTCGCTCAGAATCCAAATAAGGTTTTTAGCAGAGACGAATTGCTCCATAATATTTGGGGTACCGATGTTTATGTATTAGCGCGAACCGTAGATGTACATATCAGAAAAGTACGTGAGAAAATAGGTGACGGATATATTTCAACCGTTAAGGGGGTAGGGTATAAGTTCGAGGTAGCTTAATTATGTTTTTAAATTCCAGAGTTGTAGCCTTGGTCTTAGCAGTAGTAGTAGCTATTGTAACTACAGCTTTTTTATCTCTGGTGCCTGATGTCTCTGAGCAAGGTCTTTTAGTTACCGCCTTATTGTCCTTTGCTGCCACCTATCTGTTGGTCTACATTACTTTTGAATTTTTGGTATTTAAAGAAATCGGAGAGATATATAAGGTGTTGAATAAAATGAGAAAGAAAGATTTCTCATTCATTGATGCTGATAATGCCGCTGATACCAACAACCCTTTGAAGCGCATCAACCGAGAAATTTATACCTACGGGGTTAACCGAAATAAGGAGATTGAAGATCTTAGAAAATTAGAGGCTTTCCGAAGAGAGTTCCTGGCCGATGTAAGTCACGAGTTAAAAACACCTGTTTTTGCTGCTCAGGGTTTTGTGCACACCTTATTAGATGGTGCTGTTGATGATAAAAAAGTCCGAAAGAAGTTTCTGAAGCGTGCGGCAAAGAGTTTGGATAATCTAGATGCCTTGATTCATGACCTCCTGACGCTATCGCAAATAGAAACTGGCGAAATCAAAATGCACATGGAACATTTTGATATTGTGCGAACGGCCCATGAGGTTATCGATCAACTTGAAAATAAAGTTGAAAAGAAAGGACTCACAATTGCCTTTGATAGAGAATACAGTCAACCCATATTCGTACATGCAGATGCGGAACGTATTTATCGTGTACTCATGAATCTTGTGTCAAATTCTGTTAAGTATACTGACAAAGGAAATATTAAGGTGGGCATAGAGACAGAAGAAAATGAAGTCAAGATTTTCATTCGTGACACGGGAGTAGGGATCCCTCCAGCCGATCTGAGTAGAATTTTCGAGAGATTTTTCAGAGTTGATAAGTCAAGGTCTAAAGAGGGCGGAGGTACAGGATTAGGACTAGCCATTGTAAAGCACATATTGGAAGCACACGACACGAAAGTTAGCGTGATCAGTACTGTCAAGAAAGGCTCAACTTTTAGTTTCAAACTACCTATCGGTCAAAGCACCCAGGAAATGGAAGAGGAGGCCCGACTAGAACTTGAATTGCTAGAACAAGAAGACGCTTAGTGCTTGTTAATTTTACCCTGCACATGAAAATCAATTTTGAATCATTAATCATTTATGAGGATGACAACTTTATGGTTGTCAATAAACCTCCATTTATGGCTTCATTGGAAGACCGCAACGATCCGGTGAATTTGCAGAAGTTGGCCAAGAAGCATGACCAAAACCTCTCAGCCTGTCATAGGCTCGACAAAGAAACATCAGGTTGTATTCTTTTGGCAAAAAATAAGGAAGCCTATCGTCATGCGTCATTGCAGTTTGAGCATCGATCTATTCAGAAAGTATATCACGCCTTTGTGCATGGTGTGCATGAGTTCAAAGCTGAGCTTATAAATCTACCCATTTATGCGCTAAGCAAAGGCACAACAAAGATTGACTATTCGGTGGGTAAGCCTGCCAAAACTACCGTCAATACCCTGGAACTGTATAAGTTTCACTCTTTAGTTGAATGTATTCCTGAGACAGGACGTATGCATCAGATTAGAATTCACCTTTCACAAAGCAAGGCGCCATTGATTAATGATCAGATGTATGGCGGTGATCCTTTATTCCTTTCTCAGATTAAAAGAAAGTTCAAGTTGAAAAAAGACACTGAAGAACTTCCTTTGATTAAGCGTTTTGCATTGCATGCAAATGAACTCACTTTTGATAATTTCGAAGAGGAGATAAAGGTGCAGGCACCTTACCCTAAGGACATGGCCGTTTTACGGAAACAACTTGTAGCCAACAAGCGTTGAGTCTCGACTTCCTCACTATCCATTCTAATGTCCGGTTATGATGGTTTTTAATTCTGAAAAGAATTATCAATAGTGATGTTGGAATTGAAAAATCAAACTTCTATCTTTGTGTCCCTTTTTAAGGGGAGGACTGAATAAAGTATTAAAAGTCAATTAAATATACTGAAGTGGATACACTAAGTTATAAGACAAAATCGACCAACAATGCAACTGCAGATAAGCAGTGGGTCTTGGTTGATGCCGCCAACACCAAAGCATTGGGACGTTTGGCAAGTGAAGTGGCCAAAATGATTAGAGGCAAACATAAGCCAGGCTACACTCCGCATGTTGATTGTGGAGACAATGTAATTGTAATCAATTGCGACAAAGTGAAGTTGACAGGAAAGAAGTGGACAGACAGAGTGTACCTTTCTTATACTGGCTACCCAGGTGGTCAAAAAGCAACTACACCAAGACAGTTGAAAGAGAAATCTTCTACACTTTTAGTGGAAAGAGCTGTAAGAGGTATGTTGCCTAAAAATAGATTAGGAAGAAGTCTCTTCAACAATCTATATGTATATGAAGGAGCTGAGCACCCACATGAGGCTCAACAACCAACAGTAAAAGAATTATAAGATCGCTTCAATGGACGTAACAAATACAATCGGAAGAAGAAAGACATCTGTAGCCAGACTTTACATGCAGCCAGGTAATGGTGACATCAATGTAAATGGTAAAACTGTTAAAGATTACTTTAACTCTGATGTTTTAGAAATTATTGTGAAGCAGCCTTTGGTGAAAGTTGAGCAGGCTACAAACTTTGATATCAAAGTAAATGTAGATGGTGGTGGACCAAAAGGTCAGGCTGAAGCGATTAGACTGGCTATTTCAAGAGCTCTTTGCGAAGTGGACGCTGAGCACAGACCTGCTTTGAAAAGCGAAGGTTTCCTTACTCGTGACCCTAGAATGGTTGAGCGTAAGAAGCCAGGAAGAAGAAAAGCGAGAAGATCATTCCAGTTCTCGAAACGTTAATTAGAATCTATATCAAGTTATATAATGTCAAAAATTACTAACAAAGACTTACTTGATGCTGGTGTTCACTTTGGACACTTGACGAGAAAGTGGGATCCTCGTATGGCACCTTATATCTTCATGGAGAAGAATGGTATCCATATCATTGATCTTAACAAAACCCTTAGCAGCCTCGAAGAAGCATCAAACGCTGTTAAGAACATCGTCCGTTCTGGAAGAAAGGTGATGTTTGTCGCTACTAAGAAACAAGCAAGAGCTATCGTTTCTGAAGAAGCACAAAGACTAAACATGCCATTTGTTACAGAAAGATGGTTAGGTGGTATGTTAACCAACTTTGCTACCATGAGAAAGTCTCTCAAAAAATTGTCAGGTATTGACAAGTTGATGAAAGACGAAAGCTTCAAAGCACTTGCTAAGCGTGAGCGTTTGATGAAAACTCGTGAGAAAGCGAAACTAGAAAAACTATTAGGTGGTATTTCTGACCTGACTAGACTTCCTGCGGCACTTTTCGTGATCGATGTAAAGAGAGAACATATTGCAGTAGCAGAAGCTAAGAAGTTGAACATCCCGGTTTTTGCACTTTGTGATACTAACTCTGATCCTACCAAGGCTGACTTTGCTATCCCTGGTAATGATGATGCTTTCAAGTCAATTGAAATTATCACCAGAGCTTTCGGAAAAGCAATCGAGGAAGGTTTGTCTGCTCGTAAAGAGGACAAAGAGGAGAGAGAAAGAGAGAGAGCTGAGGAAGAAAAGAAAGCTGCTGATCAGCAGACTGAAAAACAAGAAGCATAAGATTTAATTGAATCATAATCAAAATTGAACATTGGATCCGCTTCGATGTTCAATTTTTGTTTAGACCAATCTGTAATTAATAAAACAATATAAAAATGGCTATTACAGCACAAGAAGTTAATAAACTAAGACAAATGACCGGTGCCGGTATGATGGATTGTAAAAAGGCATTGGTAGAAGCCGAAGGCGACTTCGATAAAGCGATTGAAATTCTTAGAAAGAAGGGCCAAAAACTTTCTGAGAAAAGAGCTGATAGAGAAACAAAAGAGGGTAGTGTATTTGTGAGAGTTAGCGAAGACGGTGCTAATGCTCACTTGGTAGCATTTACTTGTGAGACTGACTTTGTTGCTAAAAACGAGGATTTCCAGTCATTGGGCAACGAAATTGCTGATGCTGCACTAGCTAATAATCCAGCAGACCTTGCTGCATTGAATGCTCTAAGTCTTGGAGATCTTACTGTTGAAGCGAAGGTAACAGAGCTTTTAGGTAAAATCGGTGAAAAACTTGCTGTTACTGCGTACGAAACTATCTCTGGAGAGAAAGTAGCTTCTTACATTCACTCTAATGGCAAACTAGGTGTACTAGTAGCTATGACTGGTGCTGGTGATACTGATGTTGCTGACGCTGGTAAAGACGTAGGAATGCAAATTGCCGCGATGAATCCTGTTGCTCTTGATAAGGATGGTGTTGACGCTGCAGTTGTTGAAAAAGAGATCGAAATTGGAAGAGATCAGGCACGTCAGGAAGGTAAGCCAGAAGCCATCCTTGATAAAATTGCTCAAGGCAAACTACAGAAATTCTTCAAGGAGAACACTTTGCTAAGCCAGTCATTCGTGAAAGAGCCTAAGCAATCTGTAGCTCAATACCTTGATTCTGTGAACAAAGGTTTGACAGTTTCTGCTTTTAAGAGAGTATCTATCGGATAATTCATCTGAGCCAATAAAATTAAAAGCGGCCCCGATATTCGGGACCGCTTTTTTTGTACGCTTCGCTTAGTCTTTGCCTAAGCATTGGCTTCGTGTTGAAACAAGTGCACATCTCTTTGAGGGAATGGAATGGTAATGCCCGCTTTGTCCAAGGCATCCTTTGAACCTTCCAGAATGTCGAAGTATACATCCCAGTAATCGGCAGGATTACACCATGGGCGAACGGCCAGGTTAATGGCACTGTCTGCCAACTCTGCCACACCTACAAATGGATCAGGTTCTGAGACAACCTTCTCGTGATTTTTCATGACTTCTACTAACAAAGTTCGGGCGAGCTTTACATCTTCATCATACGCAATGCCTATAGTCAGGTCTACACGTACACTGTCTTTAGCCGTAAGGTTCTTTAGACTTCCGTTGGACAATGCCCCATTCGGAATAATGACTAATCGGTTATCAGGGGTTAGGATTTTAGTTACAAAGATTTCGATCTCCTCTACTACACCCAGGTGGCCCTGACCCTCAATAAGATCTCCGACCTTGAAAGGCTTAAAGATGAGAATAAGTACTCCGCCCGCGAAGTTGGCCAGTGTTCCCTGAAGGGCAAAACCAATCGCTAAACCGGCAGCACCTATAATGGCTACAAATGATGTGTTTTCTATGCCGATCATATCGGCAACGGTGACGATCAATAAAACCTTAAGAATCCAGTTAATCAGGTTTGAGATAAATGGGCGAAGGGTCACATCTATATTGCGCGCTTCAAAGGCTTTGTTAATAAGTTTGACAGCAAACTTTATAAGTCTAAGGCCAATGATCAGGACCAGGATGGCCAATATAATTTTTGGGCCGCGCTGCATGATCAGTTCAACTCCTTGGTCATAGTATTTTTCAAAATCGAATTCCATAATTAGCTTGTTTTTTAAGCTCATTATGCAAGCGCTATGCCTCAGGTAGAAAGTACCTAATATGGCCTAACAAGGCTTATTTATATAAGAGAGCGATGAATTAGATTCTCAAATTTGACTTTAATTCTAATAATGGGAATCCAATGCTAGAAGGTAAACACTTGTCCTTCCCTGGTTACTTTATATCCGGCATCTAAAACCGATTGATGTTCAGGACTGTTGCTGAAAAGAAGTGGGTTGGTATGGTTGAAATGAATAAAATGGACCTTTGCCTTGTCTTGGTCAGACAGGTTCTGAAACAGTCTCATACTTTCTTCAACAAAGGGGTGAGGGATTTCACTCATATCTCTTCCTGGGATCTCTCCATTTTGGAAGAAAGAGGCATCTAGTAAAGCAGCGTCCACCGACTTGATCATGTCAAGAATGTCCAAATCCCACTTTTCCCACTTGTCAATGTCTGGAATAAAGAGAATGGACTTTCCATTGGCTTCAATTTTAAAACCCACTGTTTCACTGAACTCATCACGATGCGGCACTTGGTAAGGCGTTACTTGGAAAGAACCAATATCAGTAGTCCTTTGGTGAGCGAGCGGTTGAAGCGTAATGTTGCCGAGAGAGACCAATTGACTCCATGGGCCATTGGTACTTAGAAATGCGGCCATTTTAGGCATGGTGTGGACTGGTATATTCTTGGTGCCCATGGCTTCTCTGCCCATATGCATTAGTCCCGTATAGTGACCTATATGTGCATGTGTTAGAAATATTCCGTCATAGGGATACCTATCCGTTGTGGATATTTGATCCATCAATTGTAGTTGCTCTTTAAAGTCTGGGGTAGCCTCAAACAACCAGCGTTGATTTTTGACAGGGTCTACCAAGCCTAATGATACCGCGTAGGTCTTTCTGGCTTTGCCCTCCTTTATCAATTCCCATTCTTGCTGTTGCCCTGCCTGCGGATAACCAGCATCTTGTGCCACACCGAGCACTATGAGGTAGGGTTGATCTGTGGGTATTTCCGTGCCTACATACTCTTGACTCGTTTGGCAGGCGCCAAGCAGAAAGAATAAAAAAAGAGCCACAATCGGCTCTAAGTTTAAGGTTGAAAAAGGTGCTTTCTTCATTATTAACTACCGCAACCTACACAATCAAAGTGAGAGTCCATCGGCTTAACACCATTAAGCTTCATGGTCAGGTTGTGGATTTCGTCTTTGATGTCCATGTCGCTAAACATGTCACCTGTTAGTTTGCTGTTTAATTCGGCAATCTGTACTTCTAATTGTTCTTTTGTTAATTCCATTGGGGTAATTGAAATAGCGTTATTGGTCTGATAGGTACTTCAATTTAAGGTTTACCAATTGAAAAACAAATATGGGTACCTACATAAAGTTGATATTTTGACCTCAAAGGCTTGATTTTCAATGCTGAAAAAAATTCAAGGAAAAAAAGTAACTTCCCCTGTAACCATTCGGAAAAGACAGAGTTTCCCCCACTGAATTCTCAAAACAAAACATTGGATTCACTCTCAGATAACACATTAATGCTCAAGGTTAAGGCTGGTCAACTTGATCAACTTGGTTTGCTTTTCGAGCGACACAATAGACCCCTTTACGGGTTCTTTTATCGCTTGACCGCTGATAGCGCTATTAGCGAGGATCTTGTGCAGAATGTGTTTGTGAGAATCATGAAGTACAGCCATACCTATAAGGGAGATGGAAAGTTTACTACCTGGATGTACCACATGGCCAGAAATCTATTTGCCGATCATTATAAGAAGCAAAAGAAAATGGGCTATAAAGAAGATCCGGAAGTGACAGACAAGTATTTCAGAGATGAGTTTAATGCAGAAGAAAAGAGGATCAAGGAAGAGCAACTTGACATGCTACAGCTAGCCATGAATCGGCTATCGGCAGAAAAGCGTGAAGTGCTGGTGCTAAGTAAATATCAGGGCATGAGATACCAAGATATAGCCGAAGTACTTGATATCACTGAGAGCGCAGTCAAAGTAAGGATCTTTCGGGCCCTCAAGGACTTAAAAGTGCAATACGAGAAGTTGGAGGTTGTGAATTCACAAGGGACTTAAAACTCAGAATGATGAAAAACTTATTGAACATATTGGTTTTACTGGCCATTTCTAGCACAACACTCTTGGGTCAGAGAGATAGCGAGACGATTAAAAAGAGTTTCGAAGTAGGGAAGAGCAATAGTGACTTCTGGTTCTGCCTGTGTAACATTAATGGGACGGTGGAAGTAGAGGCCTATGATGGGAAAACGATAGAATTAGAACTGAATAAGCAGGTGAAAGGCCGCTCTGATGATGATGTCAAACAAGGGATGGAAGATTTAAAACTCTTGGTAGATGAGGGGGAAGATTATGTGAAAGTGTTGATGGAATCACCCAATCAGACAATAAGGGAAAAAGACGATCCACTCGCCTGTGGCTGGAATTGGAATGGTAACAGGCGAGGCCCACGATATGACTATCAGTTTGATTATAAAATTCGTGTGCCAAAGGGCATAAGTGTCAAAGTTTCTACAGTCAACAAAGGAGATTTGGAGATCAGAAACGTTGAAGGTGATATCTATGCCAATAATGTGAATGGGGATGTCACATTAGACAATGTTCAGGGAGATACCAAGGCAGGTACCGTCAATGGAGTCATTGAGGTATCGTATGTAAAGATGCCCAAGGAGTTTGGCAGTTTTGAGACAGTAAACGGAGACATCTTGATTGAAACACCTAACAATGCAAACGGGGTGTTCAACTTCCAGACGCAGTGGGGCAAGGTTTATAGTGATCTGGACTTTAGTGCTAAACTGGCTCCTAAGGTGACAAAAGCCTCTGGAAAGCGAGGAGGCACCCTGTATAAGATATCGAATTCGAATGGCTACCAATTAGGTACTGGAGGTCCTTCAATGGAATTCGAAACACTGAACGGAGACATTAGAATTAAGAAGAAAAAGTAATAGGATGGAAGAGCAGTATATGTCATTAATTACGGACTATATCGATGGCAATCTAACGGCCGAGAGACAGCGTGAATTTGATACGTATGTTGCAGAAGGTCACATTGATATGACTGAGGTGGAGGCCATCAAGGTGCTCCAAGGCCGAATGGAAACTGCTGAAAGCCCTGAACCTTCAGCTGCTATGAGCGAGAAATTCTATACGATGCTCAATGAGGCCAAGACTCAGGCAAGTACTAGTCGAAGTGAATGGAATCTTGACCGTATCTGGCAATTGCTATTCGGCACCAATAGTGGAAGACTGGCCTTCGGTATGGCAGTGCTTGTCATAGGAGTGGTGTTGGGGAGAGGGTTCTCTGGTTCTGCTTATCAAAATGAATTGAAGAGTCTTTCAAGCCAGATGACTGAAATGCAACAGATGATGTCAATGGCTATGTTGGAAGAAGAGTCCGTGTCGGAGCGATTAAAGGGAGTGCAAATGAGTAGTCAATTGGTAAGCTCTAACAAGGAAGTAACTGATGCTATGTTTGTAACCCTTAACAATGATGAGAGTACTAATGTGCGCATGGCGGCATTGAATCTTTTGGCGGAGTATGCTGACGATCCGGCTATCAGAGAGGGTTTGGTAAACAGTATATCAAAGCAAGAATCACCATTGATGCAATTGGCCTTAGCTGAGTTGATGGTGGAACTTCAAGAACCTAAGGCAGTAAAAGAATTTAAAGAAATTATTGAGGGTGAATACACTCCTGAGGAAGTGAAAACAACGTTGCGTGAGAGTGTTAATAAAATCATGTAATCAAAAAAGGAAATAAGAGATGAAAAATATGAAAACAATATTGATGGCTTTAATAGCAGGGTTTATGATAAAACCGGCTTTGGCCCAAGACATAGATGTAAAGGTTGATACACGTGAATTAGAGGCTAGTGTAGAGCGAATTGCTGAGACTGCGGTAGAGCATGTGATGGCTGGTTTCGGAGATGGACACCATAGTAAGAGCGAGAAGCTGCAGGAGCAATCAACACAAGAAGTGGAAATACCATTGACAAACCCAGGAGAACGGGGTACGCTTAAAGTGGACTCTAGAAACGGAAGAATAAAGATTGTGGGGTATGACGGGAGAACTGTCAAGGTCAAGATGATCAGGTATGGCAAGAAGGTGTCAAAAAGCAGCGACAAGAATGGCATGCGATTGATCAGCAATGGTGGGTTCAACTTCGAAGCCTCTGAACAGAATAACAATGTCAAAGTTGAAAACGAAGGCTGGAATAATCGGGTAGACTTTGAAATTCAAGTGCCTAAGAACTTTGATCTGAAGGTGGAGAGTTATAATAATGGCCATATCGATGTTGAAGGCGTAGATGGTGAGTTAGACCTTGAGAGTTATAATGGTCCAATTACTATGACAAATATTTCTGGTTCTGCTTCAGCTTCTACTTATAACGGAGCCGTTAAGGCCATCTTTACCTCGGTCACTGCAGATGTACCAATGAATTTCGATACTTATAATGGAGATGTGGATATCACTGTACCTGGGGGTACTAAGTTTTCTACAAAGATGAAGACCAATAGGGAAATTTATACAGATTTTGAATCCTTTAACCTGACCCAGACAAAGCCCACTAGAAATAGAGACCCACGTAGAGGAGGAACGTCCATAAAGATTGAGAATTGGGTACAAGGTGACCTTAATGGAGGTGGAGCCGAGGTAACCATGAAGACACGAAATGGGAATATCTATATTCGGAGAGGCTAGTTAAGTTTCCCATAGAGTAATCGATCCTGCGAGTGGAAGTTCGCAGGATTTTTTTATTTTTGATCTCCTCAACTCGGTGTCAGATAAGTTAAGTATCAACTCACTACCGACCTCTTAACATCAGACAAATGAAAACAATGAAGAAATTATGCTTTTCAATCGCATTCGTACTTTTTGCTATAAGTGCCCAGGCTCAGGATGCCAGTAATAGAGTGAAACTGCTGGCTGATAAATACAGAGCCATACCTAATTACAAGGTCAATATCACTTATCAGTCGAGTAATGATAGGATGGGATTTTCAAACACGCAAAAGGGAGTGCTGACAGTAGAAGGTGAGAAGTACATTTTAAAGTTCGGCCCTAATGAAACTTGGTTAAATGACGGAAAAACAGAGTACGTTGGAACTAAAGAGGACGACCATTCTCAAATTATGTATTTCTGCCCAGGTCAAAACTCCGAGGCAATTGTTGACTTTGGCCACCTAATGACTTTCTATGGTGAAGGACATAGGTCTCGAATTGAGGGAAGAACCCTTACACTCACTCCAATGGAAGAGACTACCTATGTACAGATGTATATTGAGACCAATGGCGAAGATGTACTTTCTTTGGCAGTACTTGATGATTTTGGAACCATGCACAAGTATATTTTATCGGGATTCTCTACCGATACTGCTGGAACCAAATTTGTGATTGACCCATCAGAGTATGAGGAGAAGATCTATGAACGTGATGGTTGCCAGTAGGCTAATGAATTGAAAAATAAAAAGCCCCGTCTTGTCGGGGCTTTTTTTATCTCTTATGGTTAACCTCCAATTGGAAGACATCGTTCCGTTGATAATGCCCGGTCACATCCAAAGCCATTTTTTCTTCATAGCAGCGGTTCAAATCAACTTCGGCCGTAAAGACACCCTCTTGATCCCATACAGGTTCCATCACATAATGCCCGTCAGGTCCCACAATGCAACTGCCACCGTTAAGCAACATATGTTCTGGTTTGTCTTTCAGGTCATCCGGTAAAACCAGTTCACTCGGAATATCCTTGACTCTCACAATTTGACCTACACCGACTGCAAAACACCTACCTTCAAAGGCATAGGAACGTGTAGCAATTTGAAGCATTTCATGGACCTTTGGCCAAACGGCTATATGGATGTGTTCACCAGAATTATGCATGGCTTGTCTGGTCAAAGGCATCCAATGCTCCCAACAAATGAGGCCGCCAACTCTTCCAATACCCGTATCTACGGCCTTTAGTCCGGCACCATCGCCTTGGCCATAGAGTAGTCTTTCGGTATGCGTAGGCATGAGTTTTCGATGATGGTTAGCTAACTCACCCTTTTCATTCCAGGTCAATAGGCTGTTGTATATTGTGCCATTGCCTGGTCCTGAGCTAACCTTCTCATTGATACCCATTACAATCACCAAACTTAGTTCTTTGGCCCATTTGCCTATTTGCGCTACTTGCGGCCCATTAATATCTAGGCTGTTGGCGTAGGTCTTGGCAAAAACTTCTTTGGTAGGTTTGAAATCCCATTTGGCATATTCATCACAGTAATCGATCCATGCCGGATAACCTGTAAACCAGGTCTCACCGAAACTGACAAGTTCAGCACCTTTGGCAGATGCTTCCTTTAGTAAGGTTTCCACCTTTTCCATTGATTTCTCAATGTTGAGGTACACCGGTGCGGACTGTACTACTCCAATATTCACCTTCTGCTTCATGCCCACATATTACACATTCCAGAGACCATAGAAAAGTCCTCAGTATCTCTATGGTCGGAAAGAAGTCAAAAAGTCTCAAAAGATCGGCTTGGACGCATGACAGTATGATTGTAGGTACCTAGCATTAAAAAAGGTCAAATGAAAAAAGTCTATTTGATAACTGCCCTGATGTTGTCGACCTGGGTAGTAAAAGGTCAGGAGAATGAATTTTCACTAGAGGTTAACATCAGTGGCATCAAGTCAGTGAAAGGTAAAGTCGGTCTGTGTCTGATTTCTGATAAGAGCGAGTTTCTGGGGGATTGTAGCTATTACAGGGAATTTGAAGTAAGCCAAAAAACACTGGCATTAGTGTTGGAAGGCATTAAACCCAATGAATATGCAATAACCATATATCATGATGCTAATTCCAATGGTAAGCTAGACACAAACTTTCTGGGCCTCCCCAAGGAGCGTTATGGTTTTTCTAACAATCCCAGGACCACTTTTGGTCCACCAAGCTTTGAAAAATGCCTATTTACGATCGATAAGGATATGTCGATAAACCTCAGGCTTAAATAGCTTAATTGATTATGACATTTTCATTGATGATTTTAGAAAGCTCAATAAGTTTGCCGTTGTTATAGAGCTCATCAATAGTCATAATATCAATACCTTCATCTTCTGGCTTTAGGTTGATATAATCTTGGATTAGCATGCCATTGACTCTTCTGGGGTTGATGGCCTGTCTAAAACGCATGCCACCTCCATCGGTGTGGTACAGGTAGGCGAGGTAGTCCATGCTATAGTCTTCTTTATCGAACCAGTATAAGAAAACGTCATCGAAGTCTTCGCCACCACCTTCTTGCTCGAATGTTACTTTTACTTCGTGGTAGGTTTTACCCTTAATTTCAGTTTCCCCCAGATAAACCTTGTTTACGGCAGGGTCATTTAAACCGAATGGTAGTCTAAAGAAGTAGATCACAGAATTGACTGAGCGAGTATAAGCCGCTCTTTTTTCATCAACCACGTCCGTAGCCTCACCATTGGTATACCTGATGAGGGTATCATTGTCCATTCTGTCAAGAACAGTGGCTCCCAGGCTGTCAATTTGTGTTCTGGTATACTCATACATACCGTTATCATTGCGATAGGTATAGTCTATGTCTCGAAAAGTCAGTGAGAACTCAGCATTATCTAAACTTCCCATTTGATGAAACTCAATGGATTTATCTATTACTTCCTGCACCTTTGACTTAGGAGTTGCTTCTAGTATTGGCTCTTTTTTTTGTGGGCTGCAGGCAAAGCAAAAAAGAGATAAGAGGAAAAGCTTAATGGGTCTGGTCATTTTTGGGAAGTTTTCAAGGTGTACGCGAAGGTCGCTAAATGGTTGAAGGTTTTATTTTGTTAACACTAGAGGTGACAGCCAAACGACACTCATTTGACCATGGCTATAATTGTACAAAACTAAGCATAAAAAAACCACCCCAACATCATCGGGGTGGCCAATAAACACACACAATACCAGAGGCTATGGAACCTCTAGATTATCTTTATAAACTTGAAAACAAGTCTTTTGGTTCGTTTCTGAAACTAAGAAATAGCAAAAATCTCGTTCCGACAAGTTTTCAAGATGAATTAAGAAAAATATGGATTTTATTAGAATCCATTCTTTGAATAGTTCTAAGGCCTAACCGTGAATAGGACAATTACTATTATCCTTAAGTAATGTCAATGTTAGAAAGATTTTGAGTCTGGTCTTGTTTGCTTAATGAGCTAGGACTATTTCAGCACTTTTTACTTTAGACAGACCCTCATCTGAGACCGTCCAAGCCATTATTAACTTGTTCCCATTCTGAGTTATAACTGGAAAACCACTGGCCCTCTCTGCAGAGGTTTGTGCTATAGATTGTCTGATCATCTCTTCACCGTTTTGGTCAAATATAGCTAGCATAATATCCGCCATATTATTCTCTGCTTCTAGCCAACTGAGGGCAATATGGCCGTTTTCTAACATCACTATACCAACTCTGCCAAGGGCCTTTCCTTGACTTACAATTACCAGTGCACCAAAATTATCTCCGGCATCAGTCGACAGTGCCAACCTAACCTCTGGGTATCCTTTTGCTGCCGTAAACCAAGCCACAACAACCTGGTTGCCTTTGGCTGCAACCGATGGCCCATTGACTGGGCAACCGTTAATTTCCCAGTTATCGTTGAAGACTGCTTTAGGGCTTGTCCATTCATCTTCAATTAATCTTGTGATATAGATATCTCGTATTTCATTTTCCGATCTGTCACGATAAACTACAATTGGGCCATTCCTTGTCATTGCCGCACTGGTCTGACAGCAGTCACAAGTGCGAGGGTCAAGTTCCCAATCATGGGTTACCTCACCTTTATCATCAAAAATACCGGCCCTTAATGTCATTGCACCAGTACCACCATGTCCAGGGTCTCCTGATTCATGTGCTGATTTAGTGTTTCGTCCATCAAGCCAAGTGGCAAAATTCTTTCCTTTGGATATAGGCATCATGCTGACAAATCCATGTTCCGCTGCTACACCATCATTATGTGGGATGAAAGATTCAGACCAAGTATTTCCGTTATTCAGTGATTGAGATATTCTAATATCATAGTCATAAGTACCTTCAGCACGCTTTTGTAGCCAATGCGCAGACAAAACTCCCTTGTTGGCTATTAATGAAGGGAAATCCGCCCAGTTGACAAACCAATTTTCCCCAGAACTTATCAGTTTTGGTGATGCCCAAAGGTTCTCTTTAAGAGTGGAATATTTGAATTCGGCCAGTTCGTCAATTTTCTCTAACCATGACATATACACTGTTCCATTTTCGGTTGTAAAAAGGTTGGGTGTCAAGCTGTGGTCTGATACAGGGGAATCGAGCATAGTTACCCGCAAAATAGGTGGGTTACTATTACTACAAGAAATGAGCAATAGGAGAAGTAGAATGCCTAGATGTTTCATATTTCTGTGAGGCTAAGTTAGCAAGAACTCATTTACCTCATTTGATTATTCCATCTATCTAATTCCTGTTCCATACTAACGCTGGTATTCTTATTTTCATCACATTAACCGAAACTGATAGACCAATGCGAATCAAAAACGCACTCCTGTTAATTGCTACTTTCCTTTTTGTAAATACCCTGTACAGCCAAAAACTTGATATGTCCATGATGGGCGATATAAAGCCTCGAAGTATAGGTCCTGCTGGCGCAAGTGGTAGAATTACCTCGTTCGATGTTCAACTAAGTAATCCAGACATTATTTACGCGGGTACGGCAGCTGGCGGGTTGTGGAGGTCTGAAAATGGAGGTTCTACTTGGGATGTCATTTTTGATGATGGAAAATCCGCTTCAATTGGTTCTATTGCCATAAATCAGAATAACCCGAACGAAATATGGGTGGGAACTGGCGAGGGCAACCCACGCAACAGTATGAATAATGGTGCTGGTATCTACAAGACGATTGATCGTGGCCGAACCTGGACTTTCTTAGGGCTGGAAATGACAAATGGCATTCATCGGATCATTTTAAATCCCAACAATCCAAAAGTGGCTGTCGTAGCTGCAACCGGAACACCATGGGGTGAAAACCCTGAACGGGGTATTTATAAGACTGTCGATGGTGGACAAACCTGGACGCAGACCTTATATGTAGATGTCAAGACCGGAGCAGCTGATTTAGTGGTTGATCCGGCAAATCCAAATAAAATGATAGCTGCCATGTGGGAACACCGAAGGTGGCCATGGTTTTTTAAATCAGGTGGCTCCGGATCGGGACTCTTTGTGAGTCTTGACGGGGGAGATACATGGACAAAAAGAACCTCAGCGGATGGATTGCCTAATGGTGACTTGGGCCGTATGGGAATTGCCTTTGCTCCTTCAAATCCGGATAGAGTTTATGCCTACGTAGAATCGAAATCAAATGCCATCTACCGTTCGGATGATGGTGGTTTTAAATGGAGAAAAATTTCGAATACAGGCGATCGCAATATCGGAGGAAGGCCCTTCTATTATGCTGACATCTATGTCGATCCTAAAAATGAGAATAGGGTTTATAGTATTCACTCTACAGTAACAGTTTCTGAGGATGGCGGTAAGAGTTGGAGTAGTTTTGTTCCTAGCTCGAGGGTGCATACTGATCATCATGCGTGGTGGATTCACCCTGAAGACCCAACTTTCATCTTGGATGGTCATGATGGAGGTTTAACCTATACCAGAGATAGAGGAAAGCATTGGCACTTTGTGGAGAGTCTGCCACTCACACAGTTCTATCACGTTCGTGTGGACAATGACATTCCTTACAATATCTATGGAGGTGCCCAGGACAATGGTTCGTGGCGTGGTCCAAGTCAGTCATGGTTTAAAGGAGGTATTAGAAACTTCTACTGGCAGCGCCTGAGTGTAGGAGATGGTTTTGATATGGCACCAGACCCAAATAATAATCGATATGGATGGTCCATGGGGCAGGGTGGTAACTTGAATTACTATGATCGTATTTCGGGAATCCTCTATAAAGTTAGACCTGTTCATCCTAATGGAGAGAGGCTAAGGTTTAACTGGAATGCAGCACTGGCTATAGATCCTATTGATAAATTAGTAGCCTACTATGGAAGTCAATTTGTCCATAAGACAAATGATGGTGGTAAATCATGGGAAATCATCTCTCCTGATTTGACTACCAATGATTCTACTAAGCAAGACTATAAAACAGGTGGGCTTACCTACGATAATACCGCTGCTGAAAACCATACGACAATCACAGCGATTGATGCAAGTGCCCGGCAGGCAGGAGTCATATGGGTAGGCACGGATGATGGCAATGTTCAGGTGACCAGGGATGGGGGTGAAACCTGGACCAATGTGGTTAAAAACATAAAAGGCCTGCCAGCAAATAGCTGGATCGCTCAGGTTAAAGCCTCGGAGTATAATGCAGCCGAAGCCTTTGTGGTGATTGACAATCACAGAATGAACGATTGGACACCTTATGTATATCATACCAGAAATTTTGGTAGAACATGGAAGAGGTTGGTAGATGATTCCAAAATGAGGGGCGCAACTTTGAGCTTTGTACAAGATCCGATCGAACCAAAGCTTATGTTTATTGGCACGGAGTTCGGTCTATGGATAAGTATAGATGCTGGTGAAAATTGGACGCAATTCACGAACGGTTTTGGTACAATTCCAACCCAGGACATGGTGATCCAACGCAGAGAGCATGACTTGGTCATCGGCACCTTCGGAAGATCATTCTGGGTTTTGGATGATATTAGGCCACTAAGAACTTTGGCAAATCTGGGTTTGAAAAAGGTCATGGACAAGCAACTTCATGTTTTTGATACACCAGATGCTTACAGAGTATTTCGTGGAGAATCCTTTGGCTACCGCGCTAATCTTGTAGGTGAGGCCATTTTTGAGGGAGAGAACAGGCCCTTAGGTGCCATGATCAGCTACTATTTTAAAGGTGCTGCTGGCAAGAAAAGCAACGTAAAAGTGGAAATCCTGAATCAGTCGGGTGAGGTGATAAAAACACTTAATCAAAGAGCGTCTGCTGGAATAAACCGCTTTTACTGGAATATAGATACAGATGGAGTCAAATTGGCTAGACCAGTAGGCAGCCGAAAGTTTGCTCGTGGTCCTGATGCATTGCCGGGTAATTATACCGTACGCATGACCTACAAAGATGCACAGTCTGAAAATACGGTTACTGTTCATGCAGACCCTAGAATTGAAGTTGATCCGGAAGCTATGAAAGTCAAAAAGGCCTTTATGGAAAAACATGGAGCTTTACAGGCGAGGGTTGACAAAATGAGCAATGATCTGCGTGAAGCGAAAGAACAGGTGGAGTTTGTGAACGAGCGCGTAAAAAACGAAGAATCGTCAATAAAGTCAGCGGTGGAGTCGCAAGGCAGGGACTTAGTTAAGGCGATAGATGAGGTATACTATCAGATCAACAGTAAACCTGTCAAGCAGGGTATCTATAGAGATGCTACCGTGCTTTCTGCTCAAGTGGGGGCATTGTCATTTACCATGCAATCTGTGCAATTGCCACTGACAAAAAATCAAGAAACGGCTATGGCACTTTTGGGACCAGCAGTGGCTAAAATGGAAGAAAAAGTACAGGAAGTGCTTTCTAGAGCATTCGGTGAATACAAAGCTTATATCAAAGGAACTGGATTAAGCTTGATTCCTGAGAAGTAGAGTCTGTTAATCATACACATATCGCCAGGTACCATCGGCCTGCCGCTTCCAGATAGAGTGGAAGGTGCCGGTGTTTTCGAACTCTTCACCATTTTCTCGGATGCCTTTGAAAAAGGTTGGACCCCAGGTATAGGCCATCGAAAAATCGTCTGAGACATCCACAAAGGACGGCTTCCAGGTGAGCTTGAGAATTGTGGTAGTAGAGTTGGCGTAAAAAGCTCGGATAGAATCTTTTCCGGTAATAAGCCTTCCACCTCGGCTAATGCTTCCATTTTCGGCTGCAAAATGCGCGAATGCCTCAGCCCTGCCTTCCTTGGCCAACATGTCATTAAAGGCCTGCTCCATTTTATAAATCTCTTGGATAACCTCAGCTTTCGTGAGTTCACCTGAGTTGTTTGAAGTGCAACCAATTATGCTGATAAGAAAAATTGATGCTAAAAAATTCTTCATGATTCAAAAGTTTACCAATAAGGTAAGGCATTGGAATCAGAACTCTAAGCGGATTTCTATGAGCTCAAATGCTTGTAGATTAGTGGTTTAAAACATCACCTTTTCGGAAATCTCCTTCACCGATGGTGTCATTTTCATTGGTGTCTGAGTCTATGTAGATCTTCCAGATATCTGAGACCTTTTTGAGTGTTACATTGAACTTGCCATAGTAGGATTTTGATCCAGCTGCATTGTATCGCGTAAGTTTATAGATACCTATTTCATAGGCCCAATCTCCTTTTTGGATGCGTTTTAAAAAACTAAACTCAATCCTCTGCTTTACTTTTTGAGCATTCCAACGGTTGAAATTTTCAAGATTTCTGTCTTTGTATTCCTGTCCGATGTACATATTGCCTCCATCGGCAGAAACCCGGATGACATCATTGGTATGTATCTGATTGAATAAAGTGGCGTCCAAGTCCTGGTAGGCTTGCATAAAGTTGAGCCAAACGTCCTTGTCGATTTTTTCTTGCTCGTTGTTTTGAGCAAAGGTACTCTGCGCTATAAGCAAGAGTACTGCTATGCAATAGTTTTTCATTCTAATGACCTTTCGACAAGAACGGTGAGTTATTGGTTTTCTTATGTCTGACAAGCTCACTACCTGGTTTGTAGCAATACTCCATTTGATTGGTTTTGAAGTAATTCAGGATTCCTGAAGAGCTCTATTGCCTGTCGATAGATCTCGTTGGTTTCATTGTAGATCTTGTAAAAGGCATCATCGTCAAAAATGTCACGAGCAATTCGGGCTTTAACCAAATAGCTCAATAGGTTTCGAGATTTGTCGAATTGCTTTTTGTTATATCTGACTCTGTTCTTGTTACCCAGTAAGACTAATTCCTTTAACATGTTTGTGGTCACCTTGAAATTGGCCTGATAATCTTCAAAACTCATCTTTTTGAGTTCAGGGTGATTGTCTCGGTAGTCGAGTGTGTATTCACGGATCGTATTACTTGCTGAAAGCCTGTTGATGTAGGAACTATTGTCAGTAGTATCAAGCGCCACAAAGTAATCCGGCATGATTCCACCACCACCATAGACCGTGCGGCCATTGGATGTCTTATAGGCTAAGTTTTCATCGAACTGAACACTATCCTTTACGAATAGCTCTCCAGACATATATCGATTGTAGTAATCCGCATTATAGTCTTTTTCGCCATCGTCATAGGGTTTCTGGATAGAACGACCGCTTGGCGTGTAGTATCTGGCGATCGTCATTCGGAGTTCAGATCCGTCCTGTAAGTCAAAAGGCAATTGAACCAACCCCTTACCAAAGGACCTTCTGCCTACAACCAATGCTCTGTCATTGTCCTGTAATGCGCCAGCTACAATCTCCGATGCGGAGGCGCTACCTTCATTCACTAAAACCACCAGCGCTCCGTCTTTGAAAATGCCATCGCTGGTGGCCCTGGCCTTACTGTCATACTTTGTGCTTTGCCCCTTTTGGCTCACGATGACTTCACCAGCACTGAGAAATTCATTACTCATTCCGATCGCTGCGCTCATATAACCACCCGTATTATTCTGCAGGTCTAGAATCAGTTTCGTCATTCCCTGAGCTTTTAGTTCAGCCAAAGCCTCTTTGAATTCGTCATAAGTGGTTTCTGCAAAGCGATTGACTTTGATATAGCCCATCTCTTCGTCAATCATGTAACTGGCATCCAAAGAATACTGCGGAATAGCGCCTCTCTTTAACTCAAAGGCGAGTAATTCAGACTCGTTTTTCCGAACGACTCCAACTTCCACTTTCGACCCTCTTGGGCCACGGAGCATGCCAAATACTTTCCTGTTACTCATGCCTATGCCGGCTATGTTTTCACCATCAACAGATACAATTTTATCTCCTGCAATGATTCCTGCCTCTTCAGAAGGGCCACCAGGCAAAGGAGATACTACATAGAGGGTATCTCTTAAAAGATTGAACTCAACTCCTATACCGTCATAGGTTGCTCTTAACTGAGAAGCAGCAAGTTCTCTTTCTTTGGGTGGAATATAAATCGTATGTGGATCGAGTTTGTCCAGCATATTTTCGATGGATTCCTCAATCAAAGATTCTGTATCAACCGAATCGACATAATCATTTTCGATATATTCTAAAAGCTCTCTGAATTTTTGAATGGAAGCCAGATACTTCTTGTCCGTTTTGGGTTCTGCATATTCAGAACCTATCAATATACCAACGATGACCGCGATGGTAAGAAGTATAGGTAACTTGATATGGTATGATGAATTTTTGTAATCGCTCACTTTTGACCTGTTATTAATTCACTAAAATATGAATTTGACCCGAAAACATGGATAAATGTCATAGTATGATTGTAACGAATCGTCTTTGTTTGTGTTCAGTTTTTTAGTCGTTTGACATAGAAAACTATGACCTAAAATCGTTAGATTCGTTCATCACGTAAACAAAATGGAAAAAATACTTAAGCGTACCATCACCGACCTTGTATCGGAGAATCATGTCAGAGCTTCTGTCCTCTATTATTTCGGAGTAAGGTTTTATGATTACAAGCTAGAGACTCTGGAAGAGGTTTGTGCTGAGCTAGGTATTGATCCTGATTCATTAATCAACAGCCTTGAGCTGGTGATGGACGAAAAAGAGTCTACACAAAAACAATTGAAGGCCTACCCGGCAGAGTTGGTGGTTGAATACCTCAAACATGCACACTACCTCTTTATCAAAAAGAGGTTACCTTACATTGGACAACTGATTGACGGTATAGAAGAAGTTAATTTTAGATATAAATCTTTGTCTGCCGATCTAAAGTCCATCTTTCCGATGTTTGTAGAAGACTTCATTCATCATATCCATGAGGAGGAAGATACCATGTTTTCCTACATTGCTAGACTCAATAGATTCTTAAACGATGAGAAGCCTTCTTCAGAGATATATTACTTAATGGAGCAGTTTTCGGTGCAAGAATTTGCCATGGAACATGAAGTTCATGAAAGTGAAATGAAAGGTTTCAGAAAGTTCACCAACGACTATCAATACTGTGATGAGGCAGATTTGCATATCAAAGTGCTCTACACTGAATTGCAGAGATTCGAACGGGACTTACTCATTCATGCCAAAATTGAAAATGAGATTCTCTTTCCTAAGGCTATGCAGCTAGAGCGTCTCGCCAAACTGAAGTTTTACGATTTATCCAAGTTGAATTAATGGGTAGAATCGTTGCCATAGATTATGGCACCAAAAGAGTAGGTCTTGCGGTGACCGATCCTCTTCAAATCATTGCCTCAGCTTTGGATACCATTCATTCTAAAGACGTAATTGCCTACCTCAAAGTCTATAATGAGAGTGAGGGCATTGAGTCCTTCGTTCTGGGTATGCCGAAGAGACTTGACGGCACTCCAACAAATGCAACTCCTTTAGTACAACAATTTCAGCGGCTGTTGAAAAAGAATTTTCCTGAAAAACCCGTTTATTTGCATGACGAAAGATACACTTCGAAAATGGCATTGGATGCTATGATCGCTGGCGGTGTAAAAAAGAAGGACAGGAGAGAAAAAGGGAATATTGATAAGGTGAGTGCCACCATTATTCTACAATCTTACCTCGAAAGCAAATAGCATATGATTTATCCAATTGTTGCTTACGGAGATAACGTATTAAGGCAAGAAGCAGAAGATTATCCTCAGGATTCGCAGGACTTAACCAGTTTGGTTGAGAGCATGTACGAAACCATGTACAATGCCAATGGTGTCGGTTTGGCCGCACCACAAATTGGAATGTCACATCGAATCTTTATCATCGACTCTACTCAGATGGGAGAGGAGGATCAGGCAGCCAAAGGGGTTAAGCGTGCTTTTATCAACCCTGAAATTCTTGATGAATATGGCAATGAGTGGTCTTTTGAAGAAGGTTGCCTAAGTATTCCAGATGTACATGCCGAAATTCTGCGCCCGGAAAAGCTGACCATTCATTATTACGATGAGTTGTGGAATGAGCACGAGGAAGAGTTTGATGGATTGACAGCTCGGGTCATTCAACATGAGTATGACCACCTGGAGGGAGTGCTATTTACGGACTATGTCAAAGGTCTGAAAAAGCAAATGCTTCGTTCCAAGTTAGTGGGTATCTCAAAAGGGAATGTTAGTGTTAAGTATCGCATGAAATTTCCAATCAAGAAATAGGTTTTAAAATGAGCTTGTTCAAACTATCCTTTGTTCTGTTTATCAGTTTGTTTATCGTTGGTTGTCATGCTAAAGTGACTCACTCAGAGAATATATCGGCTGATTCGGTAGAGGAGCTGGAGAAGCCTTTTGTTCATACGGCCTATTTTTGGTTTAAGGAAGACGCTACGGAACAGCAGATTGCGGACTTTAAAAGTGGAGCTGAGCGCCTTAAAGAAATCGAAACGGTTAAATTTTTTCATGCCGGACCTCCTGCACCAACTACAAGAGAGGTAATTGAAAATACCTATGATTATGCGGTTGTTTTTCATTTCGAAGACTTAGAAGCACAAGAGTTTTATCAGAAGGCTCCTCTCCATCTTAAGATGATTGAAGATCACTCAAGCATTTGGGAGCGTGTAATGGTTACAGACATCAACTAGTTCATTCAATTTCCATTTTTTTTGTAACCTATAATCCATTCTTCAGTATTAGTCTTATATTAGTTTTACAAATAAGAGTGAAATATGAAAGGAACCCACCTTGGAGAGTTTGAAGAATTGGTGTTGATGACCTGCGCACTTTTGATCAATACAGCATATAGTGTGACAATTGGAGCAGAGATTGAATCACAAACGGGTAGGAGTGTAACACTTTCTACAGTACATACTGCTTTATATAGATTAGAGAAAAAAGGCTTTGTTGAGTCCTACATGGGAGGAAGCACTACTGAACGAGGTGGTAGAAAGAAAAGACTTTATCGAATAACGGCTTCTGGTTTCGATACGCTCAATCAAGCCAAGGACCTGCGCCAACGTATGTGGTCTATGATGCCGGAATATAAATTTTAGGAAAATATTAGTTTGACAAATAAGAAGAATATAGATCGTGCCTCTCCTCCAAAGTGGATTGATAAGTTGTTGCAGTGGTTTTGCTCAGCTTATTATATCGATGAGGTACAAGGTGACTTGCATGAGTGGTTTGACAGGAGGGTTGAGCAAAAAGGTCAGCATTATGCTCGAATCATGTACTTCTTTGATGTCATTACTTACTTCAGACTTTTTAGGTTAAAAAGAATCAATGAAATGGAACGAAACAACAATATGCTACTGCTAAACTATCTTAAAGTCGCGGCCCGACAGTTCAAAAAGAATTTTTGGTACTCTTCACTCAATGCTTTCGGACTTACGATCGGCATTCTCAGTTCTTTACTTATTTCTCTATATATACTGGACGAGTTGAGCTTTGATCGATTTCATACCGACCATGAGAATATTTATCGATTGATCAATCATAACCCCAAGTCCGGTGATAAGAGCCAGTCAACACCTTCTCCCTGGAAGATCAATATGGGGTCTGACTTTCCAGAAATTAAGGCGCATACCCGTTTAGGTCAAGATGTGGTATTGGTCACACAAGAAGATCAGAACTTCTTGGAAAACGACTTCTATTGGGCAGATGAAAACTTCATGAGCTTTTTCAGTTTTGAGGTATTGCAAGGTGATCGAGAAACTATGCTCACTGAGCCCAATAGTATTGTGCTCACAGCTTCAAAGGCAATACGCTATTTCGACCGTCTTGACGTAGTGGGTGAACAACTTCCCATAAAAGTGTATGACGGGAACAAAGACTTCCTGATGAAAGTAACAGGAGTGATAGCCGATATTCCGACCAACTCTCATTTACAATTCGACTTTTTGGGATCTATGCCGACCACCCGAGAAATGTACGGAAAGTTTGATAACTGGTGGGGACTTAACTGGTTAAGCAGTTACGCAAAACTGGAGTCAGCATCTGACTTAGAGGCTGTTAAAGCTAAAGTGCCGGGTTTCTTTGATAAGTATCAAAGAGAGGGAGCTTCAGAGACAAGTGGAATCATTTTTCAGCCGTTGGCTGATGTGAGGTTAAACTCAAATGACATCCATGGTAAGGCTGAAAAGGGAAACAAAGACTATATCTACCTCTTTGGTTTCGTTGCCATAATGATCCTTTTAGCCGCTTCTATTAACTATATCAACCTGACCACAGCAAAATCATCTTTAAGAGGGAAGGAAGTGGGAATGCGAAAAGTCTTTGGAGGAACACGAAGACAAGTCGCTCGACAGTTTTTCATTGAATGTGGATTTCAGGTGGCAATCGCCTTGACACTGGCAATGGGTTTGGCGATGCTGGTTTTACCCTTGTTTAATGAAGTTGTAGACAAGCAGATGCTACCTAGAGATTTGTTTCAGGCACCCGTCTTGGCAGTTCTCGGCCTCATGTTTATCATCATTTTCTTATTGTCTGGAATTTACCCGGCCTTGGTAATGAACCGTTTCAGACCGGTTGACGTGATTCGAGGTAATATGCTGGGCGCTCTGGGCACAAGGTCATGGGTAAGAAAGATTCAGGTACTGGTACAGTTTTGTATTGCGGCATTCCTCATTTCCAGTACCCTGATTGTGCTTAACCAAATGCAGCACATTGATCAATTTGACAAGGGTTTCAATGCCAGTCAGTTAATATCGATTCCTGTTGATGATAGAGGTATGCAGGAAAAATTAACTGTCATAAAAGAAAGAATGCGACAGATAGATGGTGTACATCATATCTCTGCGTCAGGAGAGAGTCTACCCAGTCAAATGAATTACACCATGAGTTTTTCCTGGGATGGAAAAACTACCCAGGAGAATGATTTGATCCATTTGGTAGCCATTGATTATGATTATTTGGAAACTATTGAGGCAAATTTGCTTTTCGGACGAAACCTGTCCAAACAGATCGTCTCTGACTCTACCGTTGTCTGCCTGATCAATGAATCTGCCTTCAAAAAAACTGGCTGGGAATCACTTGACGGACAGAAAGTAGATTTGGACAATGATGCGAGAGTTGTGGCCGGTGTGATCGAGAACTTTCATTATAATTCGCTTCACAGTGCTGTTGCCCCTACGGCCTATGTATTAATACCACCAGGTTCCAGGGCGAGTCCAGATAATTTGATCATAAGATTGAATACCGAACAGGTGACTTCTGCATTGGATCGGATTGATCAAATCTGGAGGGAGTATAGTGATCAGCCATTGGATTTTAGGTTTGTAGATCAGTCTTTTGCGAACCTGTACGGAGATGAGCGAAAATTTGTCAAAGTAGTGCTAGGCTTTTCGATAATCGGAATCTTTCTGACGGTACTGGGCTTAATCGGTTTGGTTTCCTTCATGGCTGAAAGACATTCAAGAGAAATTAGCATCAGAAAAGTGTTGGGAGCTACAATAGGAGAGGTGCTGGCCAGGTTTAGCAGTCAGTTTGTTGTGATCTTCATAGTGGCTATGGCTGTGGCCTTGCCGTTGAGCTATTTGGCCATGCAAGAATGGCTTCAAGGTTTTGCCTTTCCTGTTGATATCTCATGGACAGTTTTCCTGTCGGCAGCTGTGATATCTATTTTTATAACCTTGCTTAGCGTTGGGAGTCAAAGTCTGAAAGTGGCCTCATCTAATCCTACCAAGTATTTGTCAGACCATTAACCTTTCAATAGGAAAGTAGCCTAATAAAAATCATCAATAGGGGATATGTCTTTGCTGAGAAGGCATATTCCCTATTTTTGTGCCTTTATTCATTAGAATCGAGCCGTTGATATGCAGCAAGTAGATGATTTCCTGAGTCTCATTGATAGTTATATTGGAAGTGCCGGATGGTTCCCTTTTGCCTTGTTGGGCGTTGGTCTATTCTTCACTATTTATTTAAAATTTCCACAAATAAGGTTTTTTGCCTTCGCTATAAAGGTGGTCAAAGGTAAGTTTGACAGTAAGGATGATGAAGGAGATACCTCTCACTTTCAGGCACTTACCACTGCGCTTTCTGGTACAGTGGGTACTGGTAACATCGCAGGTGTTGCATTGGCGCTTCATTTGGGTGGTCCCGCTGCGCTGTTCTGGATGCTTGTTACTGCCGGCATTGGCATGTGTACCAAGTTTGTGGAGGTAACGCTTTCCCATAAGTACAGAGAGAAGGCATCAGATGGTACTATGGCAGGAGGCCCGATGTACTACATGAAGAATGCAAGTTTCAACTTGCAAGGCAAAAAGGTCAATATGAAGTGGCTGGCGGTAATCTTCGCTTTCGCCACAGTTTTATCAGCCTTTGGTACAGGCAGTCTTCCTCAGATCAATAGTATATCTACTTCTATTCAAGCCACTTTTGGTATTGAACTATGGATCACCGGGGCTGTATTGGCAGTTTTGTTGGGTATAGTAATTATTGGCGGTATCAAGCGGATTGCAGCTATTACCGAAAAGCTGGTGCCAACGATGGCCTTAATTTATTTCATTGGATGTTTTGCTGTAATTCTGGCGAACCTCGATAATCTCTTACCTTCCTTAGCCGCCATTGTAGGAGATATTTTTACAGGTTCTGCAGCGGCAGGTGGTTTCCTCGGTGGAACTATCTGGTATGCTTTTGACAGGGGTGTGAACCGTGGCTTATTTTCGAACGAAGCAGGGCAGGGTAGTGCGCCTATTGCTCATGCATCTGCCAAGGCACATGAACCTGTATCTGAAGGTATGGTGGCCATTCTGGAGCCTTTTATTGATACCGTTATTATCTGCACCATTACAGGTTTGACTTTGCTATCATCAGGTGTTTGGAATGAGAAGCATCAAAATATTTTCCAAGCAGCAGACATGGAGATTCTTGCAGGGACAAATTATACGGATGAGACAGAAGAGGGAGTGAAGCAGCTAGCTGGACATATTCAAGGTGTCAGTCGATTGGAACTGTTTGATGGGCCATTGGATGTTGAGAATGGTAAGATCACCTCTGATGCTACTGTAATTCATGCGAGATCCTTGGCGGAGAATGTAAGAGTGAAGAATGATATTGATGAACCATTTACAGGAATTATTTTGGTTCGAGAAGGCAGACCTGTTGACTCTTATGAAACCTTCGAAGGAGAATCACTGGTGCATAGTGCGCCATTAACCACCATTGCTTTTACCAAAGGCTTCTTTGGAGATTATGGTCAGTACATTGTATCAATCGGATTATTGCTGTTTGCCTTTAGTACGGCCATTTCATGGTCTTACTATGGTGACCGTGCGATGACTTTCCTTTGGGGTTCTGGTTCCGTAAAGTATTTCAGAATCGTATATGTGGTGGCCTTCTTCTTGGCTTCTTTTCAAGATACAACTATCATCTGGACGCTTTCTGGAATTACTATTGCGCTCATGACCCTGCCTAACCTTGTAGGGATTTTCTGGTTGCGTAAAGAGATGAAATCAACAATTTCAGATTATTGGGAAGGATTCAAAAAGGAGTTTCCTGATGTGAAGACACCAGAATAAAAAAAGCCCCGAATTGTCGGGGCTTTTTTTTGGAATCAGTTTCCGTTGGGCTTGTACCTAAAGACTCGAGTAGTAGCAAAGCTGTCATATACAGGAAAGTACTTGTTGAGAATGCCTTTGTACTTTTCATAATGTTTACCGAGCGTCTTTTCTCCTTGCAATACATCTGAGTACTGAAACATAAGGGTAATCTTAGTTTTATTCTCATTGAGAATGCCATCTTTTACAAGTTCACGCTGGACTTCCTCCATCATCTTTTTTGACTTGGCAAGCGCATTATTGACACCTCTGACAAACTTAACCGGCTTGCCGTCTTTCATGATTACCACCTTAGCCAATTCGGCAGAGTCTTTACCCGCTAAGTAGCGCTTGATTTCATCCCATGACGCTGCTTTTAAAGTATCCTGTTTATTGTCTTGGGGTGTAACTTCAATAGTTTCGGGTACTGCGGAAGCCTTACCTACAAAGGCACTGCTGATAATCGTGGCAGTAAGTAGCAGCGTAATAATGCCCACTTTAGGGCTAATGTTGGTTTTCTTTGGATAAATCATACGTTCTATTCTGTTTTTAAATTCTGAGTTATTGCCTTTGGCTGCCATTGCAACCTGGTTTGAAATCGAAATTTCTTGAAGTCTCATGAGTGCTCGGCTATAAGCCAATTCATCATGTACTTCGATTACCTCATCGTCACAGGCGTATTCCATTTCTCTTCTCAAGCCCCTTATGATCATTATGAGAAATGGATTGAAGAAGAATAGGGTTTCTAGACCAACTAAAATGGCATTGACCAGATAGTCATTATGCTTGATGTGCATTAATTCGTGCCTGATGATGGCATCTAGTTCTTCAGAGGAAAACCCTGAAATAAGGCCTGTCGGAAAGTATATAATGGGTTTTAATGTGCCGATCGTCATAGGGGAATTCACCAAGGAACTCACCATAAGTTTTACCGAACGGGAAAGCTTTAAAGCATTGCGTATTTCCTTGACTTTACCAAGAGTGGCCTCATCATGAACCTCGATTGCCGATGCTTTGCATTGATGGAGTTTATTGCGATTAGCCATAAAGCGCACAATACCAATACCTATTCCAGTTAACCAAATGATGTTGATTAAGAGGCTATTATCACTTACCCAAAGTTTGACTTGTTCAGTCAAAGTAGTTGGAGAATGAAAATAGACTGGTTGAGACTCTACTAGACCAGACCCCTGCTGAGTTATAGGCAATGGAGATTTCCAAAAGAGGGTAGCAATAGTAAGTACAAGAAAGATAGAGACTCCCCATATTTTCATCACTCTTCTGTACTTCGATTGTTTGAGTAAAAAAGAAAGGAGGTTAACGAGAATCCAAACGCCAAGGGCTATCCACAGGGAGTGGATCAATGTCCAAGTCATTATGATTTCTAAGCCTCTCATTTCTTCCTTCTTTTGTTTTCAAGTTGGTCTAGCATAGCACGGATTTCATCGAGTTCCTCCTGACTAGGCTGTTGGTTACCTAAAGCTTGTAGGATGAGGTTTTGAGAAGAACCGCTAAAAACTTTGTTGACAAAGCCACCCAACATTTCCTTTTGCACATCGGTCTGCTCGACCACTGCCGAATATATATGAGTTTGTCCTTTGGGCTCACGGCTAAGAAATCCTTTATCAAACATGTTCTGAATGATCTTCAAGGTGGTCGTATAGCCAGTACTTTTTGTTTTGGTCAAGTGGTTGTGCACTTCTCTTGCCGTTGCACTGCCAAACTCCCATAAGACTGTCAATACTTCGAGTTCACTGTTGGTCGGTTGAACCTCCATATATTATATTCTTTTAGTTACTCTACGATTTGTATCGTAGCAAATGAAAGAAGTTTATAAATTGGAAGCAAGAAAAACCTACGATTTCTGTCGTAGGCAAGAAAAAAAACTACGAAAATATGCTATTTAGGGAGATTTTATCTATTCAGGCTAAAGAGCCAGGATCTTCTTTGAGGCAGCAATTCCAGCTTTGAGGAAGTCCATTACAATCTTGGATTGCTGTACAGCCGACTTTGATTTTACTATTTCAGATGCTTTTAGCACTGCCCCATTGAATGGTTCTTGTATCCATTCTCCATATGGGAGTGCTTCTAAATCTCTATAGTGATTATCTCCTGCTTGCGACCAGGTGGTAATGTAATAGTAGGGCTCTTCACTAGCCGGATCAGGGATTCCCATGCCTATGCTGAACGACTTGGTGGCATTTCCAAGGTCATCGAAAACCATGGGTATGTAAACACCATGATCAAAGTGATGAGGCCAGGTTCTAGTGGTAGATGCTGTTTTATGTGCTTTTGCAAAGTACTCAAGCGCTAAGTTGCTATTCGCTCTGTGCTTAGCCATTTCTTCGAATAGGGGTGGTAAGTCAAGCTTATATGGAGTTCCCTTATCTGTTTCATGAGGTGGAATATCATAGTGGATATCCATTTTCATTAGAGCCGCATCTTTTCCGAATTCAGTGAGCTGGCTTTTGACCCAAGCTAGAGCCGTTTCATTGGTTTTGCCATGTAATGGAAACTCAGAAGTTGGTTTCATATCCGCGTTGTACACAATCAAAGTGAGATCCTTTGATCGCATCGCGAAGCGAAAATTACCCTTGCGTTCTCTGATCCAATTGCCCGCAAGCACTTCTTCTTGTGGTAGCCACTTTAGATTGGTATGGCTATCGTCAGGAAGGTTTTTCACATAATGCTTAGCCGCCATGGCGATAAATTGAACACCTCTATGAATTTGCTCAATGGCAGGTGACAGTTCTTTAGGCTCAACCTTACCCAGTAATTTCCAATTTGACTTTATGGTAGCTAATGACATACCTACCGACTTACCTCTCTCATATCGTTGTCATATGAGGTTTGACAACTCGGGCAAATATAACCTTGCTCGTGTTTTTTGAGCTGGATTCCACTTACATGATTGACTACAAAATCTTTGATAAAAGCATGTCTGCTATTGTTGTTATTCACATCAATTTGCTTGTCCTCCATTAAGTCAATGGCTTTTCCGCCATACTCTTGAAGTCCCCAACAATTTGGGCAAACGCCTTCAGGTGTAGGTATTGGATTCTTTTTCCAGTGGAACATTCCCATTAATCTTCTATTTTGACACCTTTCCAAAAAGCGACATAGTTTTTAATTCCTTTGGCCAATTCTGAAGTTTCAGGATAGTACCAGGCGGCATCTGGATTCTCAGAACCATTCACTTCTACCGTGTAGTAGCTGGCTACTCCCTTCCAGGGGCAATTAGAATGTGTAGAGCTTTCCTTGTAATATTCTTTTTTAATGGAGTCATGTGGGAAATAGTGATTTCCTTCTACAACTACCGTCTCATTGCTCTCGGCAATTATTTCATCGTTCCAAATAGCTTTCATACTTGATATTTTTCCTCCAACACAATATACAGGTTATTAAGTTGCCATATTGGACATTCTTGGCTTCAGAATGTCGGCCATCTGATAATCCTGTTGAGCAAGAGGTATAAAATAAAGAAGCCAAGTGCTGCAATAGCACTCGGCCTCACGGTCTGATCAAAACAGCATTACTACTTCCTTATGTCCTTTGAAGTATCCACAACAGCATTTGAAGGTTTCTTCATTCTGGCTTCATCGAAGCCTAAATTGAATTTGAAATCATAAGCCACATGGTCACCGTACTGTTGCTTTTGTTCTGTGTCGCTTGTAGTCATTAAAGCAGGAAATTTTAAGCCATTAATTTCAGCGATATAGTTATTCACCCTTAAGGCAGGTCCAAAGGATTTCTGGTCTTTAGGTACATTGAGGGTATCAAGTAACGGACCATAGCCTACAGTGTATTCGTAGCCCACGAGTAAAAATGTAGTGGCATCAATGTAAAGGGTATAAGTGTCATTTTTGGATTTGCCCAGTATGGGTGCCTCCTTATACCCCATTTCTATCTTATATACTTCATTTTGGAAGGCTTTATGGGTGATTTTATCCGGCTTTCCTAGCTTCACATTGGCATCTTGTGTAAGCCATGGTAGGTTCAAATAGTAAAACCAAACATAGTGCTGATGATTAGGTGGATTACCGTTACGCCAGTCAACAGTCCAAACTTCTTCGCCATCATAGGTCAATTTAGAGCCTATTAGCGGCCAATCTTGATATGATTTTCCTGTCGTCATATCAAAAGTTTGCTCAGTGATCCAAAACCTTAGAAATCCCAGCGATTCACTATACATCACTGTTTTGAAAGACATGGTTTTGAGATTCTTCCACTTTTCAAAACCACCATGGGCCTCGATCATTTGCTCAATTACTTCTTGACTGTGCTTATTGGCGTAAGTGGGACCATCAGTCATGGCTGATACCTGTCCAAAGGAATATCCTAAGAACAGTATCATCGTTGATATTTGATATAGCTTTTTCATCTCTTTGAAGCACCAACGGTGATCTATCAAAGAGGTCCCTTGAGATGTTGCGAGCAACAGATTGTGTCACTAATGGCAACGGACAATCAGGAGAGTTGAGTTATTAAATCAAATTTACATCTGCCATGACTTCGAGCAGTGCGGGGCCGTCATGTGCCAATACTTTTTCCATTTGGTTTTCCAACTCACTTTTATCCTCAACTCTGATGCCCAATGCCCCGCAGCTGTTGGCATAGTCTGAGAAGTTAGGATTATGTAAGTCGGTAGCCCAGACGTCAAATTCACCAGCCCGTTGTTCCTTAGAGATTTTACCAAGTTCGGAGTTGTTCAGAAGGATGAGCTTGATTGGCATGTTGTATTTAACTGCTGTAGTTAACTCGGCAAGGTACTGGCAAAAGCCGCCATCACCGGCTACGGCTATCACCGGACGTGTGTCTCCGACTGCAGCCCATGCCCCCATAGCGGCTGGAAAAGCAAAGCCAATAGAGCCCAAATAGCCCGACATAAGAAAGTCATGCGATTTACTCTCGAAGTATCGACCGAAGGAGTAGGCATTGTTTCCAACGTCTACGCACATTACCGCATTTTCTGGGGCAAGTTTGTTCATTGCCTCGAATACAGCAATAGAACTGATGCCATTTCCACGGTCATCTATCAAACGTTTAGCCTTCTCTGATTTCCATATCGCCCATCTTTTTGCCACCTCTGGTCTTTGGTCGACTGTCTCGATTTTTCCAGAAAGGGCATCGCTAAAGATTTTTACTGTAGCTGATATTTCCCCCCAGACTGGTGCATCTATTTTGTGGAACTTACTGAGCGCTAGCGGATCGAAATCGACCTGAATCGTAGGTTTATGATCGGTTATTCCTGTGTGATTAGAGAAGGAAGCACCGAATACACAAAGCAAATCTGTCTCATTCATAAACCAAGAGGCAATTGGGGTACCGCTTCGTCCTAATACTCCACAACCCAGTGGATGACTATCTGAGATAAGCCCCTTAGCTTTAAAAGTAGTAAGGATAGGCGCGTTAATACTTTCAGCAAAAGCAGTGATGGTATCCATATGGAACCTTGCACCATGGCCGACAATGATAACGGGTCTTTTTGCCTCTCTGAACATACCGAGTGCCTTGTCAATGCTCTCTGGAGCAGGACTTATTTGCGGTGCAGGCATTCTGCCTTCCGAAGTTTGGGCCACTGCGTTTTCCGGAGCAGGTAACTCCTGCACTTCATCTGGGAAAGTCAAATGAGAAACATCTCTCCTTAAAATAGCATGTTTAACCGCTAATGACATCAATTCAGAATGCTTGGAATTATTCTGTACGCGATGATTGAATTCAGCTACTGTGCTGAAAGCCTTCACCAAATCAACCTCTTGAAAGTTGCCTGTACCTACTACCTGAGTGGCCACTTGACCTGTTAATGCCAAAATGGGAGCTCTATCTACTTTTGCATCCCAAAGTCCAGTGAATAAGTTTGTAGCACCCGGTCCGGCTATAGAAAAGCAAGCGGCTGGTTTTCCTGTCAGTTTTCCGTAAGCTGAAGCTGCAAAAGCAGCAGCCCCTTCATGACGAATGCCATAGAAGTCAAGATTACCTTTTTCTTCTTGTCTTCGCATGGCATCAGCAAAACCAAGGTTGGAATGACCCACCATACCAAATACTTTGTTGACACCCCAATTGACCATGGTTTCTGCCATGATATCAGAAATGGTAGTTTCATGAGGAGCTTCCTCTTCAATTCCGACATAGACCGCATCATCTTCTACTTTGGTCAAGAATGTCGCGACACCATCATCAAAGCCCGGAGCAATTCCGGTACAGGGGTGGTAATCCCATCCATGCCACGGGCAGCGTAAAAGACCGTTTTCAATACTGCCTTCACCCAGTGGGCCTCCCTGATGTGGACATTTGTTGTCCAGGGCCGAAAACTTGCCTTCAAAATGAGTAAGACAGATTCCCTGATGTTCAGCCGTGACAGACATTACACGCCCTTCGGGCAGTTCCTCGGTGTTGTCGAGCACTTTGTGCCATTTCATTTTTGTAGCCATGGGTCTATGGGTTAATTCGGTTTAAAAATTGGTCTCGTTTTATACGGACTTTTCTGACTGAAAAGAGGATAAGTACAAGGGTGGCCAGCACAAGTGTAGACACCCCAACGATTAAGAGAATTGTTCTTAATCCGCTATCATGCATTTCTGATTGTAGGGTAAAAATGGCTTCAATCAGCCCAGCAACTGAAAAAACAGCTATGCTGATGTACAGTCCAACTTTTGCCAGATTCAGCAGAAATAGCTGAGAAATCTTCTTTTTGATTAAGTTCTTGTCGTATGGCTCTTCACGAAAAAGTTGGTTGATTTCGTCACTGGTAGCCGTGCTCAGGTGTGAGGTTGACATGATGATCATACCTATGCCAGGAAGAAGTGTTAACGGTATGACCCAGTTATCCATTATTCTAGTCGTCTAATTTTTTGAGGGTCGATATACAATACTTTCCACTCATCAAGTTCTGTGACCATGCCCTGAATATTGGTGGCGTCAGCCACAAAGCCCAAAATTTCTTCGTTGATATCTTCTCCCTGCAAACCTTTGAGAATGTAATATTCGGCAGTCTTCTCAGGAGTTTGCACAACAAAAACAGGAGGTATGCCCCCTGAAATACAAAGTGCCGCACAAGAAAGGTGGGGCTTACTTTGCCCAGGCTTCATTGAACCGAAGTAACATTTAGGATCTACAATTTCTCCAGTCAAGGTTTTGTTTATCATGGTTGTAGGGAAAGCCTGATACTTAGTCTTTTCTACGAGCTTCTCATGTCTGAGAAGCGCACCTTCTTTTTCTGTAAGTTCCATCAGGGTGAAGCCATCCTGATAGATAAGCGTGCCGCGAATGATGACTTCAAAATCACTGATGTTTGAACCAATTTTCTTCTGCATCTTTTCTACAGAATTTCTTGCCCCAAACTTGCCAAAATCGATGAGCATGATGTTTTTTCCAACTGCGCCATTTTCATCAGCCAGTACACGAATATGGGGTACAGGTTCCATTCTGATCACTCCCGTCACCTCAGTAAGCTCCCCGAATTCGTAGGTGCCGTTGCTGATATGGTCGTGAGAAGTGGAAAGGAAATAAGAGATACCACCCATAATTGCGAAGAGTAATACCACAAAAGCCAATACGAACCTGACGATTCCTTTTGGTGCATTGGGCATATATCCGATATAGAAGTCGTTCTTCATATTAGCTTTCTATGGTTACGGGTTCTATGGTGGTTCCTTCTGGTTTAGGTGCAGGGTTCACAAATACACGTTCACCTTCCAGTTTTAATGCGTAAGTCGACACTTTCTCAGTGAAAGGTGGGGGTGAAGTACCATTATGCGGTTCATATTGATAGCCATGCCATGGACATGTCACACAACCATCGATTACCTTTCCTTCACCCAAAGGACCGTTTTGATGCTTGCAGATATTATTAATGGCAGAAAGCTTCCCATCATATTTAAAAATAGCAATGTTCTCACCATTAAGGGTCAATACCTTGGCACAGTCATCTTGAATGTCATCCAGGTCACAGGCATAATAATAGCCATCTGATTTTAGGTCAAGTCCTCTTCCTGAAAGGACCGAAGAGGCAAAGTGTAAACCAATAATAGTTAACATACCGAACATTAAGCCACCGTATAGAAATGGAGAAGACTCTAGCTGAACTACTCCCAGCATAACATGCATAATGATCAGGCCATAAGCGACATAAACCATCATATGAAGGGCTTTCCACACTTTTGGACTTAGGTTTTTAAGCCAAAAGTCATGACTAGTGGCAGCCATTAGGAAGAAAATAATTAGGGCTATAAAGCCTAAAACCTGAAATGGAAACCTAACCAGACTGTCATAACTCCCATTGGAGGTTAGAAGTGATAGTAGTGGGTTCTTATTCCCCAAAGAATGGAACTGAAGGATGCTGAAAACACCATGGACCAGTGCTACCAAAAACATAGTTACGCCCAAATGCCTGCGATTGTAAAGTAGTGGTAAGAATCGCTTGTTTAGTCTGGACAAGGGTCCAATACTTAGAATAATGTGAAGTAAGAGCAGGGCCAATGTTGCGGTTGCTCTAATAATCATCGTTTCAGCCGTTAGCTCTGGATTGAATGTCGCTGTAAACCCTACATAGAGACCAATATAAGCCGCGACAAAGATGAAGAGAATGATGTCATAGATCCTCTTCTGCCTATTCCACAATATGCCTGCGTAGTTAACACTCATTCTGTGGAAGTTTGGATAAGTTGATGATATAAGGTCTTGTCATGGAGTTTATCGACCAATAAGAGATAGGTTTGACCGCCAATTTGGGTGTCAATGTCGAAACTATATTCGCCCATGCTGTTAATTGCCCCAAGTAGAACGGCTTCTTTGTTTAGTTCTTGTGACCTTGAAATATAGGCCAGTGTGAAGGCTGATTTCAAAGGTGCCTTGATTTTGAGATCTAGTGTATTGGCTGTTTGACTTTGTTCAATGATGATAGGGTAATCTGCATTATCAATACCACAAATACCAATGTCCAGCGAACACGAATGTCTGGGTATGTCTGCAATTACATTTTTAGGTATCGCTTCAATAGCTTCCAGGCAAAGCAATGGCAGGGCAATGCCCAGAACCATCCACATGTACCGATGCCTTTTACGCAACTTTACGTTCATGATAGTTCTCCTTTCTTCACCTTTTTCAGTAGGACAGGCCATAAGGCCACGGTTCCCGGAAAAATCAGAATCTTCATAAACCTGGGCGCATCTTTAACACCATCATCTATTTTATGAACGCCTGTCTTTATAAAAGGAAAATAAAAGACAATACCGATCAGGACGTGTACGCCTAGAAGAATTAGCAAAATGGTTGCGAGGGTTTCTAACATATAGTTCTTCTTATGTTGCCAGGTTCTTTTCCATTTCTCTTTCGTGATAGACAGCCTGCTCAACGGCTTTGGCTACTATTTCGGCCAGTGATGTATCAAGCGCTGAAGGAATAACCATTTCTCTTGTAGGATTTTCAACTGAGCTGGCAATCGCATAGGCTGCAGCCAGTTTCATCTCCGTACTGATGGTGGCAGCTCGGGCTAATAGAGCTCCTTTGAATATTCCCGGGAATGCCAAAACATTGTTGATTTGATTGGGATAATCGCTTCGTCCTGTGCCGACAATGGAAGCGCCTGCTTCCAGGGCGTCTTCAGGCAATATCTCTGGCGTTGGGTTAGCCATAGCAAAGATCACAGGGTCTGGAGCCATATTCTTAATGTCTTCTTGACTTAAGATATCACCCTTGCTTACACCAACAAATACATCTGCATCCTTAATGACATCATGAATATCTCCTTTAACATCTTGGAAATTAGAATACTTGAGTAACTCAGTTTTGGCCTTATTGAGGTCATGACGAAAACGATGAATTGCACCTTTGCTATCACATACAATGAGTTGCTTGACTGGCTTACATAGATCAGAATCGATATTGAAGCATCTCAACAGTTTGGCAATGGCAATACCAGCAGCACCTGCACCATTGATCACAACTTTCATTTCATTCAACTCTTTGCCGAGCACTTTACATGCATTGACAAGGGCTGCTAGTGTCACAATAGCTGTACCATGCTGATCATCATGGAAAACGGGTATGCCTAAGTCTTGCAATTTCTCCTCTATCTCGAAACTTTCAGGCGCTTTTATATCCTCTAGATTGATACCACCAAAAGCTGGTGCAATCCGAGTGATTGTTTCAATGATGTGCCTTGTATTATTGCTGTCAATGCAGATAGGTACTGCGTTAATACCAGCAAATTTCTTGAATAGCATTGCTTTACCTTCCATAACGGGTAGTGAAGCAAGTGGACCAATATCTCCTAACCCTAAAACGGCAGTACCATTGGTGACTACCGCTATGGTATTGCCCTTCATGGTCATGTCATAGGCCTTTTCGGGGTCCTTCTCAATTTCGAGACAAGGCTGGGCTACCCCTGGCGAATAGACAAGGGATAAGGTGTCTGTATTATCTACTGCAATCTTATTCGTCATCTCGATCTTACCCTGCATTTCTTCATGCAGCTTGACCGATCTCTTATATACTTCTTCCATTATTTTTCTTCTTCCTAAGGATTTACACCCGCATAGGGGATGCCCGCCAATTTATGGATATCCCAATTGAATGTGCTCAGGTCGCTATGATTAAATTTCGTGAAATCATCATGGCCACATGATCGAGCTACAACTTTCATCAAATCAGTAGTAGCACTAAAGAAGTTATGTAGTTGTTTAGCAGAAGACTGAATAATTAGCCTTTCCCTTAAACTCTCTTTTTGCGTAGCTATACCTACTGGGCAGTTATTGGTATTACAAGCCCTCATACCCAAACAGCCTATGGCTTGAAGAGCCGAATTAGAAACAGCTATCGCATCAGCCCCCATCATCATGGCTTTGGCAAAGTCTTCGGCCACACGAAGTCCCCCAGTGATCACCAGTGAAACTCCCTCGGCATTCTTCTTATCCAAATGCTTTCTGGCTCTGGCCAATGCGGGAATGGTGGGTACATTGATATTATCTCTAAGAATAGTTGGTGCAGCACCTGTACCGCCACCACGGCCGTCAAGAATGATATAGTCTACTCCGACTTTCAAAGCGAAGTCAATATCCTCTTCCAGACGAGCGGCTGAGATTTTAAAACCAACAGGTATTCCACCAGTTACTTCTCTCACTTTTTCCGTAAAGTCTTTGAAGTCTTGAACACCATGGAAGTTTGGAAAGGTGGCTGGTGAGATGGCCGATTCCCCTTCATTCAAACCTCTTACTTCGGCAATTTCTTTTGATACCTTATGTCCAGGTAAATGTCCACCAGTACCAGTCTTGGCACCTTGACCACCTTTGAAATGGAAGGCCTGAACATTTTTGAGTTTGTCCCAGGTAAAACCGAACTGAGCAGATGCCAATTCATAGAGGTATCTGGCATTGTTTTCTTGTTCTTCGGGCAGCATGCCTCCCTCGCCAGAACAAATACCTGTTCCGGCCATTTCTGCGCCTTTGGAGAGCGCAATTTTGGCTTCTCTCGACAGTGCACCAAAAGACATATCAGAAACGAATATTGGGATGTCTAGTTCAAGAGGTTTTTTAGCATTGGGTCCAATAATCGTTTTTGTACCAACACTTTCATGGTCTAGTAGAGGTCTTCTGGAGAGCTGGGCAGGCAAAAACTGGATGTCTTCCCACTTTGGGAGTGTAGTTCTATCAACACCCATCGCTTCGGTAGGACCATGATGCCCCCAATTTTTGAGGCCGTTTTGGGCAAGTTCTTTAATATAGCGGGTGTAGGGTTCGGTAGCCTCAGGGTGTGTATCGGCATATACGCCTAAATACTCATCTCGATTAAATGGTGCTGGACTAGATACCTCAAAGTCAATTACCTCTTGTTCGTCTATAATTACCTCATCATTCTCGATGGTAGCCGTAAACTTGTTTAAGAATTCACTGTTATTGTACTCGCTTACACCAGTGTCGATACGATAGTCCCAGTTATGTAAACCACAAATCAGGTTATGGCCATCTACGTGTCCATCAGAAAGTAATGCGCCTCTATGAAGACAACGGCCATAAAGTACAGAGACTTCATCGCCATATCGAATGACCACGAGGTCTGTGGAAGAGACTAAGGCATGGGTGGGTTCCTTTTCGCCAAGAGATGAAAATTTGGCAACCGCTACAGGTTTTTGCATGTTAAAAAGTATTAGTTGTTTTAACTAAAGCTAAGTAATTCAATTCCAAAAAGAAAAGCTGTTAGCAATGCGACAGTGTCTCCCAATCTTTTGAATTAGGATGTGGTTAGACTGGTCTTGGCTTCAAGCTCCTTGTTTCTAATGAAATAGAGATAATCAGCCAAAAGAAAAGCCCCTATACCTGAGAAGATATGCCATAAGAAGTGGGTGCCAAAAGGGACGATCTCGGTAAATTCTTTATCTACTTGTCTGAAATATATAGCGAGCACAAAACAAATAGCTCCAATGACAATGTTGATCGTTTTCTTAAACTGATATTTTCTAAGGATCAGGAAGACAGGAATCAAGAATGCTGCTCCACTGATCATATAAGAAGTATTGATGCCGCCCTGACCTGGAATAAGGTCGATGACACCAAAGCGCATTAAGAATATCGGAGTAATTACGGCAAAGCTCATCCACCATTTAGGCAACACTCTCGACCAAAAATATATTGTAATCATTAATGTGAGGATCAGTGCGGGCATAAAGTCCATGAGTAGGAAGATCCTGGACGATCGTAATCCGTGAAAGAGTGTGCTACCAATTCCATTGAGAAACAGGAAGGGTATTGCCGCTAGCAGAAAGCCATATTGCTTTGGGTTCTTTCTGATTTTCCAGAGAAAGTAAATAGCCGGAGCAGCGATGGCCAAAGAAGAAAATGCATTCCACGGTTCAACAATTAAGTTGTCCGTGATATGAGTTTCGGCATACCAGGGGCCGCCATCCGTTATTTGATCTGGTCCTAAGAACATATGCTGCTATCTAACCGATAATTATGTAAAAGAGTTGTGTGGATTGACAATTATTCGTCAACTGTTTGACAAGGAGCATGGATCATACCAGAGGATGAAATGATTCCCTAAAAAATGTTAAACCTAAGCAATTAGTTATAATTATGTAATCACTTACTTATATTCGGAAAACAAGAACTCTGATATGAAAACACTTTCCACAATTCTGATCAGATCGGA
>Ga0207422_1001215_pt1 | contig 56087 bp, 41 predicted proteins | sample MarCyaLeptolynsp_FD_187757 | JGI IMG/M metagenome (GOLD analysis project Ga0207422, IMG submission 187757) | Marine cyanobacterial communities from Panama - species 1 Leptolyngbya sp. (SPAdes) | ecosystem: Environmental > Aquatic > Marine > Unclassified | place: Panama: Panama City | collected... | reverse complement strand
TCGGGGTTGTCCACGGCGAGCGCGACGTAGTGCAGGGCCAGGCGGTGCATGCCCACGTACCAGGCCAGCGCAGCGGTCGCGAAGTGCCAGTCGTTTACGGCGGCGATGCGTAGCAGCTCGTCGCCCCACCACCCCGCCTCGAAGTAGTCGGTGTCCCCGGCCGTGTTGCTGGTGGCGTTGCCGGCGGAGCCATAGGGGGGCCAAAGCCCCGAGCCGATCGCCTGCAGGTAGACAGCAGCGTTGACCGGGTCAGGTCGCCAGCCATTGTTGGTAGGGAAGCCGAACCAGTCCCAGCCCTGGTCGAACTTGACGGTCTCGGTATCGGCGTTGGTCAGGTAGCACACGCCCTCGTCGCAAAACGTGGTCTTGCGGAAATCGCCATAGAGCGCCACCAGCTGCCCCAGGCTGAAGGTGGCGCCTGGCCAGGTGTCGTCCGCCGGGATTTGCAGGCGCTGGGTGACCAGGAAGTCGTCGGGTGGGATCCACAGCCACAGGTTGCCTTCCGGCGGGCCGTCGACGGAGCCACGCTGGGCGTAGCCGGTCCAGTAGCTGTGGTCCTGGACCTTCTTGACGTCCTCGGAGTAGTCGGCGAGGTCGTTGCTGGCGAAGCCGACGGCCAGCAGTTTGGCCGCTGCATAGGCCGCCCGGTCTTCGTCCTTGGTCATGCTGACCATGCCCAGTGACAGGGGCAGCACGATGGAAGTGTCGATGACGACCTTGGCCGTGCCCAGGTCGGTCAGGACTTTGTGCTCCTCACTGTTGAACGCCAGCGCGCTCGTCGGCCACAACAGAAGGAAGAGCAGAACGGGTCTATGGTGACGTAGCGTTGCCACTTGCACGTGGAGTCTACCACGCCGGGGGACCTTCTCGACGCGGGTGTGTCACTCAGCGCGTCCCATGCCACTGGCGACGTGACACACCTCACGACCGCGGGGGCGGCGCTTGGATGTCGTTGAAATGATTGGGTGTGCGGATCCGCGTTGGGTTGGCCCGGTGCTTGCTCTGTGCTGGCGGCGTTGGCTCGGCCAGCCCAGCCCCCAGACCCTCCACCCATCCGAGGTTTCGATGATTCGTTTCCTTCTCCTCGCCAGCATCTTTGCCTTCGAGGTCGCTGCCCCCGCACCCGCCCTGGCCAATAGCGGTTGCCCCCAGGGCTTTCAGAGCGAGCGAACCGGCATCTTCAGCAAGGGCCCGCGCAAGCGCCGCCTCGACAAGCACGCCAAGGGCGGGCGCGTGTGTGTGTCCTTCTCCAGGCCCAGTAGCGCCCCGCGCCTGGGCGGCGCGAGCAAGCTCGTGTGCCCCCGCGGCTACGCCCATGAGCGAGCGGGCGTGTTCAGCGGCGACTCGCCCAAGAAGCGGCTCCTCAACAAGGGCAACACGGTCGAGTGGAACACCAAGCACAAGTACATCGGCAACAAGGGCAAGTATTCACAGCGCCGGTTCTGTCTCGCGGTCACGCGCCCCGGAACCAACCCCAACGCCATCTGGGCGCCGCCCTCATCCGGCGGATCGCTTCATCCCATCAAGGACTCTCGGGTCGTGAAGGCCAAAGGCATCCTCACGCTCGGTACGCTCACCACCAACGGCTACATCAAGTGCCAGCAGAGCTGCGCCAAAAATGGCAACTGCGTCGCCTACACCTGGGCCAACAAGCGCTGCGAGCTGTTCGGGCAGTTCAACTTCTACAAGGGCGACAGGCTGGCGAGCAGCTTCACCCCGAGCATTGGCCTGAAGTCCGGACTGCGCACCTGGTCGGGCTTCAAGAAGGGCGTGCTGCAGGGCAAGGTCGACTACACCAAGATGTTCTCCAAGCGGCGGGTCAAGTGCCCCAAGGTCAAGGGCACCATGACCCTCACCACAGCCGCCGCCGGGAAGCTGCCACCGTCATTGACCCCCGGCGTTCCGCTGGAGTGCATCGCCCACCCCCGGTGCGTGGCCAAGAGCACTGGTAGCAAGACCTACTACTTCGAGAAGAAGCCCACGCCTCAGTCGGGCGCCGCGCAGTGCGACGAGTTCAAGGTGTACCGCCAGGCGAGCACCGGTCAGAAGGGCTAGCTTCGCCAGCTGCTGCGGGTGGCGTCAGTCTACCCGGAGCCGGCCGAAGACCCGCTGCGGTCCGCCAAGCACCGGCAGGCTCGTGCCGAAGAAGCCTTCGACGCTGACCTGGTAGACGCCGGGGTAGACGCTGGCGCTCCAGGGCAGTCCCTGGGGCGCGCTACACGGGATCGCCTCGTGGAACCTGTACTGCCTGTCCGGGTCCATGAAGACCACCTCGGCAGCGGTCCCGATGCAGTTCAGGACGCCGCCGGGCTGCCCGCCCACGGTGATCGTTCCCGACACGTCGCGGGTTCGCACGTCCAGCACCAGGTCCTGCACCCACTCCGTCGTGACCGCCAGTGCGCCCAGTACGCGCTGCGCATCCCCCTGCGGGAGCGTGGTCCCGGTGGACCCGAAGACGCTGACCTCATATGTCCCTGGGTAGACCGTAAGCTCCCAGGGCATCCCCGGCGTGGTCGTTGCGCAGGGGAGGTCGGCGTCGAACGTGTAGCCCTGCTGGGCGTCCTTCAGCCGCACCCGAGCGGCCGTGCCCGTACAGTCGAGCACCCCGGCGGGCTGGCCATTGACGGAGATGGAGCCGGACACCTGCAGGGTGCGCAGCTCCAGGCTCACGTCGGTGACCCAAGCATCCGCTACCACCAGCGCGTCCAGCACCTTCTGCCGTTTCTGCGTCGGCAGATTGGTCCCGGGATAGCCCTCGACCTCCACCTGATAGATCCCCGGCGGGACAGACATTGACCAGGGCAGCCCCTGGGCCGCCGTTCCGCAGTCGATGGAGGTCGACCGCGCGTACCCACGCGTCGCGTCGGTCAGGTACACCGCCGCGGCCGGCCCTGCGCAGTTGATGACGCCGGCAGGCTGACCGTTGATGGCGATGGTGCCCGACACCTTCTGGCGCATCACTGACAGCTCCAGCCCCTGGGCCGAAGCGGCCTGAACATCCAGCGCGTCCTCCACCACCGTGGGCCCGTCCGTGGGAAGATTGGTTCCGTTGAACCCAGAGACGCTGACGCGATACGTCCCGGGGAAGAGCATCGTCGACCAGGGCAGCCCAGGACCGGCCGAAGAGCAGGGGATATCGACGGGGAACAGGTAACCCCGGTCGAGCTCCTCGAACGTCACCTGGGCTGCGTTCCCTCCCTGGCAGTTTATGACGCCGGCCGGCTGGCCATTGGTCGTGATGGTGCCGTCGACCTCACGAGTGCCGAACGGGAGGTCCAGGGGGCTGCCGCCCAGCGCCATCACGTCCACCCCATCATGCACCACCTGTGGCATCTCGGGCGGCAACGTCGTGCCCGCAAATCCCGTCACCATGACGCTGTAGGTGCCTGGGTAGACCTGCATGGACCAGGGCAAGCCGGTGGGGCTGCCCTGGCAGCCTACGGTGGTGGTGAAGAAGTAGCCCTGGGTCGTCTCGGTAAAGATGATCTCCGCGGCCGTGCCGGTGCAGTTGAGCACCCCCGCCGGCTGCCCGTTGAGCGAGATGGTCCCGGAGACATCGACGGTCCGGACATCCAGCACCAGCCCCGTCTCGTCGGCGCTCCCCACCACCAGGTCCTCCAGCACCAGCTGCTGACCGTCCGTGGGAAGGGTGGTTCCGGAGAAGCCCTCGACCGAGACCTCATAGACGCCAGGAAAGACGTACGCGCTCCAACCCAGCCCCGGGGCCGCGCTGCAGTCGACCGTAGCCTCCTGGCTGAAGCCGCTATCGACGTCGCTCAGCAGGACACGCGCGGCCGTTCCGTTGCAGTCGATGGCCCCTGCCAGCTGTCCGTTGACCGTGATGCTTCCGGACACGATGGTCTGGCTGACGTCGAGAACCAAACCGCTGAGCGGACCGACACACGCACCGGTCGCGTCACAGCTGTAGCCGGCAGGGCACGGCGGGTCGCACTCTATGGTCGGTGGCAGGTCCCCACTCACATCCAGGCTGGCGTCGGCGGGCCCGGAGTCGGTCGCAGCGTCCTCCGGCGAGACGTCGGCAACAGCATCGCTGACGCTGCTGGCGTCGGTGTCGCCGGAGGGGGCGGGCGTGGGGCTCGAGCCATCGTCACAGGCGACGAGCGCCATTATCAGCAGCAAGGGAACGTAGTGCAGGGGGCGCATGGGAGCCTCAAGGCGTCAGGTGCAGCCGATGGGAGCGGTGGAGACGACAATGTCGTCGAAGTAGCGCTCCTCATCCCCGGACGATCGAATGCTAGCGCGGTCGCACGGCTGGCGCCGCGCGACCGCGCTAGCATTCGAGAACTTATTACATGTCAACGGTCATCCTCTGTGGTTCAGCGTCGGTTGGCCCCCGGCTGCGGGGCGTTGAGCTTCTTACCGACCCATCGCACGACCTTCTTGTCGTCGACGAATGCCGAGCTGCTCTTTCGCTCTTTCAGGATTTGCTTGGGGCACTTGCTGGTCGCTTTGAACAGCCTGTTGGCGAATTGCTCCCCGCTCCGGCGGTCGTAGAGCACAACGTCCACATCGTTGACGGTCATGTCGATGGACTTCGAGGCCTTCGTGGCCGGGTCGACGTAGGGGCCACACGTTTTCTTTCGCTCGCGATAGACCTTCCGCGCGATGACGTCGACATCGGGCCATTTGACGTCGGTCACACCGACGACGTGGAGCTTGCCCCAACCCAGCACTGCAGTCTCGCGCGACTGAGGGACGGCCTTCTCACCGGGGGAGAGCCAGGGGCCTTTGGGTGTCTTCGCCAACCAGTCGCTGAACAAAGCACGGAACTCGGCGTGGATCACGGTGTTGAAAGGCTTGGCAAAGGGGCCGTCAATCATGACGGAAAAGGGCACCCCGCCGGCCAGTGACTGCTTGCCTGCGTACGCGGAGGGCAGCGCCTTGAGGAAGGCTTTGCCCAGGTCGAGCGTGAAGCTGGCCTTCCCTTCGGCGTTGGCCGTCGCCTCCGAGTCGCCGACCTTCAGCTTCGTCTTGGGCTGCGTCTGAAGGTCGAGCTTCACCGTCCAGGCCTTGGGGTCATACTTCACACGCCCGATGGAGATGGGGCCGCTGAAGTGGACCGTGTCTGGCTCGAACTCGCTGGTGTAGGTCTTGTTCGTTGCGCTGACACGCGGCGGCAGCTCGTTCTGTTTTTCAGCACGCTCGGCGTTCTTGCGTGCCTCTGCCTCAGCTTTCTCCTCGTCAACGGACTTCTTCTCAGGGAGAGGCTTGTCCGCGCCACATCCAGTGAAGGTCAGGCCACACAGCAATGCCGCCAGGACACGGGTCCCCCGTCCAACGTCCGCCATCGTACTCTCCTGTAAGGTGTGCACGAACGCTGACGCCAATCGCACGAGTCGTCAACTCTGCGTGGTCCGAGCTACGGCCCCAGCGTCGGGGCGGCCATCACCATCAAGCGCGGGTAGCTGTTGGCGGAGAAGTAGACACCGCAACGGTCGGCGTTCAGCGCATCGATGTAGCCCGTCTCAGTGGTGGCGACCTTCTTCTTGGCGCCGCCCACCGTCGACACCGCCCACACCTCGTCGTGCTCGGCCCAGTACAAGGTTCGCCCGGCGCGGGCGAAGATCCAGTCGACCTCGACGTCCGTCGCGATGACGGTCGGCGGCCCGCCGCTCCAAGGCACCGCTTCGATGGTGTCGCCGCGCCGCTGGTAGAAAGCGCCCTCGTCGGCGGCCATCAGCCGGCAGCAATGGAAGTCCTCGTTCTCCTCGAGGACGGTCAGGGGCTGTCCGGATGAGCCGACCATCGTGGTGCCCACTGCGGGGCTGCCGGTGTGTGCGTACGCCGCGATCATGTCGCCATGTCCGGTCATCCAGCGAAAGTCGGCCTCGGTGGTGGTCATGTAAGCGGTGCTGGACGGGTCGAAGAGGGAGAGATGCCCCGTCGGACCTTCGGGGAATGGGCTCGAGGACATCACGACCGCCAACCGCGAGCCCGACAACAGCTCGAAGTCCGACACGTTGTTCCAACTCTGGAGTTCGCCCCCCACGAGGGTCTCTTCACCCGTCTCGAGGTCTCGGAGCACAACACCGGGATAGCTGAATGCCCACGATTGGGTCCCGGTGACCGTCACCTCGGCCGCATACCAGGCCAGATGCCGCTCGTTCAACGCCAATCCACGGCTGATGTAGGTATAGGCGCTGTCGAGCTGCTGCGGCTCGCCGCCCCCCGCGTCGACCGTGAAGACCGCTCCGTTGGGGATGTAGCCCGGGTCGTCGCTGGAGCCCAGCGTCGCCCCGAAGAAGACCCTCCCTTCGCGCGCCACGACGCCCTTGGGCTGAAGCACCCTGTAGTCCTGCTGGACGAGCACCGCGGGTGTAGCCGGCAGTGCAGGACACCCGGCGGGGGGGACGACTTCGCGGTCGATGGGGAGTTCAACGACCACGATGTCCCGAGCTACATCGGGTCCAGCGTCCGGCTGCGCCGTGTCGACGGGTTCCGGGGCCTGCACCTCGCCCAGCTGACCGACCGTCCCCACGGTGCGGTCCAGACAACCCGTCACCATCATTGCTGGCGCGGTGAGGCAGGCGAGGCACGCCAGGTATTGACCCAATAGCACCTCAATAGTCTACCGGGTCAGGCACGCTGGCATCCACGCCCTTGCCGTTTCCTACTGCTGCGACGCCTGAGCCGCCGCCACCCAGTCGGTAAAGGTCTTGTGCAGCTTGGGGTAGTGGGCTTGTAGGAAGGCGGGGTCCAGCTTTACGTTCCCCTCCACCGGCGGGGGCGAGCCTGCTCGAGCGGCCTCGATTGCTGCCCAGATGTCATCGGGGAGGGGACGGTCGGAGGCGCCGCCGATGTTCATCTCCGAGGGGACAATTGCCCATTGGTACAGCACCTTACCGTTGCGGTCGGTGGCGATCACGGCGGGCTGGGCCATCCCGTTGGGGTACTCGGTGGGCACGTCCGCCAGCGGCGTCTGATCGCGGGGCGTGATGTTGGCCCCGAAGGTGTCGGCCAGGCCGTTGGACGGATCCGACAGCACGTCGTAGTGCAGACCCCAGCCTTCCAGCGCCAGCGTAGCGCCCTCGGCCGACTGGGAGGTGATGCCTACCAAGCGACCTCCCGCTGCCTCCACGCGCTCACGGAAGGTCCCGTCGAGTTCTCGCAGATAGGCCTGACAGAAGGGGCACCAGTGCCCACGGAAGAACACGAAGACGTTCAGGTCGTACGCTGCGATCCGGAGCGTGTCGGGGTTGGTGATGAGGGTAGCGTCGGTGGGCGTGGGTTGCATCGTCATGGTGACCTCCTTGGGTCGTGCTGTTGTGAGGTCACCGTAGTGATGCTCACGAGCCGCGATAAGAGGCCTTGAAGCTCTATGGATGATACGCTCTGCGTATGAATGAGTTGGGCAACATGGCGACGTTCATTGCCGTCGTCGAGGGTGGGAGCTTCACCGCGGCCGCCAAGGTGCTTGGTCTGCGTCAGCCAACCGTGAGTCGGCGGGTGGCCGAGCTGGAGGATGCACTCGGCGTGGCGCTCATCCAGCGGAGCACGCGGAGCCTGGCGCTGACGGAGGCTGGATACCGGTACCTCGAGCAGGCGCGTGTCGCCATGCTGGCCGTCGCCAGCGCCCGCGACGCGGCTCGTGGCCCCCAGGAGCTGAGCGGCCTGTTTCGGCTGTCGGCGCCTGTGTCGTTCACGGAGGCGTGGCTTTCACCGCGCTTGCCTGGCTTTCTCGAGTCCCACCCCGGCCTGCACATCGACCTGGAGTTGTCGGAACGCCACGTCGACCTGGTCAGCGAGGGGGTGGACGTCGCCTTGCGTATCGGCGGTCCCGCATCGGCGACGCTGACCGGCCGGCGGCTTCGCCCGGTAGAACGGTGGTTCGTGGTGAGCCCGGGTTGGCTGGCCAAACATGGTCGTCCACAAAACAGCGCCGAACTGTCGCGTCACACTGGACTGATCTTTGCGGCCACCGGCACGCGCCCGCGCCAGTTTCGTCTGGCCGAGGGGCCGCCCGTGGCGCCGGCCCGCGTGGTCACGTCCACCAACGGGCAGCCGCTACTTCAGCTCGCGCGGGACGGGCTGGGGGTTGCGCTGCTGCCGGACTGGCTCGTCAAGGATGCGCTGAGCAGCGGGGAACTGGTTCGTGTCCTGCCAGAGGCTCGAATGCCCCGTCTGGAGCTGTGGGTCGTGTGGCCTCGGCATAGGTACCAGCGCGCGGTGACCCGCTCCTTTGTCGACTGGGTCATCGGCGCGGCCCAATCGGAGCTTTGAGCGCGTTCCCAGTCAGTCCAGTTCTGGAAGCTGCGCCGCGGCGAGTCGCTCGGTGGAGACACGGAACCGGTTCTGAGCCACGTCGAGCAGCATGATGCGGCCCTCGTCCGCGCTGTAGATAAGCTCCTGACCCTTGGGCAGAAGCTCCGGGATGTCGCTGAGCTCCGTCAGCAGGCTCAGCGCCTCTGGGGTCAGCACGCCCAGGACCTTCAGGGCGTTCTCCAGGTGGCTTCGGTGCGTCAGCGAGGCGATGGCCACCCACTGGACGGCGAAGTGCTCGCCGCCGAGCCCGCCCACGGCGCCCAGCGCGAAGGGGACTGCCTTGATAGCGCGGCAGATGAAGCGGACCCGGCCATACGTCGGGTCAGGGCTCATCAGCGACAGAATCGTGCCCCGCGGCGGCACCATCGTCGACCGCAAGCACTGCAGCACCGCGCCGTAATGGTCGGTGGCCTTGGTAACATATTGCCCGGGACGCTGGGGGTCGTTCGACTGCAGCAGAATCGTGCGGATGCGGCTCGGCACGATAGGCGTCGTCGGACGGCGGAGGCGGCTGCCTCCTTTTGTTTCAGCGAACAGCGACACAGCTGTGGGTCCCCCGGGATTGCTCCAGTCCAAACACTATAGCGACTCGCGCGCACAACGTCACTCGCTACTGCGAGTTTTTACTGTCGTGTCGCGGTCTTCCGTCGCGAGTGTCGGGCGTGATGGCCGCCAGCAGCATCCCCCCGTAGCGTCGCCAGAGCGTCATCGGCGACCACCGATGGGCGCGCTTGGGAAGCTCCAGCGTGATGACCGGGATACGGAGCTGTTTGCCGGCCCAGGACCCCAGCGACCCGGCGCGCCCGCCGAGCCGCTTCACGCGCAGCTTCTTGCCGCCGATGTTGGGCTGCCGTTTGGCCATGCGTTTGGCCAGCGCCTTGCCTGGGCCGTCGTAGTCGATCTGCCTCAGCGGCTGGTGGATGGTGATGATACGGGTCGGTGTGAACCGTTTGATGAGTTTCACCAGAGCCCGCGTCTCCGGTTCTGACAACGGTTGGGTGCCGGTCCGCTTGCGCTTCTTCCAGTTGGGCGCCGGGAAGTTTCGGTTCAGGTCGACCCCGCGTTTGTTCCAGCGCCGTTTTCGGCGGTGGCCGTCGGGGTTGGCCATCGGCACCAACACCACCCGGTTGTCGCCGAGCAGGGTCTCGTCGTCCATGAGGCGCCGCCGCAGCTGCACCAGAAGGGGCGTCCCGGCCCACTCGTTGCCGTGGACGGTGGCGATGAACATGACGGTTTCAGGTCCGTCGCCCAGGACCTGGTAGCCGATGTCGTGGCCCAGCACGCTGGTGCCCGCCAGACCGATGCCCCCAGTGTCTGCGCTCCCCCCCAGGAGCGGCAGCACCAGCGCCAGCACGTGTATCAGCCCGTCGACCATCATGTCAGGGGCGCCTGCCCGCTACTTCTTGCCGAAGTCGCATTCCAGCAGCTTGTAGACCGCCTCGTCGCCCTTTCGCGGTTTGCGGCATCGTTTGTCCGCGCACGTCATGCTCTCCCCAGGTGCCGCCGCGCGATCGCAGTGGAACCAGGTGGTCTTGGTGTCGCCCTCGTCATGGGCGCAGTAGTACTCGATTTTCATGCGGCACTTCACCGGCCGCAAGCACCGGTTCTTGAACTTGAAACCGACGCTTCCGCGACTGCTGAATGCCTTGTTGCGCACGTTGAGCTTGGCGCATCGCTTGGCCTCCTGCGGGACGGGTTCCCCCAGGGTGCCCTTGCCCGCCAGCAGCCGCAGCTTTTTGAGCTTCACGTCCGAGGTCTTGCCATCGTCGAAACGCACCTTGGCGCCGTCGCCGGACGATGCGACCACAGTTCCGGCTACGGCGTCCTTGTCGCCGTACAGGGGCATCTTGAGTACGCGGGCACCCAGCGTGACCGCCGTGAGCCAGCGATCGGGTGCGACCTGGCTCTTGGCCAGACACTGCTGGGTCTCGGGCGCAACGGTGACGGTGAAACCGGCGGGGCAGGGCGCGCCGCGCAAGCCGAAGCGGTAGTGGCCGCCGCTGTAGTGGAACCACACATTGTCGTTGGGCTGGCTAGCGGGCACCTCCAGAGCCGCGCCGAGGCCCAGGACACGCACCTTGTCGAGGGCCACGCCGACCTCCGTGCCGTCCGCGTCCATCCGCACGAGGTAGTCCTTCGAGGCCTTGTGGACCGTGCCGGCGGCGGTGGTGCCGTCCTCCTTTAGCACCAGGACCCGGGCTCCAGCCGCAAGAGCGGTCGCCGGAGCAGCACCCGAGGCCAGGACGGCGCCGGACAGGCAGTGCTGCTTCTTGTCGACCGTGACCTGGACAGTGCCGTCATTGCAGAGCTTGTCGACCTTGCCCTGGGTCCAGGTCGGTGGCGCGGGCTTGGTCAGGACCCAGACATCCGCTCCGGTAGCGATCCCTGGAGCCAGCTCGGCGACCTTCTTGGGCTCTGGAGCGGCGGGCTTTGCCTCTGCCTTCTTCTCTTCAGGCTTCGTGGCAGCCGGCTTTGCCTCTGCCTTCTTCTCTTCGGGCTTCGCGGCAGCCGGCTTTGCCTCTGCCTTCTTCTCTTCGGGCTTTGCCTCAGCCTTCTTCTCTTCGGGCTTTGCCTCAGCCTTCTTCTCTTCGGGCTTTGCCTCTGCCTTCTTCTCTTCGGGCTTTGCCTCTGCCTTCTTCTCTTCGGGCTTTGCCTCAGCCTTCTTCTCTTCGGGCTTTGCCTCAGCCTTCTTCTCTTCGGGCTTTGCCTCAGCCTTCTTCTCTTCGGGCTTCGCCTCTGCCTTCTTCTCTTCGGGCTTCGCCTCTGCCTTCTTCTCTTCAGGCTTCGCCTCGTCCTTCTTCTCTTCGGGCTTTGCCTCAGCCTTCTTCTCTTCGGGCTTCGCCTCTGCCTTCTTCTCTTCAGGCTTCGCCTCGTCCTTCTTCTCTTCGGGCTTCGTCTCGGCCTTCTTCTCTTCAGGCTTCGCCTCTGCCTTCTTCTCTTCGGGCTTCGCCTCGTCCTTCTTGTCCGCGGGCTCGACGGCTTTCTCTTCGCCGGAAGCCGCGTTGTCGCCGCCTTCCTTGTCGCATGCCGTCAGCGCCAGCGCGCCCGCGCACAGCAGCACTGCCCACCATCGCCGGTCGTTCATCCGCATGGGTCGTCTCCTCGTTTGGCCTGCCCAGAACGCTAAGCGGCATCGCCGTCGCTGCGCAACCCCGGCACCGGCAGCTGCACCCAGAAGCGACTGCCGCGCGGCTTCACGCCCTCGACGCCCAGCGACCCGTTCATCGACTCCACCAGATGCTTGACGATGGCCAGCCCCAGTCCGGTGCCGCCCATGTGGCGCGCACGCCCCCGGTCGACGCGGTAGAACCGTTCGAACACCCGGGGACGGTGCACCGGGTCGATGCCCGGTCCGTCGTCTTCCACCTCCAGCCGCACCTGGTCCCCGATCCGGCGTGCCCCGACCCTGACCTTGCCCCCTTCGGCGCCGTATTTGATGGCGTTGTCGATCAGGTTCACCAGGATCTGGTCCAGCGCTCGCCCGTCGGCCACACACACCAGCCCCACCGGCACGTCGCTGTCCAGCTGGGTCTCTCGGCTCTCGGCCCTGGGCGCCATCGTCGACACCGCCTGCCGAACTGCGGTCTCGACATCCAGCGCCGTCAGCTCGATACGCTGCCTGCCGGTCTCGATACGGTTGAGGTCCAGCAGGTCCTCCACCAGCCCACCGAGACGGTCCACGTTGCGGGTGATGGCCTCCACGAATCGTTTCGCCATGGCGGGCTTTTCCAGCCCACCGTCCGCCAGCGTTTCGGCGTTGGCGCGAATGACGCTGATGGGCGTCCGCAGCTCGTGGCTCACGTTGCTCACGAAGTCTCGCCGCATGGTCTGTAGCCGGCGTACCGCCGTCACGTCCTGGACCACGATGACCCGGCTCCCTTTGGAGCGGGGCCGCACCACCCCGACGAAGATCCGGCGTGGCGGTCCGGGAAGCTCGAACTGAGCCTCAATCTCCTCGGTCGCCTCCAACAGCTCGGCCATCGCGGGCACCCGGATGCACTCGATGAGGGGGCGGCCCACCGGGTCGTCTCCCAGCTCCAGCATCTCTCGCGCCCACTGGTTGGCCATCGTCACGATGCCCTCGGGATTGCACGCGACCAGGCCCTCGCCCAGGGCATTGACGACGCGCTCGAACCGGTTGCGTGCCGATGCCAGCGCCGCCATGGTCGTCTCCAGCTCGTCGCTCAGCCGCTTGAACGACCCCGCCAGAACGTTCGCGTCCTGCTCGGTCACCGGCTCGTCGGCGTCGATTCCGCGGTCACCAAGCTCCCGCGCCACCTGCACCAACTGCCGCATCTCTCGGGTCATCAGGTTGGTCGCCAGCGCGCTCATGCCCACCGCCAGCGCCAGCCCGATGATCAGCCCCACCAGCAGCGGCCAGCGGAAGTAGCTCATGGCGGCCTCGGCCCCCACGGCACTGAGCTGTTCATTCAGGACGCCCTCGACGTAGATGGCCGTCACCGCCAGCACGACCGCGACCACGAGGAACGATGCGGCCAGCAACTTCCCTCGAAGTCCGAACCGGCCCAAGATTCAGCCCTCCAGACGCTCTATTCGTCGTGAGCGCGGGCGCGACAGCGATAGCCGACTCCCCGCAGCGTCTCGATGTAGGCGCTGGCGTCACCCAGCTTCTGGCGCAGCCGCTTGACGTGGGTGTCGACGGTCCGTGTCGTCACGTCGGCGTCGATGCCCCACACGTCCGACAGCAGCCGATCCCGGCTCTGAACCCGGCCTTTGCGCTCCAGCAGCACTCTGAGCAGACGGAACTCCAGCGCCGTCAGGGTCAGCTCCTCGTCGTCGAGCCACACCTGGTGCGCCTGCGGGTCCAGCCGCAGCCGTCCGAAGACCACCTGGGGGGCGTCCTCGTCGGGCCGTGTCGACGTCTGGGCCCGCCGCACGATCGCGCGAACCCGAAGCATCAGCTCACGGACCGAAAACGGCTTGGCGACGTAGTCGTCGGCGCCGACCTCGAAGCCGACCACACGGTCGATCTCGTCGTCCCGAGCGGTCAGCATGATGATCGACACATCGCGGGTCTGCGGGTCGCTTCGCAGCTGGCGACACACCTCGGTGCCCGAGAAATCGGGCAGCATCAGGTCCAGCAGGACCACGTCGGGAACCGGGTCCCTGCGCGCCTCGCTGAGGCCGTCGCCGGCGGTGTGTGCCAGGCGCACGCTGTGACCCTCGCGCTCCAGGTTGAATTGGAGCGTGTGGGCGAGATCTTCCTCGTCTTCGACGATCAAGACTAGTGCCATGGTGGGCGGACCCTACTCCAACCAACCCCACATGCAAGGGGTTATCTGACCCGTGCCCGTGCCCGTGCCCGATCGAGCCCGCAGGGCGATGCTGGCTGCCGGCCACGGGCGGATCATGGGAGGACCTAAAGCGTCGCCCAGAGGATCGGCAGCGCCGGCGCCCGCTTGGCCCGGGCCAGCAGGATGTCGAGCTTCTCCACCGGCGTCTCCAGCGTCTCGATCTCGGCGTCGATGAACCCGTCATACAGCTGCGCTTGAATCCGGCTTGCCAACCCGCGCGCTTCTGCGGCCATCTCCTCGTCGTGCTGGAACCGCTGAAGATAGGTCGTCAGACTCTCCAGCACGGTGGCGAGCAGCGGCTTGTCGTCCAGTTTCAGCGCCAGCTGCTGGGCGGTCGCAAGATGTGCTTTGGCCCCCTGGATAAGCTCTGAATCCGCGGCCCGGTCAGGCTGGGTCTCCGCCGCCATCAGCAAGCGGGCCACAGCGTGGGCCGAGACCGCCAGCAGCCAACGGTCTCGCGACGATTCCGCCTGGGCAAGGGCCTGGACCAGCGCTTCTCGCGCGGCCTTCAGCGACCCGCGCGTGGCGAGCACCGTCCCCAACCGCCAATTGGCGTAGCCCATTCCCAGCGTGTCGCCGACCTCCTCGGCCACGGCCAGGGCCTCTCGCACCCGGTCCTCGGCTACGGAGACTTCGCCTGCTCGCAGGTAGGCCAGGGAAAGGTTCGAGGCCAGCCGCGCATACTCGGCGCGCGCACCGTCCGTGTTGTTGACCCGAATCGCCTGCCGATACGCCGCGATCGCGTTGTCGTTGTTGTCCTGCAGCAGCTCAAGCGCGCCCTTCAGGTTCAGCGCCGCCACGCGCTCCGCGCTGGCCGACACCTTGGTCTTGCACAGCGCCAGGGCGTCGCTCGCCAGCCGTTCGGCGTGCTTCATGTCGGCCTGCGCCAGCAGCCCGATGGCGGCGCTGACGCTGTTGCGGACCAGGCCGACGGAGTCCCCCGCGGCCTTCCAGAGGTTCATCGCGCGACGGCTGTGCCAGGTGATCTTCTCTTGGGATCCCGGCCCCCCGACGCCCCGCGCAACGGCCGCGAACGCCTCCTCGCAGCGGGCTTGGCCCTGCTTATCGCCCAACTCGTCGAACGCCTTGGCCGCCCGCTCCAGGCACTTGGTGGCGTCGGACCGCTTTCTGAGCTGGGCCAGGCAACGCCCCTGCTCCAGGACTGCCTCCGCCGCCAGGGCGCGATTGCTGGTGATGCGTGCGGCGACGAACACCTGGTTGTAATGCTGCAGCGCCAAGTCGGCCTCACCTTGCAGCATGTGCGCCCGAGCTCGCCCTCGATGGATGGGGAGCATGACGGCGGCGTCTCCCTGGTCCAGCCGGGCGGCCGCCTTGTTGTAGGCCTCCAGAGCCTCCTTGGCCTCGTAGTTGTCGAGCGCTGCCTCGGCTGTCTTGTGCCACGCGGTCGCTGCCTCCCAGGGGCGAGCTCCGGCGTCCAGCAGCTCGGCGGCTCGGCGGTACCAGCTGCGAGGGTCCAGCGGCTTGACCGCCAGCATCCAACGCCCGGCGTGGAGCTGCATCCGAACCCGCTGGTCCGCGTCCATGCGACGGATCAGCGAGGTGCGCTCATAAGGGTTGGAGAAGATCAGCTCGACAGCGCCCTTCACCTGGGGCGGGTTCACGTAGCGTACGTGGTCGCCGTGCATCAGCTTCAGCAGCGTGCCGTGAAGCGCGCGGTCCAGCTTGTCCTCGCCGGGCTGCGTCTGGTCGGCACCGCGGGGACCCGACCACAACAGACTCAAGACGCCGTCGTACCAGAAGTGGCGCCCAAAGATGGCCGCAGCGCCCAGAATCTCCAGCTCGACGTCCTTGAGGTCGTGGAGGCGGGAATCGGCGGCGATCCAAGGGTCGGTCGGGAGCCGGCCCGTCGTGGCGAACTTGTCGGCGTGGACCTTCAGCTCGCCTTGTTCGGCGACCAGAACCCCCTTCTGCACCAACACGCGGACCAACTCCTCGAGCCGTCGCGGGTTGCCGCCGACCTCGGCCAACAGCGGGGCCACGTGCTCCCGATGGGGCTCGAGATCGCCCAGCAGGCCGGAGATCATCTGCCAGGCTCGCTTGTCGCCCAGCGGCTCCAGCATGACCCGGGTGACCGGCAGGTCCGGCAGCAATGGGGGCTGGCCCACGGAGCCGCGGGACACGAAGACCGCGACCACGGGGGCGTCCCGGAGCTTGTTCAGCAGCCCGCCGAACAGGTGCAGCTGCTCGGTGTCCATGTTGCCCAGCTGGTCGAACACCAGGATCTGCGGCGCGTGCCCGCTGTCGGTGACGACCTGACTGGCAAACCGGTGCAACGCCTTGCGACGGAACGCGGCTGGGTGGGGGATGCCCCGATACAGCATCTCCTGGGGGATGGGCAGCCCCAGCAGACTCCCGAGCAGCGCGACCGCCTCGGGCATGCGCTTGGGCGTTACACTACCGGCCAGGCCATGCTCCAGCTTGGCGCGGATTTCGGCGTCCGAGTCGCCCGGGCTGCAATCGAACCGAGAGCGAAGCATCTGGGCCACGACCGCCGCCGCCGAGGCTCCGTGACCCCGAGCCTCGGAAGCGCGGACCGCTGCGACGACGCCGTCGCGGCGTAGCATGCGCGTGAACCGGCGCACCAGGCGGGTCTTGCCGATACCCTCGACGCCGTTGACGACCACCTGGCGCAGGCTCCCCTCAGCGACGGCTTCGTCGAACACGCGACGCAGCGCGGCGAGCTCTCGGCTGCGCCCGGTGAAGGGCGTAGGAACGCCGTGCACCTGGAACTCACGGAAGGTCTCCCGGGCCAGGGAGCTCATGAGGTCGGGTACGACGAGTCGAGGGGCGGTGGGTTCGACGGGCATCGACTCAGCATCATAGCCCAGGAGCGGGGATGTGGCAGCGGGTCGTGGTACGCTTTGTCGTAGATGCCCCGACGTCGCACCAGAATCCCCTTCATGGGCCTGATATTGTTGGCGCTGCTCGGGATGGTCGCGTGCCACGAGGGGGGGCCGGTGGACCCCAGGGACGCTCCCAGGACACCCTGGCCGGCTGAACCCGTGCCCTGCGACAGGACCGGTTTCGAGCCCGTGTGGGAGCGCGTCGTGTGGCAGCCTGCAGAAGATGGGGCCGAGGGCGTGGGCTTTCTGCGGTACGAGGCCCGAGACTCGCTGACCGAGCCGTTCAACGTCCTGCTCATCGAGTCGTACGCGGATGCGGCCTACAACGGGCCGAACGCGCCCGGGCGATACGTGCTCGACGGGGCCAACTACGCCGACTGCGGCCTGTGTATCCGGATTCGGACCGGCTGCTATGGCTCCTGGTGCACAGGGCAATACTACGCAGGGCAGGGCGCCCTCGACATCGACACCCTGGCGCCGCCCGGCGGCAACCTCGTGGCCGACCTGATGTCGTTGGGGCTGCGCGAGACGAGCATCGATCCGTCCACCGCTATCTCGACGACGACCGCCGACAGCCCTGGCTGGTGCCTGCCCGAGTTCAGCATTGACCTGCCCGTCGAGGAACCCGGCGCCGACACGCAATGCAGCTCGTTGGGCACGGGTATCTCGCTGGGAGAAGGCATCGCCGACTTCACGCTCACCAATTGCCTGGGCGAGCCGGTCAAGCTTCACGACACCTGCGGAAAACCCGGCGCGGTCTGGTTCATCGCCACGGCGGGCTGGTGCGAAGCGTGCAAGGCGTGGCTCCCGGTGGCCGTCGAGGAGTGGGGCCGCCGCATCGACGACGGGCTGGAGCTGATGGTCGTCCTCGGCGAGGACGCCAACGGCCGCGCCCCCACCGTCGACTACTGCAACGCCTACGCCGAGGCCAATGGCGTACCGCCAGACCGGCTGTTCATCGACCACGGCGTGCTGTCGTCCTGGCAGACCCTGTTCAGCAACGTCAGCCCCTATGCCCTGGCCGGTATCGTCACGCTTCCGTGGAATGCCGTGCTCGACGGCCAGAACATGGAGTATCTCTGGACCGACGCGGCGGACGACCGCACGGTTTACGAGGTTCTGGATACGACGCTGGGCAAGCGCTAGGCGCTAGGCGTAGGCGTCAGCCGCCGAGTCGGTCGATCGTGTCCTGCACCTGTGGGGCGTCCGAGGCTCCGGGGCGGAGCTTCAGGTAGCGCTTGAACGCCTTCTTGGCCTTGGCCGTCTCGCCTGACTGCAGGTACATCATGCCCATCAGCTTGTGGGCCTTCGCGTAGCCCTTGCCGGCGGCGGCCTGGAACTTCTTCAGAGCCTCGGCCTTGTTGGAGTGCATCAGCCGGCGCGCCTCTTTGTACAGCTCACGGCCTGTAGGCGGCTTGACCACAGGTTTGGGCGGCACCTTGGTCGCCTTGGGCGGTTTGACTCGGGTGCCACGACGGATCTTCGTGGGCCGCGTCGGTGGCTTCGTCACCGTCGGCTTTGGAGGCGCCTCTGCAGGCTTTGGGCCCACGGCCACCACGGGAGGCGTCGCAGGTTTCTGAACGGGGGCTGGAGCCGCGGCAGCGGGTTTGGCGGGTTTCGAAGCTGCTGCGGGCTTAGTCTCCGGGGCTTCCTCCGGTGTCGGGGTGGGAGTGGTCGCGGCACGAGCAGGTTTCGTCGGCTCCGCAAGCGCTTCGGGGGCAGGTTTCGTTGGCTCTGGCGGCTCTTCGGGTGAGGGGTCGGGTTCAGCAACGGGCTCGGGAGACGCTGTCGCTGTTGGAGGCGATTGGACCCGGGGGAGCGCCGCGTCTCCGTTGGCGCCCAGGAACCATGCGGCCAGAGCGCCGCCGGCCAGGAGCAGCGCCAGCAGGACGAGCCACAACAGGCTGCGGCCGCGTTCTTCTGTCGGCGTGTCGGATTCTTCGCGGAGAAGGTCGTCGACCCGGATGATCGTGGTGTCGCCCGAGCGAACCGCTTTGGGCTTCTTGCGCAGCGACGTGTTCGTCGTGCGGGGTTTTTCGGTTGGCTGTGGCCGCTTGTCGCGCGCCTGCTCGGCGACGCGGGCTTCCATGAGGCCACGCTCACCCGTCTTCTCCCGCCGAAGCAGGGAGAGTTCGTAGTCGCCGATGGTGACGATGTCGCCGGTCCCCAGACGTGTGGAGTCCTTGACCCGCGCGCCGTTGATACGGGTGCCGTAGCGGCTGAGGTCCTCCAGGTAGACCCCATCGTCGCGTTTGACCAGGCGTGCGTGCCGTCGGGAGACGTTCGCCTGGGGAAGACGGATCATGTTGCCCTCGTCGCGGCCGACGGTCAGGGCGTCGGCAGCGGCGATGGATACGGTGGACGACTTTCCGTCGTCGTCTTTGATGCGCAATCGATATGACATGTGAATCTCATCTCCAGAGCGACCGACCTGGTTTCGAGGTTAGGCCCTGTTTATGGGCTGGCAAGCGTTTTTGTGACAAGTCGCTTGTCAAGCTGGTGGATGTGGTATGCTGACAAGTGGGTTGTCAATGCAGGGAGGTCATCCGCATGTCCATGAGCCGCGCCGAGTTGAGGGAGCTGGGCCGACTGGTCCGGCAGACGCGACTGTTGTTTCAGGAACTTCGCGGTGCGGCGAGTCGGGTCCACGGAGGAGATGCTCAGACGGCTGCGCGACGATCGGTGCTCGAGGAGCTGGCCACCGACGGCCCTGCGACCGTGCCCGACATGGCACGCACCCGCTCGGTGAGCCGGCAGGCGGTCCAGGGGTTGGTCGACGGACTCATCGCTCAGGGCTGGATCGAGCGCGTCGGCAACCCGCGTCACAAGCGTTCGTCATTGCTGCGGCTGACGGAGGTGGGGGAGTCGGCCATCCGTGACATGAACCGGCGCGAGAACGTGGCGTTGAGGAAGCTCAGCGACCTCCCCTCCAAGGACGAACTGCGCGACGCCTGGAAGGTGCTCGAGCGGGTGCGCGCCAGCTTCGCGGCGCTGCCTCGGGACCCGGGCGCTTCCTGAGGACTTGTTGTTGCCACCGGCGGTCGCGGCCCCTAAGGTGCCCGGCTGCATGGAGAACCCGGCAGAAAACCCCACCGCGACCGAAGCGGAACCGGCCGCCGAGCGCGCGCCGGAACCGTCCGCCGAGGGCGAGGCGGGCGTCGCGGCGCCAGCCCAGGCCAGCACGGTCCCGACTCCCTGGTCGTGGCACGTCTGGGTAAGCGCGGTGGCCTTCGGCGCCGTCGGGCTGGTGGATGGACTGCTGAGCTGGGTCACCAGCGAGATCCCCAAGGGCGCCTCCATCACCGCTGTCCTGCTGGCCGCCGGGCTGTGGATGCTCCTGGGCCTCGGTGTGGGCCTCGGTCAGGCCTTCGTGTGGTGGGCGGCCACAGGACGAGGCGGCCGCGAGCGCACCTACGAGCGCCTCCTGGGCTGGGTTCGGAAGACGTGGCAGGAGCGCGCCACCGAGCCTGACCGGGAGCGCGTCTCCAGAGCCATCGGCTTTCTCGTCGGCGGCATGGCGTTCGTGCTGCTGTCGGTCCTGTTCCTGGCCTCACTCATCGCCAATCGCCACGGCGCCTTTCTCATCGCCGCGACCTTCGTGGCGGCGCAGCTGGTGCTCATCCCGGTGGCCGGGGTGGTCGGACTCAGCGCCTATCGCGCCACAGGCCTGGCCCTGGGCCGGTTCACCGCGCTGCATCGGTGGGTCACCCTGCCCATGCTGGCCGGACTGTTGGTGGGCGGCGGAGCCGTAGTGGTAGCGGTGGGCGCGCTGTTGTTCTGGCAGGTGGTCGTCGCCACCGACGCCCTCTCCATCCTGGCGTTCCCGCTGCTGGGCATCGCCGCCCAATGGCCCACGCGACGCCTCCTTCGGGGCCGCACGCTGGCCCGACGGTGGCCACTGGTGGCCGCGTTCGCGGCGCTGTTGCTCGTGTTCGGCGCGGCGCAGCCGGACGCGGCCCGGACGCTCGTGTTCAAGGACAGCTACACCGCCAAGTACCTGCTCGACCGCGTTCAGCGGATGGCCGACTTCGACAAAGACGGCGCCACATCCTTCCCGGTATGGCAGGACTGCGCCCCGTTCGACCCGAACATCCACCCCTACGCGCTCGAGATCGGGGGCAACGGCATCGACGAGGACTGCGACGGCGAGGACGTGGCCGCCGCCTATCACCTCCCCCAGCGCCGCGACCACGGCATCGTGCTGCCCAAGGACAAGCCCAACCTGGTGCTGGTCACCGTGGACTCGCTGCGGCCCGACCATCTCGGCTTCGGCGGGTCCAAGCGCAAGGGGATCTCACCTCATCTGGACGCCTTCGCGGCCAAGTCCGTGGTGTTCACGCACGCCTTCTCGCAGGACTCTGGGACCGGGCCGAGCCTCTGGTCACTGATGGCCGGCAAGACGCCGTTTCAGACCAAGATCGACAACAGCGGGCGCTTCCCGCCGAACTTCCTGCCCGAGGAAACCCTCATCGCCGAGGTGCTCAAGAAGAACGGCTATCGCACCGAGGTCATGCTGTGCGGGAGCGTTTTCGCTACTCGGCACTGGAACCTGCGGCGCGGCTTCGACTCCTACCGGGAGGTCTGCGGCCGCCGAAAGGCGTTGCAGGCCGAGGGTGTCACCAAGCAAGCGCTGGCCTCGCTCAAGCGGCTACGCGCCGCCGGCAAGCCTTTCTTCCTGTGGGTTCACTACTACGATCCCCACGAGCCGTACCACGACCACCCGAACCTCAACTTCGGCAAGGACCGAAAGAGCCGGTATGACGAGGAAATCCAGTACACCGACAAACACCTCGGGCCGTTCCTGAGGGAGCTGACCCGTAGCGGCGTCAAGGGACGGACCTACGTGGCATTCACCGCCGACCATGGCGAGAACTGGAGCACCCACCACGGCCGCGCACCCCACGCGCGGAACCTCTACAACGAGGTGACCCGCGTGCCCCTCGTGATGTGGGGCACCGACGTCAAGCCTCGGGTCGTCGACGAGGTCGTCGCCCTCAATGACATCCACCCGACGTTTCTGGAGCTGGCCCACATCGACTTCAGCCACAGCACGATGGTCAGCCAGATTCCCGTCCTGTGGGGGCAGCCGGCGGACGCCAACCGGCTGGTGTTCCAGGAGAACTCCTTCTCGCGGCCCCGCAAACACACCAAGGGTGCGGTCGGGCGCGGTCATCACATGATTATGGACATCACGAACGGGACCACCGAGCTGTACGACCTGCTCAAAGACCCGTTGGCCAAGAAGAACCTCGCCGGAACCGGCCTGGCTGTGGAGACGGAGATGGCGCGGGCGCTGAAGGCCTTCATCAGCACCACCAAGGTGCCCGAGAACCTGGCCAAGTAGCCGCCCCTGCCGGCGTGTGGTACCCCGGTGCCATGGACACCACTGAGTCTGCCTCCTCCGCTCCCCCCACCGCGGACCTCGGACTCGTGCTCTCGGGCGGCGGCGCCCGGGGCATGTTCCAGGTCGGCGTCTGGGATGTTCTTCGCAACGACCCCCGGGGCCTCCCCGGTCCCCCCGAAATCATCAGTGGCACCTCCGCGGGTGCCCTGAACGCCGCCCTCATCGCCGCCGGCAAGACGCCGGACCAGATGAAGGATTTCTGGCTCGAGCTGGGGGCCTCGCCTCCGGTTCAGGGCGCCCCGAGCTTCTTCCGCTCGGCGCTGTGTGCGCTGGGCAAGCTCATCGCCATGGAGCCATTCCGGCCATGGGCCCTCCGAGTGCGGGCCTGTCGCATCCTGGCCGAGATCCTCAGGACCCAGCCCTGGTTCCTCCCCAGTGGTGCGCTCGCGTCGATCCTGCAGTTCGTGCTGACCGCGCGCTTCGACAGCGTCAGCCAGCTCCTCGAGGACATCTACGTCACGTTCCTGTTCACCACCGCGGCGTTCAAGGAGCGCCTGCGGGACTTCATCGGCGGCGACCAGGTCCCTGCTGGCCTGCGCCTGGCCGTCAACTGCATGGACGTCCACGGCGGCAACGTGATCCGGTTCGTCAACTACGACGTCGGCTCACGCAAGGGCTACGTCGTCGTACCGGCCATCACCGTCGACATGGTGGTCGCCAGCTCGTCGATCCCGCTGCTGTTCAAGTCCATCGCCATCGGCGACTACGACCTGTGGGATGGCGGGCTTCTGGTGAACACGCCTATCGCGCCAGCGGTCCCCCTGGGCGCCAACAGCATCCTGCCGGTGCTGGTCAACGCGTTGCCGACCGACGTGCCGCGCTCGGACATTTCCTTCGGTCGCGCCTCGGAGAAGGTCTTCGATGCCCTTCTGGAGAACATGTACAACACGGACCGCAAGCTGCTGCTGCAGATGAACAAGGTCCACGCGCTGGATACCGAGGAGCGGATGGGGGTCAAGCACCTCAAGCTCTACGAAGCCATCCGGCCGCCCACCGCAGACGCGTTCCCGCCGGGCTCCTTCCTGTTCTTCGAGCCCGAGGTCATGACCGGCATGTACAAGGCCGGCCAGCAAGCCGCGAAGACGTTCCTGGACGAGGGCTGGCCAACCGACCCCGGCTATCTCACCGAGGCCGAGATCTAGGACTAGAAGCCCGCCACCGGCGTGCTGGTGGCGGGCAGTTCGGTGTACGACATCTCGCTCGCAGCCGAGGTCGCCTCGGTCGCGCCGGCCACCGGCGTCACCCCACAGACCTCGACGGCCATGCAGCGCGAGTTCTGGACGAAGCTGTCGATCTGCACGCAGACCTGACCCGACGGGCAGGACCCGCTTGCCCCACAGACCTCCCCCGAACAGCTGTCGGGGACGACGGTCACCCCGTTGGGGCACGTGATCTCCCAGTCGACGCAGGACTCGGCGCAGGGGTCCTTCTTGGTAAACCCGTCCCCGCTGGTGGTGCACGCCTCGCCCACGCCCAGCGGGGGGCATCCGCTCGCGGTGAGGAGGATGGCGGTCGCGAACAGGGCGCTGAGCAGGCGGGTCGTCACGGTGGGGTCTCCAGTTCCGGGTTCCCGCTCTCGTTGCACGCGCTGGGCCAAGTTCGTAACCGATTGGAATGAAACCTCATCGCCTCTCGGGGGTGGGGTCGGATGACCCCACCTTCGCGCGTGCCCGGTCTAGAGCGTGTCGAGGTACTCGACCACCAGTTGGACCCCTTCGTCGTGCACCAGCGTCGTCCCGATGTACGGCATCTCGCCTGCGGTGAGCGCGTTCCGCACCCGCTTGAGGTTGGACAGGATCCCGGTGTCATCGAGGGGAGTGCCGAACGAGAGGTCGAGCACGACCTCTCGCGAGGGGCGATCCCAGGCCGACGGACTGTGACAGTGGGCGCAGTTGCCGTGGAGGTAGGCGCGAGCGCGGTCTTCGAGGCTCTCGGAGGTGTCGGTGTAGTCGACGACCGGGGTGACGTCCTCGGGTGTTATGGCCGACAGCAGCCCTTCGGTCTGGAGCTGGGTGAGCTGGTTGACGCCCCCGGCGCCTGGGCGGTTCAGGTTGCGCAGCGCCGGCCCAATGGGGCTCACGACGTCGTTGTCCTGATGGCACGTCACGCAGGCGACCTCGCTGGGAATCTCGTAGTTGATCCTCCTCGCGGCGCCCTCGGGCGTGCGCCACGACACGGGCGTGGTCTTGCCGTCCAGCAGCAGGAACGCCTCGTCCTGAGCATCTGACCAGACGTACGTCGCCACGTTCCAGCGCCCCTGCTTGAGCACCAGCAGACGGGTCTCTATGATGTGTCGCCGGGTCTCCGAATCGCCGATGGCGTCGTCGTAGTAGAACGTCTTGGCGAGGATCGCGCCCTCAGGGAACACAGGGATCCCGTCGCCGGAGGTGGTGAGTTGCTCACCAGCAGGCAGCTTCATCAGCCGCTGCTTGGCGGCGTAGTCGGTGAACAGCGCCGAGGCCAGCTCGTACTCGTAGACGCCCTCAGCCGGTGTGAGGTTCGCGAGGTCGCCCTGGTAGAGGGCATAACTGGAGAGCGTGTCGGCGAAGGCTTCGGTGCGGGGGATGTCGAAGTCCTCATCGAGCACGATGCCCTCGTACTCGTTGCACCCGGCCACGAGGAGTAGCATTCCGACAAGTAGACCCGGTGCGTGGCGACGCATTCGAACTCCCAGAGATGAGGCGAGGCTAGGGGCGACAGGTGACCCCACATGCCGTGAGTGACCTGAGCCCCACCATCCTTCGCACAAACGTCGAAAAAACCTCAGCGGCAATTCGCCCCGCCGGTTAGGGTCGAAGCCGGCGATTTGATTTCCGATCGGCAAGTAAGAGACACTCGCTGGCGTATCGACCGGAGGACGGCCTTGAAGATCTTCGTTTCTCGTCACCAGCTGACCGAATGCCCGAGCTGTCAGGCCCACATCCGCGTGGCCGACAAGGTCGCCGAGACGACCTGCCCGTTTTGCGACGCTGTTCTCGGGCAGGCGTTGGCCCAGCGCGCCCGCCCGTCCCTCGGATCGATCAGCCGCACCAGCCTGATGGCGGGCGCCCTGCTGGGGCTCAGCGTCATCCCCGGCTGCGACGACGGCGACGACCCGCAGCCGCAGCCGGTCTACGGAGTGCCCGCCGACGTCATCGTCAGCGACGCCGCCAGCGACTCGCAGCCCGCGCCGCTGTATGGCGAGCCCGCCGATATCCAGGTGGACACGGCCCCCGACTTCGGACCTCAGCCCGAGTACGGCGTCCCCGCTCCCGACGCTCAGTAGCCCGACCCGCGTCACCGCAAAGGAGCGGCCCCTGTGACCGAGCTCAGCGCCGTCGCTGCGGCGCTCCCGGTGCTCTTCTACGTCCTCACCATCTGGTGGCTGGACCGCTACGAGCGCGAGCCGTTCTGGCTGGTTGCCGCGACGTTCCTCTACGGCGCCACGTTTGCCGTCGGCTTCGCGCTGGCGGGGTCGATGGAAATGCTGTCCAGCCTGGGTGACAGCAGCCTCTTCACGCAGGCTGCCATCGTCGCTCCGATTGTCGAAGAGCCCGCAAAGGCAGGCATTCTCTTCCTGCTGCTGGCTTCGCGGCATTTCGACAACACGACCGATGGTCTGGTCTACGGCGCCGCCGCTGGTCTGGGCTTCGCCATGACCGAGAACTTCTTGTACTTCAAGGCCGCCCACGCCGAGGGCGGGGTCGAGGCGTGGGGCAGCGTCGTCGTCATCCGTAGCCTGTTCTCTGCGTTGATGCACTGCGCTGCGACCGCCACATTTGGGGCATTTCTGGGCGCGTTCAGGTACCGGGGAACGGTAAAACAGTGGGTCGTGGCCCCGCTCTTCGGCTTTGTCGTGTCCGTCGCCATCCACATGGGCTTCAACGGCGCGCTCGTGGCCTCCCAGCTGCGACAGGACGCGTCGTTGACGGCTCTGGGCCTGGGGCTCGTACCCATCGCAGGGCTCACCCTCTTCATCGTCACGCAGGTGGTTCTCAGCTACGAGCACGCCATGATCCGCAAGGAGCTGCTGGCGGAGGCAAAGACCGGATTGCTACCCGAGGCCCACGCCAAGGTGCTTCCGTACTACTTCAAGAGGCGCCGCTCGGGCTGGATGGCGGGCTACGAGCACGTCGACCAGGAAGCCTACGTTCGGACCGCGACGCTGCTGGCGTTCCGACGGCACCAGGCGGAGCGCGTCGGCAGTGGCAGCCGGATCGCGGCGGACGCCGACAAGCTGCGCAAGGAAATCCGGCAGCTGCTCGCGCCCAACGCCGCCTGACCGTACACTGCCGGCATGAGCAGCCGGACCGTCAGGGCGCTTCTGGGCGTCTCTCTGGCATGGACAGTGGGGGCCCTTTCGGGATGTCCCGAGTCTGCGTCGCCCCCCGAAGCCCTCCTGCTTCGCATCACCATGGCGGAGACCCCCAATCAGGGCGACCCGGTGACGGTCGATGGCCTCCAGGTGCTGTTGGCGTCCGGCGACGCCCGGCTGTGGCCGCGTCCTGGGGACGACCCCGCCGATGCCGGCCGCATCCCCCTGGAGCAGGCCCGTGACCTGCGGGCCAGTCCGCTGGTGGTCGAGGTCGAGTATGGCGGGGCGTTTGGCGCCGACGACGTGACGGTCCTGGTGCACGGGACCTCGGCCGGTCAGCTGGCCGCGGTCGGCTCTGCCACCACGCCCCTGGGCGCCAAGGTCGTCGTGGATGTCTTGCTTCAGCCCGTGGGGGCCGCCTGCGATGGCGACGCCGACGGCTTCCCGGACTGCGCCATCGACGGTTGCTGTCCCTCGGGCGCTGCCGCGGCCGACTGCGTTCCGGACAATGCGGCGGCCAATCCGGTCCAGCTGGAGCTGGTCTGCGAGCCCTGCGACGACACCCTCGACCAAGACTGTCGGGACGGCGACCAGCCCTGCATCGACGAGGACAACGACGGCATCGCCGATTGCGCCGAGGCCGCCGCCGAGTGCGGTGAGGGCGACCCCAAGGTGGGACCTGGATTGTCCGAAGTCTGCGACAACGTGGACAACAACTGCGACGGGGAAACGGACGAGGGTGTTTCGGTGATCTATCGGGGCGAGACCCTGACGCCGGGGTCCTCGTGTGGGCTGGGCATCTGCGCCGGGGGCCAGGTGCAATGCAACGCCGATGGTGAGGCCAGCTGCACGACGGCGGTCCTGGCCACCGAAGAGGTCTGCTTCGACGGTCTCGACAACGACTGCGACGGCACGCAGGACGAAGGATGCGCCGACACCGACCTGGACGCCGATGGGTTCACCACCGCATCGGGCGACTGCAACGACCTGGATTCGGGCGTCTACCCGGACGCCGACGAGCCATGCTGCACGCTACTTGAGGACGACCCTGTGGCCCAGGCGGCGTGCGACAGCAACTGTGACGGGATCGTGTTGTTCTGTGTGGAGGACGATGGGGATGGGGATGGCGCGTTGGTCCCCGACGACTGCGACGACACCGATCCGCTCGTCTACCCCGGGGCGCCCGAGCGCTGCGGCGACGGCATCGACCAGGACTGCTTCGGCGGCGACATCGCGTGCACCGAGTTCACCGACGAGGACGGCGACGGCTACGACGTCTCAGCCGACTGCGACGACAGCAACGGCGACATCAACATCGCCCAGCCCGAGCTTTGCGATGGCGTGGACAACGACTGCGACGGCCTCGTCGACGAGGGCAACCCGGACACCGCCGGAACCAGCGTTTGCGGGTCCGCGGTTGGTGAGTGTCAGCAGGGGCTTCTGGGCTGCGTCGACGGCGTCGTGGACTGCTTCTTCTCGGTGGCGCCAGCGACTGAGGTCTGCGACGGCAAGGACAACGACTGCGACGGCGTCATCGATGATGGCTTCGTCTGGGAAGGACTTGCCGTGGGTGAAGCATGCACCGGCGTGGGGGCCTGCAACGTCCCCGGGCAGGTAGAGTGCGCGGACACCACCAACGCCATCTGCTCGTCGGTCCCGGGCGGTAGTCAGACCCTGGCCCAGGACGAGCTCTGCGATCTGGAGGACAATGACTGCGACGGTGAGGTCAACGAGGGGCTGACCGGCTCCTCGGCGGGCATCTGCCCCGATACAGGCGTGTGTGCCCAGGCGGGGTCGTCGGTGGTCGCCGTGTGCACGCCGGAGGGGACGTGGGCCTGTGACTTCGCTTCGGTCATTGGCTACGAGCCTGACGTCGAGGTGACCTGCGACGGCCTCGACAACAATTGCGACGGGTTCATCGACGAGAGCTTTGGCATCGGCACGGGCTGCGACGGCCCGGACGCCGATGATTGTCCCGGAGGAACCCTGGTCTGCAGCCCCGGAGGCGCAAGCACCACCTGCGTGGAGCAGGGGGACCCGGTGGAGGTCTGCGACGGCGCCGACAATGACTGTGATGGCGAGACCGACGAGGGTTTCGACGACCTCGGTACCGTGTGCGATGGCGACGACGACGACCTGTGCGAAAACGGCGTCATCAGCTGCACCCCGGATGGCTCGACCACCTACTGCTCGGAGACCGTCGAGGACATCGTCGACATCTGCGATGGTCAGGACAACGACTGCGATGGGGAGACCGACGAGGACTTCTCCACGCTGGGCGACCCCTGCGACGGACCGGACGCGGACCTCTGCCAGAGCGGGACGTACACGTGTGCGGCCGATGGGACCGCGGTGGTGTGCGACAACGAGACCAGCAACTTCTTCGAGCTGTGCGATGGCGAGGACAACGACTGCGACGGTCAGGTCGACGAGGACGCGCTGGCGTTCGGGCTCGGCGAGCCCTGTGACGGCGATGACGACGACCTCTGCGAGTACGGCGTCTGGGTGTGCGCGCCTGACGGCGCCATCGACGTCTTTGAGTGTGACGAGGGGACGTTCGACACGCTGGACCGGTGCGACGGCATCGACAACGACTGCGATGGGGAGACCGACGAGCTCGCGGTCGCCAACGGCCTCGGCGAGACGTGCGACGGAGGGGACAGCGACAAGTGCGAGGACGGTGTCTTCGTCTGCAAGTCCAACAAGTCCAACACCAGCTTCACCTGCAGCGACGACAGCGCCAGCAGCCTCGAGCAATGCAATGGCCTGGACGACGACTGCGACGGGCAGACCGACGAAAACTTCTCGCAGTTGGGCAACGCCTGTGGCTTTGGAGCGTGCTCTGGCGGTCAGCGCATCTGCAACCCGGACCCCGACGGGCCGACCTATGCGTGCAGTACAGATGAGTTGGCCATCGACGAGATGTGCGACGACATCGACAACGACTGCGACAACTCCATCGACGAGGGCGTGACCGACGTCACCCAGTCCGATTGCACGCAGGTCGGGGTCTGCGCGGCGAACCTGGAGACCATCATCGCCAGCTGCAAGACCGGCACGACCCCGGGCTGGAACTGCAACTACCAGAACGTGCCTGACTACGTGGCCAATGAGACGCCACCCAACATGACGTGGTGCGACGGCCTGGACAACGACTGCGACGGCGAGACCGACGAGGGCTACGACGATACCGACGACGACGGCATCGCCGACTGCGTCGACGACGACATCGACGGCGACGGCATCCTCAATGGCGCCGACAACTGCCCCGAGGTCGCCAACCCTGACCAGTCCGACAGCGACGGTGACGGCGTGGGGACGGCGTGCGACACCTTCTGCAACCCCGGCGAGGCGTTCTGCGACGAGGGTGGCCGCATCCGCCATGTCTGCAACTCGCAGGGGACCGCCCCCGTCAACAGCGGCACCACGTGCCCGTGGTTGTGCCACCAGGCCGAGTGCCGGCCGACGACCCATCTGACCAACAGCGCGGTCAACTCCTGCAACGCCAACGCTCCAGCGCTGGAGCCGCCCGTGGGCGCGGTTCTGACGTACACCGGCACGGCCATCACCTGCGATCCCCACTGCGGGACGCCGAGCGTGACCTCCATCACTGTGTCCAACAACCCCAAGCGCGTGTGCCTCAGCACCCTCGACCTCCCCGCGGGGACGCAGCTGGTGGCGGAGGGCGGACTCAATGACGCGCTGACCCTCGTCGTCGATGGCGATGTGACCATCCTCGGGTCCATCTTCGTGGACGGCTATGCCTCCATCGATGGAACCGAGCATGGCCTGGCCGGTCCGGGTGGAGACGACGGGGGCGATGGGGATGGCGTCGGCGGAACCTCGCCCAGCGGCGGCGGTGCCGGCGGCGGAAGCTATGGCGGCATCGGCGGACCCGGCGGCGTGGGCACGGGAAGCGGCGAGCTGGGCGGCGCGGCCTACGGCGACGACACCATCGACCCGCTGGTCGGGGGCTCCGGCGGCGGCACCAGCGGCGCGATGCTGGGGGGCGGCGGGGGCGGCGGCGTGCTGCAGCTCATCTCCCGACAAACCATCACCGTGGGCCCGGTCGGCGTCCTCTCGGCGCGCGGTGGCAAGGGCGCCGACGGTCAGGCCAGCGGCGACGGTGGCGGCGGTGGCGGCAGCGGCGGCAGCATCTTCCTGGAGGCCCGCGGTGTGGCCTTGCAGGGGCAGCTGCGGGTCGGCGGTGGCGCCGGTGGCGTTGGATTTGGCGGTGCTGCTGGCGGCGCGGGGGCGTCCTCGGACCTGGACGGTGCGGCCGGCGGCAATTCGGTCACCGAGTCCGGCGGTGGCGGCGGTGGCGGGGCAGGGCGCATTCGTATCAGCACGTTGGTGCCCTTCCTCTGCTTGGCCGGACTGCCGTTGGACGCCTGCACCGTCGGCGAACCTCCTCCTGCGCCCTGAGGTGCTGATGAACGACGATCTCCGCCAGCATTGGACCCTGGACCGCGACGTGGTCTTCATGAACCACGGGTCGTTCGGCGCCTGTCCCTCCGAGGTGCTGGCCTATCAGCAGGAGCTGCGGGACCGGCTCGAGCGGGAGCCGGTGCGCTTTTTCGTGCGCGAGTCGCGGGCGCTGTGGAACGCCAGCCGGGAGCGGCTGGGGGAGTTCATCGACGCCGACCCGGCGGACCTGGTGTTCGTCACCAACGCCACCGAGGGCGCCAACGCCGTGCTGCGGTCGCTGGATTGGCAACGGGACGACACCATCCTGGTGACCGACCATGGCTACGCGGCCTGCACCAACGCGGTGTCGTTTGTGGCGGCGCGGTTCGGGGCGCGGGTCAAGGTCGCCGAGATTCCGTGGCCCGGCACCGACGAGCAGGCGGTGGTCGATGCGGTGCTGGGCGCCCTGGATGGAAGCGTGCGGCTGGCGTTGCTGGACCACATCACGTCGCCGACGGGCATGGTGTTGCCCATCGAGCGCCTGGTCGCCGAGCTCAAGGCGCGTGGCGTGGACACGTTGGTGGACGGCGCCCACGCCGCCGGAATGGTGCCGCTGAGCGTTCGAAAGGTGGGCGCGGCGTATTACACCGGCAACTGCCACAAGTGGCTGTGTGCTCCCAAGGGAGCGGGCTTTCTGGTCACGGACCGGTCACGGCAGGTGGGCGTGGTGCCCACCAACGTCAGCCACGGCTATACGGCCGGGCCTCAGACGCGATTCCACCGGATGTTCGACTGGACCGGGACCTCGGACCCGACCGCGGCCATGTCGGTGGGCAAGGCCATCGACGTGATGGCGAGCCTGGTAGACGGTGGCTGGGACGCGATTCGGACCACGAATCGGGCGCTGGCGTTGAAAGGCCGCGACATCCTCGCCCAGGCGCTGGGCGTCGACCCGCCCTGTGCCGACAGCATGATCGGGTCCCTGGCCGCGCTGCCGCTTGGCGTCGGTCCCAAGCCCGATCCAGCGGACCCGGAGCGGCTCTACCCGCTGCAGAACACCCTGTGGAATGGGCACCGCATCGAGGTGCCCATCACGGGCTATCCCGGATGGCCCGGCCGCATCATCCGGATATCTGCGCAGCTCTACAACAGCGTGGACGACTACGAGACCCTGGCGAAGGCCCTCGTCGACGCGCTCGCCGCCGAGGGGGGGCAATGAAGCGTTGGCACGACGTCTCTTCAGCGTGACGGACGGGTGTGGCCCAGCCAGTCGGTGTCGCATCGCTGATGTGGAGTCTCCTCGCGGAAGTCGTCGTAGACCCTCTGCCGTTGCTCCCGTCACGCAGGCTCCTTGATACCCAGTCCGCCGCCCGACTCCTCGCCGGGTTGGATGAAGCGTAAAGGCTCACGCGTCTGTCAGAGGATGCACGACCCGCTCCTCGCATACTCGGTGAACCGTCGCTACACGTGGCTGTTTGCGCTCATGGCAGCTTCCCTGCTGGCTCTGACGGCGGTGGAAGGCGGATTTGGGCTGGTTCTGCTCTGGCCTGCCGGGGCTTTCACAGCCTTGTCGCTCGCGTATTGCGGGCGCGCTGACAAGGTCCTGGCGAAGGACGGTGGCGTCATCCCCTGGTCTCGTCGACTCGCCCTACTGCCGTTCTTCGTCCTGGTGCAGGCGACATGGGGAGCGACACGCCGGGTGTCCAAAGAGGACGCTTTCAACCACGTCAACGCTGGTCTCGTGATCGGTCGCCGCCCGCGGCGAGGCGAGATACCCGCCGGCATAAGGACCGTCGTCGATCTCACCGCTGAGTTCGACGGCGTGCGCGGGCCCGATGCTGCGTATGCGAGCTTCCCCATCCTGGACGCCGCGCCCCTGCCACCGCCGGCGTTGGCCGCGGTGGTGGCGGCGGTTCGAGGGCTCCCGCGTCCATGGTTCATCCATTGCGCCCAGGGGCACGGGCGCACGTCCATGGTAGCCGCGGCACTTCTCGTCGAAGACGGGAACTGCAGCGGCGTGGCGGAAGCCCTGGACCTCGTCGCGAATGTTCGGCCAGCGGCGCGTCCGAATCAGCAGCAACTTGCGGCAATGCTTCAGTGGGAGCGCATGCGCCAGGCTGGATGACCTCCAGCACCAGGGGCGGCCTGACACTGGCCTTGGCGGTGCCCAGTGCTATAGTCGACACACCACCAAGAGGGGACTTCATGACCGGACTCAGGACGGCTGTGGCGTGGGCGATCGCGGTCGCGGCCTTGTGCGCGGGCGGCGTCGCGCTGGCGTCGAGCGACACGGGCGATGCGGCGGCAGGCGGCACATTCGTTGTCGACAAGGCCAAGGGCCAGCCTCCGGTGTCAAAGACCAGTGGCTTCTGCAAAAAGCGGGACATCGCTCGGGTCGTGCGCAAACGCTCCCACAGTCTTCGCTCTTGCTATGAGCGGTACCGGCGCAAGTTCCCCAAGGCCAGGGGCAAGATCTCGGCCAGGTGGACCGTTGGCCTGCGTGGCAAGGTGTCCAAGGTCGCCATCGTCAAGAACACCGTGGCCCCGGCCGTGGGCAAATGCGTCGGAAAGGTCATCATGCGCATGCGCTTCGCCAGGCCCGAGGGTGGCAAGTGTGTGGTCCAGTGGCCGTTCAAGTTCGCGCCTCCCAAAAAGGGGCGCTAACAGGCGGTCCGGCTCGACGCTGAATCTAGACCGGACGCCCGTTCCAGGGGGCAGCCGCTGGCCCGGTCGGATGGTCAGCCCCTCGTGGGGCCGCATAGGAACGAAAGCGATTGACGGCGGCGTGCCAGGGCGATGAGCCACAGCACCGCCAGGCCCAGCACGAAAGGTGTACTGGGCTCAACACGCGGGCCACTCGTGCATCCGGTGTTGTCGGACCGGCCGGGGCCGGCTGAGGTCTCATCCATGTTGGTACATCCGACCCCTACATCCTCTGGCAATGCGCACGAGGTGGGCTCGAGCGGCGTCAGGGCCGGTTGCCCCCAATCGTACCAGTCTGCGTTCGAGGAATAGGCGCACTCGTCCGGTTGGCAGCGCTCAATCGTCTCCAGAAGCTCGCCCAGCGTATTCCAGACCTCGACGGTCACGCAGGCGCGCGGGTCGGGCAGGGGCAACGGAGCCCACACCTCAGTTCTGCCCTGTGCCAGCAGGCGCCAGGTGATAGTTCCCGGATCACCGGAGTCGTCCGACCGGATGATCACGACGAGCGGCTCGACGGCGTCTTCCACCGAGACCGCAACGTGGGCTGAGTACTCCCGCACGACATCGTCGATGCCCTCGAAGCCACAGGAGTAATACCCGCAGCCCGTTCCAGACACACATGCATGCTTGCGTCGCGAGTAGTCGACGGTCACCGTCGGCAGACCCTCCCCAACTGGCGCAGTAGCGGTGAAGGTCTCAAGGACGCTCCACCCTCCGTCAGTGTCCCCACAGACGATTTCGTAGAGTGCGCCGACCTGGAGGGGGGTTGCGGGCACCCAGACATCGAGCTGCTCGATGCATGCCTCGGTGACGTCCCATGATGGGCCCTTTGTCCACTCCAAGGCGGCGCCGCCCTCAGGGCGAATGGCCAGACAATCCTCAGGGTAGGTGATATTGAGAGGCACGCCACGGTCGGCAGGGATCTGGTCAGTGAACAGCATCCAGCCACCGCAGCTCGCCCTGGCAGGCTCAGCAACTTCGGCTACCGAAGCAAGAGCAAGGACAGCTATGAAGGAGACTCGCATATGTTCCTCCATAGCATGTGACGTCTACGAGCGTGGCCAAGGTGCCATGAAGACTGAGTCGACGTTCGGAGTGACCCTGCGAAACCGCACCGTCAAGCTCTTCGGTAAGGTCCCGCAGCTGGAGGTCATCGGGCGCCAGGTCGTCTAGGCGGTGGCGAGTTGCCCCAACACGGCCTCGGCGGCCTCGAAGCCGCTCTTGGTCACGTAGTCCAGGCCCACGCCCTCGAGGTAATTGCCCGCCAGCGTGATGCCGCCGATGTCGCCCACCCGGCGCCGCACCTCGGCGATCCGTCGGATATGCCCGGGGCCGTATTGCGGAATGGCTTTATCCCAGCGAGTGACCTGCTGGAACACCGGCTCTCCGCGCGCACTCACCAGGTCGCCCATGGCCTTGCGGGCACGGGCCACCAGGCCGTCGTTCGACAGCTCCGCGGCGCCCGGGTCTCGCGCCCCGCCCATCATCACCAGCAGCGACACATGGCCCGCTGGCGTCCGGCCGTCGAAGATGGACGACGGGAACAACACGCCAAGGATGGGGTCGCTCGTGGGCAGCGGGCTGTCGCTGGCGCACAGGAGACCAAACGCGTCCAGTGGATGCCCTACATCTTGACGCCGGTACCCGAGTGCCACGCTCGCGACAAACGGATGGTGCAGGTCGGGGCCGTCAAGCAGCCCCGCGACCCTGGGGCTGCAAGGACGCAGCAGCGCCGCCGTCGCGTATGCCGGAGTGGCGAGCACCACGTGGTCAAAGGTCTCGGCAACGTTCTGGGCGCCCTTCTTGGCCACGACTTCCACACCGGCGCCATCCGCCAGCGGGGTCACCTTGTTCACCGGTACACCGGTGCGGACCCGGCCGCCCAGCGCCTCGGCGATGGCCTTCGGGATGACCTCCAGACCCTGGTCGAAGGACAGCAGACCGGCACCGCCGGGCCGCGTCGCGCCCTGCTTGCGCCGCGCCGACATTCCCCGCATCAGCCCGCCATACAGCGTCTCCATCCGCTTGATGGATGGGAACGCGTCGATGCCGAGGCTCTGCGGCGTCCCCGTGTAGACGCCGGCCACGAACGGGTCCAGGAACGCGTCGACGATTTCCTTGCCCAGGCGACGCTCGAAGAACTCGGCCATGGTTTCGTCGGAGCCATACTTGGGCGGCGGCACGAACGGTTCTGCGAGCGCCCGTAGCTTGCCGCGCCAGCTCAGCAGCTCGCTCTTCAGGAACGCTGGCGGGCTCTCGGGCAGGGTGTGGACCTTGCCGTGGCGCCAGATGAGACGCTTCTTGGCGTCGGCCCGGCTCTCCACCAGGCGCGACCGCAGCCCCAGCTCATCGGTCAGGGTCATCAGGTTCTCGGCGGTCGACTGGACCGTGTTGGGTCCGGCCTCGAACCGGAACCCGTCCCGCTCGTAGCTGCCGATGGCACCGCCCACCCTGGGGCCCGCCTCGAACAGGGTCACGTCCACGCCGGCCCGGTGCAGCCTCCAGGCCGCCGAGAGCCCGCTCAGGCCGCCGCCGACGACGGCCACCGTGGGTGCCGTCGCCTCGCTCATGCGGGGTTCCCGCCGTAGTTCGGTCCCAGCTCTTTCACCGCGTCGACAAGCGCCTTGGCGGCCTCCACGGTGACGTCCGGGGTGATGCCGTGGCCCAGGTTCACCACGTGTCCTGGACCCTCGCCATAGCTGTCGAGGCACTGCTTCACCGCACCGCGGATGACGTCCTCGCCGGCTCGAAGCACGCCTGGGTCGATGTTGCCCTGCAGCGCGTAACGGCCGCCCGTGGCCTCACGGACGTGGCCCAGCGGCACCCGCCAGTCCACGCTCAGCACATCGCAGGGAAGCTCCGCCAGCGCATCGAACAAATGGGCGCCGTCCTTGACGTAGTGGACCAGCGGCACGCCGGTGTCTTTGAGGCCCTCGAAGATGCGGGCCGTGTACTGCCCCGAGAACTGCTTCCACTGCTCTACCGACAGCAAGCCGCCCCAGGTGTCGAACAGCTGGATCGCCTCGGCGCCCGCCTCGACCTGCTGCTTGCCGTAATCGATGACCACCTCCACGAGCTTGTCGAGCAGTGCGGCCATCGCCCCCGGCTCGGCGTACATCATACGCTTGATCTCGTGGTGGTTTTTGCTGGTGCCGCCCTCGATGGCGTACGTCGCCAACGTCCACGGCGCGCCCGCGAAGCCCAGCAGCGGCACGTCTTCGGGCAGCGCCTTCCGGATGGTCCGCAGCGCATCGTAGACGTAGCCCAGGCCGTCCGCGGCGCCCTCGACCCGCAACGCGTCCACGTCGGCCCCGCTACGCACGGGGTTGGCGATGTGGGGCCCGGGGTTGAAGTCGACTTCGAGCCCCATGGTCTCCAGCGGCACCAGGATGTCGCTGAACAGGATGGCCGCGTCGACGTCCAGCTGATCGATGGGCATCAGCGTCACGTCGCAGGCCAGCTGCGGCGTGCGGCACAACTCGAGGAAGCTGACCTCCTTGCGCACGGCGCGGTAGCTGGCCATGTAGCGGCCAGCCTGGCGCATGATCCAGACGGGTGGGCGGTCCACCGGCAGGCGGCGGCAGGCGTTGAGAAAGCGTGTACGTCGGTCCATGGGCAGGTTCGCTAGCACGTCTTGAGGACGCTGGCGACGCAACTGTCGCCAGCGGAGGTTCGATAACTTGGAGCGTCAGCGCTTCGGGATGAGGTTTTCGAGGTCGCTGAAGTTGAGTGGGATGACACCAAAGCCTGTGTCCACCTTGGTGGTGCCGCCGAACGAGGCGCTGATGGGCTTGCCGGCGATGAGGCTCTGGATGAGGGCGATGCCGAACTTCGCCGGCGACAGGCTGACCTTGAAGGACTGCAGAGCCTTGCCCCGACTTCCCACGGGCACCGGTTTGCTCAGTGACGAGCTGACCACCGGAGTGCCTGCCAGCTTCAGGTTGTAGGCCAGGTCGGCGAGCTTGATGGCGGTGCCCGAGTTGGCCATCTCCATGTCGACGATGAGGTCCACCGCGCTCAACGACGCCTTGCCGAGGCGCAGGCCCTTCAAGCCGATCTTGGGCGCCTGGATCACCGGCATCCGCCCGGTCACCCGAAAGGGCAGCTTCAGCTGGCCCAACTTGGTGCCCGTGTTGAGCCGCACGTCACCGGCGACCTTGTAGGGCAGCCCGTCGGACGAAAAGCCTTGCTGGATCTTGGCGATGAGCTCGGTCCACTTCACGGTGATCGGGAAGACCAACTCGGTGGTCCGCCCGCCGCGCATATCCAGCGGCCTGTTGATGACCCCATCCAGCAGCGTCAGCCCGTCCACCTGGAAGAACATCCGGTAGGCGTCCAGTTTGATGCCAAAGGGGTAGGGGTTACGCAGGTTGAACACCAGGTCCACCCGCAGCTGCTCGAAGTTGGCGGCCACGAAGCGGGTGGTTTTGTAGGTGATTTCAGGCTTCTTGAGCCCCAGGGTCGCGCAGCTGCTCATGCCGGCGGACGCGGTGACGACGAGGGCGGCGGCCAGCGCCACGGTGAGGGAACGTTTCATCTCGGGCCTCCTGTGGGCCGAGAGTCTGTCTCCTCCGTCGCGCCGACGCCAGGGCTTCCCGCTTCCCTTTGTCTTCGGGGCGGCTCAGTCGCCCGTGTACTCGGGGTCTCCCGGCGAGCGGTAGCGGTCCAGGGGGCTGCGCTTGGCGTCGCTTCCGAAGTACCAGCCGCTGCCGCCGACGTCGCCGAACAGCAGGTGCATCGACGCGACCGTGCCTTCGAGCGGGGTCTTCATACCCATCTGTTTGGGGCTGACCCCGCGGGACTCGGCGTAGGGACGGGTCAGGTCGGTCTCGATGAAGCCGGGCGTGCAGGCGTTGATGGTCATCGCCGGGTTCTCGCGCGCGAGCTCGATGGTGTAGGCGTTCAGGCACGCCTTCGACAGCCCATAGGCGTTGGCGCTGGGGCCGAAGCCGGCGCTGCCGAAGTCCCCGTCGCTGTCCACAAGGGCCAGGTTCTCCTGCATGACCGCTTCGACGGTCGCCCAGACGACCTCGGGGTCGATGAGCGCGGTCTGTCTCCCGGGGCTGCAGGCCGCGACGAAGTTGGGACCGGAGGCTGACGAGACCATGACGACCCGGCCATCGCCCTGCAGCAGTGGCTTGAACGCGTCGACCACGCGCTTGGGACCGTGGGTGTTCACGTTGAGCACCGTCGCCATGTCGGAGGCGCCGAGCCCGATGCCGGCGTTGTTGACCACGCCATAGAGTGGCGCGTCGTCGCCGTAGGTGTCGGCGACCCATTGGGCGGCAGCCTTCACCGAGGCGTCGTCGGACACGTCGATGGCCACGACGGCGATGCGGTCGGCCCAGGCGGCGTTCTCGGCCACCAGCGACGCGCGGGCGGCGTCGCCGCGGTCCTTGTTGCGCGACCCCAGGAGCACCTCGGTGTCGTCGTGTTGGGTAAGGATGGCGGCCACGGTGGCCTTGCCGATGCCTTTATTGGCGCCGGTGACGAGGACGCGACGGACTGCGGACATGAGTTCTCGCTGGGTGATGGTGACGGTATCGCTTCGAGCCCGGTTCTTGTATGAACGGGGGCCGGACCAATCAATCGCCCGTTCTCCGTCGCCCGCTCTGTGTGGGAGGTTCGATATGCAGTTCGACCCCATCGACCACATCGTCGTCGCCACCGACCTCACCGAGGCGGCGCGCTACAGCTACCCCCACGCAGCGGCCTGGTCGCGTATCTACAACGCCCGCGTCACGGTGCTGCACGTCTCGCCGTCGCCATCGGAGCTGGGGCACGACGCCGAATCCAGCATCGATACCACGCGGCTGAGGACCATCGCTGCGGACCTGGGCGAGCTCGGGGTGACGGACATCGCGACCGAGATCCGGCATGGCGACATCGCCGAGTCCGTTGCAGCCTTCGTCGAGGAGACCGGTGCAGACATGGTCATCTGCGCCAAGCACAGCAACCTGTTGGAGCGCGTGCTCAAACTGGGCTCCACCACCAACCGCATTCTTCGGCTGGCCAAGGTGCCGACGCTAGTGGTGCACGACGAGGACACGCCGATTTCACCGGCGCGTATCGCCGTCGCCGTGGACGCCACCGAGCGCTCCAACGAGCTGGTGGACATGGTCATGAAGATGGCGCCGCGGCTGGAGGCTGTTGTGACGCTGGTGCATGCGCACGAGAAGACGCTGACCGCACAGCAGGTGACGGCCAGCCCGATGGGCACGACCGAGACCCCGGAGGAGGCGTTCCACTCGGCGCTGCGCGAGCTGGTCAGCAACTACCAGTACCAGGGCCTCAGCGCCCGGGTGTGGACCGGCGATAAGAAGAGCGCGGGCGCGCTGATTGCGGAGATGGCCGCCCAGACCGACGCCAACCTCATCGCCATCGCATCGTCGGGCAAAGGGCTCATCGGCCGGATGCTGTTGGGCAGCACGACAACTCAGGTGTGCGCAAAGGCGACCGTGCCGGTGTTGGTGTTTCCGGCGGAGTGGCTGCACATGCAGGAGCCGGACGCGAACGCCTAGGCGGCGTCGAGAGTCCCCACCTGGACAGCCATCGATGCCTGGCATGGCGCCGTAAGTCTCCAAGAACAAAGGGCTGGCAACGATTGGCCCCAGCCCGGGCCTCAATGGGGGCTCTGGACCCCAGCGGAAGGGGCGGCTCGTGGCGCTCGGTGGTGTGTCATTTGCCGCACGTCCAGCAATGACGCGGCCTGGCGAAACTGGCCCGGGTCTTGCTCAGGTCCCCGGGGCGACTGGACAAGAATGCTCCGCCCGGATAAGGGGCCACTGGCTGGCACCCCCACGCTGGCGAACCAGACTCAGAGGAATTCACATGCGACTCTCCAACTTCGCCCTGGTGGCGACCCTTTCCCTCGTCATCGGTGGCTGCGGCATCTTTGGCAGCACCGGGGGCGGCACGGGCAGCTCCAACTTCGGCAACAACGAGTACGTGGCCGCCAAGAAGGCCGGCGACGTTCAGACCCTGTCCGACGCGTGTCGGCTGAAGCTCAAGCCGGCTACCTCCAGCGTCCGCTCCAAGTCGTGTCGGACGGCCATGGACATCCTCATCGCCAACAACGACCTGAAGACCCTGGGGGACATCTGCAACCTCAAGGGCAAGGGCGAGGCCTATGAGAAGTGGACCTACCGTGAGACGGCCTGCGCGAAGGTCCGCAAGGACGCTGGCGCCAAGGACCTGGAGGCCCTCGAGGCGGCCGACTGCGGCGGCATGATCGCGGCCTGGGAGACGGCTCGTAAGGCGCTGGCCGCAGAAGCCTCGGCCAACAAGGGGCAGAGCAAAGAGCGCTTCGCCCGGCTCGGAAAGAAGATGGCCAAGTGCGGCCACTGGGACTTCCTCGTCGAGAAGGTCACCCACTGGGGCTCCAACGAGAGCGGAATGGGCTACGCGGCCATCAAGGCCATTGGTGACGACGGCGCCGATTGGGAGCAGCAGTTCTTCGCCTACGTGAAGCGCAAAGGTGACGGTCCGCTCTTCGAGGGCAAGCCCGGCGTCTACTTCCTCGGCCACTACGTGGATTACCTCAAGAACCACGGCAAGATGGCCAAGTGCAACACGGACTACATCCCCGTGGCTGACCGCGTCGGGGACACGTCCTTTGGTCCCTTCAGCTGGTACTTCCGCACGACCAAGTGCAAGAAGGCTGCGAAGATTGTGGCCAAGCGGCTCAAGTCCGACCGCCACCAGAACCGCATCGGTGCCTGCAAGACCCTCGGTGTCATCGGCTCCAAGCGAAAGCACCGGAAGTCGCTGGCGAACCTGGGCAAGACCGATCCGTACTTCTGGCTGAAGAAGAAGGACCGCGACGGCAACCTGCTGATCACGCCCATCAAGATGTACGACGTCCGTACCGTCTGCATGCAGGCCGCCAACAAGCTGTAGAAGCACTGCGTCGGTTACCGCGCGACAGCGCCGGTCAGCCTGCGCTGGCCGGCGCTGTTTGCGTTTGGGGCGGTCCAGGCTTATGTCACCGGACATGACTGAACCTGTCCGCTACGAGCTCCGCGGCAAGACCGCGCTGGTGACCCTCGACGACGGCAAGGCCAACGCCCTGTCCCCCGCCGTCATCGAGGGCGTGAACAAGGCTTTCGACCAGGCGGCCGCAGAGGCCAAGGCCGTCGTCCTGACCGGCCGCCCCAGCAAGTTCTGCGCCGGCTTCGACCTGCGCGTCATGATGAGCGGCCCGGACAACGCCAAGGCGCTTGTGGTCTCCGGCGGCGAGCTGTTCATGCGCATCTACGAGCACCCACAGCCCGTCGTCATGGCGGTCACTGGCCACGCTCTGGCGGGAGGCGCGCTGCTAGCTGCCACCGGGGACACCCGAATCGGCATCCCCGGCGGCTTCAAGATCGGGCTGAACGAGGTCGCCAACGGCATGCCCGTGCCCATCCTGGCGCAGGAGCTGGCTCGCGATCGGCTGCATCCGACCGAGCTCACGGCCTCGGTGCTGCAGGCGAAGATCTACGACCCTGAGGGCGCTGTAGCGGCTGGGTGGTTGGACCGTCTCGTCGACCCGGAGGCGCTCGAAGAGACCGCCCTGGAAGAGGCCAAGCGCTTGTCCAAGCTGCCCTTGCGGGCTTACGCGTTGACCAAGAAGAGCCTTCGCGGCCGCATGATCCAGTACGTCCGCGACACCATCGACGACAACGTGGAGCAGCTCACCGGCAACCTGGGTAAGCGCTAGCCCAGCCTGCTGCGCCGTCATCTGCCATAGAAGGCCTCGTTGTGCGCGATGTCGTCGGCGAACGCTTCCGGCACCTCGTCGTCGAGGAAAATGGCGGCGACGGGGCATTCCGGAGCGCAGGCGCCGCAGTCGATGCAGGTGTCCGGATCGATGTAGAGCTGGACGCCGGTGACGTCGGGCGTCCGGCCGGCACGTCGGTCGGACCGCAGCTTTGGTATGTCGACGGGGCCAGCAATGCAGTCGACGGGGCAGACGTCGACGCACGCCGTATCGCAGACGCCGTCGCACAGTTTCGTAATCACATGGGCCATCGGGGACACCTCCACGGGTTGTTTCGGTTTCCTCGGACTCAAGATTCGGGCCAGGGTTCAAGGTGTTGAAAGTATTGACGTGGCGCGGCGGCGACAACGCGGTTCACCAGTATATGGGTGGTTTCGTACCCGTATGTTGGTATCTTGGCGTATGCACGTACTGACCGGACTCGCCCAGTCGGTGGGCGGCCTCGCGACGCGAACTGCCCTGGAGCAAGCGCTCTCTGTCTCGGAGCTCGACGTCTCCCTGGACTGGCACGACCCCGAACGAACGCGCATCTCGGGCCTTCCACAGGAGCAGCTCCCCCTGGCCACGGCGATCGTCATTGGCGCGCAGCGGTCCATCCGGCTCGTCGAGCGCATCGCGGGCGCCTCTCGGGCAGGGCATCGCCGCAGCAAGGCGCTCCGTCAGCAGCTCCACGACCTGGCGCTACCTGGAATGGTGTCGTCCAGTGTCGCCTCGCGTGAGCTCGTTGCCATGATACGAGCGGTCGCTCCGTTGCCCACGACGGTGCTCCTCACCGGCGAGACAGGTACTGGAAAGGAGCTCGTCGCTCGGCAGCTGCACCGGTTGTCCAGACGCGACGACAAGCCCTTTGTGGCTCTGAACTGCGCCGCTATCCCGGACGACCTGTTCGAGAGTGTCCTTCTGGGACACGAGCGCGGCGCTTTCACCGGAGCAGACAAGCTGCATCGGGGGGCTGTCGAGCGGGCCGGCGCGGGGACGCTCTTCCTGGATGAGATTGGAGAGATGTCGCCAGCGGCTCAGGCGAAGATGCTGCGATTGCTTCAGGAGCGCGAGTTCGAGCGGGTGGGGGGAGCCCAGACGCTTGGAGCCTCATGCAGATTCGTCGCGGCTACGCATCGATCGTTGGAGGCGATGGTTCGCGCAGGCACATTCCGGCAAGACCTGCTCTATCGACTCAGCGTGTTTCCCATCCACTGCGCGCCCCTGCGCGAGCGTCCCGAGGACCTGGTCGAGCTGGTCGAGCTGCTGGTCGACCGCGTTGCTCGTCGTCACGGCCGTGCCGCGCCGAAGGTGACCATGGCACTGCGGGCGGAGTTGCTGCAGCACGATTGGCCGGGCAACGTGCGAGAACTCGAGAACATCCTCGAGCGGGCGATGATTCTTTCCCCGGGCCGAGAGCTCGCCCTTCCCGCGGGGTGGCGTGGGGGCGAACCCGTCGAGGCCCAGGCCGAGGCTCCGCGGACGCTGGCCGAAGCCGAACGCGAATGCATCGTCACCGCGCTTCGCCACACCTCGGGCCGACTCTACGGTCCTGGCGGAGCCGCTGAGTTGACGGGGCTCAAGCCGTCCACGTTGCAATGGCGGATGAAGAAGCTGGGCATCGATCGAGGGGCCTTCACCGCATCGTGAACGTGGCGGTGGCGTGCACTACACCTTGGAAAGACGTCCGCCGTCGGTTCGGCCGACCGCCGAGAGTTCACCGCCGGCCTCGACCACGTCCGCGCAGCTGACCGCACCTCGAAGCTGGCGCGCCTCTGGCGACTGACTCAGCTGGGCGATGGCCTCGTCGAGGAGCTGCTTCTCCGTATAGAAGCGCGCCGCTCTGCGCGTCGTGCGGAGCCCCGGCAGCGTGGACAGCGGCCACTTGAAGCGGAGCGCGTTGAGCACCGCCATGCGGGTCTCCATGGGGTTGGTGGTCTGCGCGGTCGCGACCACCGCCCCCCATGCCTCGGAGCGCGCCAGGGCGACCTGCGCGGCCACGGGCGCGATGACGTCTGACGGTGTTGCGATGATTCGCTGGAGGAAGGCCTCCACCTCCTCCGAGCATGTCTCCATGCGTTTGAGCGTCGCCTCGATCCACAGACGCACCACGTGGCGCTGATGACCGAACGCGTCCCTGGCTGCGTAGACGCCCCGCATGGGCCCAACGGCCTGCTTCGTCAGGGTCTCGATGTGGCGCGCTGCCTCCTGGCCTTCCGTCGGAAGCTCGATGGCTGGTTCGACGGCCTCCATCGCAGTCTCGAGGCCCTCGAGCCAGCGGGCGACGCGCCCGACCACGAAGCCAACCTGGTCGTCCGGCTCGCGGTCAAACACCCACTCCAGTTTGTGGCCGTCCGCTGTGGCCAGAGCGCTGTGCACCATCGCCTCGCGGATCGCGGCGAGGGCTGCAGGGACAAGCCGAAGCGCCAGGGCAGCGCTGCCACGGATGGCGATGATGCGGTCGAAGGCCGGCTGGAAGGTGACCGTCCGCCACTGGACGTGACGGCGGCTGATGCGGGGGCGTAGCTGCAGGCTGTCGATCGGGGACGTGAGCACAAGCCGAACCGCATTGCAGGCCTGCCGCGGGAGGACGACCCGCGCGTGGCCGCCGGGGCCGACCCGCTCCCATGTCTCTGCGTCCGCAGCTGTCGCACTGAAACCGGCCCGCTCCAGGGCCTCGCGAAGAGCACCCCCGTCCCGGTGCCCGCCGGGCATCACCGCTCGGTCTCCCATCACCATCCAAAATGGGATGGCCGCGATGAGCCCCACGACCAGCGCCGCGAGGCCTCCGCTGAGACCGGCGAGAAGATCGCCCTGGATGAACCCTCTCAATGCAACCCCCGCCAGAAAGACCGTCAGGAGTGTCAAGCTGGCCAACCAGAGCGTGGCTGGCCTCAGCCAGTCGGGCCGACCACGCACCAACGGCACGCCCGTCCGAGACAGGGTAAGGTCGCGGAGGCGGCCCGTCGCAAAATCGGCCGGCCTGGGTATCGGCTTCTGGTGCCGCAGGCGGCGCAGCATCAGCGCGCTGCCGACCATGAGACCGTTGCCGAGCAGGGCGAGCGCGAGGCTGCTCTCCCAGAGGCCGAACCAGAGCATTACCAGGGAGATGAGCCCCGCCCAGCGCCAACGGCGCGTATCCCTCAGAAGATGTGCGCCGTCGGGGGCGACGGCGTCGCGCGCGGTGATAGGATGGCTCACGCCCCGGTCCAACAGCCGACCGTGGCCTTCTATTCACGGCTTGGTTTGTCGACCGTGCGTGGATAGTCTATTTGCCCATGTGGTCAATTGGTGTGGAGAGAGGCTCCTCATGAAGCGCTGGCGTCAGGATCCGGAGGGGGTACGCACCGCGATACTCAAGGCGGCTCGGGAACGCTTCGCCGAGAAGGGCGTGGCGGGGACGTCGCTGCAGCAGATCGCTACCGCGGCCGGCGTCACCAAGAGCCTCATCAACCACCACTTCGGCTCCAAGGCGAAGCTCTTCGACGCGGTGCGTGGGGACATGTTCCGCGACTACTTCGAGGCGCAGCGCCATCTGATCCTCAGCAAGCGCTCGGACCTGGATGTCATCGCGGAGTCGCTACGGACGTACTTTGCGTTTCTCAAGAAGAACCAGGACGTCGTGCGCATGGCGGCCTGGATGGGGCTCGAACAGGCGGCCAGTTTCGAAGACCACAGCGAAGGGCTCACGGAATTCGGGGTTCAGCGCATCCAGAAGGCCCAGGAAGAGGGCCTCATCCGCGACGACGTGCACGGGTTCTACATCCTCGCGAGCATGTGGACGCTGATCGAACACTGGTTCCTCGCGCGTCGCGACTACCTGGCCCGCTACTACACGGAAATCGACCTCGACCGCGCCGATGCTGAGTACCTGGAGTCGATCGTGAACATCATGCTGGATGGGATTCGACCCAAATAAAGAGGGTTGATTCGGTCAAAATTGGACGTATGGTCAGTTGGTGCCGAGGCCGGGTGGGTCTGGGCGTGAGCTCCAACCGTCGTATTGAGGCGAATCATGCGCGTCGTCAGCGTAGTTCTATCCGTGTGTCTGGGCGCTGCCCTCCTGGTCAATTCCTCTGGCTGCGAGCCCCAGGCGCGCGCCACCGCAGTGAGCGACGGTGAGCGTCGTGGGGCGGAGCCACCTCCAGTAAGGGTGGCAGCCGTCGAGGTTGCCGCCTCACACCGAACGGTCGAGCTGGTGGGTGTGACCCGCATGGCCGACCAGGCGCGACTGGCGTTCACGATGCCTGGACGTCTGGTCGAACGGCTTGTCGAACTGGGGGACGTCGTGGCCAAGGATGCGGCGGTTGCGCGTATCGATCCGTTGCCGCTCAAGCATCGGCTGAGTGCAGCGAAAGCCACAGCACGGCGGGCATCGGCGCAGGTCGCGCAGGCCAAGAGAGACCTGGCCCGGGCGAAGCGGTTGCTCAAGCTCAACGCGACCACCGCCGAGGAGGTGGAGCAACGGGCCACCGCGCTGCGGACCGCCAGGGCCATGGCCTCGGAGTCCCGGGCGCAGCGCCGTGAAGCCAAGCGCTCACTGGACGAGGGCGTTCTCCGGGCACCCTATGCCGGCGTGGTCAGCCACGTTCTGGCCGAGCCCGGCGAAGTCCTCGGAGCTGGCGCCCCGGTGGTCATCGTCAGCGCCGCCAACAGCGCGGTCGAGGTGGAACTCAAGGTCCCCGAGGCATGGCTTGCCCACCTCACTGTCGGTCAGTCGGTTCGGGTCGACCTGCCTCTCCTGGGCAAAAAGGCCGTCACCGGCACCATCCACCGAGTGACGCCGCACGCCCTCGGGGCAGGGCGTCTTTTCCCGGTCGTGGTGCGCTTGAAGGCTGACGCGATTCCACGACTGCGCAGCGGCGCCACCGCTCGGGTCACCCTGTTGCTGCCCACGACCCCTGCGCTCCGTGTACCGGCGGGCGCGGTCGTGGAGCCGCTCGGCCAGCACCCCCGGGTCGCCGTGGTCCGCAAGGACGGTCAGATGACTCCCATACCGGTCCGAATCGTAGGGGTTGACGGCGCTTCGCTGCGGGTGATCAGCGACGCCCTGGCCGTCGGCGACGCGGTGGTCGTCAGCGGCCATGGCGCCATGGCGACGGCCACCGAGGCTGCGACCACCAGCAAGGTCGAGGTGGAGCGATGAGCACGCAGCCCGACGCCAACGGCGGCGCTCTCTACAAGCAGCGCCGCCTGACCCTCGCCATGGCCCTGTTCGCCGCCCTCGCGGGCGCCCTGGCCTGGATGCAGATGCCTCGCCAGGAGGACCCCGACTTTCCCTACCGCAACGGGATGCTCATCGTCCCGTGGCCCGGCGCTGACGCCGCCGCCGTCGAACGGCTCGTGGTGCGGCCGCTGGAAGACGCCCTGTCGGAGGTGGAGAGCATCCACCACATCAACGCCACGGCCCGCACCGGTGTCGCGGTCGTGACCATCCAGCTGGTGGATGCGGTCTACGAGACGGCCGAGATCTGGCGCGAGGTGGACGACCAGATCGCCGAGGCTCAACGGAGCTTCCCATCGGGCGTCATCCCGCCCATCACGGACTACAAGCTCACCGACATCCACGCCGTCGTTCTCGGCGTGGTCGGCTCCGAGGACCCGCTCCAGCTGCGAGCAGCCGCCGAGACGCTGCAAGAGCAGCTGCGGGCCCGCCCAGGAGTGGCTCGGGTCAAACTCATCGCCGACCCCGGCCGCACCATCGTCGTCGACTTCGATGACGCCACCGCGCGCCGCTACGGCGTGACGGCCGGCCAGGTGGCACAGCAGCTGGAGCGCCGCAGCCGCCGCATCCCAGGCGGCACCGTCCAGCTTGGAGAGCGGGTGCTCACCATCGACCCGTCCAACGACTATCGGAACCTGGACCAGCTGGCGCAGACGCCCATCCGCGTCGGCACACCGCAGACCGGGACCACCGTTCAACTCGGCGAGATGGCCAGTATTCGCTACGAGGCCGAAAGTCCCGTGACCAGTCGCATGCGTGTCGACGGACGGCGCAGTGTCGGCCTGTCCATCATCCCTGAGTCGGGCATCGACATCCTTGCCTTCGGCGAGGACATCCGCCGCACCATCGCGAAGGCCAACCAAACCCTGGCTCCACTCAGCGTCGAGACGTTGACCTTCCAGCCCGAACGGGTCTCCGACCGCCTCGATGAGCTCAGCGGCTCCCTGGTGCAGGGTATCGGCATTGTTGCCGCGGTGCTGCTTCTGTTCATGGGGCTGCGCCTGGGCTTCGTGGTGTCGCTCGTGGTGCCCGTGGTGGCGCTCAGCTCCCTGGCCATCTACGCGGCCGCTGGCGGCGCCCTGCATCAAATCTCCATCGCCGCCCTGGTCCTCTCGCTTGGCCTGCTGGTCGACAACGCCATCGTGGTCGCCGAGCGCGTCCAATATCGCATCGACCGAGGAGAACCTCCGCGCGAGGCAGCGTCGGCCTCGGTGCGCGAGCTTTTCTGGCCTCTTGCCGCAGCCACCGCCACCACGCTGGCGTCGTTTGTACCACTGCTCCTGTCGGTGGGGCCCTCGGGCGACTTCACCCGAGCCATTCCGGTCGTCGTCATGCTGACCCTGGCCGTGAGTTTCGTGTTCGCCGTCACGTTCACCCCCACGGCGGCGTTGCTTCTCTTCAAGCGCAGCCGGCCGCGGGCCAACGCGGGGCCCTCGCGCGCGCTTCAGGCGTTCTCCCGGGTCCCGGCGCGTCACCCCTGGCTGGTCCTGGCCGCCGTCGGTCTCGCCATCGCGGGAACCATGACGTTGGCGCCGCAGGTGAAGATGCAGTTCTTCCCCAGCGGCGACCGCAATCAAGCCGTGTTCGAGATTGAAGCCCCCGAAGGAACCCACCTGGAGCGGACCAACGCGCTGGCGCAGAAGCTCGAGCGGGCGCTGTCGGAGCGTCCGGAGGTGACCTCGCTGTCATCCTACGTCGGCCGTTCGACGCCTTCGTTCTACTACAATCTGGTGCGCCGCCCGCAGGCCCCTCATGTCGCCCAGATGATTGTGCACACCCGTACCACCGGCGACGTCGACAGCCTGCTGGTGTGGGGGCGCGATTGGGCGCGTACCCAGGTGCCCGGCGTCACGATCATCGGGCGCCGGCTGGAGCAGGGGCCGCCCGTTCCGGCCCCCATCGAGCTCCGCGTGCATCACCCTGACCCAGCAAAACTGGCCGACGCGGTGCGGTCGGTGCGGCAGGTGGTCGAGCGCGCTGCGGGTACCGTCGACGTTCGCGATGACATCGACCCGGGCGCACCGGCGCTCACGCTGGACGTGCAGGATGAGACCGCGGCGGCCCTGGGCACCTCCCGGCCCGACATGGCTGTCGCCCTGCTGAGCCATACGCTGGGACTTCCAGCGGGTAGCTTCCGTGGCGCCATGAGCGGCGATGAGCCCACCCCGATTCGCTTGCGGACAGGACGCGGCGAGTTCAGCAACGCTCAGAGCCTCGACGGCGTCGATGTTCAGCTTCCTCGAGGTGAGGCGTTGCCATTGGCAGCTCTCGCGACCCCCGGCGTGGAGCTGCGAGCGGCGGCGATTCATCGCCGCGACGGGCGTCGGCTGGGCAGGGTATATGCTCAGATGCTGCCCGGAGTAGGGTTCAACACCGTGCTGGCGGAGGTCATGCCGCGGGTCGATGCCCTTGCCTCCGACGGCGGGTTCGAGGTCGAAATCGGCGGCGCGGCAGAAGCGTCGGCGCAGGCCAACGGGGCCATTGGTGGGGGCGGGCCCATTGCGGCGATGATCCTCATCCTGGTGCTGCTGGCCCAGTTCCGGTCGTTCCGCAAGGTCGGCATCATCCTGCTGACGGTGCCGCTCGCAGCTACCGGCGTCATTCCGGGGCTGGTGCTGGCGGACCAACCGTTCGGCTTCACGTCACTGTTGGGCGTCCTGGCGCTCATCGGCATCGTCGTCAACAACGCCATCATCCTCATCGACGTCGTAGACATGCGGCGCGCCGACGGTGAGTCCATCGGCGACGCGCTGGCCGGGGGCATCCAGGAGCGGCTCCGGCCCATCCTGTTGACCACGGTGACCACCGTCGTGGGCCTGGTACCGCTGCTTCTAACCGAGAGCACGCTGTGGCCGCCGCTGGCCTCCGCCATGATCTCCGGATTGGTGGCGTCCACAGCGCTCACCACCTGGGTCGTGCCCGCCGCGTATCGCATCCTCTTCCGCGAGCCGAAGCCCCGTCGTGAGCAGGAAGCTCCCGTCGCCAGCCGAGGAGGGCGGGCTGCTGCGGTCGCCGCGACCGCGCTCGTCCTCGCGCTGTCGCCCGCCGTCGTGATGGCGGCTCCACCACAACCCGACGCGTTGAGCCTGCAGCAGGCGATGGAGGTCGCGAGCAGTCGCCCCGCGGCCAGGGCGGACCGTGCGGAGGTGGCCGCGGGCAAGGCCAGAGAGAGTCGGGCCTTCGGAGAGGCGTGGCTTCCCACACTTAGCGCGGGCGCCGAGGTGAGGGCGCGCTCGACCGCGCTGGGGGTGGATACACCGTTCGGCAAGCTGCAGCAGACCGATCAGGTGACGGGGCAGCTGCAGGTGCGGCTGAGCCAACCGCTGATGCAGTTGGACAAGCAGCTCCATGGCGTCGCGGTGCAGCGCTCGGGTCGACGGGCCCTCGAGGCGCTCAACCGACGTCGCAGCCAGTCCTATCAGCTTCAGGCCGCCGAGGCCTGGCTCGCCATCGCTGACATCGACGCCGCGACGGCGGCGCTCTCGGCCTACATCGACAGTCTTGCTGCGCAGAAGCAGCGGGTGGGGGCTCTCGTGCAGGCCGGACGCGCCATCCCATCGGACGCGACCCGGGTCGCTCTGGCGCTGAGCCTTGCCACCGACGAGCTCAGGGCATTGAGGCTCCGCCGGACGAGTGCGCGCCAGCAGTTGGCGGTGCAGCTGGGTCTGGATGACGCGCCGGAGGTGGTCTCCGCCCTGCCGACGGCGGCCCCAACGGTGACTGCGCTGGCGACGCTGAAGCGACGAGCCCGGCGCCAGCGACCCGAGTTGTCGCAACTGAGCCACCTGCGCCAGCAGCTTCAAGCGCAGCGCGCAGCCGTCGACCTGTCTCACGCGCCCAGTCTGGCGTTGGAGGGGGCCGTCATCTGGTCCTCCAATGAAGCGCTCGCGCCCAATGCCTGGGCCGAGGGGGCCATCGTCTTGCGCTGGTCACCCTTTGCCGGCAACCAGCGAGACGCGGCCAGGGATGAAATCGGCGCGAACAACAGGGCGCTGGCCGCTCGGCAGCGAGGCCTGCAGCAGGGCATCGACGCTCAGGTGGTGGCCGCGCGGAACGCACTGATCAACGCGCGCCGGCGCCTTCCGGTGCGCACCGACGCGGTGACCCAGGCCAAGCAGACCGTCGCCGACGTCAAGGCCCAGTTCGCCGCCGGCCGGCGCACGCTGGTGGATGTGCTGGAAGCGGAGACGCTGTTGCGCGATGCGCGTCGCGACGTACGCCTGGCTGAAATCGATATCGTCAGGCGTAGCGTTCAGCTCCGCTTTGCGACGGGGAGTCCGCTGGTCCGCTCACCTCAGAAGTGACGCCAAGGCCGGCCGCCTCGCCGGGGCGGTCGGTCACTCGACGCCTAGATCCCGCATCGCCCTGCGTTCGCAGGAGGGACAGACGCCGTGGGAGAATTGGGCGTCGTCGGCGTGCTGGCTGATGAACGTCTCTATCCGCTTCCAATCCCCACCGTCGGCCTGAATAGCCTTGCAGTACGCACAGATGGGGAGGAAGCCGCGGATGGTCTTCAGCAGGGCCTGCTCCAGCTGTTCCTGCAACAGGGCCACCCGTGTGACGTCCTGTACGGCGCCGCGGAAGCGAACGGCGTTCCCGCTTTCGTCACGGTCGACCTCTCCGTAGCCCTGAACGTGTCGGACGGACCCGTCATCGACGACAATGCGATAGCGGTAGGGCTCCGAAGCGCCTTCCTTCATCCACCGCTCGGTCTGCTGGTCGTGGTACTCGCGGTCCGCCGGATGGACGCGGCTCACCACGAGCTCGTAGTCCACTTGGGTGCCTGGCGCGATGCCATAGATGACGTACACCTGGTCGGACCACAGCACGACATTGGCGTGGACGTCCCAGCTCCAGAAGCCGATGTTGGCGAGCCGCTGCAGATCCCCGAGCTGGCCGACAAGGGTTTCACGCTCTTGCTGGGCCGCATTGAGGGCCTCGTCGCGCGCCGATAGCAGCCGAATGAGCTCTTCATGGGTCAGTGATGCGTAGTCCACCTCCCGAAGGCTACGGAAAGCGTTGGAATAGCGCCATAGGCAGGGGGAATGCTCCTTTCCATCTGGAAAGAGGTTGGTGGGGCTGAACCGGCGCAGAAGATTCGGCTGACGGGGAGGATAGGGTGGTTACAAACATCCAGGCCCGGCGTTGAGGGCGTGATGGTCCTGACGAAGATGGCCAGGCGGGTCACCGACCCAGCGGAGTCGGCTGACCGGTGCGCCACCTTGAGGTAATCTGAGGACCTGATGCGGCTCGATCTCACCGGAACGACGCTGGAGGGGGCCCCCAAGCGATGACCGGGGTGGAAGACGACGTAGGGATTCCGCTGGGGGCATTCGACCTCGTTCGACCGTTCGACAAGGGGGGCATGGGCGCCATCTGGTCGGGTTGGCACCGGCGGACCGGGGTGCCGATCGCGTGCAAGGTCCTCATGGAAGCCCGCGCCCGGGAGCCGGAGCGTCAGGCCCTGTTCGCCCGGGAGGCCCAGGCGATCGCGCGTTTGCGCCATCCGGGCATCGTCACGGTCCTCGACTACGGCTTCCTGACGGCGGCGACCGAGGCGGCCAGTGAGGGAAAGCTGGTGGCTGGCAGTCCCTTTCTGGTCATGGAGCTGGCTCCTGGCGGGTCCCTGGCCAAGGCGCCGCGGCCGGTCAGCTGGAAGCAGTTCGCGACCGTGACCTACGCGCTGCTGGACGCGCTGGCATACGCCCATGCCCGGGACGTCGTGCATCGCGACATCAAGCCCGCCAACATCCTGTTGGGGGTCGCCAATCGCTCCACCGGCCAGCATCGCGTCAAACTCGCCGACTTCGGCATCGCGCGCAGCCCTCAGTACGACGGCGAGGCTGGCCAGGGGCGGATCACCGGCAGCCCGGGCTACATGGCCCCCGAGCAGATTCAGGGCGACCCACGGGGTTACGGCCCCTGGACCGACCTTTACTCGCTGGGTTGCGTGCTGTTCGAGCTGGCATCTGGCAAGCGACCCTTCGACGCGCCGACGCCGACGGAGCTGATGATTCAGCACCTGACCGCAGCGCCGCGCGAGTTTCAGTCCCGCATCCCGGTGCCCGGCGGCTTTCAACGGTGGTTGCTGACGCTTCTGGGCAGGCACCCGCTGGACCGGTTTCAATGTGCCGCCGACGCGGCCCATGTCCTGCGCCGTCTCGGACGCCCGCCGGGGCGCGCCATACGGCCCCCCGGCGCGGGCCTCGACGTGGCGCCGATGTTGGGCACGTTGACCATGCTCGCCAGCTCGGTGTTCGACTCCGAGGGGGGCATGGTGACGCCGATGAGCACGGCTAGCGCCCCGCTGATCGGCGCGACCGAGCCCGCCATCGACCGCCCTTCGACCGCCGAACCAGGGCCCGCCGTGGCGGCGCCGCTCGCTGCGGTCCCGCCGTTCCGGCATGAGTGGCGAGAGGGGCCACGGCAACGCCCGGACATGGGCCTGGGCGATGCGGGGCTGGGGGTATTCGGCCTGCGCGACCCCGGGTTGGTGGGCCGCCTCGAGGAGCGCGCGGCGGTCTGGCGGATCCTCGGCGAGGTGCACTCGGAGGCGGAGGTGCGGGCGGTCATCGTTCGCGCGCCTTCTGGCCATGGCGCCTCCCAGCTGGCCCGGTGGGTTTGCCGTCGAAGCGTGGAGCTGGGAGTGGCGGTGACGGTCAGGGGGACCCACAGCCCCGAGCGGGCGGGAGAGAGTCACGAAGACGGTCTGGGCGCCATGCTCGCGCGGCATTACCGGGTCGTGGGCCTGGGACGGGGAGGGATCGTCGAGCACCTGCGGGCCTGGGGCTACGTGTCCGACGACGCGTCGGGCGACGCGTATACCCTCAACGCCCTGGTCGAGCTCCTGCATGCCGGAGCGGACGACACCGCCGGGTTTCAGCTGTCCAGCGGCGCCGAACGTCACGCCGCAGCCGTCCGTGCGTTGGGGGCGATCGCCCAACACCGGCCCTGCGTCGCGTGGCTCGACGATGTCCAGCGGAGTGACGACGCGGTGGCGTTGCTGCGTTACGCCCTCGTCCACCCGCCGGAGAAGGGGGCTGGACTGCTCTTCCTGCTCACCGTGGACGATTCGGAGCTTGCGGACCGTCCAAATTGGGGCAAGGCGCTCAACAAACTGGTGCGTCATCCGGCGGTGACGGAACTTATGCTGGGACCGCTGTCGCCGACCGCGACCGCCGAGCTGGTGGATGAGTTGTTACCCTTACACCCCCAGCTTCGCGAGCGGGTCGTGGAGCATACCGGCGGGGACCCCCGTTTCACCGTGGAGCTGCTGACGGAGTGGGTCGAGCGTGGGCTGCTGACGCCCAGCGAGCGTGGCTACAGCCTTGCCGGGGAGGCCCCATGGCTTCCCAGTGACGTCGAGGCCCGGGGCAGAGAACGGCTGCGGGCGGCCCTCGGTGAGGCCGGCCGCCTGGAGGCCAACACCATAGCCCTGGAGCTCGCGGCAGCGCTCGGGGCGACCTTCGACACGGACGCCTGGTTCCAGCTCTGTGACGCGGCGGGGGTTGTGCCCAGGCCGCAGCTCGTGGAGGGCTGGATCCGTCGGCAGCTGTTGGAGCCCACTGCCGAGGGGATGGCGTTCGGAAACGAGGGCGTGCGGCGCGTAGTCGCCGAGGGCGCCCGCAACGCCGGTCGCTGGGCGGGGCATCACCGCCGGTGTGTGACGCTTCTGCAGCAGGGAGGGGGGCCGCTGGACCGGGAGCGTATGGCGCGGCACCTGGTAGCCGCCGAGGCCCACGAGGAGGCGGTCCAGCCGCTTCTGGATGCCGCAGCGGCTCGGGTGCGCAACGGTGACTACCTTCAGGCGCTCGGCCTGGTCACACGGGCCGAAGAAGCCCTGCAGTCAGCAGCCGACCCCGACGACGGACCCACTTGGAGGGCATGGATCGCCTGCCTCCGCGCCCGCATCTATCGTGCTCAGCGGCAGCTTCAGGATGCCTGGCTCCATGCGGAGAAGGGCGAAACGCTGGCGCGGGCGTGTGAGGCGGACCGGTGGTCTGGCGAGGCGCTGTTCGAGAAGAGCTATGTGGCCATCGAGCGCGCCGAGGTGGCGGACGGCGCCCGGTTCGCGGTGGCGTCGTTCGAAGCGTTCGAGCGCGCCGGCCACGTTCCTGGCGTCGCCAAGGCGCTCCTGATTCGCGGTCGCGCCGAGCTATCCACGGGGCGCGTCGACGCCGCCGAGCGCCTGGCGATTCGGGGGGCCGAGGTCTTCGAGTCCCTGGGCGAGAAGCGCATGGCCACCAACGCGTTGTTCCTGCGCGGGATGGTGGCCCGGTGGAGGGGCGATTTCGCATCGGCCGAAGCGCACTATCAGGACGCGCTCCGGCGGTATGAAGCGCTGTCCGACAGGCATGGAACGGCCCACACCCGGGCGTTCATGGGCATGGTCAGCTCCGAGCGGGGCCGCTACACCGAGGCGCAAGCCCACCTGGAGGCTTCGCTGGCGGCCTACGCGACGATGGGTACGCATGTCGCGCTGGTGCCTCGTTTGGCCATGATGATCCTCAACCTGCGGCGGGGCGGCGATCGCGCTGCCCGGCAACAGCTCGAAGCGGCCCAGGCGATCATTGGTCGCAGCGGTGCCAGACTCTATCTCGGCGCCATCCTCCAGGGCTTGCTCGTCAGTGCCGCGGATGCTGAAGATTGGCCCGCGTGGGACCGCTACGAGGCCCGGTATCGCAAGTGGTTCGACACCCACGGCGTCATCGACGTGGAGACCGCCGCGCTGGCGGTGGAGGCCGTCCGGGCGACGGCGCGCAACAGGCAGCCGCTCCGAGCCAAGCGCGCCCGGGAGCATGCGTTGGCGCAGTATGCGGCGGTGGGGCAGGAGGGGAGGGTGCCGGCCCTGGG
>Ga0207422_1001207_pt1 | contig 56365 bp, 50 predicted proteins | sample MarCyaLeptolynsp_FD_187757 | JGI IMG/M metagenome (GOLD analysis project Ga0207422, IMG submission 187757) | Marine cyanobacterial communities from Panama - species 1 Leptolyngbya sp. (SPAdes) | ecosystem: Environmental > Aquatic > Marine > Unclassified | place: Panama: Panama City | collected... | reverse complement strand
GGGCTGCAGTAAATGCTGATCCCGATCCGGTCGAACCAACCGCGCGCCATCCATGACAAAGTCTCCTTATGCGATGAACGGCGATCTTATTAGATTCGAATGCGAAGGGGAATTTTTTCCCAGGCTCGTTGCGGACCCTACGGCTGCGCAACTACGCCCACCGAGTTTTACAAATCCCGTGCACCAAACGTATCCCCTTGCGACACATCCCCCGTCTCAAACCCTTTGCGAAACCAGCGGACGCGTTGGGCCGACGTGCCGTGCGTGAACGAATCGGGCACGACGTAGCCTTTGCTTTGTTGTTGCAGGCGATCGTCGCCGATGGCGCCGGCGGCGCGGATGGCTTCGTCGATATCGCCGGGTTCGAGAATGCGCCAACGCGCTTGCGCATGATGCGCCCAAACGCCCGCGAGAAAGTCGGCCTGTAACTCCAGCTTGACCGACAGCCGGTTGTATTTGGATTCCGATACGCGTTTACGCGCGCCGTGCACTTTGTCGGTGGTACCCAATAAGTGTTGCACATGGTGCGCCACTTCGTGTGCTAAGACATATGCCTGCGCGAAATCGCCCGGCGCGTTAAGGTCGCGCGACAACTGATCGAAGAAACTGAGATCGATGTAAATCTTCTCGTCGGCAGGGCAGTAGAAAGGCCCCGTCGCACTGCTAGCGAACCCACAACCAGACGTCGTGCTATTGCGAAACAACACTAGGGTCGGCGGTTGATATGTATCGCCGCTCGACCGAAAGATATCGCCCCAGACCTTTTCCGTATCAGCCAAGACAGTCGAGATGAACGCGGCCGCGTCGTAATCGTCGATGGTAGTCGATTGGCTAATGCGCGCGTCTTTGCCGATACCGACACTACCGCCGCCTCCACCACTTAGCAGCGAAAGCGGATTGCCGCCGAGGGCCCAAATGATGCCCATCATGATAAGCAACGCGATTAGTCCATTGCGACTGCGAGGGATGGGTAGCCGCCCGAGGTTCAACCCCGGGCCGCGCTGATGCCGACGATCTTCAACGTTACGACTACGGGCTCGATTGCGCCAGCGCATGGTGAGATTCTCCATTGCGAAGAGAGCGACTGCCAAAAAGGGCAACAAGCGAATGTCGATCATAACCGATCGAACTCGAAATGAAGTAATGACGGGGCGATGCGGTTAAAGTAAGCATAAGGGACAGGTCGAGATTGGATGAATCTGCCGGTCGACTTCTTGCGACCCACTTAATACAACGAAGGCTATGACCGAACGTGACCGCGAATCCGTGACAGCAATTCACCGCGCGTTTCCGGCTTGTTTGAAGCCAAACGTCGATACGGTGGTCGCCGGTTTGCCATCGCCAAAGCGGGAACCGTCAGACGGGTTTTCTGTTTACGTTGGTGATGAAGAGGTCGTTATTCCTTATCGCGACTACATCCCAGAGAGCCTTCACGTCAATCATTCGCTTACTAACATTGAGGCGCTGATTGCAGCGTGTATCTACACCCGCCATTACGACGGCTATGTTCGGCAACGACATCTCCGGAATTTGATGACGGCGCGCGACGAATGGGTGGTGCCGTTTGTATTACAACTCGCGGGCGAATACGTGGTCGAAATTCTGCAACTGCTCGATACTCATATTGAAACTTTGTCGGGGGACCAATTTGGCCGGTTCGCGTCGAGGAATCCACTGTTCGTCGAGCGGACAAAGGCACGCATCGTCAGCTATTGGAACTGCTATTACCGTAGGGAATACCCGAATTTTAAAAACTATCCCGGCTATCGTATCGGGGAAGCATTGGGCTGGTGGAACTCTTCGGCTGGGAAACTATGATTCCCGTATCTTAGAGAATAACACTTTGCCCAAAAGGAGGCTTACCTGATGGCTCACACCGACAACGTATTTAAGCTCATCGAACTCACCGGCACATCGAGCAATTCTATCGAAGAGGCTGTCAGTAACGCCTTCGCGCGTGCGTCCAAGACCGTACGCAACATGCGCTGGTTTGAGGTCATCGAAACGCGCGGTGCCATCGAAGACGGCAAAGTGGCGCAATGGCAGGTGACGATCAAGGTTGGCTTTACGATGGATGATTAGGCTTACGTCGCAATTAATTCTCAGCGCGACTTGAGACTCTTAAATAACGTTGCAAATAGGCGCAAAAAGGAAAGCTGCATCGGGTGCCCCATCCTTCGCGTCAGCGAAGGTGGGGGATTGTTTACACTTGAATTGTTTGATCATTGAGACACTAGCAACAGAGTTGCTAAATCAAACGAGCGATAGGGCGGAGCGCTTTTTCAGGTTAATAGTCGCCGGTTAGACCGCGCTAAAAAGTCCCCCAGCCCCAGAGGGGCAGGGGCACCCGTGTTTGTTATATTGCGGGTGACGTTTATGTTTAGACCGCTCGATCAGATTTTGGGCGTGACCGTTGGTCTGCAATTCGGGCCATACGGGTAGTTACGAAAGCGGTCGCCGCTTCACGCGGTAGAGCCCCACGGCCATCACGCCCACAAAAAACAACGGCAACGGCCCACACGGAAACGCGAGCAGCACATTCGGGTCGGGTTCGATGTCGTCGGCCGCGCTGGTTTCGAACGCGGCGCTGACGAATCGACCGTCGCGCGAAAAGGTATGGTCGACACCGAGAAAGCCCAGTGCCGTCGCCGCGACATCCATCGGCCGCAGACGCGCATCGAGTTTGCGTCCGACGGCAACTTGCGGCCCGCTCAAAATAAATGGTACGTGTTGGTCGGTGGAGATTGGGAACGCATGCGTGAAGCCCGTGCCGCCATGATCGGCTGTGACGATGATAAGCGTTTCGCCACGCACACCGCTGTTATCGAGCGCAGTCAACACGCGTGCGAAAGCCGCGTCGGTGCTGGTAACCTTTTCAAGATAAGGATCACTCATCCAGCCGTGCGCATGACCGGTCCCATCGGGTTCGCCAAAGTGCAGAAACACCAAATCGAATGGGGCGTCGGCAATGGCTGCGGCTGCAATGTTGGCCATCGTGTCCACGTCGCTCTCGATATCCCACGCGTCGGTCTCGCCTTCGTTGCAGAGATAGGCCAGCTTGCTCTTGGTCGCAAAGAATGCGGTGCGCAAACCGGCGGCCTCGGCAGCGTCGAATATCGTCGTGTGTTGGGTGCGTCCGGGCAGATCGAAGTTGGCCAACACGCCGTGATTGAGAATCGTTAGGCCCGTCACCATGCAAAGGTGGTTCGGCAGCGTAACAGCGGGTATTTCGGCGAGCGCCGCCGCGTCGTAGGATCCGCTGGCGATTAAATCGGTAAGGGTCGGTGCCGTGGCGGCGGTAATCGCGTCGGGGCGGAGACCGTCAAAGCTGACGATCAGCACGCGCGGTTGATCGATGACAGGGAAGCCGTCGGGCGTGGTCGCGCGTGCGGATGCCTGGAAAATAATGGCAGCTTGGATGAGCGCAACCACGATTGGAAAGTACCGTTGTTGAAGGCGACTCATGATTGAAGAGTTTAGCACGATTTGTTTGAGCAGGCTCGTAGCGTTTGGTAAAGACCGCAAAGCAACGGGTGCCTCATCCTTCGCGGCAGCGAAGGGTGGGGGATCGTACGCGGCAACGTCGAATCGGGTTCCGAAGACGACGATTGATTTCCGTTTCCTTTATTCGAGAGGACATGGGCATCAAATATTTGTAGAAGAAGCCGTTTCAGGGAGAGTTCTGCCTGGCTTATCTGTTACCATTAGTCTCACTTTCTCAACCTTAATGATCCTGTGATAATTCGTTGGAAATCGTTCTGAATATGAGGAGATCAATTAGATGGCCAAATCACTTAAGCGAAGATCATTGCTGTTTGTTGCCTGTCTTTGCGCTGTCGGTATGGTTGCCTTACAGGCAATGGCAACTTCTAACGACAAAACCAAGGACGAGCCCGCAACTCTCAAACTATCGAATCTCGAAATCGTCAACAAAAAAGGCGATGTCGTGTTCTCGTTGGGTACCGATGCCGTAGGGGGCGCAGTCTTGAAGATGAGCGGGCCCAAGAAAGATCGTTTCATTGCCGGCCTCGGCGACTTCGGCCAGACAGGGCTTGCAGTCTACTCGAGTTCCGGTCGACCACTTATCGAATTATCCGAAACAGCAAGCGGTAACGGCCAAGTAAGGGTGATGTCAAAAGATGGCACGTCTTTTCTCGATCTTGGTTTCTCAGAGGACGGCAAGCCGATGATTCGATCATTCTATAAGGGGAAAGTGCAGGAACTTTGCGGTCCGGAAGAATAAGCGATTGCGACGGGTGCTCCATCCGTCGCGGCAGCGAAGGGTGGGGGATCGTGCGCGACGATGTTGAATCAGCAACTAAATATGGTGATGCTTGATTCCCGAACCTTTTCTTCGAATAGGATGGGGCACCCATGCCGATGCATCGCGTGTGAATCACTGACTTGGCACGACGAAGCGAAGCATTCAAGCCGCAATAGGTGCGTCGCTTTACTATTGCTCGCTAAGACTCTTCAACAATGTCCCATGCAAGCCGTCCGCCGCTGCTAGCAGCGTTAAATTCTCATCTTTGTAATGCGATACATCAATTGGCCATAACGACGCACCTGTCTCCGTTGTGATCGTTCGGCCAGCTTCTTCGATCAGTAGCGCACCGGCGGCGATGTCCCAGAGTTTGCTTTCGGCGGCATAGGCCGCGTCGGCCAATCCGGCAGCGACCCAAGCAAGGTGAAGCGCCAGCGAGCCCTGATTTCGAAACAGGTATTCGTCCATCCAATCGCGAATGGCCGGTGGCGACTTGCGTTGGCGAAACGATGAGATCAGAACCGTCACATCGGCGGCTTCGTTGTACAAGTGCGACTGCAATCGCACGTTATCGCAGTACATGCCAATACTGCGACCGGCCGAATAGATGCGCGTGGTGGATGCGTCATAGTTCGCGCCCGCAAGAGGGCGGCCATCATGCATCAACGCCACCGAGCACGCGTACATCGGGATGCCTTTGGCAAAGTTGCGCGTGCCATCGACAGGGTCGATGACCCAGCAGAACTCGGCGTCGCATTTATCCGCGTGCAAACCCGGCTGAGCGATTTTCTCTTCGCAGATCACGGCATGCTGAGGATACCTTGCGGCAATAGCACCGAGAATCGCCGCCTGCGCCGCATGGTCGGCTTGTGTGACGGGCGTGTCGTCGGCCTTTTGCATGGCCGTCACGTTGCCGAAGTACGGAAGCGCAGCCATACCGCCGACGCGTGCATATTCGCACGCGGCCAAGCGGAATAAGTCGATTTCTGTAGTGGTTGGCGTCATTTCAAAGTTGTTGTTTGCTAGCGACTGCTTATGGCAAATGTGTCCATAAACCCAACGTTACCCAACGAATTCGACTCGCATGTTACCCGATCTTAACGAGCGGAGAATTTTAACAGGATCCATTTTCAGGTGGTGCATGACGAATATTCCCTCCCATTCGGAGGGAGCGTGCCGGGTGCGAGTGTTCCACCCAAAGCAGAAAATACAAACCGATAAAAAATGCGTGGACACAGTTCTAGGAGTACGACGTCAATCGCAAGGCTGCACTGAAGCGGATCGATGCCACGTAAACGCGTCTTGCATCGTCGGCAAGTTATTCAGTGCGATAGTCAGGGCGGGCGAACGTCACTAACACAAGGCGCAGAATCGCCGCGCTCAGTATTTGCGTCGATACGACGCACTACGCCGCCGCTTCTGCGCATCGACCTAAGTATCGAAATTCTGCTTTGACGGTTGCGTTCGATCCGGCTCGAGAATGGTGATGCGATTCTTGCCGCCCGACTTCGCCAGATACAGCGCTTCGTCGGCCAGTTGAACGAGGTCCATCGGCTTGCCGGGGCCGGGGCCGTTCTGATTGGCGAGGCCGATGCTCAGCGTTGCAATCGAAGCCTCCGGCATGTCCGCTTCGATGTCGTTGATAAATCGCGTAAGGATTCGCTCGGCGCTGGATCGCGCTTCGAGCGTCGTCGTTTGCGGCATCAGGATGACGAACTCATCTCCACCATAGCGAATCGCGATGTCGGCATCGCGAATGGATCGTTCGATGACCGACGCAGTTAGTCGCAGCAACTCGTCGCCGGCTTTGTGACCGAGCGAATCGTTGACCTGCTTAAAGTTATCGAGGTCGATCATCATGCACGTCAACGTGCCGCCGTAGCGATCGACTTCGGAGAATAGCTGTGCGAGAAAATCGTTAAAGTGCCGTCGGTTATAAAGGCCGGTCAGCGAGTCGCGTGCGGCCATGTCGCGCAACCGCTCGTTGGCTTCTTCCAACGCTTCGGTGCGTTGACGTACGCGTTCTTCCAGATCTTCGTTCAGTGCAACCAGTTTCCCATGCGCTTCTTCCACGTGGTCGGCCATCATGTCGAACGTGCGAGCAAGCTCGCCGATCTCATCGCGACGTGTCAATCGAACGCGGGCCGTCAGGTTGCCCTCAGCTACTTCGCGCGTGGCGACGTTTAGCATCTGAATGGGTTGCACGACGTTACGCACGACCTGATAGCCCAATGGTAACATTAGTAGCGCGATGGCCGCCGAGAAGCCCATGATCGAATACGAAAGGTAGCCAAGTCGCGCCTCATATCGGGTCGCATCGAGCCCGACGCGGATGTAACCCACCGTAGGACGCGTCCCACAATGGTGAGAAACACGTAACGGTCGAACCGGATAAACAATATCGACGCGCGTACCATATTCACGATGAACCGTAAGCTTGGGGCTATCAATTGGTTCGACCGAGATTTGCCCGTCGGGTCCCATCAAGAGGTGGTTGATGTTGCCGGCTCCGCGCTGATAGCTCGTTATCAGTTGGCCCGAAACATCGGTGAACAGCACGTAGCACAACTCACTTTCGGTGAGCATCTCTTCCGCAACGGCCAATAGGCTGGTGCTATCTTTGTTTTCGACCGCGTCGGCCGACGACCAAGCCAACGCCCGCGCGACGTCCCGCGCCTTAGAGCGCGTTTGGTCGAGTAGCATTTTGGAAGTCATGCGCACAAAAATTGCGCCGCTAATGCCGGTAGCGGCCAAGACGACCGCCAGTAGGAACAGCGTGGTCCGACCTTGCAGACCGGATATCAGTCTTTTCACGTTTTCGAGAAATGCCATTTGCTGGCGACCTCGATTTTGACGTCTATTCGCACCATCCGTGACAAAAATGGCGCAACGAACCAAGGGCTCTATCGGTTTATCCGAGCTGGCAGTTAAGGTTTCGCACAGGTCGCAAGTGGCTGTGTGGCTTGGAGTTGGGGACGCAATCGACGTGGCCTGCTTGCCAGTTTTATCGAGACGCGATACGCTACTGGGTCCAAAACATGCGGAGTGGCCGGTAATGTAGCCATCCCGTGCTGTCGGTGGGTGTAGCTCAGTTGGTTAGAGCACTAGATTGTGATTCTAGGGGCCGCGGGTTCGAATCCCGTCATCCACCCATTTCATAATCCACTTCAATTTTCACGCGCGGCGGGACCCAATTGACTCGGGTTTCGCGTCAATTTACGGACCTAATCTCGCTACTCGTGGCAGATAACTGTGCATCGACCGTAGTTTCGTCGCTCGCAATAGGGGTATGCCGGAATCCCCGACGTCATCAAAATCTGAGCAGGCAAAACGTGCCGAAAGGTGGCTGCGCGAGTACAGCGATTCGCTCTTTGCGTACGCGTTTCGGCGGCTGGGCGATGCCGATGAAGCCGAAGATGCGGTTCAGGAAACCCTGATTGCGGCATTACGCGCGGCAGACGGATTTCGCGGCGAATCGACGGAAAAAACCTGGCTGATCGGCATTCTTCGCCATAAGGTGATTGATGTACTGCGAAATCGCCGTGTAACGCCTGTGCCTCTCGAGACGGGCGACGACGAACGGTCCGCCAGTTTCCAGAACGGATCTTGGAGAAAACGGCCCCACAAATGGCCCGCGTTGCCGGACGATGAAATGCGACGGCGCGAGCTTCAAGCGGCGCTCGATAGGGCGGTCGACGATTTGCCGCCGATGATGCGAACCGCCTTCTGCCTGAAAGAAATAGACGGGATCGCGTCCAAAGAGATTTGCAAGGTCATGAACATTTCGCCGACCAATTTTTGGACGCTGCTCCATCGCGCTCGCTTACGATTGCGGGATTCATTGACGAACGAGTGGATTGAAAAGGGCCAGGATTGATGCGGGGCATCATTAAGAGCATCTGGTATGTGCTAACGCTGCGTTGCGAAGAGGCCGATCGCATTCGATCCCTCGCGCAGACGGCCAGCCCGACCCGCGTCGAGCGGTTCGGTGCGTGGTCGCACGCGCTGGTCTGCCGCGGATGTTGGATCGCGCGACATCAATCGGAAAAGTTGGAAAAACTTCTGGATGATATGCGCCGCAGGGAGACTGTGCCCGATTCTTCCATCAGCGGTGGCATGTCTCCTGAACGCCGCGAGCGCCTCGAGAGGGCGTTGCAGGCCGCCGAGCACCCCGAAGAAAAATAATTTTGCTCCGATGCAAGGATTCGGTTTTTGCGGCGACTCATTTGAAAACGCCTCATTCAACCCAATCAAAAAGGAGCGAAAAGAATGAAATTGGCAACACGATTGGCAGTCGCGCTGGCATGTTCGTGCGCGGCGGTAGCGACCGCATCGGAAATCACCGTTCAAATCGAAAATCTTCAAGATGACGGAGGGTTTGCGTTTACGCCGTTCTGGCTGGGCGTACACGACGGCAGCTTCGATGTGTTTGAATCGGGCAGCGATTCGAGCCTCTTGCCCGGCATTACGGAAATCGCTGAGTTGGGCGATACCAGCGTGATTTCGCAGCGGTTGGTCAATGAAGTGATGAACGGCGTCGGCCAGACCTTTGCCGAGCCGAACGGTCCCCCCGTATTTAGCCCCGGCGAATCGGCATCGACGACGTTTGACGTTGGCGACGCGACCAGCAATCGCTTTCTGAACTACGCATCAATGGTCGTTCCGTCGAACGATCTTTTCGTCGGTAACGATAATGCTATCGAACTATTCGACGCCGCCGGGAACTTCATCGGCCCCGTCGTGATCGATATCTTCGGTGCAGACGTTTACGACAATGGATCGGAGATTAACGACATCTCTAACGGCCCGGCTTTCGTCAATGGTGTGGACGCGATGGGCGGTGGCGCTGAAGGTGGCGTCGTTCGACCATTCTTCACGAATCAGCCCGCAGACGATGCGTACCTCAATTCGATCATCGGCACGCAAACCGCCCCCGGACCGACCGTGACGCAGGCGTTTGGCGCAGGCGATCAGATCGGCCGCATCACGATCACTCCCGAACCGGCGACCGCCGCATTGATGTTGGTGACCGGAGTCTTCGCGGTCCGTCGCCGACGGTAGGATTCACGTTCAATTGGCGATCGCACAGTGGGCCAGTGAGCGGTATGTTTGCTCGCTGTTATTTCTTGGCTTGGGAAATCCGGGGGCAAAGGCAGCCAATCTTCGATAACCCGTGCTGACGCCATATCTTAGAGCGTGACTGGCATTACGCCCGATAAGTCGTTAACCAGATTCCCCTCCAATTTAACAGGTTTCAAACGAGACGCGGCGGCTGGCATCGGTCATACTTTTCACCGATGTCGCAGTCTCGGAGGGGAATGCGGCAACGCCATCTTGCTGGTCGGTCAGATTCCACCGCGCCCATGACCGACCACGTTTATTTAGCAGCGGCCGTCGCAGTCCCACCTGCGGCGGTCGTTCTTTTTGTCTGTATCGAAAGAGCGATAGTCGGTCCGCGGTCGCCGTATAAGAACAACATCAAGCCTCGCACGGTTACACGGCGGGCATGCCACTTGCCGCCCAGCTCGGTAGATCATTCGATTACTTGCGAGCGATTCTGGTTAGCTTGTAAGCGGGTTATATGAGTTCGCAGGCGACCGAAACGCTCCCTGCTCGATGCCCCATAACTTCGTTTACAAATCCATACCATGAGACCCGTCAAAGTTGTGCGCGAGGCTGTACACACGGTTTTCAGCCTTCGAAATGCACATGCCCGACTAAGATATCGATAAAAATTGCCCTGTTTTCACTGAAAATTCTTAACAGATCGTGAGTTGAGCTTGTCTAACACGCATAGTTGAAAGGTGCTTCAGTCCTCGCGTCGATGGCGGGATTGCACCGAGCAAAAGATTCTCATCATGGAGCGTATTGGCAGTGACGACGATGCAACGGACAATTGATACCACCATGAAGACCGACTTGCATTCTCAGCCTGCCGACGCACCACCGCATTCGCTCAACTATGCGGCCCCCAACGCCGAAGGCGTGACGTTGGCGGACCCTAAGCGGCCGCCGCCCGCCACTTGGCTGCGCGTCCTCGTTTCAGTCATTCTCATTATTGCCCTGCTGATCGTGGCAGGGGGGATATTTAACTTTCTGGTATCCACCAAGCCGACCGCCAGCAAGACATCAGCCGTCTCGTTGCCGCCATTGGTCGACGTGCTGCAGGTCGATCCGCGTACGGTTCGCGAAGAATATTTGGGCTACGGCACCGCCCGCGCCAAGCAAGAAGCAACGGTCGCCGCGGAGGTGATGGGGCGCATCGTCGACGTGCCGGACGGTATCGACGACGGTAAGCATGTCGAGGCCGGAACGGTTCTTGCGGAGGTCGACAAACGCGACTACCAGAACGCATTGGAACAGGCCGAAGCGCAACTGGCCGATATCGATGCACGGCTCGAAACGCTCGACGTCGAGAAAGCCAATGCCGAAGAGTTGATCGAGATCGCGCAGCGCGAACTGACGGTCAACGAAGCCGAGGCTCAGCGGCTTCAATCGCTTCGCGAGCGTGGCAACGCATCCAAGAAAGAGTTGGATTTCGCGCGTCTCGCCGCCGAACAATCGCGGCGCCAGTTGCAAACGTTGCAAAACAGCTTGTCGCTTATCCCGGTGCGCAAGGCCGAATTAATAGCCGCTCAACGCACGCGCCAAGTCGACGTCGAAAGAGCCCGCATCAATCTCGATAAAGCGACGATTCGTGCACCGCTCAGTGGTCAGCTCGATCAAGTGTTTGTAGACCGCGGCGATATGACGATGCAAGGTGCACAAGTCGCCCGCATCATCGACACGAATGTGATTGAGATACCCGTCGAACTGCCGTTGGCAACGCGGCACAAGGTGAACATCGGCGCGGGCGTTACGATCGAGATGGATAGCGCACCCGGTGAAGAATGGAAGGCGCAAGTCGTACGCTTGGCACCTATCGCCGATCAATCGAGTCGCACGTTCCTGGCATACGTCGAAGTCGATAACCGCGAGCAGGAAACGCCGCTGGTACCGGGTTCGTTCGTGACGGCGCGCGTGCAGGGCAAACGCATCGACGACGCATTGATCGTACCGCGTGGCGTGATCGTGGGTGAGGATGTATTCGTCGCCAACGACGAACACGTTGTGCGGAAACGTGTGGTGATCGATTCGCTCATCGGTGATAAGGCCGTGGTATCAGGGGCGATAGTGCCCGGCGACCGCGTGATTGTTACGAATTTAGATAGTCTGTTCGAAGGCGAAAAAGTGCGTATTGCAGGCGAAGAATCGGAAGCAACCACCCAGGCGACCGAAGATGTGGCCAAGCCCGCCATCACGACGGAGGCCGGCGCACCATGACGTCGTTACCAAGCTTCAGCGTTCGGAACCCGGTCATCATCAATCTAATGATGATTGCCTTGACGGTAGCGGGGCTCTACGCGGCCATCGTGATGGTACGGGAGATGTTCCCGGAATCCAACCCGAACCAAGTGTTGATTAGCACGATCTACCCCGGTGCCACACCCAGCGAAGTCGAAAAAGGCATCTCCACCAAGATCGAAGAAGTTATTAAAGACATTGATGGTGTCGAGGAGCTGCGTACGACGAATGCCGAAGGCGTAAGTTCGATTAGCGCCGTGCTGTTCAATGAAGTCGACGACGTCGATCAGGTTGTGACCGACGTAAAGGCGGCGATCGATACGATTCCGCGCGACGAATTTCCAGACGACGCCGAAGAGCCGCAAGTCGTAAAGGTCGAGCCGCAATTGCCGGTTATCAACGTGTCGTTCTTCGGCGACTTTGACGATCAAACGCTAAAAGCGTTGGGCAAGCAGCTTCGAGACGACATTTCGGCGATTCCGGGCGTCACCAAAACACGCTTAAGTGGCACACGCAAGGACGAACTCAGCGTTGAGGCCAAGCCTGAAAAACTAATGGAGTACGGCATATCGTTGCCGCAGATCGCCGAAGCGATTCGCGCGGCGAATCTGGACTTGCCCGCCGGTCGCATTAAGACGGATGAAGCCAACGTGGCCGTGCGAACGTTGGGGGAAAAGGACGAAGCCGTCCCGTTAAGCGAAACCATCGTACGCAGCGACGCGTCGGGTAAGGTCGTTCGCCTCTCGGATATCGCGAACGTGCGCGATACGTTCGAAGACGTCGACGTGCTGTCGCGTTTTGATGCCAAGCCCGCCGTGACGGTGACCGTCAGTATGGTGCCCGATCAGGACGCGATCGATATCTCGCGGAAGGTCAAGGCGTTGGTCGCCGGCAAGACGCGTCAGCCGCTCGAATCGGACTGGCTCGACAACGTGAAGTACGCACTGCGCTTCCCAAGCGAAGTCGATCGCGTTGAGGTTTATAAACAGGCCTTCAACAGCCCTTATCCGAGTAACTGCCAACTGAAGACGTCCTCCAACCTTGCTCGCTTTATCGAAGGCCGTCTGGACTTGCTGACGCGAAACGGTTTTTGGGGGTTGGTCTGGGTGTTTGTTTCGTTGCTCGTCTTTCTCAATTGGCGGGTGGCGTTTTGGGTGATGTCGGGCCTGTTGATTTCGGTGCTCGGCACGCTGTTTGTCATGTTGTCGATCGGGCAAACGCTAAACCTGATTAGCATGTTCGGGTTGATCGTTGTCTTGGGGATTCTCGTCGACGACGCGATCGTCGTGGGCGAAAACGTCTATTCAAAAATCGAAGAGGGGTTGGAACCCAAGAAGGCTGCAATCATCGGCACCGAAGAAGTTACTTGGCCCGTGATCTGCGCCATCGCGACGACTGTCGTAGCGTTCGCGCCATTGCTGTTTATCAAAGGTCGCATGGGCGACTTCATGCGCGTGTTGCCGATTGTCGTATTGATTTCGTTGATTGTCTCGCTTTTCGAAGCACTGACGATCCTGCCATCGCACCTTGCCGAATGGCTTAAACCGCACGAAGTTCACGACCCCAAAGCTGCAACGGAGCGGGCGCGGCGTTCGTTTGCGTGGCTTCGAAACCTACAATCGTTCTTCATCAATACCATCATCACTCGTGGCTACGATCGTCTGTTGAACGTCTGCGTGCGCAATCGATACGTTACCGTCGCCGTTATGTTTGCAGCATTGATCGTCTCGCTGGGGCTTGTTGCCAGTGGCCGAGTGCCGTTCGTTTTTATTCCAAAGATGGATAGCGAAACGATTCTGGCGAATCTGGAATTGCCTGTCGGCGCGCCGATCAGCGCGACCGACGAAAAAATGAAGGTCATCGAAGACGCGATCATCGCGCTTCCCGAACTCGATTCGCTTTATAGCTTGCTCGGCAGTCAATACAACGAAGACGGCCTCGCTGGCGCGAGCGCGACGCAATTGGGCCAGGCAATCATCGAGTTGAAGCCGGTCGAAGAGCGCGACCGTACGAGCGAGGCGATCATTCGCGAGCTGCGCCAGAAGACGAAGCATCTTTCTGGTATCAACTCGCTGAAGTTTTCCAGCATGCAGGGCGGTCCCGTTGGTGCGCCGATTCAATTTGAAATTCGTGGCGAGCGTTACGAAGACCTGTTGGCCGTTGCCGAATCGATGAAAGAACGACTGCGCGGATTCGAAGGCGTCTTCGACATTCAGGACGACTTCGATGCCGGTCGTCGTGAAATTCAAATCGAGCTTCTTCCGTCGGCCCGAGCGTTGGGAATCACCACGTCGTCGCTCGCCACGCAGGTCCGCGGCGCGTTCTACGGAATCGAAGCGCGGATTCTCCAGCGGGATCGCGAAGACGTGAAAATCATGGTGCGGTATCCCGAAGACTATCGGCGGCGCATCTACGATCTCGAATCGATGCGGATCGCGTCACCGACAGGTGCGATGGTGCCGTTTAGCGAAGTCGCGAAATTCCGCGAGGGCCGTGGGTTTGCGACCATTCGCCGCAAAGATCAGAAGCGAACGGTGACGGTGTCCGCAGACATCGACGAAGTGGTGGCAAACGCGGAGATCGTGAATACGGAATTGGCGTCGACGTTTTCAGATTACGAACGCATGTTTCCCGGTGTTCGAATCGATGTCGGCGGTGCGGAAGAAGAGAAAGCCAAGTCGCTCAGTTCGCTGCGGCCCAACTCGGTCGCTGCGATTCTTATGATCTACGCGATTCTGGCGGCGCTGTTCCGCAGCTATGTCCAACCCATCATCGTGATGGCCGCGATTCCCTTCGGCGTCATCGGCGTCATTCTGGGGCACTTGGCCCTAGGCTATCCGATCACATTTTTCTCGCTGATCGGTTTGGTCGCATTGACGGGTATCGTCGTTAACGACTCGCTGATTCTGATGACGTTTATCAATCGCAAGCGCTTTGAGGAAGGTGCGTTGCCGTATGTGGCCGTGATCGAGGGCGGGCGCGGGCGTTTACGCGCGATCATTCTCACGTCGGTTACGACGGTTCTGGGGTTGGGGCCGTTGCTGACGGAGACGAGTTTTCAAGCGAAGTTCTTAATTCCGATGGGGATTTCGATCGCGGGCGGTTTGTTATTCGCGACGGTCCTTACGCTACTGGGCATTCCCGCGCTTTATATGATCTACGTCGATATCTCACGGCTGGCTGCACGGAGCAAAGCGTTCCTGCTCGGTCGCCCGCGACCGGCGTGGACGTAGTGCCACATTGAAATCACCTTTACCATTTTTCATTCCAGTTTGGCGTGGTGATAGTCTTCTTCAGCCCCGTTAGGGGCGAAGGTCGAGAGCCATGGATGAAGCGGCGCAAGCCGCGCAATCCATGGTCCGAGGTGTATTACGCGTTAAACCGCGGTAGCGGTGCTGGTTACCTACGCCCCATGTCGGGGCGTAATACACTCGCGCTCGATGACCCCGGATTACGCTCCGACCGCTGTCGCGGGCTGCGCTCCATCCGGGGCTGTCAACCCATCAGCCCTGCCGGGCTTTAAGATTCAAGAAACACACGGTCAGCTTTTTGCCGCTACGGTCATTTGAAAAACGCTGTAAGTGGGTGTCGTCTACTCCCTCTCCTTCACAGGGAGAGGGCCGGGGGGACGGTTTATGCCAGACGGCATACACGAAGAACCCGCAAATAAAATGTGGCCGCAGTTATAGGAAACGTCAAAACGTCAAAACGTCAAAAAATTAAAACTTCGAAATGTTGCCTGTCGCGAGTTTGCGAGGACTCACTGCGCCGATGCACTCGCATTGTTCGGCACGGCCTGGGGCGGTAGGCGGAATTCGAACACGTAATCATCGAACAGCCGATCAGCACCCGGTGCTTCAAAACTGGCGGCCAAGATATACTTACGATCGATCGGCAACGGTTCACCTTCCCAGCTCAGTTGAAACTCATACGTTGACGTCACGCGCTCCCAAAACGTGCGTTGCTCGTCCAACGTGTGAATCGTCTGTCGCCACGCTTGCAGTCGCCGACCTCGACGGTCAGCAGTCGCCTGACGGAACTCATAAAGTTCAAACAGGAACGAACCGTAGGCCTTTACCGGGTCGCCAGCGCCGTCGAGCGGTCGCAACGACACGGCAACGCCATCGGGCACGAGGTCGTCGTCGAAACTGCGAATCTTGGTGAATGGCAACAAGCGGATTTGCGTTGGGCTGTAGTAACCGACCAGCTCGTCGGTCGTTGGCCCGCCAGCCTGATCGTCGATCTCGCCGCGCTGACATCCCGTTTGAAGCGCCGACAACAGCAGCAGGGTGGTGAACGAAACGTACAACGATAGCGAACGACGGTTTTGTGCAGACATGCGGGCGGCTCCTGCGCGGCGATGCGACGATCATCCTTGACGGATCGCGATTATAGATGGCCGCCCATGCGGGTCAAAGTCAAAATCGGGGCCGCGTCCGCACGGCGATTTAGCCTTGAAGCTTAGGGCCATCGAACCGACCGGCCTTCTGGTCGCGAATGTATTGTCGCCGCAAATCTTCCTGATCGATCTCAACCTTGGCGGCATCGAGAATCTCGCGGCCGAGTTTTTCCATTTCCGCCGTCACGAGCCGTCGTTGCAATCGTGTCTCGATATCCTGTCGCCGATCGCCCAGCACGCCACCTGTCGCGTCGATCTTGCGTTCGAGTTTGATAATGTGGTAGCTACCTTCGGCTTCGAACAACGGGGATATCTCACCCGGTTTCAGAGCGAAAGCGACTTCCGCGAAGCGCTCGGGAACCGTTCGGTCATTGCGCGTAAACTGCGGCAGCAATCCACCGCTGGCTTTCGAGATTGCGTTGATGCTGTATTCGTGCACGAGATTGATAAACGGCTCGCCTCGGTCGAGCCGGCTCTTTATCTGGCCGTAGCTGCGTCGTGCGGGGATTTGCAGGTGCCGCACCTCGACCTTGTCGCCGTTGATGCGATTAAACTCTTCCTCAACCTGAGCGCCGGTTACGCGAATTTTGCGTTTGGCCATTTGTCGCAGCAGGGCTTGACGTTGCATGGCGATACGCAATTCGGTGCGGGGGATGCTGCGCCGGTCGCACCACGAGTCGATGAGCGCTTCGCGCTCCTGCGCCGTGATCTTTTTTTCGGAATGGTCCGCAGCCTCGTCGAGCGTGAGGTCGTATTCGCGTTCCACCATCGTCGGCGTGAGGGAGATTCCTTCTTTTGCGGCGGCACCCTTCACTGCTTCGAGAAACAACAGTTGTTGCAAGAGGGCAAGGCCGCGCGCTTCAATGAGCGTCGAGAGAAAGTCCTGACTGTTGATGGCATTGCCGTTGACGAATGCGATGTCTTTTCGATCGGAAACCTCGGACGCGAAATCGCGCGAGGCGGTTACCGTCAGATCGTGATGGGCTGCCAAATGACGCGACAAACGCGGCGATTCGTAATCGGCTTGCCGCATGCCGGAACATCCGCAGAAAGTCGAAACTACAAGTAGCACGGAAACAATATAGTTCCGTCGCACCGTAACGCGACGGTCGGGCCTTGGCGTTTGGCGCCGTTCAAAATGCCAGACCGTTTCAATTGTGAGAGGGGCAAGTAGAGTCATAAGCAGATCGTCAATGGCGTAGATCGTTTGCGATTTCGATGCACGTCTAAATCAGCCGTATCATACTCGAAGCGAAAAAGGCGGGCTGTAAATTTCAGTAAGCAAGCGGCCTAGCCATTAGCCAAATATCCAGTACCGACACCACCCGGCGGCTTCGTAGCAGATACGCGGTGCGACCAACAACCGTTGTCGCCAGTTCAAGCCGCTGGTGGCGCGTGCCTCGCGCTCCCAGCGCATTTCGCGGACGATCAGATCACGATAACCCGCGTCTTCAAAGATTTGTCGCGCCCGCTTCATATGGGTATAGCTCGTAACGAGAATGCACGCGTCTTGCTCGCGGTCGATTCCCGCCAATTCGGCAACCAAATCCGGATGATCGACGGTCCGCGCTGACCGATCTTCGATCAACACATCCTGCGAGTCGGCACCCCAGTCGATGGCTTGCTGCGCCAACCGATCCGCTGCCGCACCGTTGTTCGTCACGATGAGCTTCGGCGCATAACCATCCTGCAACAGCCGCGCACTTTCAATGGCCCGACCCGCATCGCCGCCCAGGCAAATAATCCAATCGGCGGGCCGCAGCTCGTCCTGACAATCCATGCCGAAATAGACGCGATCGGTCACCGGCGATATCACGAGCAGGAATGCCAGCAGCACGACTAGCCCAAACACGCCCATGCCGCGCCAAAACCAGCGCGTGAGCGATCCAACGCGCGACGGAGCGGCAGCCGGGCGCTTCGCGACGGGCTCTTCCGATAAAGTGTCGTCTCTCGCCATGCCCACATTATGGTCGGGCGAAGTTTGCATGTCGCGTCGGCGTTTTTTCTGTCTTGCTGGGGCTGCGTCTGAACGATAGGCTCGATGGAGCCGTACCAAAGAGGCGACTGCCGATCATCCATGCACGACCAACGCCAAAGCGACAATCCGATAACGCCGCCTAGCCCGGCCGAGCAATCCGCCGAGGTAGCTAAGCGTTGGTACATCGCCGAACCGTTGCCCGTGCAGCGCGGTTGGCTGGTGTACACGCTCGACTTTGTGTTGGCGACGTTGCAAGGCTGCGTGGCCGAGCCGCACAAGGTCAAGCGGACGGGCGGCTGGTTGTTCTTAGGCGTGATCGTGCGCGCGGTGATGGGGGCGTTTCAAGCGCTCATCATGTTACTGGCGAACATTCCCATCGTTTCGTCCTGGGTCGAAACCGTCGCACGCGTGTATAGCCGCGACCCGTTTGGATTCTTCCTGCGAGCGTGTTACTGGAAAGCCAAGCTTGGCTATCTCGGTCAAGACACGATTATCGATCAAAACGTGGAGATATGGGGCGGCCGCTCGGTGTCGATCGGCTCGCGCTGTCACATCGATACGTCGGTACGATTGGCGGCGGGCGAACAACGACACGGTCAACACGGTTACATTCGCGTCGGTAACTACGTGCATTTGGGGCCCGGGGTGCACATTGCCGGTCGCGGCGGCGTCACGATTCGTAACTTTGTCGGCGTGATGGCCAACGCACACCTCTATAGCGCGACGGGCGTCATTGAAGATCCGAGCGATCCGGGCAAGCTCATCAGCATGTCGCACATGGCGCCGCCCGAGTTGCAGCAAGTGGTCGAAGGACCGATCGTCGTCGAAGACTACGCGCTGTTGGGCATGGCGACGCTGATCATGCCGCGCGTTCGTGTGGGCCGTGGCGCGATCGTGCACGCCCATGCGGAAGTCACACGCGACGTGCCCGCGTTTGCGAATTTCGGCGGTATTCCGCGCGGTAAGCGCATCGGTTGGCGCATGCCGCGCCGACAGAGCCCGCAATGGTCACCGCGAGAGCCGGTGGTTTACCACGGCGATAAGAACGGGCCGCTCATTCGCGAAGTGCTCGACGCCGGCGATCACGACACGATTGAAAGCGTCATGTCGCTACACTTCGGTGCATTCACCGAAGGCATGACGACGCAGTTGGGCCGCAGCTTTGTGCACGACTATTACATTGCCATGGTTACGTCGCCCGCGTGCTCGCTTTGGGTTGCAGAAAAAGACGGCCAAGTCGTGGGCTTCCTCGGTTGTACGACCGACCGACATCATTTCGAACAGTCGAATCGCTCGGGCCGCATACGCTTGCTGGCGTTGTGGCGCTTGCTGACGTTTCGGCTGAGTCCTGTCGCCGTCTTGCGTGCCGTCCGTAAGCAAAAGCTATCGCGGGCATTCGGGGATGACGCGGAGTTGTTGTCGATTGTTGTAGCGCCGAAAGGTCGCCGGTTGGGATTGGGTAAGCGCTTTCTCGATATCTGGTTGGAGAAACTGGGGCAGTCCGGCCAATCGTCGTACATCGTGTTCACGGATAACCCCGAGGGCATCAGTTTCTACGAGAAGTACGGCGGTGAGGAGCTATTCAAGTTTAGCATGAGCGGATTGTGGTCGGCATGTTATCGATTTCGGATCAATAAAGACGCGTTGAAAAAAGCGGAGTCGCAATCGTGACGGCGTCGCTCGATCAACATGAACGACTGGCAGTAGCGCAACGAGACTTGGAACGCGTTGCGACCGATCCGTCGGTGTTGAATCTATTAACGGCGTATCGTCGCCGCGACGAACTGGCCGAAGCGGTCGGCGCACGTCCCGTGCGGCTTGCTATCTTGCCATCGATGACCTTTGAGCCATTGATTCCGGCATTGGTCGTGCGCGGTTTGCACGCCGACATGCGGATCGACAGCTGGATCGCGCCGTTCGATCAAATCTCGCCGACGTTGCTTGCTGCAGACGGTGACCTCACCGCCTTCAAGCCCGATGTTGTGCTGCTTGCCCTACGGGTGCGCGACCAACTGCCGCAGCTCTACGACGGCATCCCAACGGATCAAGCTGCGGCCGTCTTCGATGCCGCCGATCATTGGCTGGCAACCTTGCAAGGCGCTCTGCAATCGTTCACAAGTCGCCATGCCGTTCCCGTGTTATTGCAGGGGCTTCCGGCGCCGACGTTCATCGCCGATGGTCCCGTCGATGCCCACCGATCAGACGGTCAATTTGCGCTGTATCTAAAATTAAGCCAAGGGTTACGCGCAATTGCAGATGAAATCCCGTCGGTGCAGGTGCTCGATATTCAATCGTTGGTCGCACGCCACGGCGCGCAACACCTTTTTGATGAGCGTATGGATGCGTTTGGTCGCTTGCCGCTACACGCAAATCACTACTGGGATTACGCAGGCTTTATCGTGCGGCATATTCGACCGTTGGTTGGACTGACGAAGAAGCTGATCGTCGTCGATGCGGATAACACGCTGTGGGGCGGCATCGTTGGAGACGACGGACCGGACGGTATTCAAATCGGGCAGGATTATCCGGGTAATGCCTTTCAGGCGTTTCAGCGCCGGTTGTTAGCGCTGAGAGATCGCGGCGTGATTCTGTGTTTGGCGAGTAAGAATGAACCGGGCGCTGTCGAAGCCGTTCTTGATACCCATCCGGACATGATATTGCGGCGCGAACACTTTTCCGCGCTTGCCGTTAATTGGCAGCCCAAGCCGGAGAATCTTCGCAACATGGCCAACGCGCTTAACCTCGGGTTGGATAGCTTCGTGTTCATCGACGACAGCGAAGTCGAATGCGAATTGATGCGAACGAGCTTGCCGCAGGTCACGACGATTCAATTGTCGAAAGAACCGGCGTCGCATGCGGGCGTGTTGGAAGCGCTCGACTGCTTCGATCAGTTTGCCTTGTCGAATGAAGATCGCCAACGCGCCGACCTATACCGTGCCGAAGGCGAACGCCGACAGTTGCAGTCGCAAACGCTCGATATGGAATCGTTCTATCGCAGTTTGCAGATGCGGCTCGCAATCGGCGTGAATGACGAAGCAGCCGTGACGCGCGCGGCGCAGATGACCAACCGAACGAATCAATTTAACATGACGACCGTTCGTTGCAGCGAAGCGCAAGTGCGCGCGTTGATGCAAACGCCGGATGTGGCTGTGGTCACCGCACGGTTGCACGATCGTTTTGGCGACAACGGCTTGGTGGGGCTGGCAGTCGTTCGGCGCGACCGTGCCGATGCGGTCATTGAACAGTTCCTGTTTAGCTGTCGCGTGCTGGGGCGCACGGTTGAGAAAAACTTTCTGGCGTGGATTGCGGCACACGCCAAAATCGCGGGGGCCACACACCTGATTGGGTGTTACAGCCCGACGGCTAAAAATAAGCCGTTTGGCGGTTTCTACGACGAAATGGGATTTGCGCCGTCGGACGATTCTGACGATGTAAGTAGGTGGCGGCTAAGCCTGAACGAGGGGGGCTTGCCGATTGACGAGTGGATCAGCATCGAGGTCGCAACGGGCGAGCAATCCGGTGAGCAATAACGAAAAGCTACAGAATATACTCGCGACGATATTGCAGATCGGGCCGGATACGATTCGCGACGACCTGACTGCCGAAGATGTCGATACGTGGGACTCGCTCAACCATATCGCGCTGATGGGCGCGTTGGAGCAGGAGTTCAACGTGCAAATCGATATCGAACGCGTTGAAGACTCGCAATCGGTCGGCGCGCTGAAGGCCATTCTCACCGATCTGGGCATTTCCTTTGCCGATGATGGCAACCACAACTGATATGCCGACCGACCGTGACGAGCGCGCCGTGGATGGTTTGGAAACATCCACTCCGAAAGGCAACGTTCGAGTTTGGTTGATTACCTTCCTGATTGCATTCGCACTTTACGCGTTAACAGCCAACAAAGGCCCGCAATGGCAGGACTCGGGCGAACAACAAATCCGTATGATGGAAGGTCGCATCGAGCACATGCACGGCATCGCGCTGATGCATCCGGTGCATTTCTATCTCGGGCGTTGGGCGTATTTGTTGCTGCCGATCGAAGCGGGATTTGCGATCACGCTGGTAAGCGCATTTGCCGCGGCAATCGCGTTGGCGAATCTCAACCTGTTGCTAGCGTGGTGTAACGTCAGTGCGGTCGCGCGGTGTTGCGCCGTCGGTGGATTGATGTTGGCACATACCTTCTTCGAACACGCCACGCATACCGAGAGCTATATGTTGGTGGCGGCGTTGTTGACGACCGAGTGGTTGTTGTTGGCGGCATTCCTTCGTTCACAGCGTTGGCCTTGGTTGGTATTTCTGTTCTTCGTGAACGGCCTAGGCATTGCCAATCATATGTTGGCAACGCTTGCTACACCGGTCTATGCCGTCGTTTTTACCTGCTTCCTATTGCGCCGCGATAAAAACAAGGTGCCGTTGGGCAGCATGGCAGCGATTCCATTGGCATGGCTCGTGGGTCTTACGCCGTTGTTGATGGTGATGTATGACGACTATCAGCAGGGGCATGACCTTATCGCCACGCTGAAATCGACGGCGTTCGGCACTTATGCGAATGACGTGGTGAATACTCGCGTCTCGCTTAAGGGCGTCGGCTTAGCGATGGGCTTTTGCGGTTACAACTTCCCAAACGTATTGCTGCCGTTGGTACCCGTCGGCCTGATTGCCGGGCGACGCAAATTGCCACGCTTACTTTACGTTAGCCTACTGACGCAGGCTGCAATCTACGGCTTGTTTGTCATACGCTATTCGATTGTCGATCAATACAGCTATTTCTTTGTGGTGTACCTTTTCTTTGCCGTGTTTGCGGCCGTGGGGTTCGATACCGTGCGTTTGCGGCTCCAGCCAACGCTAGCACGCTGGTTTGGCTTGTTGGCAGCAATCTCCGTTGCGATCACGCCGCTGATCTACATGGCGACGGCGGCAACGCTCGAAGCGCGCGGCATGTTACGCGGCATGGTCGGAAACAAGCCGTATCGAAATGGATATCAAGCGTTCTTTGTGCCGTGGGGGGCCGGAGACGACCATGTCGACCAGCTCAACAATGCCATCATGCAGGCCGTCGATGATGACGGGACGGTGCTCTTCGTTGAACGAATGACGTCTTTCGCCTTGTGTTATCAGCAGATAGAAGGGCGACTATCGTCGGATGTTTCGATTGATGTGATTGGTGATGGGCCGTATGCATCCGAGATGCTAGCCGACATTAAGGCGAAGCTGAACGAAGGCAGCACGGTCGTGCTTGTCCCACGCGATCGAGATCACCCGCCCGCTCTGCCCGGCTTCGAGCTAGAGCGAACGGGCGATATCTACTTGGTTCGATCGCCGCGTTAACGCGCGTATTCCTCCCGCGTCATCTCATACTGCACGACGCCTTCCTCACCGGAATAGCCCGTCGTCGAATCGGCAACGCGGTGCATGCCGACCTTTTCCATCACGCCCATCGACGGGATCAGCTCCGGCAACGTTTCGCCGACGATGCGTTCGACGCGCGAATCCTTAAACGCGATGTCGATCAATGCAGCGACTGCTTCGCTGGCGTAGCCGCGTCGCTGGTGCGATGCCACGACCGTGTATCCCAGATCGACGCGTCCATCCTTCGGCCCGGCCTTAAAGCCGACTGTCCCGATGGCGATGCGCGGTTCGCGCGTGATGATCCAATACATCGACCACGGCAATTCGTTTTGGCCCGACGCCAAAAATTCGGCCACGGGGTCAAACGCATCCTGCATCAAATCCGGTGGCCAATCTTCGGCGATGTCGGCATTGACGAGATCGCCGAGTAAACCGATCGACTTCGCCGCCGCGGCCTTGAGTTCGGGAATCGCGCCGGGGCGCAAGCACAATCGTTGCGTTTGAATCTCTGTATGCGGGTTGCTCATTGACGCACCTCGCTTTCAAGTTTTTCATTGGTGGCAATCTGTCGGGATAGCGGTAGTTCCGCATCCGGTTGCAGGGCGGTGTAAACGGGCGGATTTGGGCATTCGGCGATGCGCTCATCGACGTTTGGGTTGTCGGTCGCGCGATCGTCAGACGAAGCGTCCGTCGCGCCGTCCCCACCGAACAGTCGAATCTCCTTCCACTTACCACCTTCAAATCGACGCCAGAGCACCATGCTGAGCGTGGCGATGTAGATCGTACACATCAGCCACGGTCCATCGATGCCGAAGTCGGGGAAAAAGCGACTGGCCAATATGCCGCCGCCGACAAAGATGATCCAACAATGGGCAATCACCGCAATCGCCGACCAGAAGGTATCGCCCGCCGCCCGCAACGCGAACGAATAGGTGATGCCGAACGCGTCAAACAACTGATACGTTGCCGCCCAAAAAAGAACGACGGCGGCGAGTCGCACGACTTCGGGATCATTGTCGGTGTTGAAAAACGTCGGCAGCCAATAGCGACCGAAGAAAAACAACAGACCGATGCATCCCATGAAGCATGCGTTTACGCCCACTCCGACGCGCGCACGGTAAGCAGCCAACCGATGACGCGACTCGCCGATGGCGTGACCGATCAGCGAACTGGCGGCGATACCGATGCCGATGGCGGGCATGAACGACAGGTGCAGCAATTGAAAACCGATGTTGCTGGCTGCCAGCGCCTGCACGCCGTAGCTGGCGATGATGATGTTGGTGAACACGTTCCACGCGCCCACGTCGAGCACGAACTGTAACGCGACCGGCCATCCGATCTTTAGGTAGTCGCGCATCAGCTTGGCGTTGAAACGCCAAGACTTCAATGAGTCGTACTCTTCGCGAAACTCTCGCGAGAACACGAGAACGCCAACGCAAATGCTGGTGCGCACGATCCATGCGAAGACTGTGGCGTATGCCGCGCCCTTAATACCCAGCGCGGGCATGCCGAAATGACCGAAGATTAACGCGTAGTTCACGACGACGTTGACAGCCAAAGCAATGATGGCCGACCACAACGCCACGGCGGGTTTTTGTACGCCGTTGAAGAAGCCCTCGAGGCCGAATGCGACGACGGAAAAGCCCATGCTCCAAAACGCGATGCGACAGTAATCGACGGCCAATGTGCTCACGCGTTCGTCTGTGTTGAACAGCGACCACATGTTGTCGGCCAACATCGAAATGGGCCACGACAGGGCGAGGAACACGAGACCGAGATAGATCGTCTGCCACGCATAGGCGGCGGCCTTCTTCTTATCGCCGCGCCCCATGCACTGCGCCGCAAACGTTTGCGCACTGGTGGCCGGCCCCATGCCGAGCACCATGATGTTGAACACAAAAATCGTGGCGGGGCTGATTGCTGCCGTGGCGTCGGTTCCCAGGCGCGACACCATCGAGAAGTCGACAAAGCCCATGAGCATGCGGGTGACCATCAACGTGATGATGGGCAAAGCCAGCACGAGCAGGCGCGTCACTTCGCTTCGAATACCGGGCATGGCCTCGGTTTCGGGAGACTGCAAAGTGGTAGAGTTGGTGTAAGACACTTCAATTTTCTCACAAACAAAAAAGGCCCCGGAAACGAGAAACGCTTCCGGGGCCTTGGTTCAGTTCAAAAAACGCAACAGGACCTTAGGGGTGGAAGCCTCCAATATATGCAATGACGGCAGCGACGCGCTTCCGCATCAGCGGATCGAAGAGCGGGCACTTGTCATTAACGAGAAGCTTCATCATGCACCTGTTTGGTGGGGCGGCTGCGGGCGTGTTTGCTCCGCAACCGCGTGTTGCTGTCGAGCAATATGCCGAATATGCAGCGGTCTGTCAACTTGCAACCATCGGCGCAAGCAAAAAGCCCGCAGTACGGGCTTTCGATGTCTTCGAGAATGGGTGGGCCGGAGAACGCTTAGTTCTGAGCCGGATCGACCGAGACGCGGCGGCCCTGGAAGACGACCTTGCCATCGCGCAGGGCGAACAGCGTGTCATCTTTGCCGCGGCCGACGTACATGCCCGGCTTAAACGGCGTACCGCATTGTCGCACCAAAATCGTGCCAACGGTGACCTGCTGACCATCGTAGCGCTTGATGCCACGGAATTGTGGCAAACTGTCGCGTCCGTTACGGGTCGAGCCCTGTCCTTTTTTATGAGCCATATCACTTCGCCTCGTTAAACAGTGTCGTTCCTGCGAGTCCCCGCCAGCAGCAGGGTGGTTATCGAATTCGTTTTAGCGCATCACCCATTCAGCCTGCATCAAGCGCGGCTTGGCAAAGCGCCGCGTTTGTGCGTCGCCCGGAAGAATGTAGGGCATCGACCACGTCTTGCGTAGCACAAAGACCCGTGGGTTCGCTTCTTCATCGGCGGGCTTTTGCGGATCAAACAACGGATTCGGTCGAATGATCTGCTCGCCGGACAAGCCGGTGAAGTAGTAGGTAAACCGCGCGACGCGCGGGTCCAACTCTTTGAATACGGCAACGCTGGAGATTGCGTTGTCACTGCCTTGGCGGAGCGTGGTAATGGCGTCCACCGGGTGCATCAGAAACGGATGCGTCGCCTTGTGGCGCTCTTTGATAGCTTCAAACACGCTCTTTTCAAGACCGAAGATCGCGGGATCGACGGTGATGCTCGACGCGTCGCCCGGCTTTTCGCGGGCTTTGTCTGCCGGCACTTCGCTCATGATCTGATTCACCCGCACGATTTCCGGGTGGAACGGTCGATCTTCGCCGGTGTTGTTGACCACTTTGTAAAGGAAGTACCAGTAGGTCTGGTTACCTTTTCTGGTCGACGCCGTGATCCGGTAGGGGATCGTGGGCTTCATCTGGAATTCCCACGAAACTGGCGCAGCGGCGGGTTCGGGGGTCGCAAACGCGGGCACCATCACGGCAACCGCGATTAAACAAGCCAAAGTTGTGCAGATACGGGAACGACTCACCATGCACCTCTTACCGACGCTAACGCGCAAATGCGGCATCCCGCACGTACTCGCAAGCGAACCCTAAAGTGTCGTAGAAACGGCGATTTTGTCAACGCAGGCCTGTCGGCCGGGAGGAACTTACTTGATTATCCCCGCAAAACGGTGGGTTCTCAATGGTTGAGGTCGAAACTCACCAATATCGGGCTGGAATGGGTTACCGGACACGGTGCCTCGCGTTCCTGACGAGGCGTATTCACAGGTGGCTGGCAAGCCGCTCGATCCGCCATACACTCGCCTCAGGCGGCATCGAGGCCGCAGATGAGGCACTCTTCCGATAGGGGATATTCACGATGAAGCGTCGGATAGTCTTTCTGGCCATTTTGGGAATCGCTTTGGGCAACGTGCCAGCCGCGCATGGCTGGGACGAGGACGGGCACGCGATCGTCACTTATTTGGCTCACGACGCGCTGGGCAAGAATCTGCCTGACTGGGTGCGGTCGGAGAAATATCGGAAGCGGCTGGTGTATCTCTCGGCCGAGCCTGACCGATGGCGGGGGCAGCACAATGTTCACCTCGATCACGTCAATAATCCCGATCATTACATCGATATCGAGTTGCTGCAGGACTTCGGGCTCACGCTCGAGACCATGCCGGAGTTGCGCCGGGCCTACACGGACCATATTGCGATGTACAAGGCGCATCACGATGGCCTCAAAACGCCCAAGATTGAAGATAAGGACAAGGCGTATGTGCATCACGTGCCGGGGCTGCTCGCGCACGAAATCGCCGAGTTGCAATGGACGATCGCCGCCGGTTGGACGCAGCTTAAAACGTTTGAAGCCCATCCCGATCGTGTGACGAACGAGATGATCGAGAATGCGCGCGAGAACATTATCTATCACATGGGGATTCTCAGTCATTACGTCGGTGATGGTTCGCAGCCGTTGCATTTGACCAAACACTTCAACGGCTGGGCGGGCGACAACCCGCACGAATACACGACGGATAAGTCGTTTCATGCGTTCATCGATGACGATGTCCTTCGCCTGCATCATATCAATTACGACGACATGAAAGCGCGCGTATTGCCAGCGCGCACGGTGAATAACGAACGTTATTGGCGCGAGATTCTCGGTTACCTGCGCGAGTCGAACGAACTGGTTGGGCCGTTGTACGAGCTAGAAAAATCGGGCCGCTTGCGACAGGCACGCGGTAAGCAATTTATTGAAGATCGCCTGCTGGCGGCGGGTTCGATGTTGGCGGGTATCTGGAACGCCGCTTACGACGGCGCGCATATCGATGAGTTCCGCGTGAAGCGGTTAAAGGAACGCTACCCGAAAGTTCCCGGCCGCAAGGCTAAGCAGAGCGAGAAGATGACGCCGGCGAACTAGCTGTGCTCGTAATTATTGCTTCAAGGGTGTCGCCATGCAGAGCCGCCGCGTCTCCGCGGCAACGATTCTGAGTCATCCTTGTAACAGCGAAACGTTTCTGAGCGATAAAATCGCTTCCAACGGCGTCGGATGACGCGTCAGTTTTCGGAGACGTAAGGGAGAGGGCGTAAACGCTGGCGAGTGCCCTAGTCGTCGTTCTCTTCCGACTCCCATCCTACCACGGTCGCTTCCAACTTAAAGCTATCAAACATCGCGTCTTTGATTTCGGCGTCGATTTCTTCTGCGCGCCGTTGGGCGGTTGCCGCGCGCTGCGTTTCGCCTGCTTTTGTTAGGTCTGCGGCCCACGCGCGATAGGTGTCGGCCGTTAAGCGACGGGCGGCGGTATGGGCATCGGTAAACGCGGGGCCGGCACCCTTTGGCCACACGTGGGCGACCTCCGTAATGCGCACGGCCAACGCGACGGCTGCCACATGACGACCGGCGGCAGACAGTGCGCGGCAGCGCTCGAAGCGACCGTACAGATCGATGGCGCTGCGGGTGCCCGGCTTCAAAATTGGGTGGAGAATTTTCAGGCTGCGCTCGGGCTTACCGGCAAGGCGATAGGCCAAGCCTTGCCACAAGCGAGCCGCTTCGGCGATATGTTTGTCGGGGTCGTCGACGTAGAGTTCGAGTTCGATTGCCGCGTCAGTAAGGTTGCTACGGGCGTCGTCGCTACCCTTGAGATTGGCAATGGCGTCGAAGACAGAGGCCAATGCCGCTAACAGCCGCTTGCGATTCGTGTTACGTTTTTTGACGTCAGTCTTGGTTTCCGAATCATGCCGAGCCAATGCGTCTTTAGCGTCTTTCACGATCGCGCGCAACGAGCGCATGTCCTCATCATCCGCGCGGTTGTTGAGAATGTCGCTCAATGGCGCGGCGGCTCGCCGAATAATCGCCGCGTGGGCATCGGATAATGGATCGGGCTCGGTCGCTTGAACTTGCGCAACGGCTTGATGCGAAATGCCGCACATCGCAATAAGAAGCGTGAGCATCCAGTGCATACGTGAAACGCCGATCAATGACATGGCCGTCCTTTCAGATTCCGCGAGCGCGACTACCTCTTCATTGTATCAAGACGAACCGCCGACGTTTTATCGGCTCATCAAAAGCGCCCCGGTATTCTCACATCGTGTATATCGACATGCTGCGTTCGAGCAATGGACGATCTAAACGCGCAGATTTCACCCGTCGCAACCCCCATGATTCACACGTGCGACCGGTCGGTTGCACCTGCATGAGCCGATAAGACGCCCGTCGCCAGATTAACGGGCTTTGCGGCTTAGGTTTTCGGAAGCCTATCTAAAGGGAATAATCGGAGGGGTCCGACAAAATCTGCGGATAGCGCGAGTATGCCTCTGCCTCGCTCGAAAGGTACTGATAATGACCGACATGCGTCAATTACGAATCGTAATTTCATTGCTGCTGCTCGCAATCGTGACGATGCCCTTAGGGTGCGGTTTCGAGCGTTTTGAACCTGTACCCTCCGAACTGGTGCCGGGGCTAACCCTGGACCAGTTGGAATCGATACAGATGGACGAAACGCTCACCGAAGACGAGCAGCGTGAAGCAATCGCCGAGGCCGTTGGAGCCACGGACGACGAGGAGGGGGATCGACTCGTCGAGTTTCTGCTGAATTTCAACGTGCCTTAATGTTTGCGTGCGGTTTGCTCCGCACGTGATGGAATGTCACACGTGGAAGCCGGGGAAGCCCTGGGGGGAGTAAACAGCAATGTTGAACAATCGAATTAAGCTATCGGTCATGTTGGTTTGCGGTCTTGCCGTTAGCAGCACGGGCTGCTTCTTTGGCGACAGCATTTTGTCTGCCGGTGCCAAGCTCGCCAGCGGTCAAATCTCGCAGCTCACGCCCGGTGAACTGCAAATCCTGAATCAAACCATCTCCGGCGTCTTGGCCGCCGACAATCCGGATTTGCAAATCGAGCCGCTCACCGACGATCAGGCCACGGCCGTCTCGTCCTTCCTTGCCGCCAACGATCTCAATACGTTTGAAGATTTCGAAGCCTTGGGCGAAACGGCTCAGAATAACCCGGAAAGTCTTGAAGGTCTCGACGAACTTGCCGCCGCATTTGAAGGTTCGGGTACCGACTTCGATCCCGAAAACTTCGACGAAGACGATCTTAACGAACTGCTCGGCAGCATCTTCGGCGGTAGCGATGGTGGTGCTCTCGAAGAATTGCTCGGTGGCCTCGGCGGCGGTGATACGACGACCACCGGCGGCACGCCGACGACCGGCACGACGAACTAAGCGCAATTGCACATTGCGGGTTGCCCGCAGCTAGCAACGAACTCCGGTTAACAAGCTCCCATTCGCGTACATCGCGGGTGGGAGTTTTTTTTGTGCCCAAACATGTTTCAATAACCTCGTTCGCTGGGCGATTCACGCCGCAACCTCTACAATTTACCTGCTTATGTTTTCCGGAATCATCGACAAGATCGGACGCATATCCGCCGTCGCGCCCAACGCCGCAGGTCAAACGCTGCAAGTTAGCGCTGCCGACAATTACTGGCAGGGCGTGCCACTCGGGGCCAGCATCGCAATTGACGGCGTTTGCTTGACCGTCACGAAGATCGACGGTGCGGTCGCTTGCTTCGACGTCGTCGCCGAGACGCTGCGTCGTAGCACACTTGGTGGGCTTCAGGCCGGGGATGGCGTGAATCTGCAAAAGTCGATGCGCGTCGGCGATCGGATCGACGGGCATTTCGTGCAGGGGCATGTCGATGCTGTTGGTGTGGTCGACGAAATCGTGCCCGGCGACTTATCGGCCATGTGGTGGTTTAAGGCGGATGCCGATGCGATGAGAATGATCGTGCCGAAAGGCTCGATCACAATCGACGGCATTTCGCTGACCGTCGCCGCGCGCGAAGCCGAACGGTTCGCCGTCGCGCTGATTCCGACGACGTTGCGCGAGACCACGATTGGCAATAAACGCGTCGGCCAAACGGTTAATTTGGAAACGGATATTTTGGTTCGCACGATCGCACACTTATTACACGGCGGTAAGGCCGACGGCACGGTCGGCGGTATCACGCTTTCGTATCTGCAAGCCAACGGCTTTGCCTAAATTGTTCGCACACACATGACCCATTCGAACGGTGCCAATTCGATTCCGACCATCGGTATTACCATGGGCGATCCTGCGGGCATCGGTGCCGAGGTGGCCATCAAAGCATTGGCCGACCACACGATCCGTGAACGCGCGCACTTCGTGATTTACGGCTTGTCGGATCAGATCGAGTTGGCTGCCGACGCGGCTGAGTTGCGAACATTTTGGACCACCGAGCCGCGCGGCGAGTTAAACGGGCGCGACTGGCAGCATCCGGTTCTGGTGCGCGACTTCGATGAGTTTGCCTTGGCGGGGCGACTGCGACCGACGGCATCGGCCGAGGGCGGTAAGGCGTCGATGGCGTTTCTTGAAGACGCGATGGAAGACGCAGCCGCCGGGCGAATCGATGCGTTGGTGACCGGCCCGATCAATAAGACGGCGTGGTCGATGGCGGGCTTTAAGCAATACCCCGGCCATACCGAATTGCTCGCCCATCGCTTTCATGCGAAGCGCGTCACGATGATGTTTGCGGGTGGGCCGATTCGCGTGGCGCTGGCCAGTGCACACGAAGCGCTGTTCGATCTGCGCAATCACTTCACGATCGGTTTGGTCTTTCAACCGATCGATTTGATGAATCAAGCGCTGACGGAATGGTTTGGGTTAACGCGACCGCGCATTGCAGTGGCGGGGTTAAATCCGCATGCCAGCGAAGACGGTCGCTTCGGTGACGAAGAAAAACGCATCATCGCGCCGGCCATTGAGATGGCACAACTGCACGGTATCAACGCGAGCGGTCCGTATCCGGCGGACACGGTGTTTCGTCGGGCTGCAACGGGCGAATTCGATGGCGTCGTCGCGATGTATCACGATCAGGGTTTGATACCGGTGAAGCTGCTCGCGTTTGACGAGGCGGTGAACCTCACGCTCGGTTTGCCGATTATTCGCACGAGTGTGGATCACGGCACGGCGTACGACATTGCCGGAAAGAACCGCGCCGATCCGGGGTCGATGAAAGCGGCGTTGGGGTTGGCGATCGATTTGGCGCAGCAGCGTTGTCGGTCGCAGGAGTAGGTGAATGTCCCCCAGCCCCAGAGGGGCAGGGGCACCCGACGATGATTTGGGTTTCGATTTCTAATGGTTCGGGAAACCCAAGACAATTTCACTTAACCCACGGCCAATGGCCGAGGGTTAATCCACGACGACCAATACGATTTGCCTTTCTCGCATGCTTCGATTCCCCAACCTTCGCTAGCGCGAAGGATGGGGCACCCGGGTAAGGCGTCATCTTCGATTGCAAAGGTAATCGTTGGAAAGGTATTGGTCCCCCAGCCCCAGAGGGGCAGGGGCACCCGGCGTTTAATTTATCGATCGAGCAGGCGCTTATCGACCAATTGCTTTAGCTCTTCGCGCAGGGCCGATTGAAGCATCTTACTCAGCCGCGGTGGGCGACCGATGATTTCGCGCAGGTGGTAATCGAGTAGCATGAAGGCGCGGCCGAGGCGGCCCGTCGTCTGATCGATCAACACGTCTGCCGTCGCGCGGCTAAGGCGGCGTTTCTCGATGGCGTGCGGCTCGCAATCGCGACATAACGCGCCGCCTTGATGCGAACTAAAAAACAACACGCTATCGTCGGACGTGTCTTTTCCGCACGCGGCGCAGTTACGCATCTCCGGTCGCATGCCGACGTGCGTTAGCAGCTCCCATTGAAAGCGCGCGATCGAATCGAGGTAGGGCGGCGTGGCGAGATCGTTAAACAACGAGTCGATGCTATCGAACAACGGCGGGTGGGCGTCGTGTCGCTCGGTGAGCGACAGCGTTACGTCCGCTGCGTACTCCGCGCTATACAAGGCACCAAGCGAGTTGCGCAGATGCCGGAACCCATCGCGCTGACGCCAATCCGTTAGCGTGGCCATGCGATCTTCCTTACCGGGTCGCATGGTGAAGACGGCGTCACCTTTCTCGAGCAGGTCGATACCGATAGACGCACGCGTTTTGGTCGAGCGTTTCGCCCCTTTAAACAATACGCTTTGTTGACCGTGATCGCGGGTGAAGATTGCCAGCACCTGCGAGGTTTCGCTGAAATCCAGCCGCCGCAGAACGAAGGCTTCGTCCTTGATCAGCGCCATGGCAGCTTATTCCTCGGGTACGGCTTCGAGTCGGGTAATTTGCAAACGATTGATACTGCGCTGATCGGCGTCGATCACTTCTATGCGTATGTCGCCCTCGACCAACGCTTCGTGGTTCGCCGGAATGCGACCGAGTTTGCTTAATACGAATCCACCGACCGTGTCGTAGGCTTCGTCGTCGGGCAAGTCGAGATTGAGATCTTCGTTGATTTCTTCGACGCGTACGCGCGCATCGATTTCGTAGGTGCGCGGATCGATGCGTTTGATCGACGATTCGGGCGGGCGTTCGTGTTCGTCGGCAATTTCGCCAACGAGTTCTTCCAGAATATCTTCAAACGTGACCAAGCCTGCCGTGCCGCCATACTCGTCGAGAACGATGGCGATGTGCACGCGATTGTTTTGGAATTCGCGCAACAGTGACGCGAGATCTTTGGTTTCAGGCACGAAGGTCACGGCCCGCATGACGGAGCGGGTTGAGAAACCGTCGCGCTCCGCGTTAATCATGTCCTTCGCGTACAGCATGCCGACGACGTTATCGAGCGAATCTTCATAGACGGGGTAGCGCGAATGCCCGTCGTTGCGAATCAGATCGCGTACGGTGTCGTAATCGGCGGCGACGTCCACACCCGTGACGTCGGTGCGCGGCGTCATGATTTCGCCGACGCTGGTTTCGTCGAGAAACATGACCGAGCGAATCATCTCGGTTTCCTGTGCTTGCACCGAGCCATGCGTTTCGCCTTGGCGTACCACGTCGAGAATTCGTTCTTCGAAGCGGTCGTCGCCGTCTTCACCGTTGATCGGCGCGCCGGTCAGGCGTCGAACGATCTCAGAGATCAAGTCCTGCGTTGCCAACAACGGGCGGGACAAACCGCGCAAGATAAACAACAACGGTAGGCTGCGACCGAGAAATTCCTCGCCGGCGTGCTGGGCCCACGACGTCGGTAGGGCCACGCCAACGACGACCAACCAAGGAATGCAAACACCCCAAAATGCCAGCCAACGGTTAAGCGTTTCGAGATGCGACACGCCAAGAAATAGCGTGAGCACAAATGTGACAATGGTGAGTTGCCGCAGGCCGACGCATGTGCGTGCGATTTCGTCCTGAGCTGCGAAAAACGTATTGGCACGTTCTTCGGCGGCGTCGTTATCGCCTAGTAAGATCGTCAACCGCGTACGCGACGCGTAGCGCGCAGCGATAGTGGCCGTGCCGAAAAACACGGCGGCGATCGTCCAGATGATGAGCAATAAGACCGTCACGATTTATTCGTTACCGATGGATTCCTGCAAGATGGTTTTCGGTTCGGGTAATTCAAACTCCGCTTGCAATCCCGTGGCCTGATGGGGCGGTGCGGCAGCCAGCACGGTACCATTCGCATCCACGATTAAGCTGCGACCGACCAACTTCGGTTTGGCCGCGTCGTCGGCGGTGGTGCAATCTGCCATGACAGAGGGGACGCCGAATGCACCGGCGTGCTTTGAAACGGTTGCTTCGATGTTATCGCCCGCGTCTTCGGGCCAACAGGTGGCGCCGATCACAAACTGCGCGCCGCCGCTGACAGCCGCTTCCCAGCATGCTTCAGAGAGCACATCGTCGCCCACGAGCAGGGCGAATTGCCCCAGCAAACACTTGCCCACGCGAACCTGTTTTGCGCCGGCTTCAAACGCTTTCTTGAATGACTTGCTCGTCGGCGTCGTCATGCGTTGCAATACGCGAATATCCGCGTCGCGGTCGAGCAACATACCCGTCAAGTGCGGTTTCTTACCATCGCTTTTTTCCGCGAGACCCACGGCCAGAAAAACGCCCCAACTGCGACCGCGCAAGCCGCAACTGGCTGTGACCATTCCAGGCGCGCGTTCGTAGTTCGTCGGTTTACCGCCGAGCGCCGCCAAGGCGTTGCCGAACGCGGGTAAGGCGATGAGGTCGGGCGACGGATCGAGGTCGGCGGCGGCGTCGATGGCTTTCATCGCACGCTGCAGCGTGCGCGAGCGCGATGTGGCGTCGATATCCAATTGAACGGCGTGCACAATCATTTATTCATTGCTCCGGTCCGAGTCGGTTTTGCCCTTGCTCGCGCCGAAGATCGGTTGCTTGCCAAGGGCGATCAACATCGCGTCTTCCTCGGCATGCATGCGTTCAAAATCGGCGACGTCGTGATCGTCGTATCCGGCAAGATGCAGGAAACCATGCAGCGCGTAAAGCAGCACTTCATCTTGCCATGAGTGGCCGCGCGCTTGCGCCTGTTCTCGTGCGACCGGCTCGCAGATGATGATTTGACCTTCGATCGCGTCCGTGGTGTCGTCGTCGTGCAAGTCGAATGTTAGCACATCCGTGGGCGACGGATCGTTCATCCAACGGTCGTGGAATTCGCACATCTGCGGTTCGTCGACGATGGCGATTTCGATGGAGACGTGTTTGAGATCGTGGCGCGCGGCTGCGAAGGTTAGCCCGGCGCGCAAGGCGTCGGTAAGGTCGTCATCCGCGCCGTCGACTTCGATTGAGATCGGCGACGTAGAAGGAGGCTCCGAATCGGGTTCGCCATCGTGGTGCGGTCGGCTCATGCGGATTTGACCTTTGCCCGGTTCGATTCGGTGCTGTCTTTCGGGTAAGCGATGCGACCGTGGTGAATGGCACGCAGGCTCTTCACGAGGCTGCGTTCGACCAACGCCAGTTCGCGTAGGGTAATATCGCATTCATCGAACTGCCCGTCCATGAGGCGGGCCATCAAAATATCGTGCACCACGGTTTCGATGCGACCGGGCGTCGGTTCGGGCAGCGAGCGCACCGCGCCTTCTACACCGTCGCACAACATCAGAATCGCCGACTCGCGCGTGCGCGGTCGCGGACCGGGATAACGAAAATCGGTATCACTGACTTCGCGCATTTTCAGGCCGCTGGCTTTGGCTTCTTCCGACGCCATGTGGTGGAAGTAGCGCACGACGGTTGTGCCGTGATGCTCGGCAATAAATTGGTGGAGAATTGGCGGCACGCCGTGTTCGCGAGCCAGAGCGAGACCGTCCTTCACGTGTGAAAGGATGACGAGCAAGCTCATGCTCGGCGCAAGGCCGCGGTGAGCGCTGATATTCGCATCCTGATTCTCAACGAAGTAAGCAGGCTTACACGTCTTACCGACGTCGTGATAGTACGCGCCGACGCGCACCAACAATCCGTTCGCGCCGATGGCCTGCGCCGCAGTTTCCGCCATGCTTCCCAACAGGTGGCTATGTTGCCACGTGCCAGGTGCCTTCTCGATCAATTCGCGCAGCAGCGGCTTGCTCGTGTCGGCCCATTCTAACAGTGTAAGACTTGTGCTTACGCGAAACGCCCGTTCGATCACTGGTAACAACACAAAGACGATACACACGCCGATCAATGCCGCCAGCGCCGCGAGGAACGCCTCACTCAACACGGGGCCGCCGTCGGCGAAGGCAGTAAACGCCGCCGCCAACCAAGCTGCCGTGCCTGCCACGATGCCCACGCGAAGCATGTGCATGCGCGTGCGAATCTCGGAGAGCATCAACACCGTCACGGTCGCGACGGTAAGCAGCAGGATCATCAAGCCGTATGGCGCGTCGAGCGTTAGCACGGTCAACAGCGCCAATGCGGACACGGCACCTAGGGCGAATATCTGCGAATAGGTAATGGTGAGGATGGCCGCCGTGAGCGTGACCGTCGTGACGCTCCACATGGGCGACTTTCCGACGTTTAGCAACACAAAGCGGTCGATGGCAAGCATGCCTGCTAGTAGTGCGGCGATGCCAAGGGCGCGAAGGGTTTTCTGGGCGATTCGCGGTTGCGATCGCGCCGTGAAGATTCCCAAGCCGATGGTCGTCAACGCGATGATGCCCATCAACCCGAAGCGCCGCTTACGCCATTCGTTCACCAATCGGGGATTGGTTTGTCGTTGCGCGAGAAATTCTTCGTGTTCGGCGCGTAGCTTGGCGAATGTTTCTTCACCGATCACGTCGGCAGTTGCGATAATGTCACCGACTTTGAACGGGTCCATCACTGGCGGAATCTTGTCAGCATCTGCAATGCGCTCATTGGTGTATTCCGCATCGTAAATGTAGAGTGGCTCGAATCGATCCTTTTCGGGAACGATCGCTTTTCGAATCACCGTCGCGACGATTGACTGAATCCCACTCGGGAAAATGTTGCGAACGGCCACGTTGCTCATATTGGTCACGTGGTCCGAATTCGTTGCATAGTCCAATTGTTCTTTTGGAACAGGCTGGAATTGCCCCGGTGCCGTTTCGAGCATGGCATGACCGGCAGTGCTATCCATTTTTCGACCGACGTCGAACCCTTCGACCAACGGTTGCTCTTTGAGCGTCTTTTCCAAATTGCCAAGATCGCGCGAGAGCTTTTCGCTGTCTTGAGCGTTTTCTTTTAGTGCTTGAAATGTGGTCGCATCGATATCCCAGCGTTCGCCGTGATCGGCGCGGAATTGTTCGATGGACTCGGCCGCTTTGGCGGCGGCATGGATTTCGCGAATCTCACCCTTCATCCGTTCGACGACATCGCGATTGAATCGAAAGTGGCTCGCAACTTCCTGCCGCGCTCGGCGGCGCGCTTGCTCGGTTTGAAATTCGCTGACGCGCTCAAACGCCACGCGCGAATAAACGGGCCGCGTTAGTTCATCGCCGACGTTATAAGGAAGGGGTTCGTTGCCCGTCGCGATAATCAGCGAGGCGATGGCCCAGAAACCGACCGCAATCACCAACGGCCAACCGAGCGCGGCTCGATACCGTTCGTGCCAAGGGCGATCCTCGGAGAGCAGTTTTTTCCGCCCGTCGCCGGGGCCTTGACGCAGCCAAGGGAAATCAAACATAAGCACCACGCCACGGCGGCGTGCCCTGCGACCATCATTCGCTGAGTGCCCGGCGACTCGGTTGCCGGCAACGAATAGGCAGCGGGTACATTTGTACCGCGCCGCCTCACCGAAAATAGTATCGCAAATTGGGGTGCTTGGCCTGACCAGCAAGTGGGAAAAGGGCCGAAATCGGGCCGGAATCGCTCTAAGACGAGTGTTGGCAGGGTTTTACAATTTTGCACTCGAAATTGGCTCCGCTAACCTGCTGAGCCGATGGATTGAGGAGGGTACCGTGTGAGACCCGGTCCGGACCGACGTCCGGATAATGGTCAAAATGGGATTCACGGGGCGAGCGTTCGTCCGGAATCACCCTCGCGGACTGCTCGCGTAATTGGGGCAACATGGCTGCTATCACGCTACTTACAGATTTCGGTCAGGCGGATCATTACGTCGCCTGCATGAAAGGCGTGATCCTGCAGCGCGCTCCGACCGCCCAGATTATCGACGTCACGCACATGATTCGCCCGCAGGACGTCGTGCATGGCGCTTTCGTGTTGCGACAGGTGTTTGAATACTGCCCGCCGGGCACGATTCATATCGCCGTGATTGACCCCGGCGTCGGTTCGCGCCGTCGCATCATGGCCGCGCGGTACGGTTCCCAGACGATCCTCGCGCCGGACAATGGTCTATTAACGTTTATCCACCGCGATTTCGTGCTGGAAGAGCTGCGCGTGGTCGAAAACTCACGGCTGTACGAAAACGATGTAAGCAACACCTTCCACGGTCGCGATATCTTCGCGCCGGTGGCCGGTCACTTGTGGCAAGGCATGCTGATGGAAAAGGTTGGCCCGCTCGCGCGCGAGTTGGAGCTGCTGAATATCGATCGACCGCAATTGCTCGAACAGGGCGGCGTCGAAGGCAAGGTGCTATACATCGATCACTTCGGAAATCTCATCACCAATATTTCCGAGGGCGATCTGGGCAAGCTAAAGGGCGGGATTCAACGGCACGGCGTGTCGGTGGGGCCGCTTCGCGTGGGCACGGTTCGCACGACGTACTCCGATGTGCGCCCCGGCGAAATCGTCGCGCTGATCGGCTCGACGGGCATGCTCGAAGTCGCCGTCAACCAAGGCAGTGCCGCCAAGCATCTGCAGGCGTCGCCCGGCACCATTATTCTGGTGCGCTAAGCCGCGCCCGATTCACTTCTTAGAAGAATAGCGTCAACACGTCAGCGACGAACGCGTTAAACGGCAACGTGATCGACGAGACGGCGACGTTGATTCCAAACAGGGCCACATCATCGGTGCACGCACCCAGTTGCATCACGGTGCCGCACGTCAAACAGGCCATCATCAGTTTTTTTCGATTACGATAGTAACGTCGCGTCATGGGGACGGGCCTCGCCTCTTCGGTCCGATGGATCGTGTTGCTCGCCATCGAGCAAACTGTCCGAATGCATTATGCTTCACACCTAACGAATTCGCCAGCACAAAGACGAACCGTGGCATAGCAGGTATATCGACATGGCAGTTTTTCCCGTTGACTTTTCCAGTGACACCCAGACGCGACCCTCGGCTGCGATGCGACAGGTCATTGCCAACGCGGAGGTCGGCGACGAACAAAAGCGCGAAGACCCGTCGGTTAACAGGCTTCAGGAAATGGTGGCCGAGCTTTGCGGCAAAGAGGCCGCGTTGTTTATGCCGACGGGAACGATGTGCAATCTCATCGCGCACTTCATTCACTGTCGCGCCGGTGACGAAATCATTCTCGAGTCGTCGTACCACCCGGTGAACTTCGAAGGCGGTGGCCCGGCAATCCACAGTCGCGCGAGCTTGCGGTTGATCGATTCGCCGACGGGCATCTTCAGTCCGGAAGATATCGTCCCGCTCATCCGTCCGAACGATCCTCATATGCCACGCACACGGATGGTCTGTGTTGAGAACACGTGCAATCTGCGCGGTGGCCGCGTGTGGTCGGTTGAACAGGTAAAGGCCGTGACGGATTGCGCGCGGGAGCACAACTTAATCACGCATCTCGATGGTGCTCGATTGATGAATGCGGTGGTGGCGGCGGGCGTGACCGCGCGCGATTACTGTCAGCACGTTGACAGTTGCTGGATCGACCTGAGCAAGGGGCTCGGTTGTCCGGTTGGTGGCGTGTTGGCCGGCACGCAGGCGTTTATTGATGAAGCATGGCGCGCGAAACATTTCTTCGGCGGAGCCATGCGGCAAGCGGGCATGGTTGCCGCGGCAGGTATTTACGCATTTGAGAACAATGTCGAAAGACTCGCCATCGATCACGACAAGGCGAAGCGCTTGGCTGTCGGCCTGGCAGAGCTGCCCGGCGTATCCGTTGATGTGGATGCGGTTGAGAGCAACATCGTCGTCTTCGATGTTGGTGGAACGGGCAAAACGCCCAAGCAGATTCTCGCTGCGCTGCAGCCACATGGCGTGCGGTTTAGTCCGCTATTGGCGCCCACTGTGCTTCGTGCCGTGTCGCATCTTGATATTCCCGATGACGGCGTGGACAAAGCGCTAGCTGCGCTGAAAAAAGTACTGGATTCGTAAGACCATTTCGCGCAAAGTGGCAACGTGTGCGAATGGGCATCGGGCCCGAGCGATTTTGGAAGAATCGCCAACAGATTACGAGAGCCGGAGACGGAACTTCGCTTTTATTCGTGAACGCGGATCGAAGCGCGTCGTGCGCGCGTCGGCCTGCGTTGAGGAAACGCGTTGCCATGGCGAATTCATCATTATCCCAGCGCCTGCGCTATCGATTCGACAATTTTATGTCGCGCGGCGGCAGCTCGATCTTCTTGAGCCTCGTCGTTGTGTTCGTCGTGAGTTTCGTCGCCCTTATTCTGATGCGCGGGCTGATCTATCTGATCTATCCCGAAGGCGGCGAACGCATCGGCGGCTTCTTTAATCACGTGTACGTGATTTTTCTTGAGTTGACCGACCCGGGAAATATGAACCAGGAGATCGGCAGCGACCCGGTCTATAAAATTCCCGGTGTGCTGGCCGGTCTCGTGGGCATCGTCATTCTCTCGATGCTGATTGCGTTTATCACGACGGCGCTCGATCAAAAACTGACGCAACTCAAAAAGGGCCATTCCAAGGTTATCGAAGAAGATCACACGATCATTCTCGGTTGGAGCAATCGCGTCGTTGAAATCGTGCGCGAGTTGGTCATTGCCAACGAAAGCGAAGACGACGGCTGCGTGGTGATTCTGGCTGAGAAGGACAAGGAAGAGATGGACGACCATCTCAGCATGAACCTCGGCGATACCAAAACCACGCGCGTCGTAACGCGCAGCGGTGCCGTCTCATCGCTGGTGAACTTGGATGTCGTCTCAGTCGCTACGTGTAAATCGGCGATCGTCTTGGGGGAATGCAGCGAGGCCGACCCGCCCGAGGCGTTGTCTGCCAGTGATTCGCGCGTGATCAAGACGGTGCTTGGTTTGATTGCCGCGAAAGCCCCCGGCCAAGAACTGAACATCGTGGCTGAGTTGTACTACCGGCGCAATCGCATCATCGCCGAACGCATTGCCCCCGACGAGGTGACGACCATCGACGCGAGCGATGTGCTGGCCAAGGTCATGGTGCAAACATCGCGTTCGGTCGGGTTGAGTGTCGTGTATTCCGAAATCATGTCGTTCGACGGTTGCGAGATGTACTTCTATGGCGGACCGTGGCCGGAGATTGGGTTCGGCGCGTTGCAGTTTCACTTTCCCGATGGCATACCGTTGGGCATTCGGCGCGCCGATGGCGATCTGCTGATCAACCCGTCGATCGATACCACGGTAATGCCGGGCGATGAAGTTCTGATTCTGGCAGAGGATGATTCGACCATTGAGTTTCGACCGCAGCCGGTCGCGACGGGTCGCACGCTCGCCTATTCGAAACAGCGCCTCGAACACGGCGTCGAGCGGCAACTGATCATCGGCTGGAACCCGAAGGCGGAAATCCTCATCGAGCAATACGCAGATTATGTGTTGGCCGGTTCGCGTATTGATATTCTCGTGCAAGATCCGGGCGACGACGTGCGTATCGCCGTGGATCGGCTGCGCGACAAAGCTTCCGAATTGGTTATTGAGATAGTCGACGCCGATCCGTTGCATACGGAGACGTATGAGAAACTCGACCCGACGCGATACGACAACGTGTTGATCCTGAGCCAAGGTGTAACCAATGCCGACCCGGAAACGATCGACTCGGAAACGATCATCATTCTGCTGGTGTTGCGACGGTTGCTCGATGCGGCCGGACCATCGGCGGCGAAGACATCGCTGATTAGTGAAGTGATGAATTCCCGCAATCAGGCGTTGGTTTCGCGTGCCGGCGTAAATGACTTCATTATTTCCAACCGGCTCGTGAGTATGTTGTTGGCCCAGATGTCGGAACAACAGGATATCAAGAAGGTCTACGACGACTTGTTTGAAGAGGACGGCTCGGAGATCTACCTCAAACCCGCGACGCTCTACTTCGCCGACCTGCCGATTGACGTTAGCTATGCCGACATGATGGTTGCCGCACAGGCACGCGCCGAAGTATGCATGGGTGTCAAAATCAAAGCCGACGAGGCGGACATGGATAAGAACTTTGGCGTGAAGCTGATCCCCGAGAAAACGGTCAAATATCATATCACTGCAGAAGATTCGCTCGTGGTCTTGGCTGAGGATGACACTTAATGTTGGATTGGTGGTTCGATTTACCTGTTTGGTTGCGCTACACGGCGGCATTGGCGCTTGCCGGAATCTCCGCCGTGATATTCATATCAAGCCAAGGCAAGATTCGCGTCGCAGGCTTCGGCATCGCATTGGGGATTGCCCTCTTTATGTTTGCAGACGCAGGCGAGACGAAGCGTTATTAGTAAACCGTACGCGTCAATTAAGTGAGCGACGTAAATTCCGTAGGCGACTTACACTCCCTCTCCCTCGCAGGGAGAGGGTTGGGGTGAGGGTTTCGACCCGCAGAAGAAATCTTTCAAGTTCAAGTTGAATACTCAAACAAGTAGTAACTTCCTCCATTAATGAAAAAAGCCGCGGCCAGGCCGCGGCATACTTGAGAAACAGGAGGAGATGAAGATGAATATTGTGTTTGTCGCGACCGGGGATCACCGGTGATCTGTCAGAGTCGCGCCCGTAAGGAAGTAGTCACCGTCAATCGTCGCGAGTGTTTGACTATTTAGCTCGTTCCAATTACTTCGAGATCGACGCGCAACTTTGGATCGTCGGGTGCCCCTGCCCCTCTGGGGCTGGGGAACTGTTCCCGTTCGCGGCGTTGATTGTTTTCGCTTCGATTTAGCACTCGCCTTCGAGCTGCGCCAACAACGGCGGCTTGCGGCGTCGTCGTCGCTTCTTCGGAGCATTGGCAGGTCGCGCTTCGGCCTTGCGCGGGTCGGCTTTCGCCGCAATCTCCAACGCTTCGGCGGCCGTTTCCGCAAAGAAGTCTGCTTTCACTTCGCGCCATAATCCTTGTGCTCGGTTGAACACGCCACCCGACACCAAGACGTTCATGGTTGGGCACGAGTTGATCTCGCGGATGTGATCGATCATTTGACGAACTTCCGGCACATCGGTCGGCTTGCTGCCGACGATCATCATCATTTCGGGTTGCAACTGACCGACGAGAGAACCCATCTCGTCACGCGGGATGCCGGCACCCAGGAAGTACACTTCCCAACCTTCGGCTTCGAACAAGTCGGCACACATCTGAGCGCTGATCTCTTCGGCTTCGCACTCGGTGCACGTGATCAGAATGCGCTTGCCGTTCTTCGCGGCGCGGGGAAGTCGCGACTGCAAGTGGTCGGCGACGGTGCGGTTGATACGCGTGGCCATGTGTTCGGCGGCAATGTTGATGCGATCTTCGCGGTAGAGGTGATCCACCTGTGCCATCGCGGGCCAGACGACATCTTGATAGAGGCGCTGTGGCTCGATGCCGTTGTCGAGGGCTTCGGTGATGATCGTGCGGCAAATGCTGCGGCGGCCTTCGAGGAGCGGGGTGATGTACTGTTGGAAGATTTGCGTGGTGGCCAAGGCGGTGATCTCCGTGGTCTGGGCGGCACGTGCGGGCCGCGTGGGCTGGGGCAGGTCGGTCGTCCATCGCCGCTTGCCGCCGTCGGGTTTCTTTGTTTCGTGTGCCGCTCCCGGGCACGGTGTGTTGCTTTCTGACAGCCCCGGATTCTTGGTCACCTGACTTGAGGTGGTAACTTGGGTAATTTAGGAATCTTGGGCAAGATAGGAATCGGCGCGAGGCGTTTGAAAACTTGAGGGCGTCCGAAAAATTGGCGCGACCGGGGAAATGGGTGGAGTGCGTCAACCAGAATTTTCATAAGTATATTTAAATTAATTGGTTACGATCATCTGGTGGGGCGGGTGGTGTTGTGGCGAGAGTGTGAATCGCGCTGGTTTTTTCCCCATATCGGCAAGAAATTCCGGTTTTGCGTCCGATATTGCCCGACAATCGTCGAGCGGCGGCCACTCGGCGGGGCGTTTGGACAACACATCACGCCTCAGATGCTGTCGCGACCGCTCCCCGTCGCCTCAATCACCGAATTACCGTCATAACCAGAATTCCAGAGTGCCGAATTCGCCTGCGATGACGGTGGGGCGTTTGTTATCGAATCTCGCTCGCCTGCGGTTGGTGAGATTGCCGCTGGCCCGTCGCGTGCATCTCGTGCCGGTGTTCGCAACAAACCCCGGAGGCGAATCCCTATGTTGAATAACAGCAACTGCCCGCGACGACTGACGACTCGAGTTTCCAACCTGCTGCGCCGCACGATGATCCCGCGCGGCTGCCTCACGCTCATCACGATGATGGGGTTTGCCGGTTGCGACATACCGTTCGGGACTGTCGCGCTGGGTGTGGATGGAACGCCGATGATCGAAACCGAGCTGCGGGTGAACCCCGAAAGCTATGCGCTAATCGGCGTGAGCCAGTTGGAAGTGGTCGCCAAGCTGGGCGTGATCGCCAACGACATGGTGGCCGACGCCGTCGAACCGTTCACGGGCCAAACGGAACAGGGTGGCATGATCGACCTCGCCGCCGACGGCAGTTTTTTCTACAGCGCGCCCGAGCGGTTTCTTGGTACGGATTACGTTGAGTATCGCGTGTATATGAATGGTGAAGAAATGACTGGCCGCGCGGCGTTTAAGATTTATCCGGCAGAAGCGACGCCGGTGCCGTCGAACAAATGAGTAGGTCGGGTCATCGACCCGACGCGGCATGTCGTGTGAGTATCTATCGAGCGTTCACTTTATTATCGATAGCAGGTTTACCTTACTTTTTGAACGTAGTTGCTGGAGTATTGTCGGGTCGATGACCCCACGTACACGGCTGGTGCCACAGCTGTAGTCCAACACATACGCCAGACCTGCGTCGGTGTTGCTTGATACGTCGTGCACGAAGGCCCCGACCAGGAGTATCGTAAAAAAGAGAAACGACGCACCGATACGGTCCGTCGTTCCTTTTTTGACCGAGTTGTCGCTGCGCCCGTTAGCACTGGCTGCAAGCAGGCCAGTGGCACCCAGAACGGAAACAGTTCCACCGGCCGGTGTTTGGCAGCGACGGTTGTGGGAGCATCAGGTACGCGCCGAGTCGGCATATATAAAGTTATGCGATTACATACATTACAACCCGGTGCGTCATGGGCATGCCCATTGCCCGCATGGATGGGAATATTCGAGATTCTTCCGGTTTGTGCGAGAGAAATTGTATGAGCCGGATTGGGGATGTGTTTGTAAGGCTGCGTTGAAGCCGCCGGAATTTGATGCGGTTGCGGATTGGGTGGTTGAGTGATTGGGCAATCGGTTGGTTATGCCGGTGATTACGAGTTGTTGTGGATCGTCGGTGTTTCGGTGGGTTGAGTACAACCCACCCTGCTATCTCATCCACATTAAAATTGTGGGTATAATCTGTGAAGTACCCGGCGTGCGTCGGAGGTAGTGAAGGTCCATGTGACGTTGCTTTTGTCGCGGTTGCGTTGTTGGGCCCACGCGCGTGTTTCGGTTTCGAGTTGAGCGCGGCTGCCAATGCGTCGCGACAGGCACTGACGCGCGAGGACGCTGAGTTCGATCTCTGCAACATTGAGCCAACTGCCGTTGCGCGGTGTATAGTGAATCTCCAACCGTCGCGCGAGGCGATGCGCTTCGGCGGCCGGAAACGCCTCGTACAATGACGCGATACCGTGCGTGTTCAAGTTATCGCATACCAACTTGATGCGCCGTGCGTTCGGATAATCTCTATCGAGTAACGTTCTGATCTCTTCCGCCCAATCCACGCGCGTGCGGCTGTCGCGCACGCTTACACGACGCCATCCGCGATAAGGATCGAAGAACATAAAAATGGATTGCACACCTCGGCGTTCGTAATGGTAGTCTTCTCGTTGCGGTCGACCCGGTTGCATTGGTAACGGTGTTCGTTCGTCGCGCAGCAGTTGCTTCGCTGCTTCATCCATACAGATTAACGGCTCTTCTGTGCTGGGTTTCGCTTCGTAGATATCGAGGATTTCTTCCATTTGCGCGACGAACCGCGCGCTATCTCTTTCCGGGATGCACCAGCATTTTTTTCGCCAAGGCTGCAGTTCGTTTTTTTAAGCGTCTTGCGAATGGTCTCCGGCGAAACGCTCGTCACGATGCGGCGCTTCTTCAATTCGTCGACGATCAAACGCAACGTCCAACGCGTTCGACCTTCCGGTGCCTGACTGCAACAAATCGCAACAATCTGCGCTTCGGCGCGGCCATCGAACTTCCGCGGGATAGGCGGTGTCGTCCGTGCTTTACGGTTTAACGTCGGAACTTCACCCTCCAGGGCGAATCGTCGTCGTATCCGATCGACCGTATTGACGTGCATGCCAAGCACGTCGGAAATCTGCGCGCGACTGAGATGTCCGCCCGGGCGGCGATGATCGCTGAGCAACAAAACTTGCGCGCGACGCAACTTGCCGACCGGCGCGCGGCTGGTTCGGGTGAGAGCGGTCAACCGTCGCCGCTGCACGTTACTCAATTTGACTGGATATTGATTGGGAGTCGACGTCGCCATCATGCCTCCATGCATCTAGCGATACAACACCATGTTGCATATGATAATATCGACCCACCTATTTAATATGGATGAGGTACTACGGTTGCCTCGCTTCCGTATTTCCAAACACATGCAGATTCAGCAGCGTCGCTAAGTCTTCGCAGGCGCGTAGGCCGCGGACGCTGGTGCCGTGTTGGTCTAACTTGGGGGAATAAACGGCGATGCCCATGCGGCCGGGGACGACGGCCATGAAGCCGCCGCCGACGCCGCTCTTGGCGGGAATGCCAACGCGATGCACCCACGTGCCCGACGATTCGTATAGCCCGCAGGTCAACATGATCGTCAACACGTCGCGCAGACTAGGGCGTGAAAACACTTCGCGACCCGAGCGCGGTTGCACGCCGCCGTTGGCTAAGGTCGCCGCCATCAACGCCAGTTGCGGCGCGTTCACCGAGACCGAGCATTGCTGGAAGTATAAATCGAGCGTCTCGTCGATGTTCGCTTCCAACAATTTGAAATTGCGCATCAGGTACGCAATCGACCGGTTGCGGTCGCCCGTGCTTTTTTCAGATATGAACACTTGCATGTTCACGATGGGCTTTTCGTCGAGCATGCACGCAAACAACGCGAGCAAGCGATTCAATCGATCCGTCGGCGTCGCGCCGGGAATCATCGACGCAATTGCAATCGCGCCGGCGTTGACCATCGGGTTCATGGGGCGATTGGTCTTACGGTCGAGCACGATGGCGCTAAACGGGTTGCCCGTCGGTTCCACACCGACCGATTGCAGCACGCGCTCGCGCCCCAACAAGTCGAGCAAAAGTCCATAGACGAACGGATTGGCAATCGACTGCAAGGTAAAGCGACGGTCGATCGAACCGACGTTGTAGGTGTGACCGTTGGTCGTGACGACGCTGATGGCGAAGTCATGCGGGTCGGCGTTGGCCAACTCGGGAATGTACGTCGGCAACTCGCCGTCGAGATTGGTGCGATGGCGCAGGTGAATCTCGTTGATGGCCGCGAGGATGCGCACTTCGGCGTCGCCATCGGGCAGCGACACGCCGCGAAAGCTCGATTTCGTTTCGCCCGGAATGGAAGCGTTGTGCGATGGGTTCATGCTAAGCGTCCTTTCCTTCATGCAGGTCGCCCGAGTGACCATTGCCGCGCGGTTGCATCACGTTGGCTGTGGTCGTCGACGGCGGCATGGCGTGGAAAACGTCGGTGACGCTCGATTCCAATTGTGCCTGTTGGCGTTTTTCCGTGTTGGGCGAGTCGCCTTGCCCTGCAAACATGGCGCGATCGTCGAGCATGGCGTCGAACAAGTGCATGCCGAAGTTTTGCGACAAATCTTCGCATACGCGAATGCCGCGCACGCTGTTACCGCGATCGTCGAGCGGCGGCGAATAGACGGCGATGCCCAAGTGATTCGGCACGACGGCCAGAATGCCGCCGGACACGCCGCTCTTGGCCGGCAGGCCGACGGTGTAGGCCCACTCGCCGGCGTAGTCGTACATGCCGCAGGTGTACATCACCGTGAGAATGTCGCGAATGTATTGGTGCTCGACGGCGCGCACGCCCGTCATCGGGTTAACGCCGCCGTTGGCAAGCGTGGCCGCCATCACGGCAAGATCGCGGCACGTTACGATGACGGAGCATTGTTGAAAGTAAAGGTCGAGGATTTCTTCGACATTCGATTCGATCACGCCGAAGTTAAGCATGAGATAAGCCATGGCGCGATTGCGATGGCCGGTGGTGCGCTCCGACATGAAGACCGACATGTCTACATTGATATCGCGACCGGCGTATTTCTTAAACATATCCAACACGTGATTGAGCCGCGCGGTCGGATCGCTACCAGCAAGCAGACTCGTCGTTGCGATCGCGCCGGCATTGACGCAAGGGTTGTGCGGTCGATTGGCTAGGTCGAGTTTGATAATGCTATTGAACGCATCACCCGTCGGTTCGACGCCGACTTTTTCCTGCACGGCATCGCGACCGCGGTCTTCTAGGGCTCGTCCATAAACAAACGGCTTCGACATGCTTTGAATCGTGAAGGGGACCGACGCATCGCCGACTTCGTAAATCTGTCCGTCGGTAGTAGCGACGCAAATGCCGAACTCGCGCGGGTTGGCGCGGGCTAGCTCGGGAATGTAGTCGGCCACGGCACCGTCGCTGAGGTCGCGATACTTCAGGTGCAATTCGTTCAAGGCCGCGAGTATGCGGAAATGCGCCGTGCCTTCGGGAACGGAAATGGTGCGATGGGATGCGTCACTCATGGGTGAACCACCTTGTGGGAGCAATGGCTGTTGCGGCGCTCGTCGTGTACGCCGCCAAGCACCAACAGTGTAACCAACCCTCGTTGGTTCGGCGCAGCCATTCACCAAACATTCATGCGGTTAATGTGCATCGGACGGGTCAGTTATTGCGGCGAGATTAGGCGTTTTTGTTTGAGGAGATGATGCGGAACATGGCTAGCGGTTGCGGATTTGAGGGCGGCTGGCTATGTTTCGGTCCCATATGGATTCGGGACGGCGGATTTATGCACGCTTCGAAGTTAGACCGGCCGGTTCCGTTGCCAAATATGACTTGTCGAAATCATCCACTATTCGGAGGCCACATCGCGCCATGTTACGCCGCACCAGTTTTCTATGCACCGTGTCGTTGACGATCGTTTGTGTTTCACTTGCCTGTGGCGACCCCAACGCGAACGGCGGTCGATATGGAAAGACGGGAGACCCCATGCTCGATAAATACGCGACGGTTCGGCTGACGACGGATATGGGCAAGCTCGCGCCGCACGAACGCAAGATGATTCCGATTCTGATCAAAGCGTCGGAACATATGGATGATGCGTTTTGGATGCAGGCGTATGGCGATAAGGATGCGCTGTTGGCGAGCATCGACGATAAGAACAAGCGGCGCTTCGCCGTGATCAACTACGGCCCTTGGGATCGGTTGGAGAACAACGAGCCGTTTGTCGATGGCGTCGGCGCGAAGCCGTCGGGCGCGAATTTTTATCCGAAGGATATGACCAAGGCGGAGTTTGAGGCGCATTTGGCGAACCATCCGGAAGATGCCGACCAGTTCACGAGCCTTTATTCGATGATCCGACGGAACGAAGGTGGCAAGCTGGTGGCCATTCCGTATAGCGAGTTCTTTAAGGAGCAATGTCAGGGTGCGGCTGCGCTGCTTAACGAAGCGGCCGAGTTGGCAAAAGATGATGGGCTGCGGTTCTATCTGCGCACGCGGGCGCTGGCGTTGATTACGAACAACTATCGACCGAGCGATATGCAGTGGATGGACATGAAGAACAACGGCGTCGATGTGGTGATCGGCCCGATCGAGAATTACGAAGATCAGATGTTTGCGCATAAGGCGGCGTTTGAGGCGTATGTGTTGGTTAAGGATAAGGATTGGTCCAAGCGGTTAGAGAAATACGCGGCACTCTTGCCTGGTTTGCAGCGCGATTTGCCGGTTGATGCGAAGTACAAGCAGGAAAGCCCCGGCACGGACTCGGATTTGAATGCGTATGACGTGGTTTATTATGCGGGTGACTGTAACGCGGGTAGCAAGACGATCGCGATCAACCTGCCCAACGACGAACAAGTGCAACTCAAGAAGGGCACGCGGCGGTTGCAACTGAAGAACGCGATGCGGGCCAAGTTTGACAAGATTCTCGAACCGATCGCCGACGTATTGATCGCGAAGGATCAGCGCAAGCACATTACGTTTGACGCGTTTTTCGGGAATACGATGTTCCACGAAGTCGCGCACGGCTTGGGCATCAAGAACACCATTAACGGTCGCGGCACGGTGCGAACTGCATTGAAAGAATTGGGCTCGGCGCTCGAAGAGGGCAAGGCCGACATCCTTGGTCTCTATATGGTCACCAAACTGCGCGAGCAGGGCGAGCTGACGGACGGGCAGCTCGAAGATAACTACGTCACGTTTATGGCCGGCATCTTCCGCAGCGTGCGCTTCGGCGCCGCCAGCGCGCACGGTCGGGCCAACATGTTGCGCTTTAACTACTTCAAAGACGCCGGTGCCTTCACGCGCGACGGCGACGGTCGCTATCGCGTGAATATGGAGAAGATGAAAGCGGCGATGACGAGCCTGTCGCAGAAGATTCTGCAACTGCAGGGCGACGGTAACTACGACGGCGTGAAAGCGCTGATGGCCGAGAAGGGCAACGTGGGACCGCAGTTGCAGGAAGATTTGGATCGACTGGAAAGCGCGGGGATACCGGTGGATGTGGTGTTTGAGCAGGGGATGAGTGTGTTGAAGTAGGGGGAAATATAAAATTAGGAATGGTGAATGTTGGAAGAGCCGTAGGTCGGGTCATCGACCCGACATCTTTTGGCGTGGAGCTTGATCTTACGTGCCAACGCCTCCGATCATGTACATCCTGGCCGGACCTAACGGTGCGGGGAAGTCGACGGTGGCGGCGCAGATACTTCCTGAATTTAACACAACGATTTTCGTTAATGCGGATGAGATTCAGAAGCAGCGGCAGTGCTCACAGCTTGAGGCGGCAAAGCAGATGCTTGTGGCGTTGCATGCACTGCGTTCAAGCTCAGTCACATTTGCGTTCGAAACGACGCTTGCCGCGAGGAGTTACATTGCGTTTATCAACGATGCGAGGGCGAGCGGTTACGAAGTCCATCTGATCTACATTTGGTTGCGGTCGCCTGCGTTGGCTGTTTCTCGCGTCGCGGATCGTGTCCGAGATGGCGGCCACGATATCCCGGTGGCTACCATTAAGAGGCGATATAAAAGTGGGCTCGATAACCTTCTTAACAGGTATTTGGCAATTGTCGATGCATGGACATTGTGTGATAATTCAGACGGTCGATTGACGATTGTTGCGGAGTACGATCAGAAACTAGGCCTAGAGATTATGGATTCGTCCATTTACCGAGAAATACAAGATGCGAAAAGACATCTCAACGACTAAGCCCAGCGCTTTCGGGCGGGAACATCTCCGGAAAATGGAAGACGCCCTCAAACGCGCCATCGACAAAGAGGTCGCGCGGCGTAGGGCGGCGGGGTTGCCGATTCATGTTTGGCGGGATGGAAAGGTTGTCGATTTGCAGGAAGAGGAGAATGGCAACGGGCAGAATGGCGATCTTTGATTGACGCTGATCAATAAATGGTCTGCGCAATTTGTATGTTACTGAATATGCACTGATGGTTGGCGTGTTCGTTTCGCAGACTGGCTGTTGCCGTAAGACCTCGGAACTTGAGCGTTTTTCATTCCAGCTTGGCGTCGTGATTGCCTTTCTCAGCCCCGGAGGGGCGGAGGTCGAGAGCCATGGATGAAGCGGCGCTAGCCGCGCAATCCATGGTTCATGTTGTATCGCGCGTTAAACCGCGGGAGCGGTGCAGGTTACCTACGCCCCTTGCCGGGGCTCAATATTCTCGCGCTCGATGACCCCGGATTACGCTGCGACCGCTGACGCGGACTGCGCTCCATCCGGGGCTGTCAACCTATCAGCCCTGCCGGGCTTCAAGAATCAATAAACTAAACGGGGTCAGCTTCTTGCCGCTACGGTCAATTGAAAAACGCTCTAACGTCCATTAGTCGAACAACGATTTTTAGCTATGTAAGGCTTAAAGATGTCTGCCCTGCGTCTATTCTTGTTTTTCCAACCGATCCAACATCTCCCCACTCGCCTGATTTTCTCTGTTTAACTTTTCAACAAACGCATCCGCGTCCCCCCGTCGGTCCTGTTCGACCAACAACTCAACCATCGCTCGCAGTGCGGCTTGGGTGTAGATGTCATCCGCGCCGCGTTGTTCGGTTAGTAGGTCGATGTTGCGGCGGATCGTTTTTTCGGCGGCTTCGGGTTGGCCGAGTTTGACGATGGCTTGCGCGTGGCGCACTTGTGGGACCAGTGCTCGGAAATCTTCGGCGCCGTATTGGTTCACGCGAAAATCGGCGACAGTCTTAAAGGCAGTGGCCGCGTCGGCGTGGTCGCCGTTGTCGAGCAGGGAGTAGGCGAGGTTGTACAACGTCGCGATATAACCGGGGTGATCGACGCCGAGTTTGACGCGTTCGATGCGCTCGGCTTCGCGCAACGCTTCGACGGACGGGCCGTATTGCTTGGCGTTGTAGTATGCCATGCCGACGTTGTTGAGCAGCGTTGCTAGCGTCGGATGGTCGGGGCCAAGCGCCGCGCGGGCCGTGGCGGCGGCGGCGCTAAAGCCATCCGCCGCACCGAGATAGTCGCCGCGCAACTGCCGCATCTGGGCGATGTTGTTTTCGATGATGGCGACATTGCCGTGCTGCCGTCCGTGGATGCGTACGGTGATGTCGAGGGCCTGCTGATAAGCCTGTTCCGCTTCTTCTAGACGCTCGGTATGACGCAAGACTTGGCCAAGGTTGTTTACCGTACGCGCGTAGGCACTTTCATATTCCGGGCCCGCATCTTTAAAGATATCGAGCGATTTGCGGACCCACGGTTCCGCATCTTCGTAGCGTTTGACTTTAGTTAGCGCCCAACCGAGGCGACCGGCGGATGTTGCGTAGTCAACGTCGTGCGTTTCTTCAATGGCGGCTTGCCGTTCTAGGGCGTGTTGAAACATGGGAATGGCTTCATCGTATCGACCCAGTCGCATCACGACGCCGGCATACTCGCGCATCGACCTTAGCGTGTACGAGTCCTTTTCTTCGGGATCCTCGGCGACACGCAGGTCGAGAGCTTTCTTCAAATGGTGTTCGGCATCCTGAAAACGCCCGAGCCCGTCGTAACAATTTCCCAAGACCGCGTGCAGCGTGGCTTCGATTGACGCATCGTCGGCGGCGTATTTTTCGACATTTGCCGCTTCGCGATCGATCATTTCGATGACGGTCATGTCGCGTTTGCCAGCGTCGGCCTCGGCCATCGGATTCGCAGAGCGAATCATGCGGCCAAGGAAACTATTTACGATGTTGAGCCGCTGGTTTTGTAGTTCGACTTCTTCCTTGGCTTCGCGGAGTTGTTCGTTGGCTGCGACGGCGTTGTCACGCTGTTCGGTTGCCTGCATTAAGCCATAACTCGTGCCGACGACGGCCGCGATCAGTAACACAAAGATCGCCACGAGCGCCGCGACTAAGGCGCGGTGCCGCTGGGTGAACTTGCGCATGCGATACGACACGCTCGGCGGCCGTGCGATGATCGGTTCGTTGTCGAGATAGCGTTGCAGGTCGGCGGCGAACTGCGCCGCCGATTGGTAACGCTGTTCCTTATCTTTTTCTAAGGCTTTGGCGAGAATGGTTTCGAGGTCGCCGCGACCGGTCGTTTCGAATGTACTCAATCTCGTGGGCGCTTCGTCGCGAATGATGCGCGCTGCTTCGGCGATGGGTTTGCCTTTGACGGCGTGCGGCAGGTTGTTGGTCAGCAATTCAAAGGCGACGACACCGAGACCGTACACATCGCTGCGCGTATCGATTGCCGCAGGGTCGCCGCTGACTTGCTCGGGGCTCATGTAGGCGACGGTGCCGACGAGTTGCCCCATGTTGGTTTGCAGCGTGGTTGTGCGCACGTCGGCGTCGGTTACGCGCGCGATACCGAAGTCGAGCACTTTGGGTTGGCCGGCCACGTTCACGAGCACATTGGCGGGCTTGAGATCGCGGTGAATCACGCCTTGTTGATGTGCGTGTTGCACGGCCCGGCAAACGCGGATCAATAAGGCGACGCGTTGATCGGTATCGAGGCGTTCGCGCGTGGCGTATTCGCCCAACGGCGCGCCATCGACGAGTTCCATTGCAAAGAAGGGGACGGCTTGACCATTCAGATTGGCCGCGCCGGCTTCGTAGATTTGAGCGATGCCTTCGTGTTGCAAGCGCCCGAGGATTTGCGCTTCGTATTCGATGCGTCGCGCGAGCGTGCGCGACATGGCCGTATCCTGAACGACCTTGAGCGCGACCATGCGGTTGGGGCTTTGTTGCTGTGCCCGATAGACGATGCCCATGCCGCCGCGGCCGAGCACGTCGATGATTTCATAGGGGCCGATCTGCGTCGGCATCGTCGGCGCGGCCGTCTCATACAGCGCCTGCGGCAATCCGTCTTCGAGAACGGGTTGGTCGACTACTGCATCGCATTCGTCGCGCGCCAAGAGGTCGTCGAGTTCGGCGCGGAGATCGGCGTCGTCACCGCAAATGGAATCGAGATAGTCGTTGCGATCCTGTGTGGGCAGGTCGATCGCTTTGGCGAAGAGTTCGGAAATACGCGCGTGGCGTTCGGCGTCGTTCATCACTCGGCCTTTTCCAATTCGCGCTGCAGCCACGCGCGGGCGAGTCGCCAGTCGCCTTTGACGGTTCCCGGCGAAACGTCCAACACGGCGGCAACTTCTTCGACCGTCATGCCGGCGAAGAAGCGCATCTCGACGACGCGCGCCTGGCGCTCGTTTAGGGCCGCCAACTTTTGCATGGCCACTTCGAGCGCTTCGACGTCGGCCTCGGTTTCCTGCGGATGGTCGGATGCCAAATCGATACTGATATGCGTTGGGGCTGAGCGCTTGGCGGCTTTGTTCTTGCGGGCGTGGTCGATCAGGATGCGGCGAATGGCTTGGGCGGCGACGGCCATGAAATGCGCGCGGTTCTGCCAATCCGCATCCGTTTGGTTCACAAGTTTGAGATACGCCTCGTGCACGAGGGCCGTGGGTTGAAGCGTGTGGTTGGGGCGCTCTTGCTTGAAGAACGAGCCGGCCAGCGCGCGCAATTCGTCGTAGACCAACGGCAACAAGTCACCCGCCGCGGCGCGATCGCCGGCGCGCAGCCGTTGCAGTTGTTGGGTGACGGGTTGTTCGGGGTGGTCGGTCATTCGGTTCTTATCTTACGGCTGTGGTCGCGTCTCGTGGTTTTGGTTTCGTCGCTGGTGGTTGTAGTCCCCCAGCCCCAGAGGGACAGGGGCAACCGCTGCGCTGTGGCACCGGTTTGTAACCGGTGTCTGCTCGCTAGTACCAAGCACTCCTCGACGTACTACAGTTACCGCTTCCTTACCAACATTATGCACGAAATTCACGCGGCGGCTCTCCTTTGGTTCAGTCGCAGGTGGTAGATCGCGATCTTGACGCCCACCCAGCGAGTCACACGTTCGAGCGTTCGAACCCACGCTGGCAACGGACCC
>Ga0207422_1001198_pt1 | contig 56966 bp, 42 predicted proteins | sample MarCyaLeptolynsp_FD_187757 | JGI IMG/M metagenome (GOLD analysis project Ga0207422, IMG submission 187757) | Marine cyanobacterial communities from Panama - species 1 Leptolyngbya sp. (SPAdes) | ecosystem: Environmental > Aquatic > Marine > Unclassified | place: Panama: Panama City | collected... | reverse complement strand
CCCCAGTGGCGGGTAACGACATGCCCCCACAAAGCGCTCGGCTTCTTCACGGGTATTGATCATGGGTGCGATCATGCCATACGCTCCCGCATCCAAAAAGCGACCAATTTGATCCGGATCGTTCGATGAGGCACGCACCATCGGCACGACACCCATATGCGAGATCAATTGCAACATTTGGATCGCTGTGCCAATATCCGCCATGCCATGTTGCATGTCCACCGTCACACTATCCCAACCTGCCGAGGCCATCACCTCTGCTGACCATGTATTCGGGATGTGGAGCCACGCATTAATCGCAACTCCCCCATTAGCCCAAATTTTTTTCAGTTCATTTAATTTCATACCAGATTACCACAACGCAACTTCATCATAAGCTTGTTGGAACAAATCAACAAAAATATTTGTTGATAATTGACGTGGGTTAACGGGCGTTGATCCATCCAACATGGCAAGTTCTGCCAAACGTGGAATGTCAGATTCTTTAACACCCATTGTTTCAAATGTATCTATGATTTCCACATCATCCATTAAAATTTGGTAGGCTGGCACAACTGCCTTTGCGGCATCAAATAACGACAGGTCACTTACATCAAAGCCCATCAACTCAGCCATGGCCGCATGTTTTTCTGGCATCGAAATCGCATTAAACGCCAAACCATATGGGAAGCACACCGCAATCGTTAACCCATGCGCCAAGTTATAAAAGCCGCCTAATGTTTGTGCCAAGGAGTGGATAACCCCCAAACCACCGGCATTTGAGGCTGCCATCACCGCCATTGCACTGCCTAACAACATATCACCCCGCGCTTCCAAGTTGTTCCCATTGGTATACGCTTGGCGAAGGCTACCGGCAACTAATGAAATAGCCCGTTCAGCAATCGCGTCTGAAATCGGATTTGCTCGCGCACAGACATACGCCTCTACTGCATGGCTCAAGGCATCAATCCCCGTTAAGGCTGTTAAACGAGGCGGTAATCCAACGGTCAAAACAGGATCAGCGATGGCAACAACTGGCAAAATTGACGGACCAAACAGTGCTTTTTTCATCCCTTGGGACGGAATATTGACCATTGCTGCCGCGCTGACTTCTGCCCCTGTACCCGCCGTGGTCGGGATACCAATAATAGGCAATGGTGGCACATGCCACGGATCAAAACCGTCACAATAATCATCCACTGCGCCGCCATTTGTTGCCATCACAGCAATTCCTTTAGCGGCATCAATTGGGCTGCCACCCCCAAAGCCAATCACGGCATCAGACCCCGCCGCTTTGACATGCTTTGCACCGTTCATGATGACATCATCCGTTGGATTGGGGGGAATATCATCATAAATCGTGTATGCAATGCCAGCCTTTTTTAATGGATCGGTCACGGCATCCATTAAGCCAGCCGCCACAATACCCTTATCGGTCACAATCGTGACAGATTTTGCGCCTAAGGCTTTGGCTTCATCCCCTAATACATGAACACTATCAGCCCCAAACAAAAATTTGGCTTTCGATTGAAATTTGAAGCTTTTCACCGTTTAAAATTCTCCTAAATGAATGTGAACAGACTTTGTAACTAGATATTCGTCTAACCCTTCTTGACCCAGTTCCCGACCGTAACCACTTTGTTTGTATCCACCCCACGGCAGTTCAAGGCGATCTGCACCGTAATTGTTAATCCACACAGAGCCGGCTTTTAACCCCCGCGCCAATTGTAAGGCGCGGTCTAAATTTTGCGTCCACACACCAGCCCCTAACCCAAAGCTGGTATCATTGGCAATAGCCAGCGCTTCTTTAGTCGTACTAAAAGAAATAAGCGCAGCAACGGGGCCAAAAATTTCTTCTTGGGCAATCTTCATATCATTCGACACATCAGTAAAAATGGTTGGTTGGACATATGCCCCTTGATCAAATGGTGCATCGGTCAAGCGTTGCCCCCCATAGGCCAATGTCGCCCCTTCTGCTTGTCCCATTTTGATGTAGTTCAAAATACGATCCATGTGATCATGAGAGACAACCGCGCTAATTGTGGCATCAGGGTCACTTGGCACGCTGATCTTAAGCGCATCTGTTTTTTCTTTTAGCCGCTCAACAAAAGCATCCATGATCGTATCTTGTACCAAAATCCGAGAGCTAGCGGTACAAACTTGCCCGTTGTGCCAAAAGATATTAAAAGCAGCATTATTCGCAGCGGCATCCAAATCGGCGTCATCAAAAATAATCAATGGAGATTTGCCGCCTAGTTCAAGATGCAACGGTTTAACGGTTTGCGCCGCACTTTCCATCACAATCCGTCCGCTTTGGGTAGACCCCGTGAAGGAAATATGATCTATGTCAGGATGTGCGGTTAACGTCCCACCAATATCTTCAGGGTTTCCAACAACAACATTAAAGACCCCATCCGGCAAACCTGCTTGTGTCATCAGTTCAGCTAAAAGTAACACTGTTGCAGGTGTTTTGACATCCGGTTTGGCAACAATCGTACACCCCGCAGCAAGCGCGGGCGCGGCTTTCCAAGTGGCTTCGCCTAGCGGGAAGTTCCACGGAATAATAATACTGACCACCCCAATGGGTTCTTTAATGGTCATCCCCATTTGTTTTTGATTGAAGGTATACGCATCGCCATGAATGGTTCGGGCTAATCCGGCGTAATACCGAAAAATATTAGAACAGTAACCCACCGTTCCGATTCCTGATTGTAAGGGCATTCCATTGGTTGCTGATTCCCATTTGCCCCATTCCTCGGCATTGGCATCCATCATATCCGCAATTTTGAGCAATATAGCCGCCCGTTGCGCCGAGTCAATTTGTGACCATACCCCACTATCAAAGGCGGCACGGGCAGCACCAATTGCGGCTTCAGCATCTGTTTGCCCCGCTAATGCAAAATCCCCAACGGATTCACCGGTTGCGGGGCTATGGCGCTCAATCCGACGACCATCTTTGGATGGTGTCCATTGGCCATTGATATAATGATCGAGTTGTAATGTCATTTTCCCTCTTATCCATCTGTATGTGTTGGCAGTAGTTGAATGCCAAATTGGCGAAACATATCAATTAGATCAATCAGTACCCAATTTTCAACCAGCAAATCGCCTTCCCGATTCCAAAAATCCATTAGGTTCATATGAATGGTATTGCCTGTAGGAGCAGCCCCGAGATATTCTCCTAAATGGCTACCGATCACGCCAGGATACCCCAAGGCAGCAGCATAACGACCATCCCCAAAAATCGCCGTATGCGGAGTGGCTTGCCGATCTGGAAATCCTGTTAAAAAAGGAATTTGATGAAAATCTTCAAATTCTTTCATATCGTGGCTAGACCCAATGCCATGCGGGCCATACCATTTCATTGATTCATCCCAATAGATGGTTTTGCTCATGCTTTCCATATCGGCTTGGTTATACTGGTTTAACCCTGCAAACAGCATATCTTTAACTAGTTGAGCGCTTTTAAAGGATTCGGCGTCGTCTTGGGGATCTAATAAAATACCATCTTTCGCAGCGGGCGGTGGCACAATTCCAATACGCCCACGGCTTTCTGGCAATGGATCAATGTTTGATTGACGCATCACATCCAGTACATCTAACAAACAATAGGTAGCGACAATCTTGCCGGCTTCTAAGCGGTGAAATTCGCCAAAGCGAATATAGACTTCGGCATTTGTTGCCGATATACCGAGCCAAGGATGCTGAAACGTTCCCACAAAATACCCAGCACCACACACCCATGCTTCATCATTTGACACACCGCCATAAAACAGATCCGTTTTGCGGCGCAGGTTAGGCACTGCGCGGCGCAAGGGTTGCCAATAGGCATGTTCGATCCCTTCATGCGATGTTTGATCCGCAATTGGGAAAAATCCATGCCATTCGGCATCTTTCACCATATATGCAGCAAGAACATCGGACAGGGCATCATCCGATGCCCCATCTAGCGCTTGCCAAAACTCCCAAACCAGCGATTTATTAGATTGTGTCGAGGTAGACATTAACCTTTCACTGCTCCAGACGCTAACCCTTTGATCAAGTATTTTTGGAAGAAGATGATAATGAATACAATTGGCAACGTAATGGAAACGGCACTTGCAGACGCCAAGGTGATAAAGCGTGTATCTTCACCACTGGTAAAACGCACAATGGCTACCGGCAATGTCCAGTTTTGAGAGGTCAAGACCCGCGCCATCAAGAATTCGTTATAGGCCAGCAACAAGGTAAAGAGCGCTGTGGTGATGATCCCCGGCCACATGATCGGAATAATCACACGAACAAAGGCTTGCAAACGCCCTGCCCCGTCAATCATGGCGGCTTCTTCGATCTCGCGGGGGATTTCAGTGAAGAAACTCCGCAGCATCCAAATGGTAAAGGGTTGATTGATAGCGACCAATGTAATGATCAACATCACATGGGTGTCATATAAACCCGTTTGTTGCGCAAAATAGTAGTAAGGTAACACAAATGCCATCCGAGGCAACGCACGGAATGCTAGCGCTGTCAGCAAAATCACAAATCCAATTTTTCCAGAATACCGCGCTAGCCCATAGCCCGCTAAACATCCAATACTAATCGATATAACAACTGTCCAAACCGTAACAATAATACTGTTGATAAAGAATTCATAGAATTCTGCCATCTCAACCATACGCGGTAATATGATACCCACCAGCATTAAAACAATGCCGATAATCATATACACGAACCCATTAGAAATGGGCAATCGATTAGCATTTACTGCCGCCGCAAACAAAATGATACCAAGGGTCAAAAGACCAATGCCCGTATTACTAAAGTTTTCAGCGTCTCGTCCATCTTCAAGCCATAACTCTTTATAGTTGTCGGTGATGGGGGCATAAAGATTATCTTCGGAGACATACTCAGGGATCAACATGATCGCAGTCCCCACCAAAAGGGTAAATGCAACCAACATCCCAATCCCTAGCCGTGAGGGGACTTCATGAGTAACCACCATACCGATGATATACATGACGACCAAAAACGCCATCACACCAATTGCATAAGGGAGCGGGTCATTATAAACTGCCTCAGGCATAAAGCGCGGTTCGCGGGCAGTTGCGTCTCTGGTGCGTTGTGTAGAGCCGATGATCGTCCACACAAACGGAACCACACTATATAAAATCCAGAGGATCAATAATCCATGAACACCCGCTTTCAATAGTTTTTCGCGGAATTCAGCACTTTTTTGATTTGCGGACGCCACCGCACGAGCAGTTGTTAGGTCTTGGCTTGTGGTTGCCATCTTACGATTCCTCCGTTTGTTGTTTGTAGGTGAGGTATAAGAATGGAATGAGTACCACAAAAATTCCGAGAATAGTGATCAAACTCATGGCACTAGCACGTCCCAAGCGCCCAAACGTGATCGCCACCCGATAGTTATACATCATCAACGATTCTGCACCATAAATAGGATTCTGCTTGGTCAGCACAAAAATATTATCGAATATTCGATAGGCATCCATGATGTTGATCAATGCAATAAACACAAACAATGAGCGCAAATGTGGCAACACCACATAGCGCATCCGTTGCCACCAATTTGCCCCATCAATCATCGAAGCTTCTAGTGGGTCTTGCGGCAGTGTTTGCAACCCTGCAAAGAGAACAATCATAGCGAATGGGGTCACATACCAAACCCCTTGCATCACCAGCAAAAAGTGCATCAAGGTAATGCGATAGCCCCCTACAACAAATAACTCTTCAGGGCTAAAGAAGTTCACCTCCTCCATCCCTAACCTAACCAAAAGACCATTCAAGATCTCAGGATAAATACCATAACGGTCAAAGATTTGACGGAAAATGAGCGTTCCGACTACAGGAGTCACGATAAATGGTAACAGCGACCCGGCAATATAGGCACCGCGCATAAACCGAATCTGATCAAGCAACATGGCGATGGCTAACCCCATCACGATCTGGATCGGAACGGTAAACACAATATACCCACTGGTAAAAATGAAAGCTTCCCAAAACGCATCATCTTCCAAAATAGATTGGAAGTTATCCAACCCAACCCATGTAGGATCATCAATACTTTGAAAAGTAATAAGGTTGAAGCTCAGCCAAACGGCGGTGATAAACGGCACAACCATCAGCATGATCATCATGAAAACGCTGGGTGTAACAAAAAAGAAAAAATCATTTCGCTTCATATTAAATGCCTTTCAATACAAACCTCGCGATTAAAGGGGTAATAACTTTTGACAGAAAAATGTAACTACTCAGCGTGTTGAAGTTTGTATGTCACGGCGGGCAAAATTGCCCGCCCTAAACCATCAATTGATTGTAGGGAGTGGCAGAAGCCACGTCGAACCGACAACTAATCAATACATTAAGCTATAACTGAATGATGACATCCTACAGCCATGATAGCCTAAGCAGTTACAGAAAAATTAAGTAATGTAAGCAATAACCATAATGTATAAAGAACTTGCGCCCATTTAAATGGGCGCAAGTTTTAGGATAACTTTGGGTTACTCAGTAATGTAACCTTGAGCGGTTGCTTCTTCAATGTATTTCTCAGCAGCAGCATCGAGGGCTTCTTGTGGGGTTAATTCACCCGTGCCAACCAAGGGCAAGAATTCATCTAATGCAGCGTGAGCAAGAGAAATTGCAGGGTTCAAGGGGCTAGGGCCACTTTCGTCAATCGTTTGAACCGTTGCAGACGTATTGCGGATAGCACCATCAGCTTCAGCAGCGCTACCACGAGACACCAACCCTAAAGATGCAGCATTTGCTTGTGAATCAGCATCAACAGCTTCCATAATCACTTGGAAGATGACATCTTTATCAACATCGGTGTTGCTGGGGATTACAAAGTAGGTAGTGTAAGGAATAGCGGAACGGAATTCTGCGCCGTCTTCAGCGAACAATGCTGGTGCATATTCAATCAACCCAACAACATCTGAAAGATCGGGATCATCCATCGTGGAGGAGCGCGTTGCCCAGATGGATGCCATCGCTACACCACCATTTTGCAAACCAGCTTGGCTGTCATCAATGGAGTAGATCAAGCCTTCAGAACCCATACATCCGTCAACAACTTCCATCATTTTGGTCAAGGCAGCAACACCTTCTTCACCATTAAAGATAGGCATGTTATTTTCATCAAACAATTCACCACCATAAGAGGCCAAGAAGTTGCGGAATTCAATACGCCATGCCCAACCAGCGTGTAAGTTCATGGTGAATGGAATGTCAAAGTCTGCGTCAGATGCTTCTAAAGCAGCGCAAGCAGCAATCAATTCGTCGTAGGTGGTTGGGGGTTCTACACCGGCTTCACCCAGAATTTCGGTATTGTAGTAGAAGTGCAGAGCGTTCACTTCAAATGGAATCCCGTAGGTAACGCCATCGTAGCTACCAGCAGCAAATGCAGCATCAGAAATATCACCAAGGTCATAGGTTTCGCTGTAAGCTTCAATAAACCCATCAAGTGGTTCCAACCAGCCTTCTTGTGCCAAGTTTGGAATCACTTCGCTAGAAACAATCATCACACCATAAGGGGATGTTTCACCAGAGAGTGCAAGGTTCAATTGTTCATCACGCCCACCGGAATCAAACATTTGAGCATCAACAGACAAATTGTCTACATCGCTACACGCTTCAAATTCTTCAGCAAAAAAATCGGTTAATGGATAAGAAACACCAAGTAAAGTAATTTCGGCTGAATCACTAGGGGCTTCAAGGTTGCAATCACCAACATCTTGAGCAAATGACGTACCAACTAACAGCAAGGATGCTAAGACAACAACAAGCATTAATTTCTTCATGTTGGACAAACTCCTTATTGAATACTAAGTCCAATCTTACGATTTAAACGCATCACAAATTGTGATGATACGTTTCATAGTTTAAGGATGATCCCCTTACCGAAAACGATTTCGGAAATTAGGCCAAAAAATCATTAGGGTATCATCTGTGCTTCATGCAAATAGTTAAGCGTGAATTTGCTTTAAAATAGCAAACTCATCAAATACTGTCCATTCGCGGGTAATTTTGCCATGTTCAATTAAGTGATGGCTAATGCCAATCACTTGTACGGGTTTACCAGTTGGTTTGCCATAAATACCGATCCCGGTGTGTGTTCCTTGTAGTATCCAACGGGTGGCAGTACGGTACCCCGTTTCAGCATCACCAACCATACAAAAATTGTCAACCGTTAGCATTAAATCTGGTAAAGGTGACAACAACTGCAAAATATAATTGTGATAACTACCAATACCATGCATCGATCGGTCAGAGGCGCTTTCAGCAACAAGGTTAGAGGCAAAATAATCGTCTACTTTATTTAACATGCGCCAGTTCCAAATTTCGTGGTAACTATTGCGGATAAATGTTTCTATATCATCCGGGGCGGCGGGTTGAATCGGTTTGGGTGGGAGCTGCCCCCGTAAGCGTTCAATATCGCTAGCAATATTAGCATTAAAATCATCTGCTGATGGGTTCGCCAGGTTCGCCATTCGCTTAGCTAATTCAACAGGCTTAAACCCTAGTTGGCGGATAAGTGATATCTCATCACGAACGAGCCATTCTTCATAAATCCGATTCTGACGCGAAACACAATCAGCAATAGCCTTATATTGCACCTTTTTATGGGTTGGTGCGCCATAGGGTGTATGACCATAATTATGGCCTTCATGGGTAATTCGATGTGAAGTATAAAACCCTGCTTGATCGTCCCCGCCCCAGATCACTTCATCACCAGATAGATGACGATCAGGAAACCCCGCTAGCGCTTGGATAGTGCCTTGCACAACGGATTCACGTCCGTAAATGGTGCCACTAGAGGTATGAATTTCGCAATTATGGGCATAGGTTTCATAAATAACCCCAATGCCTTTTTCATCCCAAATCTCGTGGGTAATGCGGATAATATAATCAACTATATCCGTGAAACGGTCGTCAAAACCTGCCATGTTTTGGGTACGTTCGGTGCGCCCTAGCCGCGTGCTGATGTCTACATCACGATTCAGCATAATATGAGCTTGCCCATTTTTATGATGAAGATCTAAGTTTTGATCTGTTGTCATACTTATTTAGCTCCAATCGTAGAGGCACGCTCAATTAAGGTAACTGGCAAAATCATCCGTGTTGGTGGCAAATCTGGTTCCGCAATATGTTGTAAGAGGGCATCCATCGTTGCCTTTGCCAGATCCTTAAATGGTGGCACAACTGTGGTAATCGGCGGCTGCGTTAATAAGGATGAGTGATTACCATCCGAGCCAACCAGTGCAATATCTTCTGGAATCCGCAATCCACGATCCAAAATCGCTTGCAGCGCATCTACAGCAACCATGTCATGGAACGCAAACACCGCCGTTGGGCGGTTAGGTACATCCAATAATTCGTTCATTGCATGGTATCCACTTTGGGGGCTAATGTAGGTTTCAACAATCAACGATTCATCCAGCGGAATATCATTTTTGGCTAAAACGGTTTGATAAGCGCCAAACCGATCAACATTAATAGTGCCGAGTTCAGGGCGCTTCATAAACCCGATCCGCCGATGCCCTAAATCAATTAAATGCTGAATGGCTAAGGTGGCTCCTGCAAAGTGATCGGGGGCAACAAATGATACATTATCTAACTCAACCCGCCGCGATAATACAATACAAGGTAAAGAAACTTCTTGAAAAATTTGAATGGTTTCTTCTACTGCATTGGACAAAAATAAGATCATCCCATCCACTTCACGCGAACGGCTAATCCGTGCTAATGATTCAGGTTGGCTTGCATTTGCTGTATATAAGATGAGGTTTTGTTGATGATTTTCAGCGGCAAGGATGAGGCTGGGAATAATTTCTGCAAGGTAATCCCCAACAAATGGCAACGACGTATTGATAAGAAAACCTATCTTATCTGTTTGCCCCCGTCGCAAATTGCGCGCAGCAGCACTAGGGTGGTATCCCATTTCAGTAGCCGTTGATTGAACAAGCTCACGTGTTTCGGATGAAACATCAGCATAATCATTCAGCGCTTTGGAAACCGTAGAAATAGAAATCCCTAATTTTTTGGAAATATCTGAAATAGTAACTGTCATCAAACACTAATTTTTAAGGAATATGACACTTTAACTGTAATGATATACCGAAAACGATTTCGACGCAACAAGTTGCAACATATTGTATTATTGCTTATAATGATCGAAATCGTTTTCGGAACTTTAAAATATTATTGTGAAAATTAAACACCATCAGCGAAATAAAGAATTTTTTGCTCAGTTTCGCCAAACACTCTATAACCTCAACCCTGATACACTGCAAAACTACCTCAGTGAAATCTTTACTCCTGAGTCCACAATATACTTACCATTTCCGTTCAACACACTTCAGAGTGGTGAGGCCTTATTTGATCAAGCCTATGCCCCGTTGCTCCATGCGATGCCAGACCTAGAACGGCGAGATTTTTTAGTGATGGCAGGCGAAGCCAATGGTGATTTTTGGATTGGCTGTGCAGGATATTATATGGGGGTTTTTGAGCAAGCATGGTTGGGAATCCCCCCCACCCACCATATAGCAGGAATGCGTTACCACGAATTTTTTAAAATTGTGGATCAACAAATTGTTGAAATGCAAGCTCTCTGGGACATTCCCGAACTCATGATGCAAGCAAACGCATGGGCAATGACACCTAGCTTAGGCGTCCAATGGATTGCACCTAGCCCTGCCCCACAAGATGGCTTGCAATCAGACAAACCACCTAATCGTGAAACCAGTTTAAAGATTGTCTATGACATGGTTGATGCCCTCAAACTTTCAGTAGATGGTCATGAGGCCATGAACTTAGAACGCTTTTGGCATCCTAAAATGAACTGGTATGGCCCCGCCGGAATTGGCACAGCGCGCCAATTAGAAGGGTTTCGCCGTTGGCATCAAATTCCATTCCTGAATGCAATGCCAGACCGCATCGCAATTTTAGAAAATGGCGCATTTTTTGCCGATGGCGATTATGTGGGCTTTACTGCTTTCCCGGGTATGAAAATGACACTCAGTGGTGATGGATGGCTTGGTATTGCCCCAACAAATCGGGCGATTGACATGCGTAGTTTAGATTTTTGGCGCTGTGAAGACGGACTCATCCGCGAAAACTGGGTACTGGTCGATCTGTTACATGTTTATGACCAGATCGGAGTCGATGTGTTTGCCCGTATGCGTGAATATACTTATGCTCGCCAACCCAAATAGTTTAGGAACAAGACACGATGTCTGAAGATAAATATCGTACAACAAGTTTTCGTTACACACCAGTTAATCAATTAGAAAATATTGCCAACAAACAACACCTCATCGACATTCAACAAAGTATGGTTACAGCGCCTCTTGATGAACTAGATGATGCCATTCACGCAGGATACCAAATGGATGCCAATGTGAATGTCGCACATCCAATTAATGAACTTTCTGGTCATGTTCAAATTAGTGAAACCTTTTGGAAACCCTTAAGACAAGCGCTCCCTGATATGGAACGGCGGGACAATATCGTAGCGGGTGGTATCTATCGGGAACAAAACTGGATTGGCTGTATTGGACATTTCGTTGGAACTTTTGCGCACGATTGGTTAGGTATCCCCGCCACACAAGGCATTGTCCATATTCGCTATGGTGAAGGGCATCACATTCAAGATGGAAAAATAGTTACTAGTTACCACTTCATTGATCTACTTGATTTAATGAATCAAGTTGGTTATTACCCTATTGCCCCCAGCCTTGGGCGCGAAATGTTCTGGCTCCCCCCTGTGACTCATGATGGTGTTATTTTAACACCACAAGGGGAACTTACATCTCAAGGTACGATTGAAAAAGTATTACAAATGCACGCCGCGCTCGGCAAATTTGATGGCACTCCACCAAGTCGTGCTGTCCTAGACAAAATGGAAATGTACAAACACTGGCATCCCAACTTCATGTGGTATGGCCCTGCGGGAATCGGCACCACACGCGGTCTAAGCGGTTTTGAGGATTACCATCAAATACCATTTTTGGTCGCTTTCCCTGATCGAAGTGGATCAGACATTGGGCATTTCATCCGCGTGGGTGACGGGCATTATGCCGTGACAGGTGGTTGGGGATACCTCCAAGGTACACACACGGGGGACGACTTTTTAGGGCTACCTGCCACAAATAAGCATGTCAAAATGCGTGTGATGGATTTTTATCGCTGCGATGATGAAACCATTGTTGAAAACTGGGTTCCATTTGACATTCCCCATTTATTGTTACAACTAGGTGTCGATATTTTTGGACGAATGCGGCATCAGTTCCGCCAACACAAGCGTAGTACCACCAGCCAATGGTTGGTTTCATAAAACGTCAATTTATTGAAAGGATTTACTCATGTCAGACCACCCAAAACAAACCGCAGAAAGTATGGCAAAACGCGTGATGCGGTTTAGTGAACTAAAGTCAAAAGGCATTCCGGTCATGTTTATTGACAGTATGCTACCCGGTCACGAACGCATGAATTATGCCGTGATTGGGGACACGGCGAGTGAAAACCCTGACTTCACGGTGCAACGCGCCATCACGGATCCCCATAACTACCAAATCGGGATGGGTTGGGCTCCCCCCAACAGTGGCCCAGCATGGCATACCCATGATTATATTGAATCATTTTTTATTCTTAAGGGGCCGTGGAAATTTTATTGGGGCAATGGAGATGATCCTGAAAAAGATATCGAAGGGGACTTCACTCTGGATGAATGGGATATGATTTCTTTACCCCCCGGCATGTATCGCCGATTTGAATATGTGGGGGACAGCATCGGATGGTTTTTTGCTATTTTAGAATCTCATAAAGTTTTTGAAGGCAAAGACCCCTATTGGTCACCCTCTGTTGAGTCAGCAGCTGAAGGTATCGGCTTTAAGGCCAATGAGAAAGGCAAGATGATCCACCCAGACAATTATGAAGACCTCAAAGTACAACAAAACGAAAAATTACTGAATTTGTTTAAATCTTTGACAGGTACATCACTTGAAGACTTCACCCCACCCAAATAAAGGAACATAGTATGAAACTCAGTACAGATCGCATTTTAACCTCGCATGTTGGTAGTTTACCACGCCCTCAATATGTCGTGGATATGTTGTTCGCACAAGACAATGACGAACTCGAAAGCCAAGAAGCATTTGATGATGTTATGGCCAGAGCCGTAAATGAGGTTGTGCAAAAACAAAAAGAGATTGGGGTTGATGTTGTCAGTGATGGCGAAATGAGTAAAATCAGTTATGCGACTTACATCCGCCACCGCTTAACCGGGTTTAAGATTGGAGAATCGCAACGTGCCACGCCGAAAGACCTAGACGACTACCCTGCTTTTAAAGATCGCATTGCCAAAGCAGGCGCAACGCCAAAATATCATCGGCCTATTTGTTGTGGCCCGATTGAAGTTAAAGATTTAAGTGCCCTTGAAAAAGATATTGAAAATTTGAAATCGGCTGCTGATGTGGCTGGGGCTACCGAAGCCTTTATGAACGCGGCCTCCCCCGGTGTAATCGCGGTATTCCAACCCAATGAATATTACGACACTGATGAAGATTATCTACAAGCCCTTGCTGAAGCCATGCGCCAAGAGTATGAGATGGTGGTTAATGCAGGTTTATTGCTGCAAATCGACTGCCCTGATCTGGCTATGGGGCGGCATATTCGCTATCGTGATGTCGATGATGCGACATTTGTCCGCCATGCAGAACGCCAAGTGGAAGCACTCAACTATGCCCTAGAAAATGTTCCAGCTGATCGGGTGCGAATGCACTTATGCTGGGGGAATTATGAAGGCCCGCATCATCATGACATTGAACTAGAAAAAATTGTTGATGTCGTTTTAAAGGCCAAGCCAAGTGCTATTCAATTTGAGTCCGCCAATCCGCGCCATGCACATGAATGGGCAGTCTGGGCGAATGCCGATATTCCAGACAATAAAGTTTTGATGCCCGGTGTATTAGATTCAACTAGTAATTTCATTGAACACCCTGAACTTATTGCTCAACGAATTGAGCAATATACCAAGATTGTTGGCCGTGAGCGGGTCATTGCGGGCACAGATTGTGGCTTTGGTACGTTTGCAGGCTTTGGAGCTGTGTTGCCTGATATTGCATATGCTAAACTCACAGCCTTGACCGAAGGTGCTGAAATCGCTTCTAAGCGTTTATGGAGTTAGTACTTTGCAAGATGTTGTTTTGCTATCAGGTACATTGTGTGATGCGCAACTATGGGCACACCAAATTGAAGCGTTAACTGATATAGCGCAGTGCTGGGTGCCTGATATATCACAACATCCTACTTTACGGGGCATTGCTCAATATATTTTAGAGCAAGCCCCGCCTCAATTCGCACTAGCAGGCTTATCTTTTGGAGGCATCGTCGCTTTTGAACTGTGGCGGCAAGCGCCCCATCGCATTACCCGTATCGCCTTACTCCATACAACCCCCTACCCTGTATCTTATGAACGGCGTCAATCTATGCAAACATTTTTGGATATGGGAGAGCGTGGCGAATTTCGCAATATTACAACAGACTACCTCAAAGATGCGATGTTACATCCTAACCATCAAACTGATAAAGCGTTACGTCAACAGATCTTGGCAATGGCGGAACGTATTGGTATGACAGGGTTCCGCAATCAGGTACAAGCACAACTCAATCGTCCTGACAGCACAGTTGACCTCGAAACAATTTCTATTCCTACATTAGTTCTAACGGGACAAGAGGATCGCGTTTGCCCACCTGAAATTCATGAATTTATGGCGAGCAAAATCCGAAATAGTCGCCTCAATATTTTGCTGCATTGCGGCCACCTCAGCACATTGGAGCGTCCGCAAGTTATGGCAAGTATCGTGCGGGATTGGTTACAGTGGTAATTATCTTATGGGATAAATGTAGGGACACCGGGAACATGAACCCGAACTTTATAGATGCTAGTAGAGGCTGTGATATATAACGTACAATAGTCTTCATCACCAAATACAAAGTTAGTTGTATATTCAGGTATATGGATAACCCCTAACCAAGTCGCGGCTGCATCAAATATGTGAATTCCACCAGGCCCACAACAATACACATTACTTTCTTGATCTATTTTCATACCATCAGCAACACCAGGGGCATCACCTTGCAATTCTGTAAACAATCGGCTATTCGAGATTGTTCCACCACTATTCACATCAAACACGCGGATATGTTGACGCACCGTATCATTGATAAATAACAGGGACTCATCCTCAGAAAAGCATAATCCATTTGGTTTCGCAAAATCATCAATTAGTAAGGCCAACTCACCATCTTGCCATCGATACACCCCACTAAATGACAGTTCAGGTTCACGGGGAATACCATAACCAGCACTACGGCCAGACGTCGGATCAGTAAAATAGATCGAACCATCCCTTTTAACTACGACATCATTGGGGCTATTGAGCTGCTTACCATTATAATGCGTTGCCAAAACATCTATTTTTTCTGGTATCTCGAAATCAGTCCGGGTAAGGCGGCTTGTACCATGCTCACAAGTCACCACTCGCCCTTGATGATCAAATGCATTTCCATTTGCTAGATAGCTATTACGCCGTAATTGTTTTAAGTTACCTTGTTCCCATACATACATAGAATTTCCAAGAATATCACTAAAAATAAGTTGTTTCTTAGCAGGATGCCAAATAGGCCCCTCCGTAAAATCAAATCCTGAGACAACAACTTCAGGCGTGATCGTTTCAGGGACAATTTTTAAAACACGATCATCTATAATTGAGAGCATCATCGATTCGTTAACCTTGTCATAAAATAAAACCGCATCGATTATACACAGCTAATAAACATCATATGGAAAATAGGATTTCCCAAAATACTGACACTAAACGCAAAGAATACGATATGAGATTTAAAACGGTCAGTCCCATAGCGTTGAACTCACCTGTATAGCAACCCCAACGTCATTCACTGCTTATTCTTCAATATACTACTGAAAAGTTTAGCATTTTTATTGACAACCAAAAAACAAACTTCGATTGGCATAAGATTTCGATCAAACCCAACCAAGTAACTTAAAAATATATAAAATATTTAAAAAAGAAATACTAATATTTAACAATATTAAAGAGTTAGCAAAAAGCGCAAAAAGTTGATTTTTAGGCCTAATTTAAGGGGCGTTAATTATTGACAGGATGATTTTTTTCGATATTATTTTAGTAAGTAAAGTTTACTAACTAACAAATCAGTATTGATGATTATCCTAAGGAGTCTAAAAATGAAACGAGTTTTAATAGTCATGATGTTGATTGCAATGGTTTTACCAACCATCGTAATGCCAGCTTCTGCTCAAGATGAAGTAACGATTGAAGTCTATATCACCGGTTTAACGGAAGATACCATGACATGGTTTGAAGACGTTGCCTTCCCTGCCTTTGAAGCTGAAAACCCCGGCGTAAACATGGAAATTATTACTGGTGGCTGGGGTGATTTTGATGTGTCCGTTGCTGGCTGGATCACCACTGGCGAAGGTCCGGACATTGTATACCTTGGGTCTGAGTATTCTGCAACTTATGGCGACTTGTTAACCGACATTAGCCCATACGTTGAAGAATGGGAAGATTTAGATCAATTCTTGCCAGCTGCACTCAACACCGCTACTTGGGATGGTTCTTTACGTGGCCTCCCCTTGTTGATGAGCCCTCGTCCAGTATTCTACCGCGCGGACTTACAAGATGGTGATATTCCTGCAACCTTTGGTGATGCTGTCGATTTCGCTGCAGCAAACAGCATTGTGGAAGAAGGTGCGATTGTTCAACAAGGTTATATGGACATTGGTAATGGGCTGTTCGATGCACAAGAATTTATTGGCCTCATTTGGGCTGCTGGCGGCGAACTATACAACGATGATGGGTCCAGTGCTTTTGATAGTGCTGCAACGGCTGAAGTCCTCCAATTTATGTACGACCGCCGCCGTGCTGTACTCCCGGCTGAAGATGTCGCAACGCTTCCTCAGTTTGAAGGATTCCCCATTACATCCGAACAGGTTGTAAGTGGTATCTTCCCTATGTGGAATATGCCCCCTGTTGGCGACGAAATCTGGGAAAACATTGAAATTGCCCCCTACCCCGCAGGTGAAAATGGCGCTCCAGTTGTACAAGTTTTCACTGATTGGCTCTCCGTACCTGCTTATAGCGAAAATCCCGAAATTGCTGTTGACTTCTTAAAATTCATTACCTCCGAAGAATACGCAATTGCATTAAACGAAGTAGCAGGTTTCACCCCAACCCGTGTTGATGCTTGGGATCAAATCCGCGCAAACAGTGCAGTATGGGACACCATGCTGGGGTTAGCCGAAGAATATGGACGCGGGTTTTCTGACATTCGTGCTAGTGCCGAACTCCGCCCGTTGGTTGTCGAACAAGTCACCTTGTTCCTCACCGACCAACAAAGCTTAGAAGACACACAGCAATTCCTCAAAGAAGAGTATGACCTCATCTTAGAAGAGGGTGGTTACCTCAACTAAGCCACACAGCAACTTTAACCAAGGGTGTCTATCATGGGCACCCTTTTTTCCTAAGTATATTGAAAGATGGTGACTTATGGCTGAAGAAATGAGAATTGAGAATTTAATGTGGGTCGCAGCCACTGTTATATTCATCATTGTCACAAGTATTTTTATCGGACGAATTGCAAAACTCATTGGCGCACTGCGGGGTTATTCCAATGAGCAGCAACGAAAGTTATTTTGGGGCTTTGCTTTTGCAGGGCCATGGATTAGCGGGTTTATTATCTTTGTGTTGGGGCCGGCAATCGCTTCTCTTTACTATAGTTTTACAGAATACAAAATTGGTGACCCTATTGAATGGATCGGGATTGAAAATTACCGCATTCTTGTGAATGGCGAAGGGGCACACGGGCGACGGTTTATACAGGCATTATACAATTCCTTTTATTATGCGTTGATTGGGGTTCCGCTCCAGATTTTAGCGGCTCTTGGTATGGCCGTTTTACTGAACCGCAACTTACCAGGGATGCGTGGTTTTCGCATGGTTTTTTACTTACCCGTCATTCTAGCGGGTAGCCCTGCCGCGATTCTTGGATGGCGATACATGCTCAATTCAAATGGTGGGTTTGTCAATGAAACTCTGAAATCCGGAGCAGAAACCTTCTTCTTTCTAGATTGGTTTTATAAAGGGTTTATTTTCAGCGTTGAGAGTTTTAACGGCTTTTATGCAGGGATTGTGCGGGGTAACCCTGTGGGGGCACTCAAATTCACGTTGCCAGCCATGATTGGCATATTAGTTGTTGTCCCCCTATTAGGTGAATGGGATGAATCTAAGAAAGTTTGGGCACGTCGCAGCATTGAGATTGTGGGAACGATCATCTTAGCCATGACCTTACCCAAAGCGTTGGTCAACATGCCAAGTGATGTAACATGGACTTTTGTCGCTGGCATATTTGTTTTGCTCTTCATATTACTCAATGTAATGGAAAGCAAATGGTTGATGGCAAAAAGCTGGGCTGTCATTGCCTTAATTTTCGGGGCGCTCAGCGCAGGACTGACCGTAGACAGTGGCGCGTTGGGGAATAGCGACACCCAACAATATTTGTTCAGTATATTGGTCATCAGCCTTCCCATTGCTGCGTCCCTAATAGGAACATGGACAACGACAAAACGTAATATCTTCATCGTAGTCATGGCTACTTTTATTACATTGGTTGCGATTCGAACTATCCCTCACAACTTTCAAGTAGACAATATCATTTCCTATTTAACATTTGGAAGCACCATTCAAGATCATACCGATATTGCATATCTCACGGATGTTTATCCTACTGAATTAATGTCATCTTTATGGATTTTTGGACTGGTTGTGCTTACTGCTTTGGCAGTGATTGGCACAGTTGCCTATCCGCAATTACAACGCGGTATTATCGTGGGAATGTTGATATTTTTCTTACTGTTTGGGTTAGGCTCATTATTAGATGGACGTACCTACTTTAACAATTTTGCTACTATTGCAGAATCTAATGACACCCCCAATTATCATTTTGCACTATTCCGTACCGCATCAGATGCTCTGCCGGATGATGATCGTGTACCGCTATGGATTACAAGTGAGTTATGGTCAAAACCTGCCATTATCCTCATCTTAATGTGGAGCAGTGGAACAGGAATGCTGATTTTCTTAGCCGCCCTTAAGGGGGTTCCCGGTACACTTTATGAAGCAGCATCAATGGACGGCGCGAATCAGTTCCAACAATTCTTTCGCATCACAGTCCCGATGATCTCACCTGCAATCTTTTATAACATGGTGATTGGGGTCATCGCAGCCCTACAAACGTTTGAAGTGGTGTATGTGATGCAAGGGACACAAGGCGCGGTCAATGTTGATAGTTATTCATCCGCTGCTTACTTCCTATTTGTGCGCACCTTCCGCCAATTGAGCATTGGTCAGGGAGCTGCCGCTTCATGGCTTCTTGCCTTGATCATTATCGTATTAACTATTTTCCAATTCCGATATAGCCGCTGGGTTAACTACGAGGCTTAAGGAGAGACACCATGCAACATATGGAATCAAACAAGATAACAACACCATCTGTCAAAAAAGATAGTACACAGAGGGTATCCATCAACCTCAGTTGGGTTTGGGTTGGCTCACGCACCTTGCTTATATATGCGTTATTATTTGCCTTCTCATTTTTCTTTATGTTCCCACTGGTATGGATGGGAGGAACATCGTTAAAAAGTATCGATGAAATTGGCGAGCCACAAACAAACCTTATTCCTGAAAATCCCCAATGGGAAAACTATGAAAAGCTGTTCAACGATGACTCATTTTACCTTGCTTACATGAACAGTATCTTTGTCGTAACCGTTGCGTTATCAGGCTCTGTTATATCCATCTCGGCAGTGGCATTTGCCTTCAGTCGTTTACAATGGAAGGGGCGGAATCTGGTTTTTTTCTTGATGCTAGGAACATTAATGCTGCCCTACCAAGCCACATTGGTTCCACAATATGTTCTCTTTTTTGAATTAGGTTGGTTACAAAGTTTTAATCCCATCACCATCCCTAGTTTTTTTGCGGGGGGCGCAGCCTTGATCTTCCTATTACGGCAATTTATGCTGACCTTACCAAAAGAAATTGATGAAGCAGCCTATATTGATGGGGCAAATCCATTGCAAATTTGGTGGTATATCACCTTGCCATTGTCGCGCCCTGCAATTGCTACCGTAACCGTATTCTTGTTCGTGGCACAGTGGAATAGCTTGTTGCAACCCTTGATCTACTTACAGCGGGCAGCCCTCTACACATTACCAATTTTTGTCGCACAAAAAAATAACTTACAAGAATCCCCCATCTCTTGGAATGATATTATGGCTGCTAGTTTGATGTCGATTATTCCTGTAATGGTGGTATTTATTCTGACACAACGGTACTTCACCGAAAGTATCGTCTTAACCGGAACAAAAGGCTAACACATCATGAAACAACTCATGATTAGCTTTGAGGGGGTCACTGCCCCCTCTGTTATTTTAGAAGCCGTTCGTCGTGGACAAATTAGTTCATTTTGCTTATTTGCTGACAAAAATGTTCACTCGTTATCTCAACTTCGTGCATTAACACAATCTCTACATGATGCAGCTAGAGCGGGAGGACATCCACCCCCATTAATTGGCATTGATCAAGAGGGTGGTCAACTGATTGCCATTACACATGGTGCAACCGAACTCCCGGGCAATATGGCTCTCGGTGCAACGCGCTCCAAACGATTAGCAAAAGCAGCAGGACGTGTTTTAGCAAAAGAACTATTAGCTTTAGGCATCAATTTAAACTTCGCTCCAGTATTAGATGTCAACACCAATCCCCAAAACCCAGTGATTGGCATCCGGTCATTTGGGGATACCCCTCAACTTGTTACGGATTTAGGATTGGCAATGATCAAAGGTATGGCTCAAGAAGGCGTCGTTGCCAGTGCCAAACACTTCCCCGGTCATGGAGACTCCACAGATGACACGCATGTAGGGCTAGCACGAGTTGATTTTGGCCGTCCGCGAATTGATGCCATCGAACTAGTACCATTTAAACAAGCTATTGCTGCCCAAGTAGCATCTATTTTGATGGGACATATCATATTTACGGAGTTAGATGACGAAAACCCCGCCAGCGTATCACCGATCATCATTCAAGATGTATTGCGTAAAGAATTAGGGTTTGACGGTCTAATCATCACCGATGCAATGGATATGCACGCTGTTGCCCAACGTGGCGAAAAGCAATGTGTGATCGATGCATTGCAAGCTGGTAATGATCTCGTGTTGCTTGGCCACCTCCCTAACCAATTAGCGCTCTTACAAGCCCTAAGCCATCTAGAAAACCCTGAAGCGGTTAAACGAATTGATGTCGTTCGCCAACAATTACCACGCCAGTCATTGCCGCTTAAGGTAATCGGTTCACCAGAGCACCAACAAGTTGCCCAACACATTGCTGAAGCGTCTATTACGGTTGTTAAGGATGAAACTCCTCTGCTCCCCCTTGAGCTTGCACCAAATGATTTACTAGTAGTATTACAACCAAAACCACGTAACCTTACCCCTGCGGATACATCAGCGGCAGTTGAGGTCAAAATGAGTGAGGCTTTACAACAATATCATCCCACCACAATCAAAATACCGTATCGCATGGATTTAGACGAGCATGAAATGACAGCGGTCATTACACAATGTCATGATGCAAAAACTATTATTATTGGAACCATTAACACTCAAGAAACCCCACAACAAGCGAAATTAGTGGACATTCTAGTTACTTTAGGTAAACCCTTGATCGTGGTTGCTTTACGAACACCTTACGATATTTTGGATTTTACGCACGTGACAACCTATCTTTGTACCTACGGTATCCGTGATGAATCTATGCAAGCATTGGCGAAGATTATCATGGGGCAGCTTACCGCGAGTGGGAAATTACCATGTACCCTAGCAAATAGCCAACGGTCATAGAATTCTGTATAATACGGCTTCCTGTATTGATAGCGATAGCAGATGATGATCCAAAAAGCGACCCGTACACAAATTCGGACGCACAATCGGCAATTAGTACTCCGCAACATCTTTAATGGTGAAGCGCTCAACCGTGCAGCCCTCGCTGATGTTACAGGATTAACCAAACCAGCAATCTCGAGTTTAGTGGCAGAACTGATTGATGAAGGCTTTGTTGTAGAAGGCGGGTTTGGGAATTCAACAGAAAGTGGTGGCAAACGCCCACGCTTATTGCAGTTTGTCCCTAATGCTCGTCAAGTGATTGGGATCGATATTCAGGTTGATCGGGTACAAGGCATTTTGACGAATTTAGATAACAGCATTGTGGCACGCCATTATAGTGAAAATACCTCAACCGATATTGAAGAGATCGTTGAGAATGTCCATCGAGTTGTGAATGGTTTAAGCGCACAATTGAATACAAGCTTAATGTGTGTGGGAGTTGGCTTCCCAGGATTGGTAGACCCACAACAAGGTTGTGTACAATATTCGGCAAAATTCTCATGGCAAGATGTAGAGCTCCAAGCCTTGTTAGTGGAGCGATTAGGATGCCCTGTATATATTGCGAACAGCACCCAACTCGCCTCAAAATCTCAATTTGCCTTTGAAACAATGGATAGTGAGATTAACCGTTTAGCAACCATTATGGTGGATAGTACGATTGGCATCGGTGTGGTCACCCGTGAAGCAACTATTCAATATGGTGGCGAAATAGGATATTTACGGCAAGTCGGCACCCCCTCTCTACATGAACAATTAGCTTGGGAGGCAGTCTTAGTTTTAGCACAGCAACTGGCAGCACAATACCACTCCCCCCTGTTAAATATCAATCCGATCAGCTACCTACACCTAAAATACTATGCCCACCATCAAGATCAAGCATCTTTGGAGGTTCTTGATCATTTAAGTGATCAATTGGCCAATCTTATTGCATGGTTGATCAGTATTATTCACCCTGACCAAATTTCGCTAGTCGGTAAAATCGCAGACTTAGGGGATGACTTCTTAACAACTGTCATTTATAAAACCTCACAATTGGTTTTGCCAGAGCTTGTTGACAAAACGACATTTTCAATTGATGCGCGGGTGGGTATTGTCGCATTGGGGGCAGCGACCAATGCTATTCAACTAGAACTAGGTTTGATCTAATGCAGCACATTGGGGTCATTACAAACGATCAATCTCAGATTTTCCAGAATAGCGTCATTCAGGGGATGCACCAAGCCTTAGTGACAAAACAAATAGCACTCACCATTAAAGAAATTAACAAAACCACAGTCGATGTTACAGAATTACTGCACTATACCCACTCTCTTGATGGGGTATTGGTTATAGCAGATGCTGCGCCAAACGATTATTTACGGCAAGTATATCAACAAGGGATTCCCATTACATTGGTGAGCCATCACTTAGATGATGTTTCAATCCCTGCCGTCATTACGGATTCTCGGGAAGGCATTCGTTTGATGATGGCGTACTGTATGCAAGCGTGCCAGCGACGTCATCCAATATTTCTTGCAGGACTTTCGGAACAGCGTGATGGCTATGAGCGATTGGTATCATTTCATAATGAAGTGCTACGCTATAACCTTGTTGAGTCTGAGTATCATATTGTTCAAGGTGATTTTTCTGTGGATATTGCTACTCAAAATTTAAAGGCGTTTATAGCACAAGGTCACCCCTTTGATGCAGTGATTGCGGCTGATTACTTAATGGCGATTGCAGCAATGAAGGTATTACAGTCAGCTGGCTATCGCTTGCCTGAGGATGTGTCCGTTGTTGGGTTTGGTGATGGAAAAGAAGCTATCCATGCAGGTTTAACCACTGTAGCAACAGATGTAGAATCTTTAGGTATGTTTGCTGTACGGCAATTGTTGATGCAAATGAATGGACACCCTATTTCTGGCACAACTGTTATCAATGTAGAAATGAATATACGGAACCATAATAGCTAAAGAGTACGGTGGCAATACCCTAAATTAGGAAAATTACTGATTCTCTGTTTTATTGTTGCTCATATGTGGGTCGTCAAAAAAGGGAAAATTCAACACGCCAAAGGACAGTCTAAGGCGTGTTTTTTGCTTAAGCTAACGATGTTGTCAGCACTTAAAAGAGAAAAGAACGGGGTAGATCCTATAAAATGAAGATAATGCCACTTTGGATTGTGATATTATCGCGGAGCCAATAAGCTTCGAATAAAACAGCAAAGCCAGAGTTACAACATGCAAAATCAAAAACCATTAGATAGAGAAAATCAAACACTTTTTTTCTTACATATCCCCAAAACAGCAGGCACAACCCTTTTTAAGCATCTTGACCAATTATATTCTCCACATCACATTAGCCCATTTCATAATCAATTTGTGGATTTCTTAAATAGTGCAAAACAAAAATCACCAGAGAGCTTTCGCTTTATCAGAGGGCACTTGCCCTATCAGGCTGTGGAGTATATGCACCACCCTGTGCGAGTCATTACATTTTTACGTGACCCGGTTACCCGATCCATATCACAATACTTATTCAATAAACAAAATGTAACATCTCCATTCCATAAAGAGGCTAATGCCATGAGCCTTATTGACTTTTTAGCAGATAGTAGATTGCGCCAGGGGATAACAAATGTAGCAACACGATATTTATCAAATGAAACCGGTGATTTATCGCTTGCCCTAGATAACTTAGAACAACTAGATTTTATTGGGATCACTGAAGCATTTAACGCTTCACTTGCGTTGTTGATCTATCAATTTAGCTTACCCCCAATTACCCAATATCAAAGACTTAACATTACAAAACACACAATAAACCAACAGGATTTTAATGATGACCTGTTAGCTAGGCTAACAATCCTTAATGACGCAGATTATGCGATTTATGAGCGGGGAAAAGTTTTGTTTAAGGAGCGTTACCAAAGCATGTTACATCAATTAACAACTATCCACTTCCAAAATCAGAGTTTGCCTAGGAGACAACTTACAAAACAAAGCACGATTATCCATGATTTTTCTCATAATCAAATGGCTGCTGTTGGTTGGCATAACATTGAACATCACCCACAAATTGGATATTACTGTTGGACGGGAGGAACTACAAATTCCAGCATGGACTTCTGGCTTACGCCTAATAGCTCATATCTATTATCTTTTACGATAATTGCCGCCATATCTCCAGATATATTGAATAGCTTAAAAGTTACGGTCAATGATATGTCTATCGATCTAGAATCGTCATCGGATTCCTTCGGAAATATTCAGTTTCAGGGCACTATACCGAAAAAAATTATTGATACTACCAGCGGGCAAGTTCATATACAGTTTTCCGTGTCCCATGTACAGCAGCCAACCGCTAATGATCCGCGCCAGTTAGGTATAGCATTCAGCGAAATAGCGTTGAAGCCATTGGTTACTTCAACTGAAAAGTACCGATAGAGAAGGAAAATAGCATGTTTCATAGACACCTGCTTGACTTTAAAAACGATACACTATTCTTTTTACATATCCCTAAAACAGGTGGCACAACACTTTTAAGAACGTTAGAGTCATTTTATACACCGTTAGATATTTGCCCAATTCACTACCCACAACAAGATTTTGCAACATTACTCAATGACGATATGATGCAAGTTTACCGATTCTTTAGGGGGCATTTATTCTATAACATTATACAAAAGCTACCACCACCTGTTTATACCATCACATTTTTGCGCAACCCCATTACCCGTACCATTTCTCACTACTATCAATATCAACGTGCTCCTGAGATGGCATTATATTCAAAATGTAACCAATATTCTCTTGACCGCATTTTAGATGAACCAGATGCTATACATGAATTTACCAATGTAGCAACTTACTACTTATCAAACGGTACGATGGACTATGAATTAGCTATCGATAACCTTTATAAACTATCCTATATCGGTATTACGGAGCGTTATGATGAATCGATTGCATTACTATCTAATCAATTTCATTTACCATCACTCTTAAATTATCAATCGTTCAACATTACTCCTAGCCAGCAACACGAAACACCCATTAAGCCCCAAACTTTAGAAAAGTTACATGAGCGTAATCACGCTGATTTAAAACTGTACCAAGCAGCAACAGCATTATTTAGTCAACGTTATAACTCATTTTTGAATAGTGCTATCCACACACATTATTTAGAAGACCGTTTTTTCATTGACAACCCTAATCCGATGTCTACAATCGAAATCAATTTTTCGACGATTGACTTGTCAGCAAGCGGTTGGCATGAGGCTGAACATAATGCTACTCAGCAATCATTTCGCTGGTCAGGCTCGTCAACGGTTTCCAGCCTACATTTTCACATGCGTCAAGAATATGATTACCAATTAACTTTTGTGGTTAGCAATGCTATTTCATTTGCAGTTCTCGATAGTTTACAAGTCATGTGCAATGATCAGTGGTTGGCTTTGGAACGGGCATACCTCGGCAACTCAGAATATCGTTTTGACACAATCATTTATGCACCTATGGTCAAAAATTTCCGTGGTAGGGTTAGCTTATCATTTGTGATCTCGCATGTGGATACCTCAGAACAAGACAATCGTCTCTTGGGTTTGGCTTATAATTGGTTGCGACTTAAACCACAATAACACTATGCAATGAATGCGACCAACTCTTATCACCACGGCATCAACTTTATTGGCGACATTGGCGGGGCTTTAGGCTTAAGCCATTCGGCGCTTGTCACATTACGGACACTCGAACAACAATCCGTCCCCATCAATTTTAAACCCATCAATTACGATGTTGAACGTGTTCCAAATGCACCACGCTTGCGCAAAGCCACTAAAGATTACTACCCTATCAGTTTGCTGTATCACAATATCCATGCGATGGATTCGATTGATAGTACAGCATTTACGACATTAACTGGTAATCAATATACGATTGCATATTGGTATTGGGAGATGATGTCACTACCCGCTACATGGCAGCATCAGATTGAACGTGTTAATGAGATTTGGGTAGCTTCAACGTTTGTGCAAGAGACAATGCTTAAGCAAACAACCAATCCTGTCCACTTGTTACCCCATGCGATAAGTATGGAACCATCCCTAGGAACTAGCCGTCAACAATTTCAATTACCCGTTGATCGCTATATCTTCCACTTCTCATTTTCTGCACGGTCTAACTTTGCGCGTAAGAATCCACTAGCGGTTATAGAATCCTTTAAACAGGCATTTGGGTCTTCAAAAGCGGTAGACAGCCCTTTATTGGTCATAAAAGCCCAGAATATTCTAGATTTTCCTGATTTGCATCATCGTCTCGCCAAAGCAGTTGAACAAGTTGGTGGTATTTTGATAACCGAAAGTTATTCCCGCCAGCAAGTTGCTGATTTGTTATCCTGTATTGATTGTTATGTGTCACTCCATCGTGCAGAAGGATTTGGGATGGCGCTGGCAGAATCTATGTTTCTGGGTAAACCGGTCATAGGCACTGCATATTCTGGCAATCTCGATTTTATGAACGAGGGAAACAGCTTTCTGGTTGATTACAATTTATGTCCTATCATAGCTGAAGACCATAGCGGACAAGAAGATAGTATACATCTGTACCAAGCTGGTGAACTTTGGGCAGACCCCAACATCGATACTGCTGCTGAGTTTATGACCCAGCTAGCAGAAAACCCACAACTTGGCATTGAGCGGGGCAACATCGCGGCAAAGCAAATAACAGAGCGTTACAGTTATAAGCGTACAGGAGAAGACTTTGTTAGACGCCTCACTGATATTCACCAACAGACTGATCTAGAACAGTATCAGCAGTGGAATGACATTCAACATAAGCAACGTTATTTCAATAGCACTAAGGGCTCAGGCCTCACCCCCAAAGCATTCCCCGAGGTTGCATTGTGCCTTTCATCTGTTCAAAACTCAAGTGAACTCACAAAACACATAGTCACTTTGTTGCCAGACTTTCATCATTTTGTTGATGTTGTGGTTTTTAGAGATGAGCGCATAAGTGTTACTTCTGAACCACATTTTTTCCCACTATCGATGCTCCCGAAACAACACGCTCAAAAGCCTTTTGACATTGTCGTTTTTATCCTGGATGATGTTTTTCAAGAGGAATCATTACCTATCAAATGGAAGGATTTTTTTCAACATCACCAAACCTCAAAAAAGAACTATATCGCTCTGACCAGCACAACAGACTTAAATAGTAAAGCTATGTATCTTCATGGGGGCACTTTATCAAGTAGAGATTTTATCAATGCAATTCGGCAAATCGCAGATGAGCAAACGATACAAGCCACGTTAAAAAATAAATTACCACATCATAATTTCCGCTATAACTTTACCCAACATTACTCTGACCACGGCTGGCGCGAACATGAACAATCACCTGATGGCACATCATACCAATGGTCTATTTCAACGAATGCCACCCTTCATTGTTTTTTGGATGACACAAAGAATTATGAAGCCCACTTTATAGCACTTGCCATCAATCATCAAAGCAACATCCGCGATTTAGCACTTTATGTCAATGACATAGAAGTACCTTTACAATCACTAAGAATTGGAGGATGGTGGCATTTTTCTGCGAATATCTCGAACCATGTTTTACAATCAAATTCACGAAACACCAAATTTACCTTTAATGTGCCGACCCTGTTTTATCCACATGAGGACAATAATGAAGGCTTAGGCGTTTGCTTCATATCATTTCAAGCTCATGTAACAGAGTCTGTTAAAGATGAGGGATCTATTTCACCGAGTGTAGTATTGCCACCTGAAGATAAGCTCGGTCTATTGGAACGGATCCCATTCATCCGCTTAATAGCGCAATCACTACGAAAAAGACGTTTAGCAAGTACACAAGTATTAATCAAACAGATAGAGGAATTAAAACAATCTGTCGCATCGCTGGAAGCACGCCAAAACAATTACCCTGACCGTTATGACACGCCCTTAGCATTACAAGCACTCAACGACTCATTGCAAGAAGCACGAGAAATCTCTAGCCAACTTTATGCTTATAAAAAAAATATCAATCTGGTAACTAATCAGCAAATTACCCGTATTGATATTCTTAAGCGAGAAATAGATGATGATAAAACCGCCCATGAATCAACCATTCGCCACAATACCGAGGCGCTTGAGGCATTACGATTTGAAACCCAGCAGACTTACTTTAATCGTGAGCAGCTTCAATCATATTTAACTACCCGGCCTGAATTACCTGACTTCACCCCTATTCCCGATTGGGACACCTTATTTATTAAACAAATAGATGATTCACTCGCTGCTAACGTTAAAGCGCCTAAAATCCGTGAACAATTGGCTTCAGCTCATCAAACTATTTTTCGAGGTTCAAAATCACTGATCCAAGCGCGTCAAGAACGCTATGTTCCCTATTTAGGTTTACGCTCCTTACCATCCAATTTGCCTATACTAGATGTTGGCTGTGGTCGTGGTGAGTTTTTATCTATTTTGAGGGAACATGGCAAACAGTCTATTGGTATAGACACCAACCCAACACAAATTTCGGAACTGCTTTCTCAAGGGTTTGATGTCCACACCCAAGAGGTCATTAGCTATTTACAAACTCTCCAAAATGGCACGCTTGCTGGCATTACAGCCTTTCAAGTTATTGAGCATCTATCACATGATATGCTGATAGAGTTTATTGAACTTGCTAGGGATAAACTCGCATCGGGTGGGTTTATTTTATTAGAAACAATCAATCCACACTGTTTAACTGCTATGCAAAATTTTTATAGTGACCTCACCCATCATCAGCCCATCCCCCCTCGTATCTTGATGATGTATCTACGCTTTTTTATGTTGGAAAACTTGCAAGTATTTTTGAGTGAACCGGCACCACAACCACATTTCCTTCATAATGACATTTTTACCCAATATCAGGATTATGCTGTATTAGGATGGAAGGCATAATCTATGACAATCACTACTCAACAGTCAACACTTCTTACACCAAGAGATGCGTGGCTTCAAGAAATATTCGCCGCCTTACAGATAGAAAACCAACTAGACTATCAATCATCCGTATATAGCAAATTATTAGCCGAGGTTCTGTATTGGCAACATCAAGCAAGCCCAGAAAGTAGTTGGGCAACACAATGTACACTTCCCAATGGTGGACAGTTTTTTTTTAATCAACATGATCCCGGCTCAATACGTGATTCTTTTCGTCATAATTGCCAATATGAACCGACTGAAACACGCTTTATCAACCAACACCTACCCACTAATGGCGTTTTTGTTGATGTTGGTGCTAATATCGGATATTTTTCTGCCCTTGCCTCACGTATTGTTGGTCATGGTGGCAAAGTGTTTGCCGTCGAACCCCATCCTGAAAACATTGCATTCATTGAGCTAAATCGCAAACTATTACCGTATCCACAAAATGTTACCGTATTGCCCTTTGCGGCGGGGAACCACACTGCCCAAATTCAGCTCTATTACAGCGGTGAAAACCTAGGCGACCATCGCACCTTTGATAGTCAAGATGAGACTCGTCAATCAATTCCCATAATGCAGTATCCACTGGATGATATTTTGCGAGATGAGAAGCGTGTTGACATGATAAAAATTGACACACAAGGGTTTGAACGCCATGTTATTGAAGGGTTAGAAGCAACTATCAAAAAGTTCCACCCAATTATTTTGTTTGAGTTTTGGGTTTATGGTTTGCGGCAGGCTGGCGACAATCCTGTGCATCTCTTAAATTTGCTAGCGGCGTATGGGTATCAAATTTATTCTCATGGCAATATTCTTCGACCCTTTCGTTACAATGCTAACGAATTTTTGACATCAGATACCCATCATTACTATGACCTAATCGCGATCAAAACGCCGGTTACTATACATGGATGCCCCCTTAACTTTGCGACATTGTGTGAGCAAAAGCCATTAACAACCTTGGCAATTGACTTTGGTACTCCCTTTGATGGTAGTGGATGGCATGATGTAGAAACTGATGGCTATCAAACATGGCGTTGGAGTAGTTCAACTAAAGCAATCATCAATATTTGGTTGCAAAGTGGTACCGATTATTTATTACACGTCTTTCTACACGACATCATCAAAGCGGCATCACTCGAGACACTCAAGATAATCGTCAATGATAATGTGGTTCCATCACAGATTGTTTCCACTCCATTAGGTAGCATTATTCAAGCAAATATTTCGCAAGAGACTATTAACCGCAATAAGCAACAAACCACAATCACTATCGAAAATGACACCTATCAACTAAATGAGGTTGTTGAAACCACTGATACAAGACGGTTGGGTGTTGCGGTTTCAAGAATCAACATCTCGCCTGCCAATTCTGAAGAGGATTAAGGATATGTTATACCCTAACAATCACCCAATAGATCCAACTAACCTCGAAGACATACGGATCGCATTTGAAGCTTTCTTACATAATCGTGAAGTAGTGTACCATGGTACGCAAAAGCATGAAATCACCACACTTATTGTTGCCGACACCAAGCTATATGAACCCTTATTTGATGAAAGTTGGTACTGTGAACAACATCCTATTTGCTTAGACTATAATTGTACACCTTTAGAGTATTTTGTTTTAAAAGGCCAATGGGAAAATCACAGCCCAACCGTTGCATTTGATAATGAGTGGTATCAATCACAACACCAAAACAACGATGAATCCACATCTTCATTGCCAAGTTGCAAGCATTTCTTAACCATTGGCTGGCGCTTTGGTTTCAATCCTAATCCTATTTTTGACTGTGCTTGGTATTTTGAATTATATGCTAATGAGTTATCGTTTACTACAAATCCTCTAGTACATTATTTAAGCACAGGGTGGCAACAGGGGTGGGATCCGCATCCTTTGTTCAGCACAGATTGGTATTTGTTGCAAAACCCAGATGTGGCTGATGCAAATATGAATCCACTTCTTCATTATCTTAAGCATGGTATATATGAAAAACGCCCCAGCAGTCCCAACATCAATGAACATGTTTTTAATGACCTGTATGAACACTCAAAATCGGGCATCATCTCACCACTTTATCGAATACTCATTGAACACCCTAAACTGCCATTGTTAGCAAATTTCGCGGGTGAAACACTTTTTAGCCTTGATGAACCATCCAAGCTACGCTTTTATACCAAGCGCCAACTAAAAGCATTTCTGGCAGATCATGAACATATATCATTTGATGTGTTAACGTCCCCACAAATCTCCGTTATCATCGCTACCTACAATCAAGCCGATTTAACACTTGCTTGCTTACAAGCACTGGCACAACAAGACATCGGTTTAGAAATCATTATTATCGATAATGCCAGTCAGGATGAAACGTCTATCTTATTAGGTCAAGTAAATGGGGCAAAAATCATTTATCAACAAGATAATTTGCATTTTCTGCGTGCAGTTAACTTGGCAGCACAACAGGCTACTGGTACTTACATTTTACTGTTAAACAATGATGCTATTTTGCAAAAAAATGCTTTACAACATGCCGTAGAAAGCATTGAGTATAGTGATGATATTGGTGCTGTTGGCGGTAAGTTAGTATTACCCACTGGGAAATTACAAGAGGCGGGCAGCATTCTTTGGGACAATGGATTTAGTACAGGGTATGGGCGATCAAACAACCCTAGCCATGCCAACTATATGTTTCGCCGAGAGGTCGATTTTTGTTCGGGTGCATTCCTATTGATAAAACATCAATTATGGGAGCAATTGAATGGGTTTGATGATGATTTTGCACCAGCTTATTTTGAAGAAACTGATTTTTGTATCCGTCTTAGGCAATTGGGTTACAAAATTATTTACGACCCACGTGTAGTCGTCCTACATGTTGAATTTGCGAGTTCTAATGTACAAAAAGCCAAAGATTTGATGTTAAAAAATCACAAAGTCTTTGTGAATAAACATAACCTATTTTTGCAAAAACAACCCTCAGCAAAATCCTACCATGAAACCTTTGCCCGATTTTCAACCCAATATAATGTTCCACCGAGAATCCTTTTTATTGACGATTTACTTCCAGACGAAACATTAGGATCAGGTTTTCCACGAGCAAAAGACATCTTGCTGACATTGCTACAACTCCCTTTTCAAGTCAGCTTTATGCCAATAGGAGATTCAAATATCAACGATTGGCACCAACAAGTATGGCGTTCATTTGGTGTTGATCTTGAGATTATTCAGCATAGTACTGATGAAACTCTACAATCATTTTTAGCTGACCGAATCGGATATTATCAACTTGTCTTCGTTAGTCGTCCACATAATATGCGACGGTTGATAACCGCTTGCCGAGAAGTGCCCGCCTTCTTAGATAGTATTCGCCTTATTTATGATGCAGAAGCAATCTTTGCTAAACGAACCATTTTGGCAGATGAACTTTTCTATAATACATTGGGGAGACGTGCCAAAACTTTTTTATTAGACGATGAAATCTCGCTTGCAAAATTGGCAGATGTTGTTGTTTCTGTTTCTGATGCTGAAGCAACTACTTTTGAAGCATATGGAATTTCATCATGTCGTGTTTTAGGGTATGGTATCGCAACAAACTTAACAACTAACCCCTTTTATAGTCGTAAAGACTTACTATTTGTTGGTGCGCTATATTATCCACAATCACCCAATGTCGATTCTATGCGATGGTTTATCGATAGTATTTTACCCATCATTTATAACCGCATACCGAGCTTGCAGCTAAACATTATTGGGCGCTATGCTCCTGACATATTTGATCAATATACGGACAATGAACAAATAAATCTACTTGGCAAAGTTGATAATATTTGGCCGAATTACAACTCGGCACGCATATTCATAGCCCCAACAAGGTTTGGTGCGGGTATCCCCCTGAAAGTGCAACATGCAGCGGCACATGGACTACCAGTAGTAGCGACAGAATTATTGGGCAAACAACTCGGTTGGTCACATGGTGAAGAAATACTATTAGCAAAAAATGAACAAGATTTTGCTGACGCCATCATACAACTTTACGAAGATCAAAATCTGTGGGAAAGCATCAGCCAGCAAGCCCTAAGACGGATCAAGCAGGATCATTCACCAGAACATTTTACGACTCAGTTGCAAAATATTGTGGCACCAACCTTACTATAATGGTAAGTGTTTTTTTACTTTTATAAACATAGCTTGTAAAAGGTTTCGCCACGGGATGCGGTGAGCGACCCAATTTGGATCATGATAGGTTGCCAAGCTAGGGTGTTCTAGAGCGCGTTCATATAACCCATATGTTATCGGAATCAGTTGTTCTAATCCGACCTCTTTTAACCGTTCACGGTAAACCTGTTGTACCCGCTTAGTATTTGCATAATGGCTTGTTGTGCGAAACATACTATCATCTCGAAAACGATAATAAAATAAATATTGTGGGATAACATCAAACTGAAACCCACATAAGGTGATTTTGGCAAGTAAAGCATGATCCTCACCGGCAATATGACGATACTCAGCTTTGTCTAGCGAAAAGCCACCTATAGCCTCTAGGACTGTTCGCTTAATAATGATATTGGCATCGCCAAATGAATTGGTAAATAACCCTAATACTGAGGTCGCTCCAAGTGGCAAATAGCGATAGTAAGCATTATTTATCGCTTGCGCTTGGTTCCATTTGTGGCCAACCTTATAAGGCGGGTCATCACCACGAAATGCAATAGCATAACATGAGAGGCAATCCGCTTCACTATTGATCATTGCTGATACCATTTTTTCTACCATAGTCGGTGCTGGTATATTATCGGCATCCATAAAAATAACATAATCAGCTGTACTATTCTGGGCGGCAATATTACGAGTTTGACTCAATCCCTGATTTTCGGCATTTTTTATAAATCGCCATCCCTTAGCACTGTATCGAGAAGATAGCTCATGGAAAGTGTTACACGAGAATGGGTCGGTGGAGGCATCATCGATAAGTATAACGCCAAAATCTTGATAACTTTGATGCGTAAGCGCGTGCAGCAATTGAGGTAAATATCGACCATGATTATGATGCGGAATACATATGTCAACAGTGAGCATCACGCCTGAAACAGATGGTTGAGGTAGAGCATGGGTTGTGCGTCGTGTAGATAAACTTTCATGAAAAGCTATCCATTTATTATTTGCTGCTGGCCAGTCATACCCGTGCATATTGGATAGTGGTGGTTGGTGGCTTACATATTGTATTAATTTTTTAGCAAACGGTTTGACAAATGGCTCAAATAATCGGTCATGCGCCGCTTGCCCTAAGATTTCTTGCATCCCCCCATTCGTAGTCGTCAACAAATTGAGATGAGATATAAGTGAGGCTTCGATGACGGTAAATGGCAGGTTATCGACTAAGCTAGGCATTACAACCAAACTATCTTTAGCTTCTAAGCGTAAGTATGCTTGAGCCTCATACGTTGAAAGCTCAGTTAAGGGTAACACTTTTAACCCACTGGCTGCCGCTATGGCATCGCATAAAAGGGATAACTCTAACCATTTGTGTTTACCTTCATGCTTTCCGAGTAGAACAATCTCATCAAAGTAATTTGAAAGTGGGAAGTTTAAATCATCAGACAAATATTGCAATGTTTCTACAAACAACTCAATGCCTTTTCGAGTCTCGAGCCTCCCAAAAAAGATTAATTTACGTGTAAGTGATCGTTCATGAGTGCCATTTGTTAGAGCACGATGTAACGGGGATTCAACAGTAGGGAAAAATGGATACGGTATAATTTTGCATACTTGGTTTGGTGGCAACTGCCACCCCAAATCGTATATCCATTCCAGCATATAGTGACTCGGTGCCACCAAATAATCGCTGTTTGTAGCAGCATACTGTTCGACAAAATCCAAAGCGAGATCATCAACCGGCTCATTCGCAAATACCTGCATCCCGTCACGTAGCCATGCGCTGGGGCTATGTACAACAGTTACCACAATAGGTTGTTTATCAGAAGAAAACTGTCTATGCCGTAGAAATTGAAAGGCATTTCCACGCCAATCTTGTGTGTAAATGATGTCTGTATCATCAGGAATGGCTTGCCGTGCTGCTTCACTATGTTGGATAAACCATTGGTTTCCTACTGCTCGACGTGTATCAAGCTTAGAATGAACATCAATCACAGTGATTCCTCGTTCCGCATATTGCGATTCCCATTCAGAACGGGGAAAAGATGTTTCTCCTGTAAACACAATCGTTACCTCGTCGCCAAGGTCTCGTAACAAAAAGCTTAGGTTTGTGCAGAATGTGCCAATTCCACCATTAGCAATTGGCCCTACCAAATCTGGCGTTAATATCACAGTCTTCATGCTACTATCTCCCGCCATCAGCAGGTATGATTTTATCGGTTCCGTTCCTTTAACCGCACCGTCCCTTCTCTTGTATTCACTCAACAAATAGCGCATTCAAACTCAACAATATGATGGTTGTATATATACGCTATATATTTGTTAATATAAGGTGTTGATCTTGTAATTGTTTAAGACATACAGGGAGTATCGAATGCCTGTTATATTTGTTTCAGGAACCCATCATAGTGGCGCAGAATATGTAACAAATATATTGGCACAGCAGATCAGCGATTCCTTCTCACAGGCACTTTGCCACCAAGCAATTGAACTTAATGATGCTATTTTACATCATTTAAAATCCTCGCGGCTAAGTTTAGAACCACCTAAATATGGTTGGGAAAAAAACAGCTTATACAACTTATTAGTTGGGCGGATACGGGGGTTAGTTTTGGAACAAGGTGATGCAACAGTCGTATTTTACGATACGGCAAACTGTTTGACATTACCACTTTGGCAACGCGCTGTCCCTAATATGAAACATGTTGTCGTGAATCGAAATCCGCTTGCCGTTGCAATATCGTTTTTTAAATCGATTGATGCTAATCATCTTTCATTTCAAGATGCCTTACAGCATTGGTACAGCAGCTATGCAGCAATTACACATGCAGCAACTAATGACAATGCTACTTGGACTAATTATGAAACCTTCACCCTAGATGCAGTAGATGAACTCAATCGATTATTACAAGCATTGGGTTATCCACCTTCAATAAGTAATGTTAAGAACGCAAGCTCTTCAATGATGAAAACTGCACCATTTGAGCGGGTTCCGTTCCAAATGGTGACACACTCCACCGCATCACCTCAGATAGTCCAGTTATATCATTACACCGCACAACTTGGGGGCGAATATTGGAAAGCTTATTGTGATGATAACCACCAACAACTAAACGATTTTATTGCCTATTACCAATCAACAGTGTCTCCTATTTTTCTTGAACATTATGAGCTTATAGAAGAACGTGATCAGTTTATTCAAGAAGTTACGATTGCCGAGAAAAAAATATCAAATTTAACCCTTGAGCTACAAGACCAAACCAACAAAGCTCAGCACCTAATGCATGAAGTCAGCCTACAGAAAAGAGATTATGAACAGCGCATTCAACTAGGTGCGGCAAATATCCACCAGCTTAAAGAGCAACTGACATCATTTGAAGAAACTACTACATCTCTTGAGTATGAATTATTTACCACTCGCCACCAAAATAATGCTATTAAACAATCACTAAGTTGGAAATTAACCAAACCAATACGCCTACTGGTAGGCGCCTTTCCACAGGGATATAAATTATTACGACAAACTGCAAAAATCTTCTACTGGACGCTAACGTTCCAATTAATTAGTAATCTTCGGACACTAAAAAAGCACAGGCGCGAAGCCACGATCATCGAACAATCAAGCTTACTTAACAATGATTGGTATCAGACAACTTATCCAGATACAACTTTTTCACGCTTAAGCCCCACATGGCATTATTTGCGCTATGGTGCCCAAGAACACCGTAACCCTAATCCTTTTTTTGACACCGCTTGGTATTTGCAACAGTATCCCGATGTATTAGCAGCGAATCTGAATCCACTTGCACATTATATTGAACATGGTGTAGCTGAACGCCGCAATCCGAGCGCCGATTTTGATACGCTATGGTATTTGCAACAATACCCTGATGCCATATCTACGAATCTTAACCCATTAGCGCATTATCTACAGCATGGCTATAAAGAAGGATTGCGTACACGTCCCTACAGCCTTGAAGATTTATCCTTCCGCAAAAGTAACATCACCGTTCAACCTAACGCTAATCACTTAAAATGCCTACTAACTATCGTGATTTGTGATGGTTCATTACGCAATGACATTTTAGCATCTATCCAGCGCCAAACTTTTGCAGGCTCAGGCATTGAAATCATTGTATGGGATCATCAGCACCATACCATCAGTGATATATTTGATCCATATCGCACCGCTAAAGTCTATAATTTAGAACAGTTACAAGATGTTGTAGCTGGTGAGTATTTACTGCTGACATCAGCACCTCAGCAGATACCAATCTCGACTTATTTTGAAATCAACATGATGGCACTATTGGTAAATGGAACAGATTTCACCATTAACTGTTTTGACCAGCCCGCATTCGAGATATTACATCATATTGAGCAAGGGGAATGGTTACCAGAAGACATTTTCAATGGCAGGATTTTTTTTCGTAACGGCATTTTAGACACCAATGGCAATCTACATTTCACACCATACCAAAAAATCATTGATGCATACCATGGTATTATCGTTGAACATCAGCAAATCACTAGCCAACATAATACCAACAAATTTTCTTGGGCACCAATTCCACAGCATAACCGTCTGCGTAGTAATATTTCTGAAAAAATTGTGTCAATATCATTACAAAATATTACATTTTCTACGCCTAGTGTTCATCCTGATGAACTCAATAATTTACTACAAAATGCTGATCAACCTTCTGCCGAGCGTCCGGTTGTTCTGGTATTGTTCAACTTTATTGCTGTTGGTGGTGCTGAACGAGTGACATTTAACGTCCTTGAACAACTCTGTGATGATTATACATTTGTTATTTTGACTGTCGAACAAGCAACGGCTCAAGTCGGCTCCATGTCGCAATTGTTTCGTAGTATCACAGATTATGTTTATCCCATTGCGGACTATTTGCCGTATGAAGTGTTATATGATGCATTCGCTTATTTTATGAAACGGTTTTCACCATCAGCCCTATTTGTCCCGAATGGTAGCAACTGGTTTTTTGACCACTTATCACGTATAAGAAGTGACTATCCAAATATTACAATTTCTCATCAAGTGTATGATCATGAAATTGGATGGATTAAAAAGATACATACCAACGCCATTGATAACATTACCTTTCATATTGCCCCCAATGTGAGCATTGCGAATGCATATCGCCACCGTGGTATCGAGGAAAATAAAATTGTCACCATCTATCACGGCATAAACCCCAATGTATTTGATCCCATCGATTTTGATGACACAAAACGAAGGGCTATTCGACAAAGGTATCGTTTAGATAAGGATATGCCGGTTATTGCATTTATTGCTCGGATGCATCCGCAAAAGCGCCCACAAGATTTTGTGGCGCTTGCTAGACACTTTGAGGATCAAGAATATTGGCAATTTCTGATGGTAGGAGATGGCGAAGAAGCATCTTCCATTGATTTGGCGATTCAGGATTTGTCTAATATTCGTCGTATCCCATTTCAAGATAACGTTGCTGATTTGTTAGCTGTCATTGACTGCCTTGTACTGACATCAGAATATGAGGGATTACCATTAATTGCGCTTGAAGCCCAAGCGATGGGTGTGCCAGTGGTTGCAACCAATGTTGGCGCCTTGCAAGAAATGATGGATCACACAAAAGGTGGCATTATCATTGATAGCATCGGTGATATACCAGCGTTTGCACAAACAATCAAATTCGTACTAAACGATTATGAGTGCGACCCCAACACAATGCGAAATGCTATCATAACCCACTATTCCGCAGCCCAAAAAGCTCAACAATATGCTAAGGTTTTTGATTTGTGAAGCACCCCCTAGTTTCAGTCATTGTGCCATCATACAACCATAGCCAATATATAGTATCAACTATTCGTAGCGTTTTAGCGCAGACTATTCATGATATTGAAATTATCATCGTTGATGATGGCTCACACGACGACACAAAATATGTATTAGCGTCACTAGCTGACACAAGAATCCGACTAGTTTGGCAATCGAATCGTGGCGCACATGCGGCAATTAATCGCGGGCTTTGGTTGGCGCGAGCCCCCTATTGCGCAATCTTAAACTCTGATGATACATATCACCCACAACGGCTAGAGCAATGCCTCAAGATTATTCAGGATAATCCAGATCTAGGATTAGTGGGGAGTTATTTGCGTCTAATTGATGACAATGGCAAAAGTATCGGTGAAAAACATGCATATCATAACTTAGATCCCTGGCGAATCACCCACCCACAGTTAACATTTAAGGCAGAAGATGATTTGCGATGGGCACTACTCATGCAAAATTATTGGGCAACAACATCTAACTTTTTCTTTCCCCGCGAAACTTTTATGTCCTATGGGCCATTTCCGCCACTTCGATATACACATGATTGGTATTTTGCCTTAACTGTGCTTTCTCAACGCCCCGCCCATATAATTACAACCCCCTTGGTATCATATCGTATCCATTCTGGTAACACCTTAAAAGAAAATCAAGCGAACATCATTTTTGAAACTTGTTGGCTACTTGCCACCTTTATTCCACGTTACATGCAAATCATTGATTTTTGGGAAACCGACATATTACAACGCTTCCCACAACTCGTTTATTCTTTTCAAGGATTTGATTTTCATGACATCGTGCATGCCCTTAGCTTGACTATACAATTTGCTCCTCATGATATTAGTTTTGACTTATTGCGGGCAAACAATTCGCAACGCCAAGCACTTATTCGGTTAATCATGGAGCGTTTGAATTAGGATATGGTCAAGCCTGTAATATCTGTCATTATCCCCACATATAATCGCAGAGCAACCTTAGCCAAGGTACTAGCTGCCTACTATCATCAAAACTTACCTGAACCCTATGAAATTATTGTTGTGGATGATGCATCTTCAGATGCCACCACAACGCTGATTGAACAATGGCAATACCAGATGCCCCATCTAAAATTGATCACACTCAATCATAATCGTGGCCCTGCCCATGCGCGAAACAGGGGATTACAAGTAGCTATTGGCGATATTATCCTATTCACAGGGGACGACATCATCCCAAGCCCAAATTTTTTGTCTCGTCATTTATATTTAAATAGAAAATATAATGCTAGGCATGTGGCGATTCTTGGCAAAATTACTTGGTTAGATAGTATTCCAGTAACAACGGTGATGAAACATATTGATGGAGTCGGTGCGCAACAATTTAGCTTTCATTACTTACAGGATGGGCAAGATATTGATTTTAGGCACTTTTATACTTCAAATATTTCCATCTCGCACAACTTCCTACTTGAGGAATCTTACGCATTTGACGAAAACTTTCCTCATGCTGCATTTGAGGATGTTGATTTAGGTTATAGACTTTCGCGCAGAGGGTTAGTCATTCGGTATCATAGTACACCATTGGCGTTTCATGACCACCATCACACACTTGACACCTTCTTTAAGCGGCAATATATTGCGGGTAAAATGGCAATTCATCTAACTCAAAAATTTTTCGAACTTGCATACAGCATACAAGTTGAACGATTCTATAATTTGTTAGGGGACGCAACTCGCCAAACTTCACAAGAAGTATTGCAAGGTAATTTGGAGACACGCTTTCAGGAAAAATTAATACACAATACGTATCATCATCATCCTGACTTAGACACATTATATGCACATTTTTTTGACTACGCCTACTTTAAAGGCATGTTTACCGCTATTGCCCCAAAGAATCAATTACGTGTTGGCACAAATATTCTTGCTCATAAAATACTTCACCCATGGCTCCCAGTTTTACATAATTTGTAAAGCGACACCACTATAATTATTGTTAACCATTAAGCCTCATATAAGCCTCATATTCTTTAACAACATCTGACGCAGCATCATCCATTTGTAGCTGCCCTTGATGTAACCATAATGCCCGACTGCACACATCAACCACGGCGCTACTTGCATGAGAAACAAATATGATTGTTCTATTTTGTGATAGCAAATCTGCTAATCGTCGTTCTGACTTCTTCTTAAATGCAGTGTCACCAACCGATAGAATTTCATCTAAAAAGACAATATCTGGCAGAATATGCATCGCAATGCTGAATCCTAATCGTGAGCGCATACCACTAGAATAATCTTTTACAGGCATATCGATATATTTACCTATATCGGCAAAGGCGATGATGTCCTGTACGTGTTCTTCTATCTGTTGAGGGTTTATTCCATGAATTGCCGCGTTTAGGTAAATATTTTTACGTCCCGACATCGTTTCAGAAAAACCGGCACCAAGCCCAATTAATGAAACATAGCTTCCTCGTACAGTCACATACCCACCCGATGGAGCCATAATCCCAGCCAGAATTCGGAGTAGCGTTGTTTTGCCTGCCCCATTGTGCCCAACAATACCAACTGACTCGCCTCTATAAATTGAAAATGTCACATCCTTTAGGGCATAAAACGGCTCATAGGCGTGCATTCCACGTCCCCGCACCATACTCCACAGGTATTGGATTGCTTCCTGACGCAAACTTATGGTGCTGGTTTGCAACAAAAAACGTTTGGAGACCCCTTTCGCATCAATAATTGGGAGATTATCTTGACTCATACAAAATCCATAAACCTATCTTCATTAACTTTAAAGTAAACATAGCCAAAATAAAGCAGGGTGACCCCCACTACAAAAGGATAAAAGAGACTAACCATATCGGGAGTACGTTCGAACAATATAATATCGCGCACAGCCGAGATTATAGGTGTTAACGGAATTGCATTAATGAGTAACGTATAGTCTGAGGCAACACGCTCGGGTGAAAATAACACAACGACATAAAACAAGAACTGTGTAAAAACTGTCATCAGTTGTTGCAGATCACGGATAAGCAAACTTAGCCATGCAATTAAGAATGCAAAACCCAAAGAAAAAATAGCAACAATAATGATAGGAATAGGTAGTAGGATATAGTGCCATGTAGGGAAAATACCGTGTAAGGCATTGATGACAACAAGCGTGATAAAAACAAAAATGAAATCAACAATGATTTCACCAAAAACTAAGATAACAAGAATTTCACGCGGAAAATAAACTTTACCAATAATCCCTCCAGCAGAGGTTATACTCTCTTTCGCTTTTAAGACAATATCTTGAAAGATGGTAAATATAGCTATCCCACTTAACAAAAAGGGAACCCATGACGCTTCCCCACTAACACCAATTAATTGTCCAAAAGCAAATGCAAGAACAGCGCTAGTAGAAAGCGGCAACAGAATAATCCACAGGATACCCAATAATGTTTGGGAATAACGCTCTTCAATGCGAAAACGTAACCATAACAGCAATAGGCTACGCTTTGCATAAAGATCCGCAAGGTTATCTTGGATACTAATCTGATGATATGCATGACGCCGCAAGTATCCAGGAAACAAAATTGTCGCGCTACCAATTATAAAAGCACTCATAAAAAAATAGATTACTTGCAATTGCGATATATCTGGTAACCCATAAAATATAAGACCTGTTCCGATTCCAGCTTCAATCATCAGTACGCGAAACTGCCTATGTGGATGAAGCCATCTGTATGTGGCTTGATTCATACCCGATATGGTTGCTATGCTTAAGGCTAGAACAGTCGCGATGAGCAAGTATGGCAAAATCTCATTTGCCCAAGGTTGGTATTCATCCCCCAATTCCTTACCAAAAGGCATAAATAACCGTATCCAAACAGCGAGCATCCATGCTCCCACAAGAATAAAAAAATTGAATAACGTCAAAACCCAAATTGAAGGGGTCACGTTTTTTACCATGATGTTTATACCTGACTTAGTTTGACTGATGACGCATTTTTTCGGATTCACCGGCTTCAGTATGCCAACGTAATATACATCCCCATACCAGCCCAAAGAGCCAAAATAGTAGAACCTGGGCGCGCGGTTCTGCCCAAAAATAATAATCAAAACACATCACAAAAAAAACAGATGTCAACATGAGGAACAATATCCCTGCCTCCCAGCGGATGTTTACAAACATTGCAACTTGCCCTGCCAGTGCTATGATGCCCAGCACACATAAAAAGAGCCCAATAGCACCTATTTCTGACCATATAAATAGATAGGCATTATGGGCTGGCAATAGTAACGTTTGCGAACCATTCCATGTTGTTGCAATTTCTATGGCGCTTGTGCCGTTCCCAACACCCAACAGCGTGTTCTCTTCAATTAATGGGATGGTATTTGTGAACCCGAATGTGGCGCGTTCGAATATGCCATTTACATCACGTAGCTCTAAAATTCGGTTTTTTAATGTGGGAAATACCGAATTAGTGATAATGATAACCACAATAAGACTGATACTCATCATGAATACAGTGCGCCACCAATCACCAAATATTCGTCTATTTCCTGACCAAAACCAAATTCCAGTTATTATCAGTGAGTTAATAAACACTATTAGCATCACAAGGCGGGCTCCTGTCGCCAGTATGCCGATGATTAAAATTGTTGCAATGGGGAGGTAAATTAATTTACGTTTAACAAATCGCTTGTTGATAGTTAGGGCAAGTAAATGAATAGCAATCATCAAAAAGCCAGCTAAGATATTAGGATGAAGTGTCAAACCATATCCCCGCAACCGTCCGTCGTTCTGTTCAAGCAAACGTGTTGGATCATTTTGCAATTCTTGCACGATTGTTAAACCGAGTGGTGCATCATTCAGAGCCTGCCCAATGCCAATGACACCTTGTAATAGTGCGGCTAGAATAAATCCTATCAATAGCCATAATTCACCTTGCCGTTTAATCACAACTGCCAAAATACCCGCCATACAAATAGCGACCAATAAATGTGTGGAGCGATACAATGTCAGTATTGGTTCAGGAGCCCACAACGCCGATAAAGCTGACCATGCAACCAATAAGAGCCACCACCCCCCACCTAATTTTGTGGCGATATGCTTCACATCGAGAAAAAAACTACGGCGTTCTTGTGGGAAAAAGATCAAGATACCAAAGAGCATCGCTAGCATACCCCCTAAAGCAATGTCCACCAGTAGCACTTCTATTTTTGCTAAATCCACTATGACGGTATTCTCGGTAGTAGATGAACGCCATAGAGCAAACTCAGCTTGGTGAGATGCCAACAAAGGAATAGGCATCATCACAAGACTCAACACATACCAAAAACGTTCAACAACGTTGAAAGCATAGTTCGGCACTTTGAGCACAAGATTACCCATCACATAGCTCCTGGCCACGCTCAATAATGGCCAGATTTGCTGTTGTTGTTACGGCAACATCAAACCAACCAAGGGCAGCATCGCACCCCAAAATCAGATAATACACCCACCCCATAGCGGCATAAGCATTCCCAAAATCATCGACACTGTAAGCATTAGCGTTATTTTGCATCTCTTGTAATGCGGTAGCAAAATGCTGCTCCGCGCTGGTCACATCCCCAAGGGCATAGTAGCTCCAACCTCGTTCCATATTGAGATGTGCGGGGTGTGAATATTCACCAACATTCGCGAGAATCTCTAAAGCACGTTGCGGTTCTCCAGCACGGTTGGCCGCTCTGGCCATTTGTAATTTTGCCTGTCCATTTTGAGAGTCGTATTGTAAGGCGATAAGGTAGTGACGGTTTGCAAAATCTAATTCACCATTCTCTAAAAAAGTGTTTCCCTGAATGATGAAAAGTTCCTCCATAGGGACAGCCAGCCAAACTACTGTTAGGCTCAGCATAATTAGCCCTGCAACGATAAATTGAATACCTAACTGCCTATTACCAGAACTAAACCAACTTGGCGTCATGGTAGCGCTAGCGAAGGAAATATATTGCTATTTGTAGGGCTTAGCGGTGTCATATCAACGACTTGAATATCTCCTTCTATTCGACCAATCAATTGAGGGGCAAGCTCTCCGTCAACATCGCGATATTGGAACAAATCACTTTCAGTTCTCGCCAGCCATCCATCAGGGGTCGTTGCCACGAATTGATGTTGTGAAGAAATACGCACTTGGCGAATGCTACCATCACGTTGAAGGATTACTGATAAATCATCCGTAACATGAGTAATCAATAGCGCATCGCCATTTTGAATCCAATTGGCGCTTCGGATTTGTATATTTTCAGGATCATGATAAATCACAACAGTATTATTAGATTGATCATGAGGGGCACTGTATTCAACAATATTACCCAAAAAACCCCCGCCGAGTGGAAATGATTCATTACGGCTTACTACAACTATCTCATTTGTTGCTAACAACTGTTCCCCATTAATTTGATATGGTATGGAGGTTACCTCTACAACATCAGCATCAAGGTTCCATAACATATATTCGCCCATTGTAGGACGTTCACACGCTAAACAAGTGATTGCAACCTGAATACCATCTTCTGTCCAGTTCCCTAAATAGGCACCAACACCATCTGAATTAGGAAAACTCAATGTTGATTTAAATAATGTGGGGCGTCGTTCAACAATGTCATATACCACAACAAAACCACTTTCAACATTTGTAGAACTAGACAGTGCCGCAACCACTTGAGTACCAGAAGGGCTAAATGTGCCAAGTGTTGCAAAATTAGTTCCCTCGGGAATAATGTCTGGTAGTTTTTCACAACAGATATTCGTATCTAACTCCGCAAGATAAATACCCGCTTCACCCGCACGAAAGCCAGCGAATACTAAGATATTGCCATCAGGTGATAATCTTGCATCATTTACAGCGCTAAATTCAACAATTTCTGGAACTTCTGCAACAATAGATAGACCATTATTGTCAACAGCGATTACACGCCCTATATCTTCTTCTAATATGACAATTTGCCATGGGTTCTCTTCTTGAGCAACGGTTGATTGGCTTATCAAACCAACAAAGAAAAGGAGTGTGAATATAATTTTTGAACGCCTATTTGATGATTCAAAAACAAACCGTAACATTGATGATAAGTGCATATTTCGCTCTGCTACCACATGAAATTTCGACATCATGCTACCATAATTTTGTGTGCCAAATTATGCGCCTTAATCACTCACATTAGTGTTTTCACACTTGAACATATATACACTGTAGTCCACGACAGTTTAGCTCGCGGCAAAATTGTTTTTTTCTAGGTCATCCATCAATCCTCTCCTCAATTCAACTTAGGGCTAAGTCTATTGCTACAAGACCTTCATGAACGCCCTATTTCGTATCACAAAGGACATTTCACAATAAGAAAGTTGTACCAGACAAAGCATAACCTTCTTCGGTTTAACACTAGAGCAACACTAGAAAACGTATAAAGCGCCATCGCATCCCCCCAACATATTACTGCAAAATATTCAACAAATTGCTAAGCTTTGCTCCTCAGCTTGCTTGACATATACCCTTCCATTGCGCGGCTTAAAAACCACACTGATTGGTATACTTTTTCTAAAGATCATGAACGTGGTTTAGGAGAAGAAATCTATGGTTTTTTCAAAGAAAATTTTTACTGGTGCTATCGTGCTAGTAAGTGCAATAGCAATGTTTATGGCAGGTGGGCCTTTTGGCAATTTTGCACAGGTTGCATTTGCAGATCTATATGGCGCAAGTTCAACGTCAAATAATGGTATCTCTGCATCAGTTAGTAGTGGCAATGGCAGTTGCACCGTAACCATTAATGGAGCTAGTTTATCCCTTACCCCCTCAACGGCTGTTGGCACCAATATTGGTGACTATAGTGTTGTAAAGAATGTTGCTGCCTCACAAAGCCTCGATTATCGTGTTATCCAGTTCAATAACTCCGATAACACCGTGGAATTTGAAATTTGGCTCAACCTTCTTACAGGAAACTGCGCCATACTTGCTCTGTAATCATGACTTAACGTAATAGCAATGTAGTAGGAACGATAGCTCATCACACATCGTTCCTGCTATTGTTTATAGAGAGTGAATGAGAAAATCCCCGTATTTATATGGGGATGAAAACGAACATAGATTGAGGTTGCGAGTATGGGGTTGTCGTTGACCTTAATTGAACAAAAAGCCACGCAACATCGCAAGACCTTTCACAAAATTAACCGATGGTATCCATCCAGTAAAACCTGCCATTGGTGCGGGTATAAGCTCAATAAGCTACGGTTGCAGGTTTGACAGTGGTAATATCCTGAATGCGGAACCATCTACGACAGGGGCATTAACGCCAGCATCGCTATCTTACTAAAAGGGTTAAGGCAGATCGGCGCAGGACATATGCAGACCTAAAACGCTTGTGGCGAGTCGAAACAATTCTGGGAAGCAAGAATCTCCAGACTTTAGTCGGTGAGAGTGTCAACGTGTCAGTTTGTTTAGCAAACGCTGAAGTATTGAAGGTGTAACATTACTTGATGGATGGAAGTTATGGCTACCTTCACATATTGTGACATCTATTTTATCCCACGTAATGGTCGGATCGTTTTGACACAGGTAATCAATAGCTGCTGTAGTCGAACCAACGCGATGAAGCGGCACTCTTAAAATATGTCCTAAAATTGCGGATTCTAATATTTGGGGATGTTTAGATGAGCTTGTTAATACGACATGTCCAAGGGCAGGATGTCGCAAATAAGTTAAAGAATCTAGTGCCATTTTGAGATTTTTATTCGGTATTTCGTGTTTGGGGTGGCTATCAAGGATAATATGAACGGGGGGGCTTCCTTGGTTCAATAGCTCAACAAGTCGTTGATTATGTGCATACCAGTTTTCAAGGCTAATAGGCCCTGCACTGGCATAGACATAAATCACTCTTTTTGATAATAGCCATTGGCCAAGTTCTATCATTTTCAAAATCCTTATTAATTTTTCAAAATCATGTTACATCTTCATCATTATATTTTGAACGTAAAATACTAGTATCGGCACTCTCCCAGTCAACAGAATTATCCAATTGTTTTAATAAATTAATTGCCTCCGTAATTGTAGTAGTATGAAATCGCTTTACATCATAAAGTTCTGCAATCATCGCACTACGGAAATTTAATTCATGAACTGAAGGTGACACTGAAATTGTGTATTGAATCGAAGGATGCGCAAAAAATGTCAAGCTACGAACGGCAAACCCCATATCGATTGATGTAGGCTTATAATCGGGATGTTGTTCGAGAATAATATGTACTGGCCGCTCGCCATTGGCTAAAAGGTCATGCATACGAGCATTATGCGCTTCCCATACTGGCAGTGTCGGTATCCCAGCATCCGCATAGGTGTAGATTACACGATTTGGCACAAGCCACTTCCCTAACTGTATACTCACAAATTAATCTCCCTCGATAATAGATACTTTCAGTACTAGAGTCATCTAGACATTACATCTTCTAGTTTGTAGTTTTCACTAAATTGTTGAGCATTATCATTTACTGGCTAGTGTTCATCGTATATTTTTACAGGCTTATGGCTTTAGTTGCTCCGTAGAAAAAGGATGTTCCCTCAACAAATTGTTGATACTGCATCATCATTTCGCGCACTTCATACTCTCACTGCGCTAGAGTTGAGTAATATAATAATGAAGGTAATCTACGATATAATGTGACAAACTACCAAAGAACGAATTAACGGGTTGGGGTATTATGAAGGTTAATTCAATCTCTCATCGCCTAATTTTAAATAACATGCTTGTTTCCGTCGTAACAACATACATTGTTTTCATATTGGCAATATTAGGTATTACGTTGGTTCCCAAGCCAAACGATATTTTATCAACACAATATAGTGGGATAATTGCCCTTGTTATTTTACCTCTATCAATGATCAGTAGCTATATGATAGCAAAATTTACCACTGACTCCTTAGGGCAACGTTTAGAAGCATTATTTCGAGCAAGCGAACAATTTGCCAATGGCAATTTTATCGTTCGAATTCATGATGATCATGATGATGATGTGGGACACATTAGCCGCCAGTTTAACAGCATGGCAGATGTTATGCTGCAATCAATACACTTTTTGCGCGATCTTGCCCAATCCAATTCGCAAATGGTAAATCAAGCAGAACTGATTGCTGTGCAAGCGGAGAGAGGGCGACTCTCGCGAGAGCTTCACGACTCAATAGCCCAACATTTATTTAGCCTTTCAGCAAGCGCCCATAGCTTACCACAACTCATCAACAATGATGTGCCAGCTTCTATCAAACAAGCTGCGCGTATTGCAGAGCTAGCACAACAAGCTAATCTTGAAATGCGTGAGATATTAATTGACCTGCGCCCCATTGATGTAATTGAAGATGGCTTAGCCGAAGCCCTTGAAAATCTATGCAATAAATGGAAGCAAACACATCACATAGATATAACCTGTACACTAATGCTATTAGGGCGGCATATTAATCGCGCCGTTGAAGATGTTGTCTATCGAGTTACACAAGAAGCGCTGGCAAATGTTGCCAAGCATGCAAATGCGCAAATGGTTACAGTTTCGGTATTAGAGAGCCAGACGCAACTAACCGTTAGCATTACTGATGATGGCAAAGGATTTAATGCCGAAAAGAATATAGAGGGAGTTCACTTTGGCTTAGTTAGCATGACCGAACGGGCTAGGGCTGTAGGTGGCACATTTGAAATTACAAGTGATACCGGCAAAGGCACTACTGTACGAATAGTCATGCCTTTAAGAACAGAACAAGATGAGTTGAAGGGATAATACGAATGATTCGTGTGATGTTGGTAGATGACCATGCGGTTGTAAGAGAAGGATTACGACAGTTACTCTTAACGGATGATGGTATTCAGGTTGTTGGTGAAGCGGGGGATGGCGCAACCGCTATACGACTCGCAAAAGAAATTGTACCCGATGTTATCATCATGGATTTAATCATGCCTGAAATGGATGGGGTTGCTACAATTTCATCAATTATTGACCTAGAAATACCTTCAAAGATTCTGGCCTTAACTTCTGTTTTAGAGGATCAACTGATAAAACGTGCGATCCAAGCTGGCGCACAAGGATACTTGTTAAAAGCCAGCTGCATTGATGATGTTGTTAGTGCAATTTATCAGGTAGCAGCTGGGCAAACAGCGCTTGATACCGCAGTTACCCAAGCATTAATTCGTCAAACCCGACTCAGTGATCCACTAGATTTACTAACAAATCGTGAACGTGAGGTTTTCGACCTTATCGCACAAGGTAAAAATAACCATGAAATTTCACAATTACTTGTCATTAGTGAGGTAACCGTGCGCACGCATGTAGCAAGTTTATTAGACAAAATCCAACTTCGTGATAGAACGCAAGTTATTATTTATGCACTTAAGAGAGGCTTAGTTCGTGTTGAAGACTTACCTTAAGGAGTTTAAGGTAAACACGAGCCTCTGTGTGTAAGGGCATAAGACGGCTGTCAAAGATGCTCAATGGACTTCCATTCGGATACACATACAACGTATACAGCGAGGTTCCGACTATCTCTGAAAAGAGATTCAGGTTATCTTTGATGTGCTTGTGTAACTTCTTGGTATCGTTAACAGATGCCATTTCGCAATATCTCTTGTATCATAGGAACTTTCCACACTTCTGAGTTATCTAAAGAGTGAACCATGACATTGGAATTCTATATCCTCCATTCTCCCAGACTCTTGATCGATAACATCCCCGTTGAACAAAACAGCCCCAAGTTACTTGCCCTACTGGCGTATCTGGCAGTCGAGCGCGGACATCACACGCGAGAATTGCTCTCAACCCTACTCTGGGCTAATTCAACACAAGATCGCGCTTTCAACAATCTTCGACAAGCACTACACCGTTTACGGACGGTACTACCAGATGAGATGCTAGAAATAACACGTTCGACCGTTGGAATTTCGCATGAAGCTAACTTATGGATAGACTTTGAGGTATTGCAAAACGCCGCAAGTGATGAATCGCTTCCATTCGCTTCATTGGCAGAGGCCTATGAGCTGGCGTCAGGAGAATTCATGCAAGGATTCAGTCTGCCAGATGCAAGTGCATTTGAAGATTGGCAGCGGTTTCAAGGTCAAGAAGTCAATACTTGGATCAAGGGAATCGGCATTAGGCTGGTAAACCTAGCAATGAACAATGGGGATTTTGAAGTAGCACAAAAATACGCGGAGCACTTGACACAAAAGTTCGCTCTGGATACACATGTCCACAGCCTATTAATGCACATTTATGTGAATGGTAACCAACCCAATGCAGCACTAGTCCAATACAAGATTGCGGCAGAGCACCTTGAACGTGAACTTGGGATTGCGCCTTCGGCAGAAATGCAAGCCCTCTACAAAGAGATCCTGAATACGGGTAACACTGCAACTTCAGAATCTATAGCTGTAAAGAATATACTCCCTCCCCGGCCACAACTTGCTGTCGGGCGAGAAACAGACATAAATCAGCTCCTCGTTATGCTGCAAAATCATAGTGTCGTGGCTATACAGGGATGGCCAGGTGTCGGAAAGAGTACCTTAGCAGCAATGGTCGCATACGACTCACGTGTGACGGCACTGTTTCCAGATGGCATACTATGGACTGCACTGGATCAAAACAATGGTGGTCTTACGAGCCTGCGGCAATGGGCAAAGGCATTGGGTATGTCCGCTGATGACAGTGATAAAGCTTCAATTATAACTTGGCTTCGGCAATGGTTATCTGACAAGCAAGCTTTACTGATTATTGATGATGTTTGGAATCCTGAGACCATCAATGACTTTCGCATCGGTGGTGCAAAAGTGCGAATGCTACTGACTACCCGTGAGAATGCTGTCGCTAGTAAACTCACGGATGTATCCGATGCAATCTACCGATTAGGGATTTTGAATGAAGTGGATAGTTTCACCCTTTTGCAACGGCTTGCACCAGATGTTGTAAAGGCTTATCCTGACGAATCAAGAAAGCTGGTACAAGATCTGGAGGGTTTGCCGCTAACGCTTCAAGTCGCTGGGCGTTTGCTCCAAGCTGAATTTAGAATGGGTTGGGGTATACATGAACTGCTTGAGGGACTTCATGAAGGGACTACATTACTCCGGGCGCAAGCGCCACAAGCACTGAACGGCGATCTGAACATCGTTCCCCCTACGGTAGCTTCACTACTTGCACAAAGTACGAATCGGCTTAGTAATGAAAATCAGCATCGATTTGCTGCGCTGGGGGTTTTCTCCCCCAAACCGGCAACCTTCTCGGTAGGAGCCCTAGCCGCTATTTGGAAGATTGATGACCCACGCCAAACCATCCGGTTATTCGTGGCGCGTGGGCTAATGGAACCCGCCGAAAATGGGCGCTTTCAGGTACATGCACTATTGATCGCCCATGCCAGATCATTATTCATAGACTAGATTTTCCACAACTTTTGCCAGTAGTTGTAGCGCATCTTCGGTGGTGAGCGGTGGCTCCGTGGATTGGGCGTTCAGGGCGCTATCTGGCCGAAGTGCCTTTGCCTTGGCAAGAATGGTTGGTGCCTCCCAATGTATTTCAGAATGCGCTTCAACAAAACCGAATAGTCTATAATAGTCTCCGGGTGTCGCATTAATGCCTGCGAGTGTCCATACCCCTAAACTTACCACTCGAAACCGAGACCTATTATTGGTATGCACCCCTAACACCTCTGGCAAATATTCATGAAGTACGTGGAATGCACGTTCAAACATCTCAGCCGTGTTCCATGTTTGCACTAAATTTGCGACCCCATGAACCATAGAGTCATAGTAGGCATTTTGGCGAGCATATGGAATAAGTTCCTGAAACAAGATACCAGCTAAGTCATAACGCTTTAGTCGGAGATGTGCAATGGCAACAGCATTTCTCGTCCTAAAGATAAGTCGAGCATTCCCAGCGATCATAGCATTGTGTAGGGCTTGCTCGGCATAGTATTGCGCCTCTTCATATGCGCCTGATCGATTGGCATTTATTGCTAAATTGTGCAGGATACTAGCTTGATGGTATTTACTCTTAACACTTTGATTGATAACCATCGCACGAATGTAATAGGGTTCCGCAGATCGGTAGTCGCCTTTTGTTGAGTAGGCATTGCCCATAATACTGAGTGTACGCATTTTTTTGACCAGATCATTTTGCCGAGTGAAGTAGTCAAGAGCAATCTGATAATAGCGTATTGCCTCATCATAGTTATGTTGGTGTACTTGAATAAAACCGATAATAGTTGCCGCTTCAGCTTGTTGACCGTCGATAAGCTGGGTGATATCACCGAGAACACTGGTAGCTTTTGCTAGCGCGTCTTCTAAATAGCCTTCCTCAGTAAGTTGATGTGCCAATTTTATGGCGATTTGCCGCGTATACCAAGCCACACCTAGTTGCTCCGCCAATTCACTAGCCAGCTTAAAATAGTATCGCATACGTTGAAAGTTGCTTAGATTACGATGGACTTCACCCAGCAGGAATAAAACGGACAACCTCGCCGAAGGCAAGTCATGCTGGTCAAGCTGGTTCAATAACCTTTCCAGTAATTCTAAGGTGTCTTGCGGATGTATACGCACCAGCAATATCCGTTCAAGGCTCTGGACGATTGCCGCAGATAGATTAATATCCTGCCGCGAGCCAATATCTAGCAATGCAAGCCCAAGCTGACGGATTTGATCCCATTCTTTATCGAAGTCGTCAAGGGCAGTCACACTAGCTTCACCCCCTTGATGATAGGTACTGGCGAGTTGGCTAAGATGCCCCACAAAGTACTGCCCCAAGTCGCGCTGTATTTGTTGAAATTCTGAATGTGAAAACATGGCTGCCGTTTGGTGTCACTCATCAATACACGATCATTCTAGCATAATGCCATCGGCTGAAGCTCATATAACGCGGATATAAGGCCTGGTTATAGGGACGACATTACTGCATGCACAAGCGCCACCAAATCTGACCGGAGGTCTTAATATTGTCCCTCCTGCGCTAGCCTCGCTACTGCACAAAGTACGAATCGGCTTAGTAATGAAAATCAGCATCGATTTGCTGCGATGGGAGTTTTCTCACCAAAACCAGCAACCTTCTCGATAGGAGCCCTAGCCGCTATTTGGAAGATTGATGACCCGCGCCAAACCATCCGGTTATTCGTGGCGTGTGGGCTAATGGAACCCGCCGAAAATGGGCGCTTTCAGGTACATGCCCTATTGATCGCCCATGCCAGATCACTCTTCATAGACTAGATTTTCCACAACTTTTGCAAGTAGTTGTAGCGCATCTTCGGTGGTGAGCGGTGGCTCCGTGGATTGAGCGTTCAGGGCGCTATCTGGCCGGAGTGCCTTTGCCTTGGCAAGAATGGTTGGTGCCTCCCAATGCATTTCAGTATGTGCCTGTACAAAACCGAATAATCTATAATAGTTACTTGACATCGCGTTAACACCTGCGAGTGTCCATACCCCTAAACTCACAACCCGAAACCGAGACCGATTATTGCTATGAACATCTAATACTTCTGGTAAATACTTGCGAAGTGCGTGAAATGCACGTTCATATACCTCAGCCGTATTCCATGTTTGCACTAAATTTGCAATCGCATGCACCCAAGAGTTGTCGTAAGCATACTTGCGGGTATATGAAGTAAGTTCCTGAAACAAGTTACTAGCTAAGTCATAACGACCTAGCCTGAGATGTGCGATGGCAACAGCATTTTTTACTCTTGCAATTAGCCGAGCATTTCCAGCGGTTAGTGCGTCTGGCAGAGCTTGATTGGCATAATATTGCGCCTCTTCATACGCCCCCCAACGATTCGCATTTAGCGCCAGATTGTATAGGATGTTAGCTTGATGGTATTTACTCTTGACACCTTGATTTACAGATAGCGCACGAATGTAGTAGGGTTCTGCGGATCGGTAATCGCCTTTTGTTGAGTAGGCATTGCCCATAATAGTGAGTGTACGGATTTTTGTAACGAGATCATTTTGCCGAGTGAAATGGTCAAGTGCACGCTGATAATAATGTATTGCAGTATCATAGTTATGCTGTTGCACTTGAATAAAACCGATGATAATTGCCGCTTCAGCCTGTTGGTCATCAATAAGTTGGGTGGTGTCACCGATAACCCAGCTAGCCTTGGCGAGTGCTTCGTCTAAATAGCTTTCTTCGGTGAGTTGATGTGCTAGTTTGATAGCGATTTGCCGTGTATACCAAACCCTACCTAGTTGCTCTGCCAGTTCATCAGCCAGCTTAAAATAGTCCCGCATGAGTTGATAGTCACTGAGATGACGATGGACTTCACCCAGCAGGAATAAGATGGACAACCTTGCTAAACGCTGGTCTTGGTGGCTAAGGTGGTTCAGCAATTTTTCGAGTAATTCTAGGGTATCCCTCGGATGGATACGCACTAGCCATATCGGTTCTAGGCTCTGGACAAGCCCCGCACACAGATCAATATCCTCTCGTGAACCAGCCGCCAACAACTCCAGCCCAAGCTGACGAATTTGATCCCATTCTTTATCAAGGTCATCAAGGGCAATTATACTTGCTTCACCACGTTGACGATAAGTCTCAGTAAGTTGGCTGAGATACGCCACAAAGTACTGACCCAAGTCGCGTTGTATTTGTTGCAATGCTGAATGTGAAAACATGGCTATCACCCATCAATAATCATTATTTTAGCATACTGCCACTGCCACCCATATAACGCACATATAACGCTCGATTCTGTAGAATATGCTCCACATATATGTACTGATATTGTGACATTCAGGAGAATTTATCTTATGAAATCAAGCATTGGGTTGATTTTGGTTTTGATTCTTTTCGTTTTTGGTACGCCTGTGGCGGCGCAATGTGGTGGCGATGCCCCTGTACAAGATTGCAGTGGCACCGATGGTAGCACTGCTAACGGCGTGGATGGTGCGCCCGGCAATACAGGCGCACCGAATAGTGATAATTCCAACACCGGCGGGGATGGTGGCGCGGGTGCTGCATCCCTGAGTAGCGATGGTGGCGATGGTGGTGGCGGCGGGGCTGGCGC